>Ga0185299_10000056_pt1 | contig 337117 bp, 288 predicted proteins | sample PaiPotPPA55metaG_FD_128002 | JGI IMG/M metagenome (GOLD analysis project Ga0185299, IMG submission 128002) | Iron sulfur acid spring bacterial and archeal communities from Banff, Canada, to study Microbial Dark Matter (Phase II) - Paint Pots PPA... ...
TATGACGACTTCGCCACCCTGAGCGCCGCAGCGGCCCACTAGATGCGTGGCGATGTACTTTTCCCCGTCTTTATGTAAGCCCGGTGGACTCGTGTCGCACGGCCGGCCAGGCGCAGCCGTGAACCTTATTAGATGAACGTTGACCAAATACTTCGTACCCACCGTCGACAACGGTAGGTAATGAAGGTGGTGAGCAATCATCTTGCGAACGCCTAGGGAACCGGCGATCGCCGGGGGCAGCGGAGCGTACTCTCGCGGCTGCCCGCCGATTGTCGTGTTGTATTTTTTCAGCTGCACATAGGGCGTGCTCTCTTCGCTCAACCAAACCTTTACACCGCCCTCAACAATCTCGGCCCTGACACGATTTAAGGAACGATACCTGTCGCCCCCGTCGTAGTATTTGTCCTTTTGAACGGACCAGGCGGCATGGGATAACGCTTCCAGCGAGCGCGCTATGTCTACATCAACCCTGAGCGGCTCACGACTGAACCCGCGCTCGACGAGGTCGCTTCGCGACCTGGCATTGGTTGCAACCGGAATAAAACTATCTTGACCCATGATTGCTCTAATAAGTGCTTGACGATTGCATGACCAACCAGCACCGCAAGGGCCATGCGCGCGCGCAAATTATAGCCGACGCAGCCCGATTAGACTCGGTGACGTGACGGCGGACCAGTAACGTGACCGTGATCAAACTTAGTGCCCTGTCGATGACAGGCGGTAGTTCGCCGAAGCTTTCGAACCAGGGTAAAAAACGAGTACGTTATCCCAAAACTTGGCAAGGGAGGTATTGAGCCTAAAGTCAGTTGTAAGTCTTCGTATAGAAGAATTCAACCCTAGGCAACCAGCTTTCGCGAGAATGGACGCAACTCTTCTGGATGTTCCCGAAGATAAGCAAGGAGCCGTTGTTTCTTTTGTTTGCCACGAGTTTCTATTTCGTTTTCAATCGAGGGGTCGCCAGGAAATAGGTTGGGCATGCGACGCGCCCACGCGCCCGTAAATGGAACGCCATGCTTTCTTGACTGCAGAAACGGAAATTCCCAAAGCTTCGCCAAGAGCATCATCAGTCTCTAAGCAGGCGAGCGCGGAAAGTAGAAGCCGCTGCTCGCTAGCGCTGAAACCGAATTGAGGAGTTCCATATACGAACATGGAAGCAACCCACGTGCAAGGACTATGGTCTCGCATCGCGAACTCCCGCGTGATGCCGCAATTCCGTGGTTCGTCTCGGAAATTCAATTCATTTATCTCTGGAAAGGCGGCGTAGCAGCCTTGATTTCGCTCGAAATACAAACCTCCTGAACCGCGCACTCCTTCCAAGTGTTCCAGGCTATCAGCCTGCACAAAGATCTCTCGCACCCGAAAGCCTCGAAACGTTTCTTCAAAGGCAGTCATTATTGCTACGGCAACTTCCATCCGCCGGAGATCTTGAGGAAGAGAGGAATTGTGCCAGACGATTAAGCTGAGCTCCCCAACCGAATTCGCGTTGCGAAGCTCAGCCTCGGAAAGAAGTGGCGATTTGCCTGAGACGATGCGTTTGACGAGCTCGGGAGCGACCCAGAAAGATGGAGTGTCCTTCGCCTCACGAATGAACTCCTCGAAGACGAATGCCGCCATCCCGACCCGCAGAAATCGAATCGTGGAGCCGGTGATCTCCTCAAAGACATTAGCCACTGTATAGTCCTCACGCAACGTCTGCTTGATCGCTTGGGCTAAATCTTCGATTGTCCTGCCATAACGGGTGCGTAGGAATGGGTGATGCCGAAAATGATCTACGAGCTTGGGGACATCGTTCGGTCTCAGTGGGCGGTAACGCACACTCATGGCAGCACATTGCGAAAGTGGACAAGTTTCCACTCTCCTTTTAGAGCACTTGTTTATAGCACGAATGTCAATACACTTTCACTGAAGTTGGCATAGCAAGATCTGCATTGGGCGTGGTACTTAGCTCAGGTGGCCGACTGGCGCGTATAGCAGCGCCGCTTCCCCATTTAGGTCAACTACACACTAGAGGGAGATCGCATGCGAAACCTGATAGCGTTACTCCTCACAATCTCGTCAGCCTATGCAACCACGCACCAGAAGTCTCGCCATGTTCCGCTGCCTAACGGCTGCGTTCAGAAAATTACTGTTCTCTCTTGGGGCAAATGTCTGGACCACGGCAGCGAGTGGGAATGCTCGGAAGCACACAGCAGGGGAGCAGCGCACCGAACAGGCGCCTGTTCTAGTCGAGCATCCCACCGCCATCGGAACCGATGATAATCCCGAACTTGAGTGGCCGGCGAATGTCTTTATCGACCCAGCTGTAAGATTCCGTAATCAGACTCACTACTCTGTCTTAGCGCCGGTCGATGACTCGGGGATTTGGTACGGCGGCATGCGCCACAATCTTCCACTCTCCTTCTATTCTCTTAATCACTATTAGGTAATTGCCTTCGGCAAGATGACGTGGAAGATCTTCGTTGTAAATCCCGGTGTCGTAGCCAATATCTCCAGAGCCTTCCGAGTGCAGGCTATGTACAACATAGTTACGTGCCTCCATGGTGATAGATCGCTGCCATTCAGCCTGAATCGACTCACGGTTGTGCAAGGCACCTTTCCCGCGCATTAGCACCGCTTCCGTTGCATACAAGGCCGCGATTTTGTCGGCGTGCCCCACGTTGAACTCCTGCACCCAGGTGTCACGGATTCGCTTGATTGCGGAGGCGAAGTCTTCGTTTCTGGTGTTTTTGGTTGCCTCTCCGCTGGTGGCACTCCTGGCGGGAACTTGACCCAATACCACGGTGGTTGCAAGCAGGCTGAACAGAATGAGGCGAGGTAAAGCCGAGGTGCGGTCCATTTGTGGCTCCTCACGTAATAATGACAAAGTTGGATTCGTGCCGCAATGCTATTGAAAAATCGTATTGCAGTCACTGACCCAATACTTTTTGACTCTAAGGATGGACAGCCCATAGCCTGACATTCCCCTGATCGAGTTCCCTGCATTCCGCTGTCCTACTTCTAAGGGTGTAAAATCCTTGCTTCGCACTTTCGCTCGTCTTTATTCGACGATATATAGTTTTGCCCGAAGCACTGTATCGATTTGGCTCTGATCTCATCTAACTTTGTAAGGGCGATGCAGGCCGATTCTGCAAGGAGAGCATGATGGCAGTCAGTGACCAGTCTATTGCCACCGGTACACAACTCGACCAATTGTGTATCAATACCATTCGCACGCTTTCGATGGACGCCGTGCAGAAGGCAAACTCGGGTCATCCCGGTACGCCGATGGCTCTTGCACCGGTGGCTTACAGTTTGTGGCAATGGTTTTTGCGCTATGACCCTGAGGATCCGACGTGGCCGAACCGGGACCGGTTCATCCTTTCCAATGGCCACGCTTCGATGCTGCTCTATTCCTTGATTTATCTTGCCGGGGTTCGCGAGGTAACTAAGGAAGGCGAAGTGCTATCCACCCCTGCCCTTACGCTCGACGACCTGAAGAATTTTCGTCAACTCGGCAGTAAGACTCCCGGGCATCCGGAATATGGATTGACCTCGGGCGTCGAAACCACCACGGGCCCCCTCGGCCAGGGAGTTGCGAACAGCGTTGGCATGGCCATCGCAGAGCGCTGGCTGGCAGCGTATTTTAATCGCCCGGGATTCGAACTTTTCAATTACAACATTTGGACGTTTTGCGGCGATGGCGACATGATGGAAGGAATATCTTCCGAAGCCGCCTCGATCGCCGGACACCTCAAGCTCTCAAACCTTTGCTGGATCTACGATAACAACCACATCACCATCGAAGGCAATACCGATCTCGCCTTTGACGAGAACGTTGAGGCCCGCTTTCTCGCCTACGGTTGGGACGTCACGCACGTTCACGACGCCAACGATCTGTCCGCGCTTTCCGATGCCTACAACCACGCGCTCAGTATTAAGGATCGTCCGAAACTAATTATTGTCGACAGCCACATCGGTTACGGCTCTCCGAATCGTCACGACACAAAGGAAGCTCACGGGGAAGCGCTTGGCGAGGAAGAAGTCAAGCTGACGAAACGTGCCTATGGATGGCCTGAAGATGCGAAGTTTCTAGTCCCTGATGGAGTTCGGGAGAATTTTCGCGACGTTCTGGGCAAGCGGGGCCGTCAACTCAGTAGCCAATGGAGGGCACTCTTCGCAAAATATAGCGCGCAGTTCCCCGACTTGGCCAACCAGTTCTCACGCATGCGAAAGTTTGAAAATGCCGAGGGATGGGACAAAGAGCTGCCAACATTTCCCGCCGACGCGAAGGGGTTGGCGACTCGCGAATCTTCTTCCAAGGTGCTTAACGCAATTGCCAAGAATCATCCCTGGCTGATGGGCGGCTCGGCTGACTTATATCCGTCTACCAAGACGCGCCTCACCTTCGAAGGCGCTGGCGATTTCGAAGCGAATAATTACCGCGGGCGAAACTTTCACTTTGGCATTCGCGAACATTCCATGGGCGCAATCGTGAATGGGATGGTGCTGTCAAAGCTGCGGGCCTACGGATCGACCTTCCTTATCTTCAGCGACTACATGAAGATGCCAATTCGCATCTCGGCCATTATGGAAGTCCCATCGCTTTGGATCTTCACTCACGATTCGATTGGAGTTGGCGAAGATGGCCCCACTCATCAGCCAATCGAACAACTGCTAACTCTGCGCGCCATTCCAGGGTTGATCACACTGCGTCCCGCGGACGCCAATGAAGTTGTCGAGGCTTGGAAGATCATCATGTCGCTGACCACGGAACCTGCGGCGTTGGCTCTAACGCGTCAGGCTCTCCCGACTCTCGATCGCTCAAAATATGCGTCAGCGTCTGGAGTCGCACGCGGAGCTTATATCCTCGCCGATGCCGAAGGCGGCAAGCCGCAGGTCATTCTCATGGCCACGGGGAGCGAAGTGTATCTTTGTGTCGAGGCTTACGAGAAATTGAAAACGGAAGGAATCCGGGCGCGGGTCGTCAGCATGCCGTCATGGGAAATCTTCGAGCATCAGGGTGCCGCTTATCGCGAAGAGGTGTTTCCTTCAGACGTCGCGGCGAGGGTAGCGGTTGAGCAAGCCTCGGTTCTCGGCTGGGCGCGGTACACCGGAACAAAGGGACGCATTATAGGTATGACTACCTTCGGAGCATCCGCCCCTCTCAAGGACTTGCAGAAGAAATTCGGCTTCAATTCGGACGCTATCGTCAAAGCAGCACATGAACAGCTTGGCAGGTAACTCGTGTAGAGACGGGGCTTGCCCCGTCTGCTTGGTCAAATGTACGGGACGGAAGTGACGAAGACTCGGCAAGCCGCGTCTCTACTGGAATTCTAAGTGGCATTACTTCCGACCACTTCCGCCTGAGACAGTTAGGAGTTCTTATGAATCCAGTTGGGACACTCGAAACCGCAAAAGCCACGAACCCTCTCATTCAGCTTCATATTTTTGGCCAATCCATTTGGCTCGATTACATTCGTCGCGATCTGATGAAAAGCGGCGAACTGCAGCGCCTGATTACGGAAGACGGCCTGATGGGCATGACTTCCAATCCCTCGATTTTCGAGAAGGCCGTTGAAGGCGGACTGTATCAGGATTTTCTCGATTCCCTCGCTGATCGCTCCGATCTGGACGCAAAGGCACGCTATGAACTGTTGGCAATCCGCGATATTCAGGACGCAGCCGACATTCTTACGCCCGTGTACAAGAGCACGAAAAAGCGCGATGGCTACGTGAGTTTAGAAGTATCTCCATATGTGGCGCACGACACGCAAGGAACGCTGGAAGAGGCACGCCGCCTGTGGAAGAGCGTGGCGCGAGAGAACGTGATGATCAAGGTACCCGGCACGCCCGAGGGGATACCTGCCTTCCGCCAACTGATCAGCGAAGGAATCAACGTAAACGTCACGCTCTTATTCTCACAGCAAGTGTACGAGGAAGTGGCTGCCGCGTTCATTGATGGAGTCGAGAAGTTCGCTGCGTCCGGCGGCGATGTAAGCAAAGTTGCAAGTGTAGCGAGTTTTTTCATCAGTCGAATCGACGTGCTGATTGACTCGCTCGTTGAAGAGAAGTTGAAAAAAGAAACAGACCCTGCACGCAAGACAAAGCTGCAGGGCATCCTGGGAAAAATCGCCATTGCCAATGGCAAGCTGACCTACGAAGCCTATCAACGCATCTTTTCTTCCTCCCGCTGGAAGGCGCTCGCCGGCAAAGGTGCGCAGACTCAGCGCGTGCTCTGGGCCAGCACCAGTACCAAGAATCCGAAATATCGCGATGTTTTATACGTCGAAGAATTGATTGGCCCTGACACGGTTAATACTGCCCCTCCTGCGACCATTGAGGCCTTTCGAGATCACGGCAAGCCGCGATTGAGTTTGACCGAAGAGGTCGATCTTGCTCGTAAGACTATGGCCGATCTTGCCGGCGTCGGCATCGTGATGAAAGATGTAACCGGCAAGCTCACTGCCGACGGCGTAAAACTTTTCGCCGATGCCTTCGACAAGTTGCTGGCCGCTGTCGAATCAAATACGAAGCGAAGCGGCGCACCTCAAATCAACAAACAGACCGCGTTCCTTCCCGCCGATCTCAATACCGCGGTAAAAAAAAACGCTAGCGACTGGTGGGCAAACGGAAAAGTAAAACGCCTGTGGGAACGTGACGCTTCTCTGTGGACGGGTGAAGACGAAGCCAAGTGGTTAGGATGGCTTGGCGTCGTGGACGAACAACTCGCTCGCATCTCCGAGTTGAAGGCGCTCGCAGACGAGGTCAAGAGCGCTGGCTTCTCCGACATTTTGCTGATGGGCATGGGAGGATCAAGTCTATGTCCGGAGGTGCTTGCCCTGACCTATCCGCAAACCCCGGGCTTTCCCCGGCTGCACATACTGGACTCCACCGATCCAGCACAAATTCGCAACACTGAAAAGAAAATCAATCTCGCTAAAACGCTATTCATCGTTTCCAGCAAGTCGGGCAGCACCCTCGAACCCAATATCTACAAGCAATATTTTTTCGATCGCGTGCAACAAACGATTGGCGAAGATAAAGCCGGCAGTCACTTTATCGCAATTACAGACCCCGGTTCGAAGATGCAGCAGGTGGCCGAGCGCGACGACTTCCGCCACATTTTTTACGGTCTTCCCTCGATTGGCGGACGCTACTCCGCGCTTTCCAACTTTGGCATGGTACCCGGAGCAGCCATGGGTCTCGACATCGGCAAGTTTCTCAAGAGCACGAAACAAATGGTCGAGGCTTGCAAGCCGTGGACTCCAGTAGCAGAAAATCCTGGAGTGATGCTAGGCCTGATTTTGGGCACAGCCGCCAAAATTGGCCGCGACAAAATCACTTTAATTACCTCTCCGGGAATCGGCGATCTCGGCGCTTGGCTCGAACAACTCATCGCGGAATCCACCGGCAAACAGGGGAAAGGCATTATTCCGGTTGATCGCGAAACCTTGGGCGCGCCAGGAGTTTACGGCAGCGATCGCATCTTCGCCTATCTGCGACTGGAAGGCGATGCTGACGCGGTTCAGGATACGGCGGTTGGCGCGTTGGAAAAATCGGGACAACCCGTGGTTCGAATCGCCGTCGCAGATACCTACACTCTTGGTCAGGAATTTTTCCGTTGGGAAATTGCCACCGCGGTTGCAGGCTCGGTTCTCGGGATCAATGCCTTCAACCAGCCTGACGTCGAAGCCAGCAAGATCGTGACCAAGCAGTTCACCTCCGAATACGAAATCCACAGCTCGCTTCCCCCCGAAAAGCCGATCATCGATGAGTCTGGCTTCAAACTCTTCACCGACGAAAAAAATGCCGCGGACTTGGCGAAAGCTGCCAACGCCGGAGCTTCGTCCGCAAGTTCGCCAGGCACTGCGCTGCGGAATTACCTTCGCGCTCATTTCGCTCGTTTGGGCGATATCGATTACTTCGCGCTGCTTGCTTATATCGAGATGAATGCCGAGCACGAATCTCTACTGCAAACCTTGCGAATGATGGTGCGTGATCGAAAGCACGTGGCAACTTGTCTCGGTTTTGGTCCACGCTTCCTGCATTCCACCGGACAAGCCTATAAAGGGGGACCGAACAGTGGTGTCTTCCTGCAGATCACTTGCGACGATGCGGCGGACCTCCCTGTTCCGGGACAAAAGTACACTTTTGGAATCGTGAAAGCGGCGCAAGCACGCGGAGATTTTCAGGTTCTTGCAGAACGAAAGCGGCGTGCATTGCGGGTCCATCTCGGCAGCGACGTGAAAGCTGGCCTCACAAAACTGACAGAATTAGTGCGTGAGATTCCCGCCTAGACAAAATCGATCACGGTTGGAAACAGATCTAAGATCCCGCGAGAAACGCGGCATAAGGAGCATGAATGCAGCTCGGAATGGTAGGCCTGGGGCGCATGGGCGCCAACATGACGCGGCGCCTGATGCGCGGCGGCCACACTTTGGTCGTCTCCGACCGCACTCCCGAGGTGGTTAAAGGCATGGCTGGAGAGGGCGCGGTTTCCTCCTCTTCGCTTGAGGACTTGGTCAGCAAGTTAACGCCTCCGCGCGCCGCTTGGGTAATGGTGCCGTCGGGAGACCCGACGGAAACCACCGTCCAAGCGCTGCTCTCGAAGATGCAGTCGGGTGACACTATCATCGATGGCGGAAACTCCTATTTTAAAGATGATATTCGCCGCTCCAAATTGTGCGCTGCCAAAGGTATTCACTATGTTGACGTGGGCACAAGCGGCGGAGTGTGGGGGTTGGAGCGTGGATACTGCATGATGATTGGCGGCCCCAAAGAGGCCGTCCAGCGCCTCGACCCAATCTTCAAGACATTGGCGCCGGGGCGCGGTGACATCCCGCGAACGCCCGGACGTGAAAAGATGAAAGGCAAGGATGCGGGTACTGCTGAGGAAGGCTACATTCATTGCGGCCCTTCGGGCAGCGGACATTTTGTAAAAATGGTTCACAACGGCATCGAGTACGGCATGATGCAGGCGTACGCCGAAGGCTTCGACATTTTCAAGAATGCAACCAGCAAAGAACTTCCCGAAGATGTACGCTACGACCTCAACTTGCCTGATATTGCCGAGGTCTGGCGGCGCGGCAGCGTGGTAAGTTCATGGTTGCTCGATTTGACGGCGATGGCTCTGCTCGAGAATCCTACGCTTTCCGAGTACAGCGGTTTCGTGCAGGATTCGGGGGAAGGGCGCTGGACAATTCAGGCAGCGCTCGAAGAGGCTGTTCCCGCGGAAGTGTTGACGGCGGCGCTATACACCCGATTCCGTTCGCGGCAGGAGCACACCTTTGCGGAAAAGATACTCTCCGCCATGCGCCAGAAGTTTGGTGGTCACGTCGAACCGAAGTCGGCAGCAAAGAGTTAGGGGCCGCACGAAGATTGCTGCAATCGGCTTCGAGCCTCGAGCTACAGGCTGTGAGCAACCAGGTAGGTCAAGCTCACTCAAGTATTAGCCCGAAGCTCAGAGCCCGAAGCGCGTAGCTTTTTCTTTCACGAGGAAACAATGGCTCAAGCAGAAGTGTTGCCGGTAGCGACAAAGCCGCGAGTGGGACGCGTCGGCGATCCGTGCGTCATGGTGATCTTTGGCTTTACTGGCGATCTCACCCGCCGCAAGCTAATTCCCGCCCTCTACAATCTCGCCACCCAGCAATTGCTGGCGCCTGAGTTTGCCGTCATCGGCGTAGGTCGAAGCGCCATGAGCAATGAAGAAGCGCGCGACAAGGTGACGGAAGACTTCAAGAAATTCGCCACCAGCAAAATCAACCCCGAGCTTTGGGAATGGTTTGTCAGTCGCATAAATTACATTAGCGGCGATTTTAACGATCCGGCCACTTACGAGAAACTGAAAGAGGTCCTGCCCAAGGTTGATAAGGAATACAACTCCCACGGCAATTATTTCTTTTACCTGGCCACTGCGGCTAAGTATTTTGGGGATATCGTCGGGCAACTTTCGAAAGCCGGCCTGATGACCGAAAATGGCCATTGGCGACGCGTAGTCATCGAAAAACCCTTCGGGCATGATCTCGATTCCGCCAAGGCGTTGAACCAGCAACTGCTGAGCGTTATTTCTGAGCGCCAGATCTACCGCATCGATCACTACCTGGGAAAAGAGACGGTCCAGAATATCTTGGCCTTCCGCTTCGCCAACGGAATTTTCGAGCCGATATGGAATCGCCGCTACATCGACCACGTGCAGATTTCGGTTGCCGAAACCGTCGGCGTCGAACAACGCGGCGATTATTACGATGCAGCCGGCGCCTTGCGCGACATGGTGCCCAATCACATCATGCAGCTTATAAGCCTCACCGCGATGGAACCGCCCATCTCATTCGAGGCGAACGCGGTTCGCGACGAACAGGCCAAGATCCTGCACGCCATCCAGCCTTTCAGTAATGAAGATGTGCTCAGCAAGACCGTTCGCGGGCAATATGGAGAAGGCCCTGTGGAGGGCAAGCGAGCGCCCGCCTATCGCGCCGAGGAGGGCGTGCCCCCTGATTCGCGAACCGAAACTTTCGTCGCCATGAGGTTGCTCATCGACAACTGGCGCTGGGCGAGCGTCCCGTTTTATCTGCGCACTGGCAAGCGCATGCCCGCCCGCAACACAAACGTCGTAATTCAATTCCGGCGTGCACCGTTCATGCTTTTCCGGGAGACGCAGGTCGAAAACATGATGCCCAATCAACTGGTTCTGCACATTCAGCCGGAAGAGGGCATCTCTTTGCGTTTTGCCGCCAAAACTCCGGGCCCAGCCATGCAACTAGGCGAAGTCAATATGGATTTCAAATACGCCGATTACTTCGGCGAGACGTCGAACACTGGGTACGAACGACTGCTGCATGATTGTATGACGGGCGATGCGACGCTATTTCAGCGCGCGGATATGGTTGAGGCGGGATGGAGCATTGTCAATCCCGTACTCGATGTTTGGAAGGCGCTGCCTCCGCGAAATTTCCCGAACTATCCCGCGGGAACATGGGGCCCGAAAGAAGCCGACGAATTAATAGAACGCGATGGCCGTCGCTGGAGAAATTTCGAGAAATAATAGCTGCATAATTTGATAAGCCGTAATTTTGTGATTTGATTTCGCAGCGCGGATTCCTTGCGCTCGTGAGAGTGTGAATTCACAATTGCAAAATTACAACTGCCTATGCCTTTGACCCGCTCCATCGAAGTCTTTCCTACCGCAGCCAACCTTTTCCACGCAGCTGCTGAAGAATTCATTCGAGCGGCGCGCGCCGCAATCGGTGCTCAGGGCCGGTTCACAGCCGCGCTCTCCGGAGGGTCAACGCCCAAAGCTCTATATTCGCTGCTCGCGGAAAACTACGCCAACTTCGCCTGGAACCGGGTCTTCTTATTTTTCGGGGATGAACGGCACGTTCCTCCGACTGATCCCGAAAGCAATTATCGGACGGTCAATGAAACATTACTCACAAAGATTACTATCCCCAGCGAAAACGTTTTTCGCGTCCCTTCAGAAAACCCTGATGCAGCCGCCGTAGCCGCAGAATACGAAAATCAGATTCGCCGGTTCTTCCAGCTTAAGCCTGGAGAATTTCCACGCTTTGATTTAATTCTGCTCGGCATGGGGCCCGATGGACACACCGCGTCTCTTTTTCCCGACTCCGTGGCGCTTGACGAACAATCGCGAATTGTCATCGCCAACTGGATAGCGAAGTTCAACACTCATCGCATTACATTCACCTTCCCGGTGCTCAGTCGCGCCGCCGAGATCATGTTTCTTGCCAGTGGCAGCGATAAGGCCGAGATGGTGCGTCAAGTTCTCGAAGCAAAGAACACACCACCGCTTCCCTCGCAAAGGGTGCAGCCCTCCGACGGAAAGCTGTTGTGGATGTTGGATGAAGCTGCTGCCTCGAAGCTTACGCGGTGAGATTATCGCTGTGGCAGCTCTGGCGCCCGACGTGCACCCCGGACGGTTCTCAAGAAAATTGAACTATTGAACTGGGGTTGATTTAACTTCTGATTTAACTTCTCCGAGTGCCGCTGATTGGGCGGCGTCAGGCGGCGCGGCCACGCCAGTCAGCGATTTCTTTCAGACCCTCGCCCCTGGCGTGTTCGAAAAGCCTCACCATGTGGCGGGTGTTTTCAAATTCGTGAATATCTGCCCAGACCTCCGCTTGCCAGGATCGTTCGTGGCTTGCCGCTTCGCCGCAACTGGCACAGCGAGTGTGAAAAGAGGTTACAGGTGACTTGGGCAAAATCTGCGTATCTTGGAGTTCGATAAAAATGCAGCGGACCTCTTCAATCTCTTCCTGCGGGCCAAGAACGTGCTCATAGCGCAATAGGTATCGGAAGCTCAATTTGCGAGCCTCAATCTCGGCTTCCTGGCGGGTGTGGAACGGCCCGTATTCGGCCCGCAGTTGTTCAGTTGAATCGCAGGCCATCCAGAAAATATCGGTGTGAGCCATTCCTACCTCAGTCTTTTCCAAAAAATGAACCCGTCAGCTAGAGCCGAGCTTCCGCCCCGGGATTAACCGCGCGAGCCGGCCCGTTGGTTACAAAGCAATCTAATTACCGTCCGAGACTTCGCCACCCTATGCTTGAGCAGTCCCGAAATTGAATGAAACTTACAGCTAAATGACTGAAACGAAGTCGGTTATACATAGCGCTAGCGGTGGATCGCACGGCCGCTAATCGAGCCAGATGATGGGATGTGAAATATATTGCCTTTCCCCGGCTCAAAGCGCACCTGTCACCGGGGCCACCAGGTTCTAAGATTGGCCCCCGCTTGCCGAGGACCGCTGATTGCCCAACTCGTGAGCACGGTCCCGGGCCTTTGCGTCCGAGAAGTGAGGAACTTCGAGAGGAGCGATGCCCGGCTCCGATACAGCCGGCAATAAGCCATTTCCCGGCGAAACATGCCAGTTGGCTCCCCCGTGGCCGGCCACGTAGAGCGCGAGTTCCAGCCGCGTCCACACTCCGAGCTTATCGAACGCAGTCCGCAAATAATTCTTCACAACCTGCTCGCTAGTGTGAAGTACCGCGGCGACATCCTTATTGGTGAGACCCTGCCAAACCAGGGTCGCGACTTGAACTTCCTTGGCGGTTAACCGATCACGGGGTTGCATGTGGATGCCTGCTCCTTTATGAACATGGCGGTCGCGAGTTTCACCCGCTTCCGGCCCTCTTTGATCCCCGCACGGAGAAACAGGGTGCGGAGATGTTGTTTTACGGTTCGCGGGCTGATACTGAGATGGCTCGCGATTTCTTTGTTGCTGCACCCCTGCACCAGCAGGCGCAATACCTGCTCGTCTCGCGGGGTTATTTTGATGTCGTTAAGATTGATCATTGGCTTTTTGTCTGACTCCTTCAGTTCAGTCTTGCGGTCGTACCCGCGGCATAACATAAGCAAGCTATTCGCCAAATGTTCGCTTTCGTGCAATCTATTGATTAATAAAGAGTTAAATTTTGAATTCGCGATTGTTGGCCGCTTCCGATGCGGTTTCGGAGACCATTCTAAGAATTGAATTCAGATCGGGTTCGAAAATGGGAATCAATCCCACCGAAAATGTTCCTTTTCTTTTTTCTGGTTCGCACTACAATATCGTCAGTCTGTTGTCTTTTCGCGTCACCCACAATGTCCGTGCAACATCCCAATTTGGCCTTGGACGAGCGCGCCTTCGAAGGCTTGCTATCTGCGGCCTTCACGATCCAGGAACATAACGACCGCCAAAAACGGGCGCATGAGAGCGATACCAGCACCGCTATCAATGTGTGCCCGCATTGCGGAGCACAAAAACCATCGAAGGCTTCCCCCTGTGGTGTTTGCGGACTGGACGAATTTCGTCCGGGAGAGCGTTTGCAGCGTAATTGGGCATCTATGTGGTTGCACAGCCAAGATCACTCGTCCGAACATACGCCGTCCGAACATACGCCAGATGGTGGCCCAGTTCAGCCGAATAGAATATCGGCCGACGTGGCTGATGACATTACAGCGGAGTTTACAACGAAAGATATCCGGCGCGCTCTCCAGCCTTTGCATCAGTCCGTGGCGAACGACTCTTTTCTGAACATGCTCAAGACAACGACGAGCGACGGGGGCATACCAGATGCAAGCGCAATTGAAACGAGCCTCTCCTCATCGTTAAGGGCCCTGTCCAACTCTCCTGCAACAGAGAGCAGCGATCTTACGAATACCAAATCCGACTGCGATTCAGCGATCGATTTAGAGATCAATCCAGCGATCACTCCAGATGTCGATCCGGATTTCAATTCGGAAAGGGACCCGATTTCACAGAGTGCCGCGAGGCCCGACTCAGTCTTTCAGCGCCTTTCAGAGTGGCACGCGAGGTTGCGTTTTCAGCGGGCCGACGTTTTTTTGGGATTGTCAGTTTTCGTGGCCGCTGCAGCGTTATTGTGGCCGGCAGCCGTCCCACGCCGCCCAGCTGCCCTTGATCCTTGGGAGAGGGCGTTGGTGATACTCGGTATCGCCGAGCCTCCGGAGCCCCTCATCCATCTTCAGGGCGACCCGGGCGCGAACGTTTGGATCGATCCCCATTCCGCTCTTTATTACTGTCAAGGCGAGGATCAATATGGGAAGACGACGGATGGCCGCCTCAGCAGCCAACGTGAAGCTCAGATGGATCGCTTTGAACCTGCCAGCCGCACCCCCTGCGAATAACAGATCGCGAGCAATGGGTACAATATATGTCCGCAGCACACATGTCGCGGCGCTTAAAGTCCGACCAGCATCCAAGACATAGCAATTAGGAGATGACCTCGTGTCTTCGCGATATCTTTCCTTTACTTCCGTTGCTTCCGTTACGAGCAGACGACTTTTTTATCAACTATCGCTAATTTCAGTTTCTCTGACGCTTGCTTTCGCGATCCTACCGGAGTTCGCGTTTGGACAAAAGAAATCTCAGCCTGCCGCCGAAAAAACCGGAGCAGGGGATGTCGCTCGCGGCAAGTATATCGTCGAGAGCGTTGCCATGTGTGGACAGTGCCACACCCCGCGCGACAGTGAAGGGAATCCCGATCGTGGACGCTGGCTGCAAGGCGGCTCCCTGCCCTTCGCGCCAGCAAGCCCTGATCCCAACTGGCCGGTTAGCGCTCCGCGCATCGGCGGCAATCCTCCGGCCAATGATGCCGATATGGTTAAACTGCTGACCACCGGCATCTGGGTCACAGGCAATCGCCTGCGCTTTCCCATGCCGCAATTCCGCATGGACCGGGGCGATGCGGAAGCCGCGGTCGCCTATCTAAAATCAGTGCCTGGGCACCAGTAGCCTGCTTTGACGTGCCAGCTTGATTTTCGTCGCTGGCGACGATGCTCATAAGATGCACTTGGCATTTCACCTCGTTTAAGGGCATACTACTCGGCATAGTCAGGCAAGCTGTCAGACTATCTTTTCTCCCCCCGATTACGAGGATAACCAAGTGCATATGTTTCAGGACACTCCTGAGAACCATCTTGAGCGGTCCATGCCGCTACCCGCGCAATCTGTCACCACTGAAACGGACACGCAGCGGAAGCGGATGCTGATTGCTTTAGGAATTTTGCTGCTGGCGCTGGTGGCGGTGGTCCTGAAGGATTGGGACTTCTGGTTTCCGCCCGATGGCGGAACGCAGGAAGCAGTGGTCCGAAGCAAGAACAAATCTCAAAGTGTGCCCGTGGCACGGAGTACTCCCGCTTCCACACAAGAACACAAATCGGTCAAGACGCCCGCCCCTCCCGCTGCGCAACAAGCTCCGCTCTCCGCAACTGCCGAGCGTGCAGCTTTGCCTCCACTCGAAGTTGAAGTGGTAGCCGGTAATCGCCACGTGGGTGTGCCCGCGAAGAGCAATGCCATTCATGTGGATGTAGACTCGGGCGCCACGTCTACGGCGGCTAGCCCTGCTGCTGCAGTTACGAACCCTGCGAATGGTTCAGGCGAGCGCGTCCAACTCTCGCCCCAGGCGACACAGAGTGTTACCGTCTCCGTGGCACCGGCGTATCCTCTACTGGCGCGCGAGATGAAGGTACAGGGAGCAGTCAGTTTGCGGGCTCTCATCTCGCGCGAGGGCTCGATTCAGGAACTGCAAGTTTTGAATGGTCCAGGCATCCTGGCATCCGCAGCTCGGGAAGCCGTGAAGCAGTGGCACTTCAAGCCCTACCTGCAAAATGGGCAGCCGGTGGAAACACAGGCTCGAATCACGGTAAATTTCACCATCTCCACAAATTAAGACAACTACATTAGAAGTGATCGTGTGGGGTGGGCACTCTTGCCCGCCGCTGTGGAGTGGTATCCAAATTTCTCGATAGATAGTCTCGCGAAAACTTTGCCGCGGGGACGGGAGTCTAGCGGGCAAGAGTGCCCGCTCCACATGTGCCGTAAAATTAAACGGGCGTCCGGATTCTCGCGAATCCAGGACGCCCGGGCAGCCCTCCCCCAGAACTGCTCACCCAAAAGGTACGGCTAGGAACAAGACCTGAAAATAGCACGCGGGTGCCAAATTTCACCCACCAAAGTGCCACTTGCAAATAACTGCTCAATTGGCCGCAATTTTTCACGAGATGCCATCTACTCCGAGAGCACCATCTTTCCTGGCGGAGACCCCGTTGAAAAAGGAGAGCCTGCAATCGCGGTCGGCGTCCCAGTTGACGGATCGTACGTGAAGCCAGCAACTCCGTTACTGGCCGCTGAACCTACGTAGAGATGATTGCCGCTTGGATCGATCAGAGCGAACAAGCCACCGGCGGTTTGGCTGAACGGAGAATTCGTCAGTGGGGTGAGCTGACCGTTTGTAGCTGTGATCGCGAAACCCCATATGGAATAGCTCGTACCTGACGTAACCGCGTAAACAAATCGTCCACTGGGATCGACAGTAATCGCTGTTGGTCCGTTGCCTTGGCTCACCGTAAAGGGCGACCCGATAATGGGAGTGAGCGCGCCTGTGTTGGAATCAATGTTAAAGGCTGAAATGTTACCCACCGTGGGTACGACGGAATTGAGGGCGGAGGCATTAGCCACGTACAGAAACCGCTCGCTCGAGTCCACTGCCAATCCAATGGCTCCCGCGCCTGAGAGGGTCGGGGTGTTCGGCACTGTATTGAGCACGCCATTTGAAAACGTGAAGCCGGTCACCATGCCGGTACCGGGATTGGTCACATAAACGAACTTCCCGGATGGAGTAATCAGAATCTCGCTCGGATCGCTATTCGCATAAAAGGGCGAACCTGCAACTTGCGACAGCGCGCCGCTACCAGAGTCGATGGAAAAAACTGAAACACCATTAGAAATATTGTTGGTCACCAACAAATACTTGCCAGAAGGATCGATGACTGCCGCATCGGCCCCTGAGCCTCCCTCCGGAGTCGGAGTGGCGCTAAGCGTCAAGGTGCCGTCGCTCGCCACGCTGAAGATGGAGATCGTGGCACTGGCGGAATTCACAGCATAAAGAAATTTCTTGGATGGAAGCAGCGCCAGGCCCTTTGGTGACGTGCCTTCCACCTGCGGGGTCTCCGCGGCCAGGGAAAGCCCGCCCGTGGCGCCATCGATGTGCACGAGAGCTACCGAACCCTTCCCCGGCAAGCTTACGTAGGCATTGTGACTAGGCGTGGTGCTTGGGTGGCTGCTTCCGCCGCAGGACGGAAGAAAGCCCGCCAGAAGCAAGGCCAGGGTTCCGAAAATCAGATGTGACTTACGCTGTACACCATGTTGATCTGCCAGTGCGGCGCGCGCCGCCCTCAGAAAGCTCATTGGCGAACCTGTTCCTCAAATAGAAAGAGATTTAGTCGAAAGAGTCGTGTTATCTATCGTGCACGAGATGGCCGGAACTGGCAACTGGACGATCAGATAACTTTGCTGATCTACGGGATTAAACCTGCTGCGGGCGCACTCGGAACCGAGTCAGTTAGTGTAATTGCGACTTTTCGCCAACTAATGCGCCCGATATGCCCACCCAGCGAGCGCGACTCGCCGTCCAGTCAGGCTCCGGTTAAGATGGTTTACGGCGAACCTAATGACGAGCGACTCGGGAGCAAGGATTAGCGCGGATGGAATATTCATAACCTGTTTCCAAGAGCAGACACGGCTGTGGGCGGTTCATCCCGATGACATCACTTCGATAGGTGCCTATTCCGAAAACGGACGGATGCATGAAGGGATTGTGGGTGTCATTCACGACCATGACGTGGCCGAAGGAACAACAGGATTTAAAGAACTCAACGAACGGTTATCGAGGGAATTGAAGGCCGAAATCGGAGTTGATGGAAAGCATGGGATATCGCCTGTGGGCGTTGTTCTTTGGCCGCCCCATTTAGCTGGAAGCGCATTGTGGGAGTTTTTTCATTCTCGGAAAAGATGGACTCGGTACTGACGTTTCGCCCGACACCCCAAATGCTTTGAGGCAACTCTACAAACCCCTCCGCCGCGAGATGGCACGATATGCCAAACCGCGTCTCCCAAACGACTTCCCGCAACCGCTAATCGACCGAGGATTCGCCTACCACGGTGAAATCGGCTGGTACATTGACGATGCGGTTCTGGCAGCGGAATGGTTTTGTGGAAGAGGAGCGGCGATTATTGGGACTGAACTTTGGCTCGTGAGGAATTCGGTTGTTCAGCCCCACGTACAAACGGAATCGGGGATTCTTGCATACAACTATTCGACAACGACTCTACCATCCGAAACTTGGGAAGCGTTTGCGGGTCGCTCATCGAACGAAGTAACCGCGTTTATACGTCAATTCCGATGGCCGCGGAATGCGACTGAACCTGTCGAACAAGATGTGCGCTTCAGTCTCGATTGGGTTTGGAAGGAGTGGCTTGAGGATGATGGATTTAGGTTTCCGAAATAGTACTTTGCAGCCTTAGTCGCTTCGGGTCTTTTCGCAATTGTTGACAGGAATTTCCACCAACAGCCGCATAGTTTCTGGTTTGCCAACTATTCATCGGAAAACAATTAGCCGTCTTACGGGCCTCTGTCCCTCCCGTCACTCACTTCAGTTCGGTGATGATTGCGTGCTGTTTTCCACGAATCAGCGTTTCCGTGTGAGTCCGGTCGCGGAGATTGAACTTAACCATTCCGGCTTTGTATGAATTCTCGGTAACTTTCCCGTCCGGAGTTGTCGATATCAGGTCGCCATCGTCGAGGTACACGACTACGACGTCCTTATCGTGAAAGTGCATCGGAGTGGCCACATTTGGCGTCCAACTGTAATCCCATACAATCACCCGTGCATTCTCCAGTACTTTCTTGGAGCCAGGACGCGGAAACGCGAGCGGATAGCCACTCTTATTTTCGATTGGAGCGACGGGATGGTCTTTCAGTTCGATCACCATCGATCGTCCGGCGAACTTCGGCTTGGCGCCCTTGGGCACAAAAATCGCGCTGCCGGACAAGGACACGACAACGCTATCAAAAGATCGCGCATTAGCGGGAGGGGTCGCGTCCCAAACGGCGACGCGGTCATTGTCGATTACTGGCTTCAGTAAAGTCTGAGCATCAGTCTGAAATACGATCGCCAACAGTAGCAGTATAGGAATCATGTGAAAGCCTTTCGAAAAGATTGGGTGCACTGTTGTTTCGCCCCCATCGGAGTCAAACTTGTGTAGTACATTGAGTCCGACCCATCATAAGGCTATGAAGGGACGATGCAAAGCGCTTCGCTCATTTGACTTGCCCCCCCGGCGCCCCAATAATCATAAGTATGGATCTGTACGAAGAGGTCGTCCGCCTGCGAAAAGACGGACGCCGGGGGGCCGTTGCCACCATCGTCAATGTGCGCGGATCCATTCCCTCGTTCAAAACCGCTAAGATGCTAGTCCGCGACGACGGTTCCATCGTCGGGACAATCGGCGGCGGCTGCGTCGAGGGCGAGGTCTGGCAGGTGGCACGAGAGGTGATGGAATCGGAGAAACCTCGCACTCTGTCCTTCGACCTTAATCAAGACCCGAAGTACGACACCGGCCTCGTATGCGGAGGCACGCTGGAAATTTTTGTAGAACCCATTTTGCCTCCAGCGGAACTCTACATTTTCGGCGCCGGCCACGTGGCGACAAGTCTTTATCAAGTGGCGAGAATTGCTGGGTTCGATATTACAATCGTCGATGACCGCGAAGCCTACGCCAGCCGTCAGCGCTTCCCCGAAGCGCAGAATGTCATTCCGGAAGACTTCGATAAAGCTGCGGCCCAACTCACTCCAAGCGAGTCTACTTACATTGTCATCGTCACCCGCGGACACCGCGATGATATGCGGATGCTGCGGTGGGCGGTGCACACTCCGGCTCGCTATATCGGAATGATCGGTTCGAAACGAAAGACGATCACGATCTTCAAGGAACTGCAAGCGGAAGGATTGGCACCGGAATTGTTTGACAGAGTTCACGCTCCGATCGGCCTCGATATTGGCGCCGTTACTCCGGAGGAAATTGCGGTATCGATCACCGCTGAACTTATAGCTGCACGGAGAAAAGTAGAACGCGATCTGCCGCATATGAGCTGGTTTCACCGTCGCGAGCGTGAGCCACAGATCGAGCCTAAGTCGTAAGTCCAGCTTTTTCCGATGTCCTCCCAATTTGGTCGTTTAAACTTTTGAGATGGCGAAAGAAATCGAAATAAAGTTTGGCATTGATAACATGCCTGCCCTAGTTCGCTCGCTGAAAGGAGCCGGCTTCAGGTGCGTCACCGGTTCAACGCACGAAATGAACACCCTTTACGATCTCCCCGGCCAGAAGCTGCGAAAACGCGACGAATTGGTCCGCCTGCGAAAATATGGCAAGACTTGGGTACTAACTCATAAGGCAAAAGGACAGACCGGGCGCCACAAGACCAGGGTTGAGTTGCAAACAGAAGTGAAAGACGGGAAGCAGATGGACGCTATCCTGCGCGCGCTTGGGTTCGAGCCTGTCTTCCGTTATGAAAAATATCGCTCCGAGTGGAGCGACGGCAGCGGGCACGTCGTACTCGACAAGACTCCAATTGGAAATTTTGGCGAGATCGAAGGGTCGCCGCGATGGATCGACCGGACCGCACGGGTCCTGGGCATTGATCGCAGCGCTTACATCAACGAGACCTACGCGCCCATGTTTTTTAAGTGGAAGCGCCGCACGCGTAGCGCAGCGACAGAGATGACATTTCGAGCTGTTGGAAAGGATAAGAACAGCGCCGACGTCTAAGAATTAAGCGGGAAACGGCCGCGAGCGGTCGCGATAATCTCAGTGGAGAACAGGCGTTGCGGACGCAGAGACGCACACCCAAGTCCCGTTCTTGTTAGACCATGTATCCACGAATCGGTTTCGTCTTACGTAACGCTTGCCTCCCTCAATGCCTTTGGCTCGAAACACGCCGGTTGCAATCGCAGCACCGCCAAAAAAACGTACGGAGATTGATTCCGGGGTGACCTGTTGCTCTTCCGACGCTTTGGATTCGCGTACCCCAGCGAGAAATTCCCCTTTAGACTGCATGCTCCCATCGTCATTCACCAACACCGCGCGGTCGTCAAGCAATCCGTCAATCGCCTTCAGGTCTCGATCCCTGAAAGCCTGATTCCAGGCTTTCTCCAGCGCGACGATCTTGGACGCGGTTGCGCTTTCCGAATTGTCCTGCGCTGAAGTTGGCAAGAACAAAGCACTGACTACTGCAAGTACGCACAGAATTCTCATGTGTAAGGCCTCTCTTGTAAGCGACCGCTGACAGCTGCGATATATATGTCAACCCTACCCAATGCTCTAGCTATCAACAAGAACGGAAGGTAACCAGCCTGCTTGACGAAAGGTGGTAGCTGCCTAAAACGGGAATTAGGCGCCCTGGTTTTGCTCATACCTGCTAGGAGACGAGCGATCCCTGAAAATGAATTGCGACGGAATGAGACTCGCAGCCATTACTTGTTTTATCAGGCCGCCCCGCAGCATTTCTTGTACTTCTTCCCGCTTCCGCATGGGCATGGATCGTTGCGACCCACCTTTTCGCCGGAGCGCACCACCTGCTGTACTTGCATATCGCCCGCTCCGGCCATGCGCGCCTGCTCTAACTCTTTTTTCTTCTTGCGCTGGAAGCTTGCTTCAATTTCGTCGACCGAAGTAGTAACGTGCCGCGGCCTCTGCCCATTTCCACCCCGACCGCCAGTAATAAAGGATGGCGCGTCGCCATCCGATTCTGCTTGACCGGAAGCGCCCAACCTCTGAACGCCCCCACCGCCAGGCGTTGCAACCGCGTCCAGCGGACGCTCCATGATTTGCATCAGGTACAGGTAGCGGACGGTTTCTTCCTGAAAGCGCTGCATCATCTCTTCAAACATGTCAAAGGACTCGCGCTTGTACTCGACCAGAGGATCATGCTGCCCGTAGCCACGAAGACCAATGCCCTCTTTCAGGTGGTCCATCGATAGGAGATGATCTTTCCATTGCGCATCGATTACGCTCAACATGATCATGCGCTCGTGATATCGCATTGCCTCGGAGCCGATCAGCGCCTCTTTTGAGTCGTAGCGCTGCTTCAGCTTCTCAAAGATGGCATCGCCGAGTTCCTGCCGGTTCATCTGTTCCGGTTTCAGTCCCTCCGCGTAAATGTCAACGCCGAAATGAGTAAAGATTGCATCTTTGAGCGCTTTCAGATCCCAGTTATCGACATGCTCTTTTGGCGGACACAGGCGCTCTAGAATGTCGCCGAGAATTCCGGAGACATAATCTTCGATGATCAGATCTTTCTGATCGAGGCCCTCGAGCAGACGACGCCGCAATCCGTAAACGGCTTCACGCTGCTTGTTCATGACGTCGTCATACTCAAGCAGATGTTTGCGGGCTTCGAAGTTTTGCCCTTCAACCGCCTTTTGCGCAGCCTCGATGCGGCGCGTAATCATGCGCGATTCGATTGGAACACCCTCTTCCATACCAAGGCGTTGCAAAAGATTCGAGACCCATTCCTTGGCGAAAATACGCATCAGGTCGTCTTCGAGCGAAAGATAAAAACGTGATGACCCGGGATCGCCCTGGCGGCCGGCGCGACCGCGAAGTTGATTGTCGATGCGCCGAGCTTCGTGGCGTTCGGTGCCGAAGATATGCAATCCCCCGGCATCAATCACTTCCCGATGCTCCCGGTCGGTATCGGTTTTATGGCGCGCAAAAATCTCATTCCATTGATCTGTCGGTACCGCATACTCGTTGCCGGCGTAGTACCAAACGGTGCGATTTGGATCGTCGATCTCGGCCTCGATCTTTCCTTGCGCCGCACGAAGAGGCTGCGCGAGTCCCTTCTTCACGCACTCCTGCTTGGCCATGAATTCGGGATTGCCACCGAGCAGAATGTCGGTGCCGCGGCCTGCCATGTTGGTGGCAATGGTGACCGCACCTTTACGTCCGGCCTGCGCCACAATCTCGGCTTCGCGCTCGTGAAACTTTGCATTGAGTACGACGTGCTTCTTTAATCCCTTTTTATTTAGTAAATCGGAAAGACGTTCAGATTTTTCGATCGATGTTGTGCCCACCAGAACAGGCTGGCCGCTGTCGTGTAATCTTTGAATCTCATCCGCCGCGGCAAAATACTTTTCTTTCTCCGTGCGATAGACGATGTCGGGATTTTCCTTGCGCAGCAGTTGCCGATTGGTAGGGATGACAATAACTTCAAGGCGGTAAATTTTGTCGAATTCCGGAGCTTCCGTTTCCGCCGTGCCCGTCATGCCTGCAAGCTTTTTGTACATGCGGAAATAATTCTGGAACGTAATCGTAGCGAGCGTCTGGTTCTCGCGTTCGATCTTCACATTCTCCTTGGCCTCGATCGCCTGGTGTAAGCCATCAGACCAGCGCCGTCCCGGCATGAGACGGCCGGTGAATTCATCCACGATCAGCACTTCGCCATCCTTGACCACGTACTCGACATCTTTCTTGTACAGTGCGTGAGCTTTGACGGCGGTCTCCACGTGATGTTTCAGCGCCCAGTTTTCCGGATCTGCAATGTTGCCAATGCCAAGCAGCTTCTCAACCTTCTCCCAACCCTGATCGCTGACCGTGACGTTGCGGTGCTTTTCATCCACTACGAAATCGCCCGTCATGATCTTCGGCTCGCCTGGTTGGGTATCGATCTCTTCACCCTTCTCAAGCTTAGGAATAATGCGATTCACCTTGTAGTACTTGTCGGTGGATTCCTCACTCGCTCCCGAAATGATGAGCGGCGTCCGGGCTTCGTCGATGAGGATGGAATCTACTTCGTCGACGATGGCAAAGTTGTGCACGCGCTGAACACAATCGCGCAAGTCAAACTTCATGTTGTCGCGCAGATAGTCGAATCCGAATTCGTTGTTCGTACCGTAAGTGACGTCGGCAGCGTATGCGGCGCGACGCTCAGCGTCGTCCAGGTCATGTACGATCACACCCACGGTCAGACCGAGAAAGCTGTACAGTTTTCCCATCCATTCCGAGTCGCGCTTGGCGAGATAATCGTTGACCGTAACCACATGCACGCCACGTCCACTGAGCGCGTTCAGATAAACCGGGAGGGTCGCGACAAGCGTTTTGCCTTCGCCGGTTTTCATTTCGGCGATCGTGCCTTCGTGGAGAACCATGCCGCCAATCAACTGCACGTCGAAGTGGCGCATATTAAGCACGCGGCGTCCCGCTTCGCGAACCACGGCAAAGGCCTCTTCGAGCAGCTCATCCAGTACAACCTTGAGCGCCTCGCTTCGCTGCGTCTCTATTTCCTTCTGACGATCGCTGTTGCGGAAATCAGTAGTTCCCAGACCGGCGCTTTCAGGATCGCTATTTTCGTCGGCCACCGACGGTTCATCAGCGATGGAATTTAGACGCTCCTGAATCCGAGCACGAAACTCAGCGGTCTTAGCGCGAAGCTCGTCATCGGAGAGCTTCTGCATCGCCGGTTCGAGCGCGCTAATGACCGCCACCCGAGGCATCAGGCGCTTGACCTCGCGCTCGTTCTTAGTGCCGAAAACCTTGCCTAGTAAAGTGTTGATCAAAAAAGAAATCCTTCAGAGGACACACGTCCCAGATGTTAGTAAAAGCCTAGCACATTAGATGCGGGAGGGATGGCGAAGGACGGACAACACGAAAGAAGCGAAGTTTTCATCCAGCTAAAGAAACGGGTTCTGGATTACAAGATCGCCGAAGCGGCGCCCGTGTTGCATATCTTCGCTGTAGAGAATTTCGCAACCACTTTGGAGCGCCGCCGCTACGATCAGGGCGTCATACCATGACAGTTGATTTTCGCCATGCAACCGTAATGCTTCTATCATAAGCGCTGGCGACGAAGAGATGGCCATCATCGGGAATAATGCGGCGAGCACGAACGACTCCAAGTCGGACCTGACGATGGCGAGGCGAAACCCTCGCAGGGCAACATTAATAAATTCCTGAACGACTTGATAGCTGATGATCGCCTGCTTATCGGCGGCCCCATCTGTAACCAGCCGCTGGGCGATCTTGGCTTTCTCGGGAAAGGATTGACCGAAGGCATAGACGATGATGTTCGTATCCAGAAAGGATTTAACGTTCATTCATCTCATCCCGCGTGAATTTTCGCCCAGCATCGGCGTACTTGAGTTTCTCAAATAACGCTTCTATTTCCGCGCGGCTGACCTTGCGGGAGGCATACCAGTCCAGCCAATCGCGGAAGGCGTCGTTCAAAGTCTTATGCTCGCTGCGAGCGACCTCGCGGGCCAGTTCAATCTTGTTTTCATCCGCACTAAACGTGATGTTCTTCATATGGATCGATGTATCGCTCATTCATCTCGTCGCGCGTGAACTTGCGACCTGCATCCGCGTAGCGCAGGTCATTCATTAGCTTCCGATATTTCCGCGCTCGAAACATGCCTGCAATTCTCTTCAGCCAACCGCGGAAAAGTTCATTAAGAGTGGTGTTCTGACGACTCCGGGCTTCCTATCGCGCAAGGTCGACGTCGTATCGCACGATAATAGTGTACACGACAGTCGTGCGCTGGAGCAAGAGCGATCATCGACAACTGTTTATACTAATACCGCTCTTTGGTTTGACACCAATATCTCGTCTGTTTAACATCGTGCATATGAATATTGGGCAGATTATCACTGAGCTGAACGAGGAAAAGCGACGATTGCTTGAGCAGAAACAAGCTATCGATAATCGGGTTGCAGCTATTGACCAGATCATCGAGGGATACATCTTCCTCGGAAACCCCGCCGCCAAGCTGGCTTTGCCGCGCCATGTTAGCCAATTGGGCCTGCAAGATGCGGTGCGCGCAGTCTTCCAGCTCGCGAAGGGAATCCCACTTCAGCCCACGCAGGTTCGCACCGAACTAATGTACGCTGGAATATGCGGCAGCTCCCCTAAGAATCTCCTGATCTCGGTGCACACCGTAATCAACCGAATCAGGGACGAACTGGAAGGAGTTCCGCAGCCAGGCGGGAAGATGGCATACCGCTGGAAGGATTCCAAGCCCACTCTCGAAACAACCGTCGTGACGGGTAAGATCCCGGAACCTCCTCCAAATTCCGTTGCCACCATCACGCTTCACATGGATGACAACTCATGATCGTTTCTCGGCTCCCGCCGTCCCGTTTCCTCGGATCAGTTGCGGCGTCCATACATACTCCTGTATTTAAATGTTTTGTCAACACGGCTAGACCATTGTTCATCTCGCGCCAATTGGAAACCATGATCTTCGAAGGCGATCTGGGGGATCAGGATGGGTTTAGCAGATTCGCTAGGTTTTTTTATCGTCCTGAATTCAGCCCTGCCTCAATCTAGGTTTTTCCATGAGGTTCTCATATCCCGCTTGGATAAGATGGGCCAGAGTGGCACAAGTCTGGATGCGTACGCAACGGTACTTACAGACTTGATTAACCGCGAAATTGCCGAGGTTTCAAGAGAACCGACGCGGCAACACTAAATTCAGACATAACCGCTCCACCGCACCAGATTGGCTTCACCCGTCCTTCCCTGTAAGATTTTCCTCGACCCATGCCCGCCTTCTACCAGCGCTTTCAGGAATCAGCCCGCAAGTATCCCGATAATATTGCACTTGAGATCCAGCGCCAGCAGACGGTGGAGCGGGTCACCTTCGCGGGACTGGTCCGGATGTCGGAAAGCGTGGCGAATTGGCTTTCCACCCGCGTGGGACGTGACGCTCGAGTCGCCATTCTGGCAGCGAACCACCCACGCTGGGTAGCGGCATATCTCGGGATTATTGCCGCCGGCAGAACGGCCGTACCCCTTGATACAGCTTTTCATGCCGATCAGGTGAGAAAGTTACTCGTTGATAGTGGAGCATCGCTGCTCTTCTGCGACGCAAAGTACCTTCCAGTGGTGATGGAGGCTGTCGCAGGACTCAACGTAGCATTGGTGATGACTACAGCGGCTGGGGAGCGAGTCACGACTGCTGCTGCGTCCTCGAATCCCAATAGTCGCACCGCCGGCGACGGGGAAACCGGGCCGAATAAAAACGCCTTCGCCGGCGATCTTGATTCTATCTTCGCCGCCGGCCCGGCGGACTTTCAGCCTGTAGACCCGGACGAAAGCGCCGTCGCGGCGTTGCTTTATACCTCGGGTACTACGGCCGACCCAAAGGGCGTCATGCTTACCCACGCCAACCTTCTCGGCGAGGCTAGTTCGGTGCTCGCGGTGATCAAGATTGATTCCCGCGACGCCTTGCTTGGGATCCTTCCCATGTTTCACGTGCTCGCGCAGATGGCGAATCTCTTTTTGCCGTTGTTTAACGGCGCGCGCGTTGTTTACCTGGAGACTCTGAACACCACCGAGTTATTGCGCGCCTTGCAGGAACGTAACATCACTACGTTTTGTGTGGTCCCACAATTTTTCTACCTCATTCACGAACGTATTTTTAAAGAGTTGAACAAACGCGGAACGATCACGCTGCGATTGGTCAAGCTGATGATGAGATTCAACTACGGCTTGAGACGAGTTGGGATCAATGCTGGCAAAGTCTTATTCGGAAAAATCCATGCCACTTTCGGCTCTCGCATGCGCTACCTGATTACGGGCGGTTCGCGCTTCGATCCGGCCATTGCCAAGGATTTTTACTCCTTTGGCATCGACGTTCTGAATGCTTATGGACTGACCGAGACTACTGGCGGGGCCTTTATAAACCCTCCGGGTAATGTGGTTTTTGGTTCGGTCGGAAAGCCTTTTCCCGGCATCGAGGCGAAGATCGTCGAGACGAAGATCGTTGACTCTAAGCCCTTGGAGGACGGTTCTCCTGCCGCCGGTGAGATTGCGATTCGGGGCGCGATCGTGATGAAGGGTTACTGGAATCGCCCTGAAGCGACGGCGGAAGTACTTCGCGACGGCTGGTTCCATACCGGAGATCTCGGATACTTCGACTCCCGCGGCAATCTCTTCATAACAGGACGGGGCAAGGAAGTCATCGTGCTCGCCAACGGAAAAAATGTGTACCCAGAGGAGATCGAAGCGCATTACCTGCAAGCTAAGTACGTGAAAGAGATTTGTGTGATGGCGCTGGAGTCGCGACCGGGCGATCCTACGTCGGAACGGCTACACGCCGTCGTCGTGCCGAACTTCGAACTGCTTCGCGAGAGCAAGATATTCAATGCGAAAGAGGCGATCCGCTTCGAAATTGAAGCTCTATCCCACAAAATCGCCTCTACCAAACGCCTCGGCAGTTATGACATATGGCAAGAAGACCTGCCCCGAACCACCACGCGCAAATTGAAGCGCTTCGAGATCGAAAAGAAAGTTCATGAACTGAAGCAACGTGGAAACGGCGATGCCGAGATCGGAACTGAAAAGCCGCTCACTGATGAGGAGAAGGCATGGCTCGAGCGGGATGACGTGAAGAGTGCCCTTGCCATTGTGCGGGAATCGTCGCGCAACGCGTTGGCTGCGATTCACCCCGGTCACAACCTTGAGCTCGATCTCGGACTCGATTCCATGCAGCGTGTCGAGCTCCTTACCGGTCTGGAGCAGACACTTGGCGGCCAGATCCCCGAAACCCAGCTGGCGGAGATTTATACGGTGCGCGATCTGGTCGATACCGTCCTGGAAAGTGCGGGTCGCGGCGAAGGGCAGGCTGGCTCCTCAGCGCCGGCCTGGTCGACGATCCTGAGCGAGCCTGTTACCGATCCTGAAGTTCTCGCCTTAGCAAGCCACAACCTTTTTGCGGAAGTATTTTTCTTTATCCTGGGGAGGATCATTTATCTTTTGGCTGTCGATCGCTTCCACCTCAAAATGCGCGGGCTGGAAAATCTACCCGAAAGAGGCCCTTACCTAATTTGCTCCAATCATCAGAGTTACCTCGATCCGCTAGTGTTGGCGGCTGTTCTACCGTGGCGATTGTTTCGGCTTACCTTTGCACTCGGCACCAGCGAAATTTTCGGCACGGGACTTATGCGGCGGCTGGCACGTTGGCTTCGCGTCGTAGTGCTCGATCCCGACGCAAATTTGATCCCTGCCATGCGGGCCGGTTTTTACGGCCTGAATCAGGGACGTATCTTGATTCTGTATCCGGAAGGCGAGCGCAGTAATGACGGCAACCCTACCGTCTTTCGCAAGGGCGCCGCGATTCTTGCAATTCACGCGCAGGCTCCGGTTGTGCCGGTCGCGATCGAGGGCTTTTACGAGGCGTGGCCGCGCCACAGGAAGTTTCCGAAGTTCGCGAGCCTTCAGCTGCTATTTGGAACCGCGATACAACCTCCGCCATTGAGTGAAGCGAGCGAAGCGGCCTATGAAGGACTGACCTTGGAGTTGAAGTCGAGAGTGATAGCGCTGTGGGAAGGATTGCGGAGCGAAAGATCCAGCATGCCTGAGGAGAACTCCAAGAGTCCGGCAGAGATAGAAAGGGGATCGCACTAAGCCTTGTGAGGAAGCTCTAGCGAACGCCCGAGTACAAATTCAGCCGGTTCTTCTGCAGGAATTGCAGTTTCTCGAGCATATGGGTTTTTCGTGGGAAGGGATAGGCCTGGAATCCGGTGGCGCGATCGCAGTAATCGATGGATCCGTTTTGCATGATGCAAGTTTTCCAAGCTTGTTTTCCGTCTTTCACAATTTGAGGGGAATATCCATTTGGTATCCGCAGGGTGCCAGGAATAATAACGATCACGAAAGCTGCCAGGAAGGCCGTGCGCAATGCGCTTTTTCGCCAAGTGAGCAAATGGAAGTACATTGCCAGGAACGCCGGAACGAGTAATCCCATGTAACGCGAGAATTGCGCCGCCTCGGGCATGCCTATGCAAACTCTGCCAGCCGACGCGGTGACCGAAAAAAGAAAGGAGAAGCTGAGAAGAGTGACGATGATGAGATCGGTGGCGGACCACTCCCGGTTTCGCCACAGACGAACTCCATGCCATATAAGGACGGCAAGCGCTGCGAACGCGATGAAACCTCCAGCGACGGTCGCCGGCACTACGGCCCGCAAGCTAAGGAAGTAGGACATGAGGAGCCCGACGAACCACGGATAGTAGAAGAGGTGGGTGTCCGGAAAATGACAGGCCACGGCCGGACTCCAGCGATAGTGAACGAAGAAGCCAGCCGAGGAGGCGGTTGCAAGAAAAAGAGCCACGGCGGCAAAGCGAGGGGATTCGGATTCGGTTCGAAACGTGCGTCGCAGCTCGAACAGAAGAACGCCGATGGTCACCGCTCCCATGAATAAACCGAACCCGGTATAGACCAGGAGAAAGTTGAGGACGAGGACAGCTAGATATCGGGCGATAGGTTTCGGGAGCATCCACGCCAGGCAGTAAAGTGCAATGAGGAGCTCTGGGATGGCCGAATAGGATGGGTTCTCCTCGCCTACCAACGCTTCCAACTGGGCAAAAGTCAGAAACAGGCAAGGAATCACAATGTCGCTGTAGTCGAAGCGGCCAAACAGTTTTTTCTTTAAATGAAGTGCGATGACACCGGTCGCGAACAATGCCCCGACCATGAAAAAGGCTTCGGCGCGAGAGTTCCAATGAGTCGACTGCAACACAAATTTGTCGAGCACCAAGCCGATGCCTTCGCGATGAGGCGCATGCTCCCAGGTGAAAATCTGCCAGAGTGAAGCGTCGTTAAACAAAGGCGTGTAAAAGTCCCACTGGTCCCAGAAGATGAGGTTCACGGAATAACGCGACACGGCCAGGACGAGCCTGGAGGCGGCAGCCAGGAAAACCGCTGCAATAGGTATAACGACCAGCGGCAGGCGAAAGACACGCGATAGCCGACCCCCGGTCGATGAAACCGCAGCGGGTGAAGACGAAGAATGCGAATCCGCTTCGGCTGTGAGAGGGTGCATCATGCGACGAGGTAGTATATTTGAGGCGGTTATTGAGCGGCGCTGGCACTCTTAGCGCGGCCGTCGAGAATCTTGGTCAAGGCATCGACTACGCCGGAATGAAACTTTTGCCCGGAGCCGGCGACGATTTCCTGCTCTGCCTGCTGCGGGGAAAGAGCTTTGCCATTGGCGCCGCTAATTAACTTTTGGTAGGCATCGGCCACTGCCAGAATGTGGGCTTCGATCGGGACGTTAACCGAACGCGCTCCCTGCTCCTGCACAATCTGCTGCGCGACGATAATGGGTATTACGCGCCGCAGTGAATTTCCGACGGCTTGGGTACGGGCATCGGGCTTGCGAGATTTTCGGAAACTTGCCACGATCTCGTCTCGGCTCACATCGGCGGCCTTGTAAAGAATGTCGTTGGTGATGCCGAGTTTACTCAGATCGCGCAACAAAACGGCAGACCGCAACATGTCAACGCGATCCGACCCCAGGCCCATCGCCTCCGCCATTCTGACTGAGGCCTCAACTACACGCTGATTTTCCCCGACGCCAAGCTTTTCGCTCGCGATGAAGTGTTGTAAAACCAGCAGCAATCCGCTGAAGCTTTCACGGATGTCGGTGGTCATGGCCTGTTTGCGCTCGTAAAGCGTTCCCATCACGTAGCCTACAACTGCCAGACTTCCTGCCCAAATTGCGAAGTTGAAAAGACGTTCGCCGGGTAACGTGACTACCCGATGTCCGGGCATCGCGTTATTTAAGAAGTCCAGGAGAATGACGAGAAAGACACAGGAAAAAGCCGTAAGCGTGGCGTGGCGGCGTCCAAAATAATAAGCCGAATACAAGGTGGGCAAAAAGTAGAAACACAGCGCCATGGGCAGCGACTGCGCGAAAAATTGCACCGTCGCGGCAATCGCAAACAACGAAAGAAGAAGGAAGCTTTCTCTGACAATCTTACTCATCGCTCATCGCCATCGTTTCCTGACAGATTGTGACCTCGCTGTTCGACCTTGTTTAGGCACACTTGCGTCACATGACACCTGCTGTCATGTTGGGGCAATTCCGTGCTCGCGCAAAGTTACCGGGGTAATGAGTTTTTGCTGGAAATGAACATATCGCCGCATTCGTGATCACTTGGCTCGCGGGTGGGTCTGATCGTACACATTCATCATGTGCTTGACTGAAAGTTGGGTGTATCGCTGCGTGGTCGCCAGTCGCTCGTGGCCGAGCAGTTCCTGAATGGCTCGCAGATCGGCCCCTTCTTCCAGCATGTGGGTACCGAAGGCATGCCGCAAAGTATGAGGATGAACTTCGGGCGAGAGGCCTTTGGCTATTGCAATCCGCTTTACGATCCTGCCCACGCTGCGGGTTGTTAGCCGGCCACCACGCTGATTGACAAGCAGCGCAGGTGTGCCTTTAGACGCGGTTTTGACAGTCTGCAGCAGGTGCAGCCGCCACGGCAGATAAACGGATAGCGCCGCCAGCGCCGAGCCGCCAAAAGGAACGAACCGTTCCTTTTTCCCTTTTCCGCGTATCAGAATTGCTCCATTGCTCAGGCTGATGTCATCGAGATTGACGCCGACCAGTTCGGAGTTTCGGATACCGCAGCCATAGAGCAATTCGAACATGAGGCGGTCGCGTTCTGGAAACGATGCGACCTCCGGCATTTTGCCGTCGAGCATCGAATTCATCTCCTCAATCGTCGGAACACGCGGCAGTTTTTTTGCCAGCCGCGGTGTCGAAACGAGCTTTGCTGGATTTTGTTCGACTACTCCCTCCTGCGCCAGCCAATGATAAAGCGACCGTAGGGCCGCGAGCGACCGGGCGACGGATGTCTTGCTCAATCCTTTGTCATAAAGATGAGAAAGGAAACCGCGAATTGCAATGTGATCGATTTTTTTCCAGTCACGGGGTCCGATAAAGACGGCAAAGTTGTAGAGATCGCCGGAGTAGGCTTTAATAGTATGTGCGGAGGCGTTACGCTCGCGGAGGTGTCGCAGGAAGTCATCGATAGCCCGTTCGACGATAGTGCGCTGTTGTTCCTTCAAGATTGTTTCTCCGCACCCTCAATCGTGCTAGAAAATTGCAGGACTCTAAATTGCTTTAGCTTTTGCCCGCGGATGATGCTTCGAATACACACTCTTCAGCCGGTCGAGTGCAACATGCGTATAAATCTGCGTAGTCGAAATATCGGAGTGGCCGAGGATCGTCTGCACCGTACGCAAGTCCGCCCCGTTCTCCACCATATGCGTTGCGCAAGAATGCCGCAGCATGTGCGGACTGGCGTGCCGTCCCGATGCGAGGCTCGCCTTGCCCACGAGTTGCCATACTCGCTGACGGGTCAGCCTCCGTCCGGTCGATCCTATAAATAAGAGTGGCGAGCCCTTCTTTCCCGCAATAACTTCTCTTCCCCTCTGTAAGTACTGCTGCAGCATCTGCTGGGCAGGGCTACCGAGCGGCACCATGCGCTCTTTGTCGCCTTTCCCGCGCACCATGATGTATCCCATTTCGAGTTTAAGATCTTCCAGGCGCGCATCTGCAACTTCGGAGACACGCACTCCCCCGGCATAGAGCAGTTCGAGCATCGCGCGATCGCGCAGTCCCATCGCCTGAGCGCGCGCCGATTCCTTTTGCAGGGGCCTCTCCGCCAGCATTGCTCCCACTTCGTCCCGAGTCAGCGCTTTGGGCAATACCTTCCACTGTTTCGGCAAATCGATATTGAGCGTCGGATCTTTGTCGATCTTTCCGTCAAGCAACAAATGCCGGTAAAGATGTCGGATGGCGGAGAGCTTCCTTCCCACCGAACGACCATCAAGGGAATTCGAAAATAATTCCTGGATATATTCCCGCACCTCTTCGCGCCGAACTGTCGTAAATGCAACTCTCCGCTTGTCCAGAAATTCAGCAAAGTGCGACAAGTCGCTGCTGTAGGCGGAAATCGTCAACTTCGCCGACCCCTTCTCCACGCGAAGATAGTCGCGGAAGTCATAGAGTGTGCGTGCGTTGGCATCGGAAGACATGGCCGAAGTGATATTACAAGTATGAGACTTGAACTACCGATGGAACAGTGACGAGTCAGGATACGGCAGCAGCTACGGAATCTAACTACCCGCGCCGCTAACTGTTTGCAATACGTCCACCGCGTAAAGAGCGCCCTCAGGTGTCTCTTCGTGCTTGAAATAGGCAAAGACGTCGCGGCCGGCGGCCAGATGTTCGTGGATGCGAGCAACCATTGCCTGGCGCTCTTCGGCGGTGTAGTTCGGCTTGCGATAGCGATAGTAAGCAAAATCCGCGGTGAGTACGTCTGGAGTATTGCGCTCTTCCGTCTCCGCCACGCAGAGTGCTACATTTCTCTCGCGCAGCGTGTTCCATGTGGCATCGCTGAACCAGGAATCATTGCGAAATTCAAACGCCGCACGCACCGCTCTGGGCAAGCATTTTAAAAACTCAGAGAGTACGCCTTGGTCCGCTTTGAAATTGGGTGGAAGCTGAAATAACAGGGGTCCTAGCCGGCCCGCACGCTCCAAACCTTCCAGCGTTCCGATAAACCGCTGTACGAATTCGTCTGCGCTTCTTAACCGTTTAATGTGGGTGATCACCTGATGCGCCTTGATGGTGAATCGGAAATGCTCGGGCGTCTCGGCGATCCAGTTCTGTATTGTCGTTTCCTTCACCAGTTGGCGAAACGTGTAATTGACCTCAACCGCATTGAGTTTCGAGGCGTAGAAGTTCAGGAATTTCTTTTGCGCAAGCTTTTCCGGATAGAACGCGGGTTTCCATGTCGGGTAAGCCCATCCTGAGGTGCCAACGTAAAGTCGCGCCATAGACCGGTCTCAAATGGTAATGGTGAAGATAAAACACAGAAGTTGAATCGGAGGATTATAACTTGCGGCGCTTTTCCGCTGTTGACTTCCCTTTTTGCGACACCGTGGCCTTCGACTTCGCGTTCGCCATCCCCTTTTTCTTCGGTGCAACTTTCTTCAGCTTCGTCGCCGTTTCGGCGCGGGCAGCAATCGCTATGCCTTTCTGTTCTTTCTGCTCGTTCTCCGAGGAGGACCCAGTTGATGAGCCGCCAAGCAAGCCCGATAACTGGGGCAGTTTCTGTTTCAGCGTCTGCACTGGTTCAAACAAGTCTCCCATCTTCTGGACGCGGACCAGAACATCTTTCGCCTCGAATACCAGCAGTCCAGCATCTTTCTTCTTGTGAGTCAGCTCCACCTCTTCCCAAGTGACTGGCGTCGAGACAGTCGGATGCTCTCGCGCGCGCAGTGAATAAACCGAGATTGTCGTTTTGTGCTGGTCGTTCTGGCTCCAGTCGACAAACACCTTATTGGTGCGGATCGCCTTTTTCATGTCGGAGACAACCAGATCGGGATGCTCCTGCTCCAGCAACCGGGCGAGAGCGTGGGCAAACGGCTTGGTCTGCTCGTAGCTGGTTTTGGTGTTAAGCGGAATATAAATCTGGAGACCCTTCGAGCCCGAAGTTTTCGGAAAACTCTGCAACCCGAAGTGATTGAAAATCTCACGTACCCAGAGCCCAACCTGCGCACACTGCACAATATTCGCCGGAGGCCCGGGGTCGAGATCAAAGACAATCATCGTAGGCGTCGAAATATCCCGGGCGAGCGAGAGTGACGGATGCAGTTCAATCGATGCCAGATTTGCGATCCACACCAGCGTGGGTAAATCATTAGCGAGAATGTAATTGACGTTGCGGTTGTTGCCCTCGCTCCAAATGGGAGCCGTCTTGATCCAGTCCGGCCGATGCTTGGGAGCATTTTTTTCGAAGAAAAATTCCTGGTCAACGCCGCCGGGGTAACGCTTCATCGTCAAGGGCCGGCCCGCGAGATGCGGCAGCAATACCGGCGCTATGCGGACGCAATAATCCACTACCTCGCCCTTAGTAAAACCGGTGGCGGGATAAAGGACCTTATCAAGATTGGTGAGGTTTAGCTTCCGGCCCTGCACTTCGACGACAGTAGGAGGCGTTGGCATCGGTTCAGAGGATTATGTTGCAGCCCTGAGTCATGACAAGAAGTCCTTCAGATGCCCTTTCCGTTTGGCGAGTTTGTTCTGACCGATGGAATTATTGCTGCTCCCCCTGGCTCGGAACGACGCCGGGCGGAGGTGGCGGGATCGTAATGTCGATCTTCTTCACCGCGCCTAATGAGGACAGCGGTTTGTCGAATTCACTTACTTTGCCCACGACCAGCACCGCCATCTGCTCGCGATGCAAGTATTTTGCTGCCACCCTGGCGACGTCCGCTTTCGTAACTTTTTCAATTTCCTTCTGAAAGTTTTCCAGGAAATCGAGCGGATATCCATAAAACTCATAAGCCATTTTTTCCTGCAAGACTTTTTCCGGCGAATCAAAGCGGAAGACAAACGAATTCAGAATTGAGTCCTTCGCCCGCTTGATCTCGTCATCGTCGATCGGACGCTTCTTCAAATCCGCGATCTCCTCGTCGAGCGCTTGAATGGATTCATAGGTCGTCTGGCTCTTCGTGCTTACCATAAGCCGCAACATGCCGGGATGGTCCCAACCTGAACCGATGCCGCCGCCCACCGCGTAAGCGAGACCTTTCGTGGTGCGAATATCGCCGAAGAGACGCGACGAGAATCCTCCGCCGAACGCTTCGTTGAATACCGAGGTAGCAAAATAATCAGGATTCTTTCGGGTAATGCCAAGTCCGACCATTTGAATGTTGCTTTGATTCACGTCGCTCTTATCAATCTCGTAGTATGCCGGTTTGGCCGGCTCGGGCTTGATCTCAGGATCGTTTGCCGCGGGGCCCTTCGGCCATGATCCAAATGCGTCGCGCAGGCGCGCTTCCATTTTCGCCGAGTCGAAGTCACCGACGACCCCAAGAATAATGTTGTTTGGGTGAACATACTTGCCATGCCAATCAATCAGATCCTGACGCGTGATGGCTCCGACCGTAGCGTATTCAGGCGTTCGAGCATACGGGTTGTTTGCTCCGTAGGCTAGCTTGGCAGCTTCCCTTCCCGCGATTTGCGAAGGATCATCGTTGCGCCGCGAGATGCTGTCGTAGAGACCCTTCTGCGCGATCTCAATTTTGTCAGCGCGGAATTCAGGATTCTGCAGAAGATCCACGAACACCTTAAAGACGTCGTCAAAATCTTCTTTCAGACAGGACCAGCTGATGTTCGTCGAATCGCTAGCTCCGCCCGTCTCAACTTTGGCTGCGCGCTGCTCCAGGAAGTCGTCCAACTGGTCGCCCGTTTGGGTCTTGGTGCCGCCTGTCCGCCACACTTCGCCATAGACGTCCGTCAGTCCCGCTTTCTTCGCCGGAACCGCGCGCTCGCCCCCGCGGATGCGAGCTGTGCCGTCGATCATCGGCAACTCATGGTCCTCCTGGAGAAATACGACCATGCCGTTCGGCAGGACGATGCGTTTCGGCTGCGGGGGATGAAACTCGGGCAATTTTGGAATCGGTATTTGCTGCCAAGTCGGCGCCTGCGCCCACAGTTGCGCATTGCCGCCTAGCCACAGGATCACAGAAAACACGGCCGTAGCAAGTAATACAAAACTGCGGAAGGCCTCAAGTCCAGATTTTGTTTTGAAGGGGCGCGGCTTCAGCCGCGCCGTAGTGATCCAAGTGACAAGGGCTTTAGCCCCTGAGGGCATCAGCCTCCAGCGGCATATAGCGCGCTTCACTGTCCACCTCCTTGCGGCGCTGAACTAGGTCCTGGAGGTCCGCCTGCGAACTCGATAATTCCAACCGTCCGGTTTTCCGAAACAAAGGTCTGGTTCGCCACGCGGCGAATATCAGACTTGGTCACCTTCTCGACGCGGTCGACGGAGCGAAAGAGTTCCCGCCAGTCGTCATACCGGGATTGATTCAGTCCAAGTGCAAAGGCCAGACCTTCATTCGAACCAAGCGAGCGAATCAGCGTTGCCTTGGCGCGTGTCTTGATCATCTTGAGTTCTTCATCCGAGATATCTTCCTTCTTCAGCCGTTCGATCTCCGCATGAATCGCCGCCGCCATCTCCTGCGGCTTGTGGCCGGGAATGGGGAATGCATAAAACGCGAACAGGTGCGCATATTTATTTCCCGGCAAGCCGGTAAATCCAGCGGAGTCGGAGGCGATCTGTTTGTCCCGAACCAGCGCACGATAGAGTCGCGATGTGCGTCCGTTCGACATCAAATCGGCAATCGCGTCATATACCTGATCATCCGCGCTGCGGTAATCGGGTCGGTGATAGCCCTCGATATAAAGTGGCTGCGACTGCTCATGCAGAACAACGCTGCGCTCGGAATTCTGCGGCGGCTCGGTGGTTGTGGCTGTATCGGGCATCGGACGGGTCGGGATGCGGGAGAAATATTTCTCGACGATCGGCATCGCCTCCGCCGCTTTCACATCTCCAACAACCGTAACCACCATGTTCGACGGAACGTAATACGTATTGAAGAAATTCTGCGCGTCGGTTGCCGAAAAAGAATTCAAATCCGAAATCCAGCCGATCGTCGGACGGTGATAGGGATGCGCGGCGAATGCCTCTTCGGTGAATTGCTCAAGCAGGCGTCCGACGGGATTGCTGTCGGTCCGCATGCGGCGCTCTTCAATCACCACATTTCGTTCTTTGTAGAACTGCCGCATGACCGGGTGTATGAAGCGCTCCGACTCCAGATAAGCCCACAATTCCAGCCGGTTTGTCGGAAACGAGTAGTGGTAACCGGTTTCGTCGTAGTTCGTGAAAGCGTTCATGCCCTCCCCGCCTTCACTCTCCACGATCTTGCCAAACTCGTTAGTATAGGGAGCCGAAAACTTGTCAGCCTCCGCAATCGCCTCTTTCCACTTTTGCTCAAGCTGCTTCAGTTTCTGTTCGTCGCGACCCACAGCCTGGTCGCGCCCAGCAAGGTACGCAGCATAAGCGGCCTCGACTTTCGCCAGTGCAGCTTTTTCGCCGGCGTAGTCACGGGTGCCAATGGTGTCGGTTCCCTTGAACGCCATGTGCTCGAACATATGCGCGAGGCCCGTCTTATGCATAGGATCCTGGACCGAGCCCGCATCCACGTGGGTGAAGAACGAAAACACCGGAGCTTCCGGCCGCTCACAAACGATAACGGTGAGTCCATTGGCCAGCTTTTTTACAGTGGTGCGCTTCTCGAACGAGGCGAGGTCCTGACCAAGCGCAATCGAACACAACACACAACACACGACGACTATTTGTAAAAGAGTGATGCGGAATTTCATCCTGCCTCCACTACGCAACATGACGCAACGCTAAAAATTCGACGTTACGTGGAGGCAGTGAAGGTTGTCAAACGATGAGCATCGGAAAAATACCGGCGCCGGAAGTAAAGCGCAACATTGACAAGAGCAATCATCACCGGCACTTCGACTAGCGGGCCGATAACGGCGGCGAACGCGGCGCCGGAGTTTATGCCGAAAACGGAAACCGCCACCGCAATGGCAAGTTCAAAGTTGTTGGATGCAGCGGTGAATGAGAGCGTGGCCGTCTTCGAATAGTCCGCGCCAAGCTTCTTTCCCATGTAAAACGACACCAGGAACATGACCACGAAGTAGATCAGCAAAGGCACCGCAATCCGCAGAACATCGAGCGGAAGGCTGAAGATGTATGAGCCTTTAAGAGAGAACATCACCACTATCGTAAAGAGCAGGGCGATGAGCGTGAGCGGACTGACGCGCGGAACGAAACTGCGCTCATACCAATCGCGGCCTTTGGTTCGAAGCAGCAGCGCGCGAGTAAGGAACCCGGCTAGAAAAGGAACACCCAGGTAAATGAAAACACTCTTCGCAATTTCCTGAATAGAGACGTGGACAATGGCGCCCTGAAGGCCGATCTTTGCCGGAAGTACGGTGACAAAAAGCCAGGCATACGGGGAGTAGAAAAAAACCTGGAACAGTGAATTGAAGGCAACCAGTCCAGCGGCATATTGTGTATCGCCGCTGGCCAGTTCGTTCCAGACGATAACCATCGCGATGCAGCGGGCCAATCCGATCATGATCAGGCCAGCCATATATTCGGGATAGCCGCGCAAAAACACAACCGCCAGGACGAACATCAAGATGGGGCCGACCACCCAGTTCTGGATGAGGGACAGACCGAGTACGCGTATATTGCGAAAAACCTCGTGAAGTTCTTCGTACCTCACCTTGGTAAAGGGCGGGTACATCATTACCATGAGTCCTGCCGCAATTGGAATCGAGGTCGTACCCACATTGAATCGATTCAGTAGCGACACGATCCCCGGCACTTGCCATCCCAGGAAGACGCCGATAACCATGGCGGCGAAGATCCACGCGGTTAGAAAACTGTCTAAAAAACCGAGACGGCGGGAACCCTTCGGCGTTGCCGGCGCTATCGTCGTTTTCAAGGTTGCCATCATAGCTTTTTTCATTCCTGCCCGATGCGATCCACTTCCTTTTTCAGCGCGAGGCGATCAAGCGCCGCCAGCGGCAACGAAAGAAAAAGATTGATTCGCCGGTCGAGAAGAAAAAATGCGTCGCGGTAGGCGCGTGCGATTTCGGCGAAGCTACCTTTAACGGCAGCCGGGTCGGGAACTCCCCAGTGCGCAGTCATGGGCTGGCCCGGCCAGAGGGGGCACGCTTCCTTGGCGGCATTGTCGCAAACCGTAAAGACAAAGTGCATTTTGGGAGCGCCTGATCGCGCGAACTCCTCCCAACTCTTACTGAGCAGGCCGGTGGTGGGGATGTGCGCCACATCGAGCTGCTTTATCGCTTCTGGACGAACCGTCCCTGAAGGATGACTTCCAGCGCTATAGGCCGTGAACGCATGCCTCCCCTTGTGATTGAGAATCGCCTCGGCCATGATGGAACGCGCCGAGTTGCCAGTGCACAGAAACAAAACGTTGTAGTGATCTGCCATTGAGTAGTCCTTTGCGGGAAGAATCAACCCTGTCAAACCCACCGGCTGCCCGCCGAAGACGTGCCCTTCCCAAGATGAGTCATTGGCAGCAAGTCGGGCCGCAGCACACCTTTTCCGGCTCTGGTTTTACCGCGCGAACGAATGCGCTCAAGAATTTTTCATCGACTTGCTCGGCGATCGCATCCACATCAACGCCGGATGCCGAGAGAAATTCGCGAGCGTCCTCGATGCGATAAATACGCGTCGGCTCAATCTCGATTTGCTCGAATCCGGCTGCTGACAGCTTGGCCTGATATTCGGTTTCGTCCAAGGCACCCGCCACGCAACCGACCCATGCCAGTACGCTCTTGCGAATTTCTGGCGCCATTTTGCCTCGCGTTACCACATCCGTCACTGCGAATCGTCCGCCAGGTTTGAGCACACGGAAAGCCTCTCTCAGCACGCGATCTTTGTCCGCCGAGAGATTGATTACGCAGTTGGAAATAACGACGTCGACAGTGTTGTCGGGCAACGGTATGTTTTCGATTTCGCCTTTTAGGAACTCCACATTTTCGGCGCCTGCCTTGCGCTTATTTTCGTTGGCCAGAGCGAGCATCTCATCCGTCATGTCAAGTCCGTAGGCTTTGCCAGTGGGACCAACGCGACGCGCCGAGAGCAATACATCGATGCCGCCGCCGGACCCGAGGTCGAGCACGGTTTCCCCGGGCTCAAGTTTCGCCAGCGCCGTCGGATTGCCGCATCCGAGCGAGGCGAGCATCGCATCTTCGGGAATTTGCTCCGCCTGCGATGCGTCGTAGAGATTCGCGGTGATCGGATCGCAAGACAACCCGCTGCTGGGCGCTGATCCACAGCAACTACTCGTGCCGGTCTTGTTGGTAACACGCAAAGCCGCCTCGCCGTATTTCTCTTTCACAACTTCCTTGACGTTGGTGTTTGCAATCTCAATGTTTGTATCCGGCATGGTATGTCCTCCTATTTACAGAACTGGACTAGATCTTGAGGTTTTAGAGCTTTGTTCCGAGTGCAGCACTCGGCGTAGAGAAATTGCAAAATTTCGCGCAGGGCTTCCGTGTTGGCCGTGTACCGGAGATACGTTCCCTTACGCTCGACTCGTACCAGGTCTTCATTCTTGAGTTTGTCGAGATGATGCGAAAGAGTGGAGCTCGGAATCTCCAGTTCGTCCTGAATCTCACCCACGACGAGGCCCTCGGGATGGGCGGATAGCAGCAGTTGCATGATCCGCAACCGGGGCTCGGTACCCATAGCGGAGAACATGTCGGCATAACGCGCCACGCGCTCACTGTTGAGTCGGGCTGTGCTGGCGTTCACCATATTTCGATAATACTAGAACTATAGATAATGTCAGGTCAGTTCGCCTATTGACGAAATACGGCCTCTTGCGCTATCGTTTATAGGCGAACATAAGGCGAATCCCCATGGCTTCCCTTCCGCTTTTCCAAGAAATTTCTCACCAACCGAAACTCGTGGGCATCGCTCGCATCGCAGCCGATAGCGAATCGCTCCGCGAAGGACACAACGTTGAGTACTTCACGCTGGGCACGCGCTCGTTGTTAAGTCGCGTGGTGAGCGAACGCAATCTTCCCTTCGAGTGGGCGATTAATCCTTACCGGGGTTGCGAATTCGCCTGCAAGTATTGCTACGCCCGCTACACGCACGAGTTTATGGAACTGCGCGACGGCGTTGATTTCGAGCGCAAGATTTTTGTAAAGCAGCACGCGGCGTCGCTGCTGCGATCGGAATTGAAAAAAGTGAAGCGCGGGGAGTCGATCGCCATTGGCACTGCTACGGACCCTTATCAGCCCGCGGAGCGGCGATTCGAGGTTACCCGCGCCATCTTAGAGGAACTCGCGAAGCACTCCGGCCTGGAGATTGGCATTGTCACCAAATCGAATATGGTGATACGCGACGCCGATATCCTTCACCAGGTGAGCGAGCGCAACGAGCTTTTTGTAAATGTCACTGTAACCACAGTGGATACGGAACTCGCACGCAAGCTGGAGCCACGGGCGCCGCGTCCCGATTTGCGTTTGGAGGCAGTTCGCCAACTGAATCTAGCAGGGATTCATGCAGGAGTGATCTGCGCCCCGGTGTTGCCCGAAATCACCGACCATCCACGAGACCTCGAAGCGCTCGTGAGAGCAGCCAAAGAGGCTGACGCGAAGTATATCTACGCCAATGCTCTCTTCCTCAAACCCTGTTCCGCCGCCGTGTTCATGCCCTTTCTCGAACAGCAGTTCCCTACTCTAGTCGAGCGCTACCGGACCCGTTACGCAGACCGTTCATTCCTGCCTGGCGGGTACGCGAAGCGCCTTTCGCAGCTCATGGCTGCCCTGAGGAAGAAATACGGATTCGGAGACGCGCACTCGACTCGAACTCGCACACTCCACCAGGGGGTTGAGCAGATGGAATTGTTTTGAGTCCAGGCCAACCTAATGGCCAATCTATAATGTGGGCTCGCCATGACGACTCTTCCGCAAGCTATCCCACCCCGGTCCGGCCCCAAGGGCCACTTACGAAATTTTTGGATGCGTGTAAGCGACGGCATGGCGGTGAGCCAGCTCTGGTCGCAGGCTGTAAGGGACGCGCGGTCAAGCTACCGGTTCTACTCCGCAGGGCTGGAGGATGTGCAGCCCGGGCGGTCGAGATGGCGCCGCTGGTGGCAAATCGCGAAGGCACTATTCTGGGCCATCCTGGAAAAGTTGACGCCGGCGCGTCGCATCCTGCTCCTGCTGGGACTCGTTCTGCTGATCGCTCCAGCCAACGAAAAGTTCGATTCCCACATCTGGGGCGGACTGGTGATTTTGATCGTGCTACTCCTCGAACTAGCCGATCGGGTCATCATGAAGCGCGACCTCGAGATCGCAAAAGACATTCAGGCCTGGTTGCTGCCGGGTGCGCCGCTGCAAATTCCGGGCTACAAGCTTGCTTACGCGACCCGCCCTGCGAACACCGTGGCCGGGGATTACTACGACGTGATCCTGCGGCCGGGGAACGCAAGCCAGGGCTCAAGTGGGGCATCAAGTAACGTATCAAGTGGTAGTGACGGACGCGTCCTCTTTGTGGTTGCGGATGTGGCGGGTAAAAGTATACCCGCCGCGATGCTTATGGCGACCTTCCAGGCGAGCCTGCGCACTCTCTCGACCAGCGGCATTGCTCTAACTGATCTAGTGACGGGAGCAAATCGCTACGCCTGTTCGAACAGTCAGGGCGGAGTGCGCTTCACGACAGCCTTCTTTGCCGAACTTGATCTCGCGACCGGCGAAATCGTTTATCTAAATGCCGGGCACAACGCTCCGATTCTGCGGAAAAAAACAGGTGTGGCGGAACGCCTCGACACTGGAGGCATTCCGATCGGGATTTTTGCGGAATCAACATACCAGGTCGGAAAGACACGGTTGGAGAGTGGAGACTGGCTGGTGATCTTTACGGATGGAGTGGTCGAGGCCGTCGATCAAAAAGATGAAGAATACGGAGAAACCGCTTTGATGCGGATTGTCAATCGCGAGCCGGAATCGTCGCCGGCCGAATTACTTCGCAGCCTGTTCGGCGACTTGGACCGTTACGTAGGCAACACGCCACAACAGGATGACATTACTTGTCTCCTGCTGAAACGGACATGAAGTGGTCAAGCTGGACGCCTTGATGATCCAACTCTCGATGATCCAACTAAAGATAATCCATCTAGAGATGATGCATCTAAATTGGAGTAATCCCGGCCACGGCTAGAAATTGTCCAGCCGTATTTTGGGCAACGCTCCAGTCGGGCGAGATTTTCCTCGCTTCCGCGAGCGCGTTATTCGCTTCGGTAGAACGGCCAACTCGACGAAGGGCCTGCGCCAGCAAGAGAAAGTTGACATCGCTGGGATCACTGTTCACAGCTTGAAGCAGCCGCGTAATCGCTAAATCCGATCGCCCCTCGCGCAAGTCTAAGACGCCCGAACCAACCAGGGCTACGGCGTTATCAGGGCTTAAGCGCAAAGCCTTCTCATAACTTTCCGACGCCTGTTTGAAATCGCGCAACTGCAATTGCCCCTGCCCCTTTTCACTCCAAGCGATCGCTTGCACCTTGGGATCGGTGGAAAGCCGCAACACCGAATCGCACTCTTCAATCGCCTCTACAGGATGACCGTGCTTCAATTCATAAAATGCAAGCGCGAGCACCTGGCTGGGCGGATACCTATGAAGTGACGTGGCGGCTTGAAATTCCACGATCGCTTCTTCCGTCCGGCCCGCTTCAGCGTAGATCACAGCCAGATTGTTGTGTGCCACATAGTTTCCGTCCGTAACACGCAATGTGTAGCGCCACAAAGTTTCATCGTCATGCCAATAGCCAAGCTGGCGGTAGGTGAGCATTCCGAGAACCAGAAGAACGGCAACTACTCCAACCGGGCGCCACAATATCGGGATGCCTTGCCTCTCCGTTACCTCTCTTATCGTCCAAACGATCGCGATGAACAAGCCGATAAATGGGATGTAGGCGTACCGGTCAGCCATGGTCTGTTCGCCGACAGTGATGATTCCGATCATCGGTGTCAGAGTCCCGAGAAACCATAGCCAGCCTAAGACCAAATAGCGACGACTGCCGCAGCGCCACACGCAGGCGGAGACGAGCAGCAAAAACGCGATCGCCCCAATAACTTGCCACATCGGCAACGCCATGACAGAGCGCGGATACAACGGCGCGAGACGCGTCGGCCAGAACAATTTTCCGATGTATCGAACATACGAGATCGGAATATTGCTTATCCGCTGCGCGAGGGGCACTTCCGAGATTGTCCGCACTGCATTGCCCGCGCGTTGGGCGAAGACGGTTACAACCGAATCTGCAGCGGCAAGAATGAAGAGCGGCAATTTTTCCAGTACTAAAAAGCGCAACGACCTCGACCGCTGAGCTGGCGGTGCCAGCGAACCGTCCTCAGATGAGGGTGTGGTCGCTATTCGCTGCAGGGGCCAATAATCCCATAACAGGAGAACAAATGGCAGGGTAACAATCTGAGGCTTTGCCAATAGTCCCAGAACAAAACAGACCGCAACGACGAAATATAAATAAACGCGATAGAAATCGCTCTGGCCGCGGCGCGCAAATCGATCGTAAGCGTGAAGGGCTAGCAGGAAGAACAGAGTGCTGAGAACATTCTTGCGCTCAGCGGCCCATGCAACCGACTCAACAGTGATCGGATGCAAGGCAAATAGTGCCGCCACGATCAGGCTCGACCACAACGATCCGGTCGCTCGCCTCAATAGCAGAAAAAGAAGCACGGAGTTGGCGACATGGAACAAAAGGTTCGTGTAGTGATGGCCAATCGGGCTGAGATGAAAGAGCTGGTAATCCAGGGCATGTGACAGCCAAGTCAGCGGATGCCAGTTACCCTCGCGAAAAGTGGTGAAGGACCACTTCACGGTATTCCAGTTCAGGCCGGCCTTAATATTCGGATTTTTTAGAATGTAGGACCAGTCATCAAAACCGGTGAACTGGTTATGAACGATTGGATTGTAAAAAGCCAGGGTCACTACCGCCAGCAATAGGCAAAAGATAACAATTCGCATCTTGCGGGGCTGCGGCATGTTGATAATTGTTGATAAATGAGAACTGATAGGCCGACGAGATTTACCGACGTATCCTCGCAACTCACAATCGCGATAGCGGACTATCGTGTACAACAATTTTAAAGGAATATCCTGCTGCCTTACACGGTGGCGGCCCTGGACAACCACTCCGAAGTAATAGCTTCCACCCCAATCACCCGGGCATTAGATCGCGATACATCTGATGGAAGGCGTGAACGCCTTTTTCCTGTTTCACGCTGTAGCGGCCACTTTGATAACTGGAGGAATGGAGGTTTTTCTGCACGATCTCACAGATAGCGACGTCCTCGACCTGAATTTCGTCACTGAAGGCTAATGCCTGGCGGGCGGCTTCGCTGCCGAGATCTTTTTCCGTCACATACCATTCGAATATTGCGAGGGTGCGCTCCGGCGAAAGCGGCAAAATGATATTGAGCGATATGTTGTCGGGGTAGCAGTTCAACATCCAGTTGGGAAAAACCCAGAAATAATCGGCGGTGAGATCGGCTTTTTGATACTGGCGGGGCTTCGCGTCGCCGGGCTGATCGCCTCGAATTGGCGTCCATTGACGGACATAGTGGGGATGAGGTTCCACCGCGTAGGCGTTGTAATTAATTTCGCGATTCAGAGCGGGGTGGATGCTGGGAACGTGATAGCCTTCGAGATAATTGTCGATGTAGGTCTTCCAATTGCAATTCATCTCGTAGGTACGCCGCTCGTAAAACTTCATATTGCGAAAGTCGAACTTCTCCGCTTGAGCCGGCATTTGGCCGAGGAACTCAAGGAGGGGCGGCGCTTCGCCGTCGAGATTGACGAAGATCAGGTTGAACCATTCCTCGACACGGACTGGAGCAAGCCCGAATTCTTCGCGATCGAAATCTTCCACCCCTTCAAATTCAGGAGTTACGAGAAGAGCGCCATCGAGGCGGTAAGTCCAGCCGTGGTAGGAACATCGAAAAAGCTTCCGGTTTCCGCAACCGGAGGCGGGGTTCCCGGCGCGATGACGGCAAACGTTATAAAAGCAGCGAAGAACGCCGTCCTCGCCGCGGGCAAGGAGGAGCGGCTCCCCCAGGAGATCGAACGTAAAATAGTCTCCCGGCTTGGCCGCTTGGCGGACTTGACCGACAAGTTGCCAGGAAGAAGCGAAGAGAGCTTTTTTTTCTTTTTCAAAGGTTTCCGGCCTGAAGTAAAGAGGTGAGGGCAGAGTTGAGGCGCGGGCAATATCGAGATCAAGATGAAGCTTTGGCATGACGGGAACAATTCTAGCGCAGGCACAGCCCCATAGCTTTGGCTCAGTTTTCAGACGCTGGAAGTGTCCTGGCGCCGCAAGAAAATCCACGGATGCCGTTCAATAGTGGGACTTCCGGTGCCAGATGGGCTGTTTGGCCGTTGAATGCCGGGGCGGGTCGCACTGGCAAAATTTGTCAATCTGGCTCTCTGAAAGTGTCATACTGGGAGTATCCCGGCTGCCGGACATGGTGACCATCCGGTTGAAACGCACTGAAAATGCTGAGTTTGCATTCGAAGGGGCATCTGACTTAGGTCACTTTGGTTGTGGCCCCACGAGTGCGATAGTACAAGCCGAGTTGGTCATCCAACCAAAAAGTTCAAAACGGAGACGAGGACATCTAAATGCGGAAACAAAAGGGTTTCTCACTTATCGAACTGCTGATCGTAGTGGCGATCATCCTGATCATCGCTGCGATTGCGATCCCGAACCTGTTACGTGCACGTATTGCGGCCAATGAATCGTCCGCAGTGGCGTCGGTTCGCACACTGAACACAGCGCAGATTTCTTACAACTCGGCCTATCCGACGGCGGGATTTGCCACCGGCCTGTCCGCTCTTTCGGGCAGCTGCACGGGCACCACTCTGCCGACCTCCACTGCGGCTTGCTTGATTGATTCGCAGCTGGCGACCGGTACCAAGAGTGGCTACTCCTTCGTCGTGGCGGCTAGCGGCTCACCAGCGTCCAACTACGTTGCGTACGCTAACCCGCTTACCCAGAATACGACCGGTGTACGTTCCTTCTGCTCGGTTGCTGATGCCGTCGTGCGCTACGCCTCGGCTGCAATGACCACCTGCGCTGGAACCGAAACCCCGTTGCAATAAGTTACGATTTGGCAAAGTACCTGGGGGAGGGTACAAGCCGGAGAGAAGCAGAGGAGAAATCCTCTGCTTTTTTTATTTTGCAGGCTTTAGCATTTTAACCATCCCCGCCTAAGAGTCAACCACAGTCCGGCTCCTTACGAAAACCTAAGCGGTGCCACAAATTGTCATTTTGAATGACGTAATCCGCTAAGCTGGTGCCATTGACATCGTACTTACAGCAGGTTACGAAGACGCACGACCGGATTCACTGCGGCATTCGAAGTGCAAGAGTGAAGCTGGAAGTTGTTCGAGCCGCATTTAGGAGATCAGGGAGAGGTCGATGCACAGGCATAAAGGATTTTCGCTCATCGAACTCCTGATAGTAGTGGCCATCATACTGATCATTGCGGCGATTGCGGTTCCGAGCTTCCTACATTCTCGAATAGCGGCAAATGAGGCGGCAGCCGCAGCCGCCGTACGAATTGTGAACACCGCACAAATCAGCTACAACTCAGCCTATCCTACGGCGGGTTTCGCCAGCAGTTTGTCAGCCTTGGGTGGCGCCACGTGTGCGGCCCCGAGTTCGACCGGTGCCTGTCTGATTGATCAGGTCCTGGCTGGTGGGCAACGGAGTGGCTATAGTTTCGTTTTAACTAACGTGAGCGGCACGCCTGCGTCAAGTTACAACGTTATTGCGTCGCCGATTCTGTCGAATTATTCCGGGGTTCGCAATTTTTGTTCTTTCGAAGACGCTGTGCTGCGCACCAGCATGACCGCAATCACGACGTGCGACGGCTCAATTATCCCGCAGCAGTAAACTCTTAACCTCGAGCCTACTTAAAGATTTGGGCCTCGGTCCGGGGTCAACTTTGGTAACCGCTGACACTCCCGCCCTCCGCATACGCCGTTACACATTGCATATAATTCTATCTGAGCGAAATCTTGATTTCGCATCTGAAATCCAAATGAGCTGGAATCGCGCGCATAGCAATGGCTGCCATTGAAATTCTTGACCTGGAAAAAAGCTATTTGGTGGGTTTCTGGCGCCAGCGCAAGAAAGTTGCGTTACACCCGCTACGCCTTACCGTGGAAGAGGGCGAAATCTTCGGCTTCCTAGGGCCCAATGGCGCCGGCAAGACCACCACCCTAAAACTACTAATGGGGCTGGTATTTCCGACTAGCGGTAGCGCACGAATCCTGGGCAAGGACCTCGACGATCCGCAGGTGAAATCGCAAGTGGGATTTCTACCTGAGCAGCCCTATTTTTACGATCACCTGACCGCGAGAGAACTGCTCAATTATTATGGCCAACTGTCGGGCGTGCCGGGCAAAAGCCGCGCGACCCTCGTCGAGCGCATGCTGGAGCGGGTGGGCTTGACCGACTCAGCGGGAGTGCAGCTGCGCAAATTTTCCAAAGGCATGCTACAGCGAGTGGGGCTGGCGCAAGCGATATTGCACGATCCCAAGCTGGTCTTCCTGGATGAGCCGATGTCAGGACTGGATCCCATGGGCCGGCGCGAAGTCCGCGAGTTGATCCAGCAGCTTCGTCACGAAGGCAAGACGGTTTTCTTTTCGACACATATCCTGTCCGATGCGGAGGCCCTGTGTGACCGCGTGGGCGTAATCCATCAGGGAGAACTGCGCGGGGTCGGTTCGGTGGCCGAATTGACCTCGCAATCGCAAGGAAAAATCGAGATCATTTTTTGCGCGCAGAAGGTGCCGGTTGCTTTGTTACAACTGGGAGCCGAAGCACGGGTAAGCGGCGACATGGTAAACGCATTATTGCCCGAAGAGCAGCAGGATGCGGCTTTGGAAGTGCTGCGGCGGGAGCGCATCAAGCTGATTTCTTTAACTCCGGTGCGAAAGTCACTGGAGGAATATTACGTCCAGAACCTGGGTCCCGCCGAAATCCGCAAAGGAGTCGGGGTATGAGCGTCGGGCGCATGGACGCCAGAATTGGCTATATCGCGTTCAATACTTTTCGTGAAGCAGTGCGCGACCGGGTTTTGTACAACCTGATCGCCTTTGCGCTGCTGCTCTCGGGCGCCGCAATTTTGGTCGGGGAAATCTCCATCGACATCGAACGTCTGGTAGTGGTGAACCTCGGTCTCACCGCCGTCTCTATCTTTGGGGTGCTGATCGCTATTTTTATCGGTATTGGCCTGGTGTCAAAAGAGATTGAAAAACGCACGCTTTATACAGTGCTTTCACGGCCGGTTCGACGGTGGGAGTTCGTTGTGGGCAAATTCTTCGGCCTTACCGGAACTTTGGTCGTGAACACACTCTTCATGGCCATTGGCGTCTTCTTCGCGTTGCTTTATACCGCGCACAGATTCGAAAAGATGGATGTGTGGGTCTTAGTCGCGCTCTACTTTATCGTGCTGCAATTTTTCATTGTGTGCGCCTTGGCCCTGTTTTTTTCGTCCTTTTCAACCCCGTTAATGTCAGCGGTCTTCACCTTCGCCCTTTTTATCATCGGCAACATGGCTGACGATCTCCATGGCTTTGCCAGAATCACCCACGGCGCGGGAGGCTGGTTAGCAACCGCCATCGCGTACCTGGTACCCAACTTTTCGGCTTTAAATGTAATCAGCCAAGTGGCGCATGGCGATCCCGTCGGGGGGCGTTTGATCGTCTATAACACTCTGTACGCGCTCTTCTATTCGGCGATGGCGATCTCTGGAGCAGTGCTGATCTTCCAGCGCCGGAATTTGAAATGACCCTAACTCGCAGGACCGTAACTCGAAGGACGAACGTTGCGGCCGCGGGTGCCCTGTTTCTATCTCTGATCGGAGCGGTGGCAACGCTGGCCGCAATTGATCATTTGCCTCGCAGATCGATAGTCCAGGAATCACTCTACATCAGCTCTCCCAAGGTTTTGCGTCGGATGAGTCTCGGATATACCGGCCTGCTGGCCGATATTTATTGGACGCGCGCGGTGCAGTATTTTGGGGAGCGGCATCACAATGGTTCCGGTGATTTTCGATTGCTCGCTCCGTTGCTGCAGGTTACGACAGAGCTCGATCCCAAGCTGCTTCCGGCGTACGAGTTTGGGGCGAACTTTCTTGCTCCAAAACCGCCCGACGGAGCCGGGTTGCCGGGGTCGGCGCTAGACCTGATGAAGTACGGAATTGCACAAAACCCCGATCAGTGGCGGCTCTATTACAACCTCGGATTCTTATATTTCACTGAATTGAAGGATTATGCCAAGGCGGCAGACGCCTTTGCGCAGGGAGCAAAGCTCCCGGTAACCAGTCCGTTTATGCCGGTCTTGGCGGCACGAATGGCACAACACGCGGGCGAATTCGACACCGCGCGCATGCTTTGGTTCACCACCTATCAGAGCACAAAGGATCGAAACATACGGGAAAACGCCATCGGACATCTGCAGGCACTGCGAGTGGACGAAGATGTGACGCAGTTGGAACAAGTGGTTGAGAAATATCGCCAACAGACGAAGCGTCTGCCCTCAAGCATGGCTGACCTGGAACGCGCGGGCTTTATTCACGGCGTGCCATTAGACCCCACCGGAAAGCCGTACAAGCTCACGGCGGATGGGCGAATCGAAGTGCAGGATTGGAAAAGCATTTTTTTTATTACAAAGGGCCTCCCGCCGGGCGTGAAGTCGCCAACCCCAGCCCTCATTCCAAAGTCTGATGCGAAGTAGTTGCGGTTTAGCTTTGCCTCGCAGCTAACCTGGATAGCCTGCAGGATACAAGCAGCGTCCCGTTGCCGAGACGCTGATGACACTCCCATGGGCAGGTGAGTAATCCCGCCGGCGTCGACAAAATTACGTACCACTCATTCCGTGATAATGCGATCCGCCCACTCCACCATGGACACAAAGACCGCTGGACTGCCGAATTTCGCGCCCCACTGGTTCAAGTCTGCCTCCGTGACCCCACGGGCCCGGGAACAGGCTCCTCAAGAAAAGATCGGAATGTGTTTGGCAACGACCTTTTCGACAGTTTCACTCAGCGGGGGCCATCCCACGGGCTTGATCGCATCAACAGTGGCCTTGCGCATCGTGTAGGTGGCTTCGCCGGTCAGAAAAATCTGCACATCGTGACCGGCTTCTGCCAGCGCAAGTCCGTGGATGAAGGCAAACGACGCTCGGGTTGGGTCGTCGGAGCCCCACGCACTTTTCATCATGATTTTTAGTTTCTTGGTTGGCGGCGCCTCTTGCCCCCTGACCGAACTGAATGCGACCAGAGGCAATCCGGCGAGCCACGGAAAAAGCGCCCGGCGTTCCATATCGTCCTCCACTAAGTTTGGATTTACCCCGTTCGGAAATTCGCCCCACAGTTTACACCGGACTGGAGTTGATGGGTACAATCGGCGTTCAGGCGTTTACACTCAAAACCCCTTCATTGATCGCTGACTGATATGGCGATGGTACGACAGTTGACAAAGGTGCAAGGGCAACGAACATCGTTTAGGGCAGCCAGAACGCGGCTTGCGCCTATATACTCTTCCGCGATGGCAGGGGCAACATATCACGCTGTGGTGTGGATCGGAGTTGTGGAGGTCGTGCCTCAAGAGGGATGTGAAATGCTCGCCTCTTATCAGGCGGCTTTCGTTAATTTCCTGACGCTCGCCACCAGCGACTTAGAGTACCGCGCCAAGGTATCTGGCTGCCTATCCTCTTATCGGCTCGATCCGCTGGAATTTGAAGATGTGCGGCCTTTTTCGGAGTCCGACAACCCTTCTCAAGAGATTCTGACAATTGCAGCAGACTTGGAGGAGAGCAGAAATCCGAAACATGTTCGATTTGCGACGTTCCACATCTATCCCCGAGTGATGTGACCGTCATGAAATTACTGTTGCAAACATGATTGAGAAATCGGCAAGTGCTGCCGACGGCAGGGCTGCTCACTTCTTAGCGACGAACTCCTCGGCCGCAGCCGCTTCCAGCATCTTCATCCCCGCCTTGAACGCATCGGGTGAGGTTCAATCCGCGCGGCCATTCTTGTTAGCATTCTTCAGTGGCCTTCAACTTTTCTCGACAGCTCCGGAGTTCGTTGCGTCATTGGTGGCGCGACCAATCGCGCGATCAATTTGGTGACCATGGCATTCTGGACAAGGCTTCTCAGCTGATTCAGAAACTTTGGGATTTTGGAAAAGAATCCATGCCCGAACAGCGCCGGCAACGCTATGGCGACATGGAATACGATTGGGAGAATCGGGTAGATACGACGAGCGGTACGGTAGGATGGCGCGAGCGCCTGCTTGGATTATTCCATTCTCCATATCAGCCGACAGAACCCGCTTTGTTTGATGAGATGATGGCGAGCTTGCCTATCGATTTCGAGAAATTCACTTTCATCGATCTGGGCTCGGGCAAGGGCCGGACGCTGTTGATGGCTTCGAAGTATCCCTTTCAGAAAATTATCGGGGTCGAATTAATGCCGGAACTCCACCGCACAGCAGAAAAGAATATGCGCGATTATCGGAATCCGACGCAGCGCTGCACGGACATTGTTTCCGTGCTCGCGGATGCCAGCAATGTCGATCTTCCTGGTACCCCCTTAGTAATCTATCTTTTCAATCCACTGCCCCAACGCGCTCTCGGCAAAGTACTCCAACGCTTGCACAATTCGCTGACCCGCGTTCCGCGTCCGGTATGGGTCGTGTATCACAATCCTTTGCTCGAAGACGTTCTCAGGACCTCGGCATTTCTGGAAAAGGTTGGAGGAACTCACCAGTACTCGGTATATAGACCGACAGGCAAGACTGGATCGGAATAGTCGCCAGGACCAGTTCGTGTAATTGCCCGTTTTCGACAGCTATCGCAAACTGTAGTCGAACGTTAGAACGTTACGAAAGGACCTGCCCGAGGAGCCTCCGCGACCGAGGCTGTCGAAATGTCGCCATTTCATCCACGAGGCGATAGAGTAACCGTTAAGGACGATCCACTTGCGGACGTTATGCGATTTCTACTCGACGCACAGCGGATCGTTCAGGAGGTGTCGCCGTGAAGAAGTACCCGATCGCTGTAAAGCTATTCCTGCTGTTGTTCTTGCCACTGGTCATCGCGATCGTTTACGGCGTGCGCAGGTCATACGAAGCTAGGGCTCACCTAGCCGCGTGCTACCGCGCTAATGTCGAGAAGCGCAACTCCCTCGAACCTTCGACAGCGACGATCAACACCGAAGTCCAGGAGATCCAACGCGACCAAGATGCGATCGATCAGCTCGGCGGTACAGACGACGACACCGTCAATCAACGTCGGAACCGCATGATCGACGGCGTGAAGCTCAAGCTCACCAAGGTCAACAAGGATCGAGCCGAGGGTCAGCGTCGCACCGAACAGATCCAGGCCGACCTCTCCAAATGCCTCGCAGAGGTTAAGTGATGCGCGCCTACCCAGCTCTATTTCACTCACTCGCCGGGTTATGAGTGCAATCACATGTTTGCTGCAGTTGACTAGAATCATCAGTTTGTGACCGATATACTACGTTTGCATTTTGCTCTTCAAACGGGCGCTTAGTATCGCGGAGTCATTGTGAAATCACTTGCTTATTTCCTGCTCGTACTCGTTGTACTCTCAAGACTGTCCATCGCGCAGGATGATGCAAGCAGGCTGCACCGAAACAACTTCCGACAAACAAAGCAGAGTCATCGGTAGTTCTCGAAAAGGCCAATGCGGGAGAAGTTTCGAGTCAGCATCTTGCAGGCCTGATGTACCTCAATGGCAGCGGAGTACCCAAAAGCCTTCCGACGGCTCGGAAGTGGTTTAAGAGGGCAGCAGATAACGGCTATGCCGATGCCCAGTATGATTTGGCGGTTATGTACGAGAATGGCGAAGGCATGGAAGCAAACTGCACGGAAGCTGCCAAATGGTATTCAAAGGCTGTACAGCAGAACCACGTTGACGCCATCCAGAATCTGTTGGGGATTTACGAACGCGGCACTTGTCTGAAGCAAGATGACGTGGAGATTGCGAGTTTGACGCGGCGCCTTGCGGAGTTGGATATTGCCGACGACCAGTTGAATCTGGGTTCGTTCTACGCCATGGGACGTGGTGTCCCAAAGGACGAGACAGAAGCAGGCAAATGGTTTGCTTTAGCAGCGGAGCAAGGTCAACCTGTGGCGCAGTTCATGCTTGGCCAATGGTATCGCGACGGAAGAGGCGCAATAGCGCAGAACTACGTGGCATCGTACAAGTGGTTCACGCTCGCTACAGCTAGCGGGAACCAAGTTGATGGGCGGAACTTCCTCACTCCAAAGATGACCGCCGAAGAAATTGCGGAGGCAAAAAGGCAAGCGGAGGAATGGACAGCAAAGCACCCCATTCGGCAGAAAGCGCAGCACCAATGAAAGTAGTCTCCTGTCAATTTGTTTTAACATCGCCATTTCACTAACTACCGTCAACTAGTGAAATCGGCTAGTTAGAACATCAGGTGAGGGCGTGTATCAGTGGTGCGGCTACCTCCCTGCTGATCCTCGCCCCTGCGACTCTTTAGCGCTGTCTTTGGGCAGAAGATAGGACCTTTGGGTGCTATCGTTGCAAGGGAGGACAGAGAATGGCATTTCCTAATGATGATCCCACGGTCCTGCACGGTGACCGTTCAATACAACTGATTGACTGGTTGGTGGGACGATTGGAAGAGTGTCTCGGTGAGGTTCTACCGCTCCAGACGGATGATCTTTTGAAAGACTATGCGAAGGATGCTCGTAACAGCATGGCATCGGCAATCGAGCAGCTGAGCCTTGCACGCGCTAAAAAAGAGCAGCAACTCGGGGGCCGCACCAGCTAGAGACGCGCACTCTACACGGACAGTGCTTTCACTGCCAATTGCGGTTTTGAGTGCAATCGCCCGATTGCGACAATCACCTACGACGTGCTGATTTTCAGCACCTCGATGACCGACACCGCACCGTTTCGAAGCACGATTGAAACGGTGTTAAGCACTGTGAACGGCCCGTTCTTGCTTCCTTCATCGTGCTCGTGAACGTAAAGCAGGGTGTTTCCATGTCGGACAGTCGGTTGACCGAGGGCCTCGAAAAGTTGGGACTCCGACATGCCGGGATGAAGCGGAATAGTGAGTTTGACCTTATCGGTTTCTAACAGCGTTGCGCATCGCGGATCAAATCTCGCTTCGTTAGGGACCCGCCGCCACTGAAAAGAGCCGACCGTCCCGGCGTCCATTTCTCCGCTCTTCAGCCAAAGAACGAACCGTCCGCCCACATCGCGGCCAGACAGGCAGAGCCATTCAAGGGCATCACCTGCGTCTCCTTGCGCGCCGAAGGTGCCACCAAATCGCTGCTGTACCTGATTCATGTTCGTTTCTTCAAGCTCGACATTCAGATTGGAGATTCGTAGTGCTTTGACCATTAGCCTGGAAACATTCGCTTTCGGGAGGGCATCAGACTGTAGGATTGTTGGCGGCTTCCAAATCAAGCTGTTTTGCAGGTTGCGGCTGGACTGAGCCGGAAGAATAGACGCGAGCAAGCAAAGGAGCGCCGTACAGGCTATCCACTTCATGGAGTATCGTATCGTTACTCTGAGCCGCGCCGCATGTTACTTCTGGGGCAATCAGGTCCGAATGCCAGTCATCGGCGAAAGACTCATCCTCGTGGGGTAGTCTGATGGTTTTCTCAAAATCGCGATTACACTAACTACCGCTATCTTTCCCTAGGCCAGGTCCGGGCAATTCTAGGCCAGTGCAAACACCCGGTCTCAACGATCGTCTAAAGCATTGTCCTCATCGTCCCATTGATAGCCGCACGACTTACATTCACACACCTTCTCGTGAATAGGGAGAGATATGCTGAGCCATGAACCGGTAGACATAGGCTTGTCGAATTCGCCTAAGGTGATATCCGGGGAGTAACACTTGGGACAGCGAGGCGGCTGATGGTTTCCTCCATCAGCAATGTCTACGTCTGGGATTAGTTGCTCCAGGAGAGCAGTGGCCGCCTCGGCGTCCACCTTATTCACCTTCATCCGAATGCCGCCAATCACGTTTGAAATAAACCCAAGCATGCGGCCCGTATTATCGTCCAGCAGGAAGCATTCCATGCCAGCCGAATTAAGCATTCCCTTGGCAAGCATGGCTTGGGAAAGCTCGCGGAAGCTCTGGATCGTGACCAGTTCGCGTTCAGAATCTATGTCCGGCATGGCAAGGAATCATACCGGAGGGTGTCTCAGCCGGAAAGCATAACGATGGCTCCACTCTCGACGTAAAATCAAACAGAGGTTGAAATAGCATTTCAATGTGGTTTGAGCGACGCTCTTCTTGCGGTTGGTTGCTTTTGCTGGCAGTCGGGGTAATGCATTCTGCCGCTTTTCCACCTGCACTTGCAGCTCAAGACGTCCACCAACTGGCGCACGCTGTCGACGGCCATTACAACCACCTTCGCAGCCTGCAAACGGATTTCACGGAAATTTACCGCGGGGATGGCCCAGAGAGAGTTGAGGCTGGCACTTTGTGGTTGAAAAAGCCGCGCAAGATGCGCTGGGAGTACCGTTCTCCGAAAGAGAAGCTGTTTGTCAGCGACGGCCAGGCTGTGTGGTTTTACCTGCCCGCGGAAAAACAGGTTCGAAAAACGACCCTGACGAAACTGGACGACGTCCGCTCGCCCCTCGCGTTCCTTCTAGGTAAGACCAAGCTGGAGAGCGAGTTAAGCGGTCTTTCGAAGGCTGTGGATCAATCGCCTTTGGAGACTGGGAACATGGTGCTGCGGGGCGTTCCCCGGGGTTTCGGGGGGCAATTAAGCGAAGTGCAAGTGGAGATCGCACCTTCACATCAGATTGTTCGCATCGTTTTAGTGGAACAAGATGGAGCGAGTACGGAGTTTCGGTTTGCCAATCGGAAAGAGAACCAGCGACTAGACGAAAGCCTGTTCACCTTCAAGCTTCCCCTGGGGGTCGAATTGGTAGAGGGAACGGACTTGGCTCCCTAGAAAAGGCTGAGACCGATGTCCTCGCCGGATACTTTTGGAGCGACGGTTACCTGCGTACTGAAACAGGGCAGTCGGGGCGTAAGCGCTTTGGCGACATAATGTTACACTTACAAACAACGCTCAGTCGCGGTTTCAAGACAAACTTAGAGTGGTAGGCAGCAACATAGCAAAGTAAATGGCACAGTTCGTGGTCAAAGTCGCCGACGAGCAAGGGAACCTGCGGCAGCAGGTCGAGCACGGCTATTCGGAAGCCGAGGTCCACGACCGCTTTACGCAGCAGGGTTACCTGGTTTACTGGGTCAAGCCCCGCACCATACTGAGCCGAAGCCAGGGTGGGGCTCGCGGCAAACTGCGGCAGTCGACCTTCCTGATCTTCAACCAGCAATTTCTAACTCTGATCAAGGCCGGTTTGCCGATCCTGACATCGCTCGACCTGTTGATCAAGCGCCAGCGCGATAAGTCTCTTTTGCAACTCCTGGAGAATGTTCGCGAACGGGTCAGAGGCGGCGAGTTGCTGTCCGATGCCTTTGCCGCCCAACGGGTCTTTCCGAAGATGTACACGACTACGCTCATGGCAGGTGAAAAGAGCGGCAACATGGAAGAGGTTCTGGCTCGCTACATCACCTATCAGCGTATGGTGCAGACCTTCCGTAAGAAATTGATGGTCTCCCTGGTGTATCCGGCGTTGCTGGTTTCAGTCGTCACGCTGATGCTGGTTTTTCTAATCACATACGTGGTGCCAAAGTTCGCTGATCTGTTCAACAACCTTGGAGCGGATCTGCCGGCGGTCACGGTGTTCATGCTGTCGCTCGGTCTGAATGCGCAAAAATATGGATGGGCGATTTTAGTATTTCTAGTCGTCGCCGTGGTCTTGCTGTTGCGCTGGAAGCGTAGCGATCGCGGCGCCCAGAGCATCGACCGCTTCTTGCTTTCGCTGCCGCTGGCCGGTGAAATCCGGCTGAAGTACCAGGTAGCAAATTTTTCAAGAATTCTTGCGACCCTGCTGCAAGGCGGACTTCCGCTGGTCCCAGCCATGGAAACGGCTGGCGAATCGATGACTAGCCGGCAGATGCTAAACGGCGTGACGGCTGCCGCCGAGCGGGTAAGAGAGGGGCAAAGCCTGGCACACAGCCTGGAGGCTCAAAAGCTGTTTCCCGACTTGGCGGTTGAAATGCTGGAAGTGGGTGAATCAACGGGCGCTCTGCCTGCCATGCTCAGTTCGGTGGCCGAGTTCTACGAAGAAGACGTACAAACCGCGCTGAGCGCGGCAATGGCGTTGATTGAGCCGATCATACTAATTGTCATGGCAGTTTTTGTGGGCGGAATATTGATTTCCTTGTATATGCCTATTTTTACGCTGGGAGCGAATGTGCATTAAACAAGCAGGGGCAATCCCTAACGTGAGGTTCGAAGTCGCGTTTTAAAGTTAAGCTAGGAATCGCGCTGTTAAAGCGGTGTGAAATCGAAAAAGAAAAGTCTGAACGGGTTTTAAACTGGTAATGGCGATGGCGGATAAAAAAACAGTATTGGTTGGCGGCGGAAATGGCGGAAAACTAGTGCCGGAACCCGCCTCCATCCCCGACGAAATCGCACGCGCGCGCGATCTGGCGAGGCGTTACCGCTGTGAATTCGTCGACTTGAGCGACTTTCAGTTGCACCACGATCTGTTCGAGAAGATCCCGGTCCACCTGATGTTCCGCTATAAATTCGTGCCGCTGGAGGAGACTGCGGACGGCCGTTTGGTTATTGCGATTGCCAATCCTGGCGAGCTGATGATGATCGACGAAGTCAGCCTGCTGCTGGGGAAGCGCATCGTCACCAAGGTTTCGACGCTCAAACAGATCTCCGACATTCTGCAGAAGACCGAACAGTCCAAACGCGTTCTTGAAGATGCGAGCGAAGGCTTCACGCTCGATGTGATCCGCGAGGATGACGCCGGGAACGACGAAACGATTTCTATCGATAAGTTGACGGCGACCGCGGGCACCGACATGAGCCCGATCATTCGCTTGGTCGACACTACAATTTTCACGGCATTGCAGCGGCGCGCCAGCGACATTCACATCGAGACCCGGGACGATTCGGTATACATCAAGTTTCGTATCGACGGCGTCCTGACCAACGCCATGTCCCCTATCGGCAAAGAGCACCACTCCACCATCATTTCGCGCATTAAGGTCATGAGCGAACTCGACATTTCCGAGCGCCGCGTGCCCCAGGACGGCCGCTTCCGCGTCAAGTACAACGGCCGGGCCATCGACTTCCGCGTGTCGATCATGCCCTCGATTCACGGCGAAGACGCTGTGCTCCGCGTGCTCGACAAAGAGTCGATGAGCGAGAAATTCAAGAAGCTCACACTCGAAGTTGTGGGCTTCGACGAAGACGACTTGCGCCGCTTCCGCCGTTACATCAAGGAACCGTACGGCATGGTGCTGGTCACCGGACCGACCGGAAGCGGAAAAACGACGACTCTCTACGCCGCTATTAACGAGATCAAGACCGATGAAGACAAGATCATCACCATTGAAGATCCGGTTGAATATCAACTGCGCGGCATTACCCAGATTCCGGTCAACGAGAAAAAGGGACTGACCTTCGCCCGTGGACTGCGTTCCATCTTGCGCCATGACCCGGACAAGATCATGGTGGGCGAAATTCGCGATAATGAGACTGCTCAGATCGCCATTCAATCGGCGCTCACGGGCCATCTCGTCTTTACGACCGTCCACGCCAATAACGTCGTCGATGTGCTCGGACGGTTCCTGAACATGGGAGTCGAGCCCTACAATTTTGTGTCGGCGCTAAATTGCATTCTGGCGCAACGACTGGTGCGCGTGATTTGTGATTCCTGCCGCACGGCTGTGCATTACCCGAATGATGTTCTTGAGGCCAGCGGCCTGGACCCCTTGCACTGGTCGCAGGTTCCCTTATACGAAGGCCAGGGTTGCATCGAGTGCGCGGGAACGGGATTCCGGGGCCGGACCGCAATTCATGAACTGCTGGATTTGACTGACCGTATCCGGGAGATGATTCTGGAACGCAGGCCCACCTCGGAGATTCGCAAAGCTGCTCGCGAAGAAGGCATGCGCTTCCTGCGCGAATCCGCACTGGACAAAGTACGCGGTGGATTTACCACGCTGAAAGAGATCAATAAGGTCACCTTCATTGAAACGATGCGGTAGGCGGAGCACGCGGTCGCGCTACGTGATACGTCCGCTCCCGCACCCACCGAGGTAACTGCTCTCGCAGGAGGCGCGGGATATTATCAGAATTGCAAATATGACCTCTAACTCCAAACACGTTCGCCGTCCGGCTCTCGCCTGCGAAATCGCTGCCGATCGCGTCCTCGCCGGCCGGTCTTCCGATGCTGGCCGTATGGTGGAAGTGGCATCGGCACGCGAGCTCGCGCCCGGTATGGTGGTTCCCGATTTGATGGAGCCAAATCTTCGCGACCCGGCGGCCGTTAGGAAGGCAATTCAGAGCACACTCGGAGACCTGGGTGGGCGATCCCACGACGTGATTGCGATTTTGCCCGATACCTCGGTTCGCGTCGTTCTGCTCGATTTCGAAACGCTTCCGACCAAGCGCGATGAGGCGGAAGCAGTGGTCCGGTTCCGGCTGAAGAAGTCTTTGCCATTTGATCCCAACGACGCGCGCGTTTCGTACCATGCGCAGACGACCGAAAAAGGTATGCGGGCGGTAGCGGCGGTGATTTTGAATAGAGTTCTGGAAGAATACGAATCGGCGTTTCGCGATGCCGGTTACTCCCCTGGACTGGTTATGCCCTCCATGCTGGCTGCGCTTGGCGCAGCCGACGCTGAACGGCCGACATTAGTTGTCAAGGTAGATGCCAGAACCATCAGTATCGCGATTCTCGATCAGGAAAAACTCCTTCTCTTCCGGACGCTGGCAAACGTTCGCGGAGTAACCATCACTGGCGATCAACTGGCGGAGGAAGTCTATCCCTCAGTAGTATTTTTTCAGGACACGTACAACTTGAATATTGAACGGGTATATGTGGCTGGCCTGCCGGAATCGGGCGGCGCAGCACCTGCCCTCAAGAATCAATCCGGGGCGACGGTAGAAGAATTAGTCGGGACTTCGCAGATCGGGTCGACTACGGGTACGGTTCCACGGTGGCGGATGGCCGGTGTTGTTGGCGCACTAATCTCGTAAGAAAGAGCTGTCAGCCAAAGGCTTTTTTCCTAATATGCGTTTGGACATCAATCTCGCGACCCAGCCCTACGAAGACGCCCGCGAATTCTGGGGGCGCTGGGGGTTAGGAGTTGGTCTGCTCGCGGTATGCACGCTACTTTTGCTGGGCTTCGCGGTGCAGAGCTGGATACACGCTGGAAGAGACCGTCAGGAGCTTCGGAAATTGCAACAGCAGATTGCAGAACGCGACAGCGAGCGCTCCAACGCGCAGGCCTATCTCGACCTGAGCGCCAATCGCAGCACCCGCGACCAGTCGCAATTCTTGAACGGGCTGATCCAGCGCAAGTCATTTTCGTGGACACGTGTCTTCGAAGATCTCGAGCGAGTAATGCCCTCGAACCTGCATGTGGTTTCGTTGCGGCCCGAGATCAACGAGCAAGACCAGTTGCAGCTCGATATGAAAGTTGCAGGCGAAACGCGGCTCGCCGCTGTTGAACTTGTCCATCGCATGGAGAGCTCCAGGCATTTCCAGGGAGCGCAACTCGTACAGGAAAGTCAGTTGGGCGAAGGAAATGCCGTGTCCGCCTCTGTGATTGCGATATATGTTCCTGATCCGATGGAGAGGAGCGGAAAGTAATGCCCGACCTCGGAAGTTCAAGGCGCAAGTTGAAGATCGCAATTGCGGCGATGGTGGCTGCCGATGTGATAGCAGTTGCCGTTTTGTTTTCTCCGCTCGTGGGCTCCTCCGACTCGCGCCGGCTGCAATTGAATCTGCTTAGGGCGGAACTTACGAAGAAAAATCGCGAGGTGGAACCGCTGCGCGGCATGGACAAGAAAATTGTGCTGGCCAAGGATCAAATCGGCGACTTTTACAAGCAACGCTTCGCCGCCACCGATTCCGATCTCACCAAGGAATTGGGCAAGTTAGCGTCGCAGAATGGAGTCCGGATCCAGGGGGTTCGATACACGCAGGAAGATCAGGAAGGCTCCGGCATCGTTCCCGTTGATATCGAAGGTAGTTTCTCCGGGGACTACCTGCAGCTCGTCCGTTTTATTAATACCCTGGAACGTTCAAAGCTCTTTTTTACCGTCGATGGAGTGGACCTGGGGGGCGAGAATTCCGGAGCGGTTCGGCTTCAAATTACGATGCACAGCTTTATTCGGTTGGGTGCCTGAGTGAAAGTGGGAACTGAAAATCGGACGAAAGTCATAACCTTGCTGGTGTTGGCGGGAATTGCAGTCCTCCTGCTGACCTGGGAGTTCTGGCCCTCGTCCCCCAGTGCTGGCCCCACTGCAGCAAAGACAACTTCGGCGCCACCGCGCTCTGCTGTGCGGCGTACCGCCTCGGGAAAGCCGGTGCGTACGTTTGAACCCCGCTTGGATCCAACGCTCGATCTCGACCTTCTCAATCACAGCGAACAGATTAAGTATGCGGGTAACGGAAGAAATATTTTTATCGCGGGTTCGGTGGCGAAAATCGAGATACCCAAAGGACGGGGGGTAACCGATGCTCAGAATGAGATCAAGGCACCTCCTCCGGTCCCGCCTCCGCCGCCGATTACGCTAAAGTTTTTTGGCTTTGCCAACCGTCCTGGCGAGACGAAAAAAGTCTTCCTCGTCCAGGGCGAGGATATTTTCATTGCCGCTGAGGGCGACATCGTCGATCGGCGCTATCGTGTTTTACGCATCTCACCTAGTGCGGTCGACGTGGAAGATGTGATCAATAACAACCGGCAAAGCCTGCCGCTCACACAGGGATAAAACGCGAGTGCATATGAAGCGTCGTAGATCGAGCGGAAATCATTTGAGCCTAAATCGCGTACGTAATTCTGAACGCGGCTACATGCTGATCACGCTGATGCTGGCTTTCGCCTTGATCGCCATCGGCTTGCTCGCTGTTCTGCCGGAAATTGGCCAGCAAATCCGGCGCGATCGCGAAGAGGAGTTGCGCCATCGAGGCACATCCTACATGCGCGCGATTCAACACTTTTACAAGAAATTTGGACGTTACCCGACACGCATTGAGGAGCTGGAAAATACCAACAACTTGCGTTTTCTTCGCAAGCGTTACAAAGATCCAATCAATCACGATCCGCAGACCGGCGCGGAGCGCGATTTCAAGTTTCTGCACGCCACCGACGTTAACCTAAACAACGGCCCCGTTTTGGGCCAAATTCCGGGGCAGAACGGGTTTCAGGGGCAAGGCGGACTGCAGGGTCAAGGCGGCTTCGGCGGAAAGCAAGGGCAGCCGGCAATGGGCGCGCTTCAAGGCCTGGCCGCGCAAATGGGTGGCATGCAGACCGGTCCAGCGGGGACGCAAAACTCTCCCAACGTTAATTCCACCGATGCTTCAGGCTCAGACGCTCAAGGGAATCCAAATGCGCCTGGAGCTTCTTCGACGTCAAGTTCGGGTACTCCATCCAGTTCCGGCTTCAGTGGTCCTACATTCGGCGGAGGGCCCATACTGGGAGTTGCCAGCACCAGTAAAGACAAGAGCATTCGGGTGTTTTTTGACAAGAATCACTATAAAGACTGGCTCTTCATTTATGTGCCCATGGGCGATCGCGGAGGCTTGCTCACTGGTCCGGTTCAGCCCGGCCTCCCTAGCGGAAACTTGAACGGCGTCTCTGGAACGGTGGGGGGAGCGCAGGGACTGGGACAAGGGATGGGGCAGGGCCAGGGATTCGGCCAGGGACAAGGATTCGGCCAGAGTCCGGGCCTAAGCAATGGCCAATCCCCAGGTTTCTCGAATCAAAATCAACAGAACACCGGCCAACAGAGCCCTCCGCAGTGATGGAGGTTACTGATTTTAGTTATCAATGCGCCCAAAACCTGCGCCCAAAACCTGCGGGACGCATAAATTGAAAAACCCCGCATAATGACGGGGTTTTTCTCTTACTGAATTGTTAACTTCTTAGACGTTGAATGAAGAGCCACAACCGCAGGTGCTCTTCACATTCGGATTGTCGAACTTGAATCCTGCGCCTTCCAGGGTCTCGATGTAGTCGACATTTGCTCCGCCAAGGTACATCAGCGACGTGGCATCCACATAGACCTTCAGGCCTTCGAAGTCGAAAACCTTGTCCATCATGCCCGCGCCGTTCTCAAAGGCCATGGAATACTGGAAGCCGGAGCAGCCGCCGCCGACCACGGACAACCGCAATCCTGATGGAACCGGCGTCTGCTGGGCCATAATCTCTTTAACCTTGGCAATCGCGCTCGGGGTCAGCACCGGAGCTGCGGTCTTGGGCTGTTCCTTGGGCTGCACATCGGGCTGCATTTGGGGCTGCACATCGGGTGTGGTGGTGGTTGCCATCTCTCTAATCTCCTTAGGTGGTTACTTAATATTATAACAAAGCTTCGGAGTGCCTGAACAAGGCATTTCGACGAAGGTACTCCTTTTCGAATGTAGTAATTAGATGCATGGGCCCAGCAAGAAGACGCGCCACCCTCTTGCCAACGGGTCTATAATCATCGGCAGTACGGGCCCGTTCCCGAACGCTGGCGGATACTTCGAGGTTTCCGCTGAACATAAAACGTGGGAAGTGGGTCAATCTCAGTTTCGAGGTGGCACATGTCTCCTATGTTCGGGTTGCTGGTCGCGTGGGGAGTTGTGACGGCGATTCTCATCCTTCTCCTGATTTACAAGAGCACCCTCACCATGCACGAGGATGACTCCATCTTCCTCAACGAATCCGAATCCCAGATGCATAAGGATCAGGTAGAAGTCCTCGCCAAGATGAAGAAGATCGGACCGATCCTCAAAGTACTCGGCGCGCTGTCGGGCGCCATGATTCTGGTGATCGCTGGATTATTTGTTTATCAGGGACTCACGAGCGCTACCACGCTGCAATAAATTCTCTCGACGCGGCGCCGACTTGCGAGAGCGCCGCGCTTGTATTTTGCCGGTCCATATACGCCTCGCCGTGGCTACGTGCGTGTCTCCATACCATGATGCGGATGAAACCGTGCTTGTCCTATTCCGGCTCCGCTACAAAGCGGTAGCCGACTCCACGCACAGTTTGTAGATGCTTCGGTTGACCTGGATCTTCTTCAATATACCGGCGCAGGCGCACCACAAAATTATCGATGGCGCGGGTATCGGTATCTTCGTGCAATCCCCAGACATCTTCGAGAATGGCTTTGCGCGAAACTATCCGGCCTTCACTGCGCACCAGGTAGCGCAGCAGTTCCGCCTCCATCACGGTTAGGTGAATCGTATTTCCCAAGGTACGAAGTTCCAGCTCTCCGAAGTCGATCGATTTGCCGGCAAAGCTAAATGAGTCGTCGCTGGACACGTGCGCACGTCGAGAGCTCACTTGCTCTAGCGATCGATTTGCATCCTCGCCGCTAGCGTCGCTATCGCGGGTCTCCGCCGATTCAGCGTCCTTCATCCAGACGCTACGACGAATCAGACTCTCTAACCGGGCAATCAGAATCGCAAGCTCAAAAGGTTTCGGCAGATAATCATCCGCCCCGGAGGCAAAACCCAGCAAAACATCTTCGGGACGTCCGCGCGCGGTCAGCATCAAAATCGGAACGTAATTTTTCTTTTCGCGCAGTTGCGCGGCCACATCAAAGCCGCTTTTACCCGGCAACATTACATCGAGAACGACGGCATCAAATCTCTCCTTTTTTTCGACGAGGCGGTCGAGAGCCGTCTCTCCGTCACCCGCAACTTCTACCGCGTGCCCCTCGGCCTGCAGATTAAAGCGCAAGCCATCGGCCAGATGCGCTTCATCTTCAACCACCAGAACGCGGCTCATGCCACCTCCCGCGGCAATTCCAGCGTCACGGTCGTTCCCTTCCCCGCACCGTCGCTTTGCGCGAATACTCTCCCGCCGTGCTTCCGCGCTATCGAGCGCACAATGAACAGTCCGAGACCGGTGCCTTTAACCTGTGAAAGCGAGCGCTGCGTGACCCGGTAAAAGCGCTTGAAGATCCGTTTCAATTCGTGCTCTGGAATACCCACGCCAGCGTCTCGCACCCGCAGCACAACTCGTTTTTCGTTGCGAGCCTCAAGCTCCACTGAAATATGAACTCCGTTCGGCGAGTACTTCACGGCATTATCGAGCAGATTGGAAACCGCCGTACGTAGCTCCTCCGGATCGCCCAGCACCAGCGCTGGAGTGGCATTGTGTGGCGTCGACGTCGAATGGGTTGTGACTGACGTGGGCAGCGCCGCGGTTTCACTTGACAACAACTCGAGGTACTGCAAATCGGTTTCCTGCAAATGATGACGAGTTCGCGCCAGTTCGAGACACTCGCGGACAAGCAAGTTGAATTCGACTGGCAGGCGTTGCGGGGAGCTTTTCCGGTGCGCCGCTTCCCCCGCCTTCAAAACCTGTTCGACGGTGTGAAGAAGGCGCTCGGTATCAAGCAGCATCAACTCGTAGAAGTCGCGCCTCTGTTCCTCGCTTACTTCGCGTCGCTGCAGGGTTTGCAGATAAAGCCGGATGGAGGCAATCGGAGTTTTCAATTCATGCGTGACGGCATTGATAAAACTGTCATGCTGCTCGTTGCGGCGGATTTCCCGCACTAGAAAGATTGTGTTTAAGACGAGACCGGCGATGATGACGAGAAAAAGTATGCCACCAAAAAAAAGCTTCAGACCTTCACGCCAGTACAGAATGATCCAACTAACGTTAAGTGCGACAGCCGCCGCAATCAGGCAAGCGCCAAGCGTGATGAAAAAATAAATTGCCTTCTGGCGGCTGATGATGCGCACAAGAAGATTGTAGCGGGGGAGTAAAGAGGTGTCAGGTGATTAGGTGCCGGCGGTGGGTCTGTAGTGCTCGCGATTTTGCAACAACCATCGCAGATGCTCCCCCTCCCTGGGTCCGCTGGTGTATCCTGCTTCGGTTATGGAAGCCAAAAGTTTGACTCCAATATTGAACGTGTCCGACATCGCCGGCACGGTCGCGTGGTTTGAGAAGTGGGGATGGAAGAAATTGTGGGACTGGGGAACACCTCCGACGTTTGGCGCGGTTGGATCGGGGAAGGAAGCTTGCATCTTTCTTTGTCAGGGGGCGCAGGGAGGCCGCGGACGCGGCGCGAACACCACCACTTTTCAGCAGGACGGAGACGAAGAGGGCGACAAGGGCGTCTGGATGTCGGTCTGGGTGGACGACGTGGACAAGATGCACAAGCATTGCGTCGCCGCCGGACTGGAAGTCACATTTCCGCCCACCGATATGCCGTGGAAGGTTCGCGAAATGCACCTTCGCCATCCGGATGGCCATGTGTTTCGGGTGGGGCGCGGATTCGAGGCCAGAAAGTAGAACGAGCTGCGCTGGCGGGTCAATGAATGTAATGGCGGTGTCTCGCCAGCTGCGAAACTGGAAGCTCAACGGGCCGAGTAAATTACTTTTGGGGGCAACCGTTCAACCGTTCCGTCGGACTTGACCAGAAGGGCCCACTGGAACAGTTTCGGCGTCCCTTTCGGAGGCGGCTCACTCCGGGGAATCGTCAGCTCAAACCCGTTGAAACCATACCCGCGAACTGTGGTCGTCCCTTCGCTTGTCGGTTCATAAGTCGTTTCCAGCTCCAATTTTGGCAGTCGTGATTGAAATTGCCGCCACCAGTGTTCAAATTTTTGTTGCCATACATTGTCTCGTTCGTAGGGAGAATAAGCAGACCGGAAATTCTGCTGCACGACATCTCGGAGCTGTTCTTGGCTCCTAATTTCATTGTCGCTGGATTCGCCCCAGACGAGTTCGCGGTACAGCGCGATGAACAGGACGGGCCGAGAAGAATCGGGGTGCATTTGTTCGTCCCGCGCGAAATCCTTAAATATGTCTGCTTTCTTCTCTCCGGTAAACCAGTAGCTCTTTGTAGTAGAACGGTCTACGGCGACAATTCCATACTCGCAGCAGTCGTTCGAAACTTGAGACATTCGAATTGGCTTACCATCTTTCTCGACAACGTAGTCACAGGCATCGCTTGCAACTCGGTAGAAATACACAGAATTGTTGATGCGATTGCCAACTAGGGCATTCCTCCGGACACTAACCACAAAGCTTTCGAGGCGCTCGTTACGGTACGTGCTGTAGCAGGGTTCAGGATATACGGAATGTATTGCTGCGGCTGCAACGTCACGTGCCTGCTCGTCGTTCAGCCAAGTTTCCTGACCAGCGGCAACTTTGAATCCGAAGAGCAACAACGCCGGTAAGACGAAGGATGCTTTCAAATGGCGCTCCTTATTACGCGGACATGGCGCACAAAAATCTTACACCGAGAAGATACCATCGTGGCAACTGTTGCAATCTGCTGGTTACACTCATTGACCTCCAGATCGCTGCGCCGCCATCTACCTTGGTCGACCGAAAAACAAGACGTAGCCGTCAGGGTCGCAAATCTCGAAGCCGCGAAGACCGTCGTGCGTATCTTTAAGGGGTACGCTGAATGCTGCTCCACCATCGGCAACTCGATGTCCGGAAAAACGGTCGGCAAATTCGGCGGCGAGAGCATCCGGGTCTGGCGCATAGACGAAGGCATCCCACCTCATCGAGGGATTACGCTTTGGGTTCGGCAGCGGTGCCGTGTCTTGGTCGGACTTGACGAAGATCTGCGCTCCGTCGCGGCCGATAATGGCGAAAAAAGGGTTTCGATCCGGCTGCTGGAATCTCGTCTCAAAGCCCAGCTTGTCGCGGTAAAAAGCGATGGTTTGATCGACGTTGCTGACGATGAAGAACGGTGAAATTGCCTGCGTCGTTGGTCGTGTCATGTCGGTCGTGTCATAAGCGCGGAGCCTCTTGCACCCCTCGGAAAGATTCGGCGCCTGATCTGTTACTAACTCGCAATTACGAACTCACTGCGACGCTGCAACGCCCATAACCGCTGAAAAAAGGTAGCGCACGAACAGGCCCAATTGCCTGGTTTCTATGCGCTCGTCGTTGCCATGGATACCGCGATTCTCCTCCTCGGTTTTCGGAACACCGATGCCGTATGCCTGAACGCCTTTCGCCCTCAGGAATGAAGAGTCGGTTGCGCCGGTCGTCATGATTGGCAAGGTGATCGATTCAGGGCTCACTTCTTTTTGAGCACGCTCTAACGCGGCGAACATCTCCGTGCCCAGCTTGCTTGGGGAAGAAGGAGGCATGGAAAGTTGGGTGTCCTCGGCCACAACTTTTACTTGCGGATCGTTGATCAGCGCGGCCAGCATCTCGCGAAATTTGGGCAAATCCTCATCGGGAAGGGCACGAATGTCGAGAGTGGCCTCGGCGGTGGGCGGAATTACATTGGATTTGTAACCCGCTTTCAGGATGGTCGGGACGACCGAGGTTCGAACCATGGAGTAGTACTGCGGCTTCTTGTGCTTCAACTCTTCCTGCACTTTGGGATCGAGAATGTTGCGATACCACGCCGCTTCTTCGGGCGGCGAGATTGTCGCCAGACGTTCAAAGAAGGCGCGCGTCGTCTCATTCAGGCGGGCGGGGGTGTCCCACGTTCCCGCTTTGGCAACAGCGGCCGCGAGGTGAACGACCGCGTTGTCCACGCGCGGGACGGAGCCGTGGCCGCTGCTTCCGGTCGCCTGGAGGGTTGCGCCTCGCGGAAGTTTCTCGGCAGTGGCGACTCCGAAATATTTTACTTTTCCATTTTCGAGGAGCGATCCGCCGCCTTCGTTCAGGGCAAATTCGCACTCGATCTTGTCCCAGTAACGTTCGACAATGGTTGCCATGCCAGCGGTGGACGACATCTCTTCACTCGCCTCAGAGAGGAAAATCACGTCGCGATCGAGCGGCACCTTCTGCCTCTTTAATTGCAGAAATACTTCGAGATTCGCAGACACCATCGCTTTGTCATCGGAGGCTCCGCGGCCGTAGAGGACGCCATCGCGCTCGGTGGCGGCGAAAGGATCGACGGTCCAGTGGGCTCGATCGACAGGAACGACATCTTCGTGGCCCATAAGGAGCAGCGGACGCTTTTTCCCGTTTCCCTTGAGGCGAGCAACGATGCTGGCGCGTCCGGGGACGGGCTCAAGAATCTCCGATTCGATTCCCTCGGCCTTCAGCACGCCTTCGATATAGTGAGCGACCTTCGATTCATTTCCGGGAGGATCCTGCGTGTCGATTTTGATTAGATCGGTCAGAAAATGGATGGCTTCGGCTTGCGACTTTTCCGAGTCGAAGGTGGCGTGCCGCGGCGGCGTCTGTGCCGTGGCTAGGCAGGTCGTCAACAATACGGCAGCTATCAGAAAGCGAAAAGACACAGACATTAGTGACCCTCCGAAGCGGAAGACTATAAATTCCAGCTTTCGTGTGTCACGAAATTTATCATGGTTACGATCCTCATAAAAGCTGTGGCAAAAGATAGGAAGTCGTCTTTTAAACCTGCAATCAAACTAAAAAGACTCGCGACCCGACCATTGCGGTCGAACCGTGAGCCTCTCTGCGCATCGAAACTTAGCGGCTAAGATCAGTCTTAGTCGTTACCGGCAGCGGCAGCCATAACTCCGGCGGCTTTTAGATCACGTGTCAAAGCTGGCTTTGGTGGAAGCTTTTCTAGATCGACTTTATATACGTGCCGCGCCAGGCCCAGTTTTTTTAACGCCCAAATGCCATACCAGTTCATGTCGACTTCATACCACTTCAATCCATGGCGCGCGGAAACCGGATGCGCGTGGTGATTGTTGTGCCAGCCCTCGCCGAAGGTGACGAGCGCGACCAGAAAATTGTTAGTCGAGAGGTCTTTGGTTGCGAAGCGCCGCGATCCCCAGAGATGCGTAACCGAGTTCACCATCCAGGTGGCGTGCAGTCCAACTACGACGCGGGCAAAGACTCCCCAGAAGAGCCAGGGCAATCCGCCGATGGCGAGGAGGACCACACCGAGGATAACGTTGCTGGTCCAGTGATACTTGGTGAGCCAGACGTGAACTTTATCTTTGGTTAAATCCGGGACGTAGCGCCCGAGGGTCGTGGTGTCGTGATGCATCGACTTGCCGGTCAGGATCCATCCCATGTGCGCCCACCACTTGCCATCGATCGGCGAATGCGGATCGCCTTCGTCGTCCGAAAACTGATGATGGATGCGGTGCGTTGCCACCCAAAAAATCGGCCCGCCTTCGAGGGCCAAAGTCGCACACCAGGTCAGGAAGTACTCCACCCACTTCGGAGTCTTATATCCGCGATGCGTGAGCAGGCGATGATAGCTCATGCCGATGCCGAGGCTTCCCGAGACCCACCATAGAAAAATTGCAACAAAGACTGCCGGCCAGGTAAAGAAAAACAAGGCCGCAACCGCGCCCACATGAAAGAGTCCCATGGCAATCGCCGTGCCCCAGTTAAAACCGTCACGGTTTGCCTGGGCTTTGCGGTTGGTGCCCTCACCGCCTTCAGTCATTGCCCGGGTCGTGGCTTCGCTTGTCGTTTCTCGCATGGTCTCAGTCATTGTCTTGTCCCCGAATCTCTTCAGTTTCTCGACTCCAGGTTTTCAGTGGAGTACATCTTCGACAATAACAATACTACGTCAATTCCGTTGTAATACTTCTGTAATTGCAGCCATGGAAAGGGGTTACGAGTGTAACGTGACTCCTGGCCAAAACTTTTCTATATCCCTGAGTGGTCAGCGTCCGTTGTAACTTGCGGCACATGCGTCTTCGACGGCGCATCTTTGTCCGTGCACCTTGGATGGACTTAGAGTATTGTTTTGGCGGGTCAATGGAATTGGAACCGGAACCGGATTCGGAATCAGAATTGGCACTTCAACCGTGCTCTCCCCGTGGAGGTGTGTGTTGAAAAAGGGAACCTCGAGGTTATCGAAGCATAGAGTTCTCAGGAGAATTTCCCTTCTCATCGCTTCAGCCTCAACATTCGCGTTCCTGCTCTCGGCGCAGGCGCCGAAAGATCAACCGCCAGCCGAATACAAAATTCCCCCCGAAGCTTCCGCCAAACAAAATCCGGTCAAGCCTACTGCTGAATCCCGTGCCCGAGGCAAGAAACTATATGGCTACGACTGCGAGATGTGTCACGGAAAGAATGGCGATGGTCAGGGCGACATGGCATCGGATTACAAAAATGGTGTCACTGACTTCACTAAGCCGGAGTCACTGAAAAATCGATCCGACGGCGATTTGTTTTACATCATCCGAAATGGCAAGGGGCAGGACATGCCTCCGGAAGGCGACCGCGCCAAGGATGACGACATCTGGCATCTGGTGAACTACATCCGGTCGTTTGCAAAAAAATAAAGCTGACGAAGCCTGACGCCTACTTTAATGCCCCGGCCTTGACTTCGACGCCGGCCCATTTCTCGAGCAATGTAAGTGTTGCGGCGTAGTCCTCATCTGCAAGGCCTTCCTCGGCGGCGACGTCATACACCTCTTCCACCGCTTCCAATCCCGGCAGACGCACACGTGACTCTTTGGCGGCGTCCAGCGCCAAGCGGATGTCTTTTAGCATGAGTCGCAGCGGGAAATTCGGTGAGAAGTCGCGCTGCAAAATAAAAGGAGCTTTGTAATCGACTACTCCCGACCGCACCATCGAAGCCTGGATCAGGGGAATGAGTTTTTCCACGTCCACGCCAAGTTTGGCAGCGAGCGCAAGACCTTCGGCGAAGCCTTCAAAGATCAGTGCGATCTGTAGATTCATCACCAGCTTCGTGGCCTGTCCCTTGCCCGTCTCGCCCATGTGGAACACCTGTTTGCCCATGGCTTGAAAAAGCGGCTGCAGGCGATCGAGGGCGGATTTGTCTCCACCCACCATAAAAATCAGTTGTCCGGCTTCGGCGGCGATCTTCGATCCGGTCATGGGTGCGTCGAGATAACTGACCCCGCGGGCTTTCACGCGCTCTGCGAAACGCACCGTTGCCGAAGGCGAAATCGTGCTCGAGTCGGCGATAATCATGCCTTCAGTCAGAACATGAGCGGCCCCGCCCGGACCAAACAGCACGCTCTCGACTGCCTTCGTATCGGAGACGCACATCCACACCACCTCGACACCCTGCGCCGCGTCGCCGGGAGAAGACGCCGTGCGAGCGCCTTCCACGTCTTTGCCGGCGCTTCGATTCCATACGGCAACTTCATGTCCGGCTTTGACCAGGTTCGTGGCCATCCACCGTCCCATAATTCCTAAGCCTAAAAAAGCGACGCGCATCAGCGTTCATTCCTCCAAAATGTTTGCAGATTACTTCTGCGGCAAAATAGCAGCGGCCTGGTGAGAGCAGCTCCTCTAAACTCTAGATCTAAATTAGAAAACTTTAGATCTAAATTAGATATGACCGGCAAAGTAATGGTCAAGGCAATCGCGATTTTTATTCCTGATGCGGTGCTCAGGGAAGGTGATACATACAGACAATGGCATCTTGTCATCCTCAGCGAAGCGAAGGATGACAAGTCTATACAAAATAGACTGCTCGGCCACGCACTTGCTCGTTGCATCTAATAGGAGGACCTCAACTGGAGAGTTCAGGCAGCAAGCCGATCATATATAGACAGATCATATATAAATGATTGGGATTCCCGGACGACGTGGTAAATTGCACCGGTCGGAGCAATGTTAAAGTCCTCGCTGAAAAATTCGGCATTGCGCAAGCGGGCCAGCCAGTTCACCCGCCTGGTACGGCACTCTGCGGTAACGCCTCGCACGGGCCGGACCCACAAGGCGAAACTCGTCACAAACGGTGAACTGGGCGTTACATTCATCGGGCACTCCAGCTTTTTCCTGCAGATTGGCGGGCAGAACGTCGTTATCGATCCTAACTTTGCACGCTGGCTGTTCGTCCTGAAACGATTGCGCCAACCTGGATTGAACCTGCGAGACCTGCCTCCGATGGACGTCGTCCTCGTGACGCACGCGCACTTCGATCACCTGCACCGCCAGTCGTTGCGTACCATCGCGCGCCAAACTCAGCGCCAGACTGGGACCGCGCCCACGTTGGTCGTTCCGCATCATCTCTTCGATCTGGTTTCCGACCTGGGCTACGAGCGAATTGTCGAACTTGAATGGTGGAATACCTATCGCCACGGAGCGCTTGATATCACGCATGTCCCGTCCCGCCACTGGGGAGCACGAATCCTGAAAGATTCTCATCGCGGCTACGGCGGATACGTGCTCCGCAGCGGCAAGCATTCTGTCTACCACGCCGGAGACACTGCCTACTTCGCGGGCTTCCGCGAAATCGGACGCCGCTTATCGCCCCAAGTGGCATTGCTTCCCATCGGCGCCTACAACCCGGAGCAATTCCGCAACGTCCATACCAACCCTGCCGATGCCACCAAGGCTTTTCTCGACCTCAAATCGCGCTGGATGATCCCCATGCATTACGGTACCTTCCGCCTGTCGCACGAGCCCATCGAAGAGCCGCTTCAGTTATTGGAGCGCGAAGCCCAAAAAGCCGGAGTAAAAGATAAAGTGGTGGTGCTGGAAGAAGGGATTACCCGCTTCTTCTGACGCTGGATGCATTGTTCGCTCAGAATTTTTCTCTTATGGACAAGAAGGAAATCAATTCCCCAAAATTAACCGCGCATTTTCTCTTCTGGGTTTGTGGTATCGGGGGACTACTGCTGGCCTACCTCTTCGCGCACTTCGTGTGGCACGTCCTCTAACACTGGGGATAGCACAGCGGGGCGAGGGCGAGACGCCGTCGCGACAGCCGGCAAGATGCCGGCGCTACCACGTCTGAATCAGTAAAAGAAAAAAGGGCAGCCGTATCCTCCGGCTGCCCCGAGACCGATCTTACCTACGCTGCGACAAAAGCGTTATGGAAGGTCGAGTTTACCGCTTCAAACGTGTGCACCTGTGGTGTTCCGTCAATCAGCTTTGCGAGCATTCTCAACACTTCTGGATACGTATTCGTGTTGTAAGCGTCTGCGCTGGCCTTGTTTTCCCACAGACTGATGGAAATCGCATCAGGGGTGCCGGGATTCGACAATGTGACTTCTTCTTTGAAGCCCTTCTGCTTGCGAAGTAACGGCAGAATTTCGTTCTCAATAGTGCGATTGTAATCAGAGAGCATATTCGGTTTCACATGACAAGATACATTGCGTGCAAACATATTCAACCTCCTGAGGTTGTAGTTAGCTAAGAAGAGGAGAACTTCAGATGGGCTGACTTAGTTTCAGGGAACCTGAAAGAGGTGGGAACCACCTCAGCTCCAATCCTAGGCCTATAGAACGCTGTTGTCAAACTGCCGCGGGCGCGTATTCTTGCCAGTGTCGCACCATGTTCTTTGCCAACGTGTGGGAGTGGTTTTTGCATTTGCCGTTGTTCATGGTGATTACACCAATAAGGTCCTGACCTCTCCCACATGTTGAACCTGTGGCATAAGTCAGGGACCCGCCAAGAATGTACGACGAATCGCAGTCATAAGCAACGGCTAGATGGTGAACTTTGGCCTCTCCTGCACGAATTCAGCACAGTAGCTAAGGTATCTGAATGCGCAGAACGCTCTGAGACTAAAATCCTGTGAACCTGGAGAGCGTCATCGGGACGTCGTCAGTCCATCTGCGAAGCGTGCAAAACCGCGCCGCCCCCGAAGTTGCTTGCGGATGCTTTCAGGAAGGGACACCTTCGAGTGTTCGCTGGTCTCGCCTAGCGCGGCGTCTGCGCCTTCAGCACCGTCCGCACAAGCTTCATGACTGGCGGGTTCCTCGTCACACGGAATCGCCACGGCGGCGCGGAATTCACCGTTGCTTTGATCGAAGGCGAAGGCGGCGATCTTCCCCTGAGAATTGATGTCGTTGCCGAAGACCAGATGCAGCGGAGTAGAGCCGGCCTTTACAAGGGTGTTGAGGTCGATCATGACGCCATTTTGCCAAAGAAAGGCGCGGCAGTTGAAGTTTTGATCACATGACCCACCGACCACTTGGCCGCGATCGTTCAGACCGAATGCACCACTTATAAGATCTGAGGGCAACACCCCGAGGTCGGTGAGGATGCCCTCCTGCCAAAAGAATGTATGAAGAGTCACATCATCCGCTAATGTGGCCTGTCCCACCACTTGACCTTTGGAATTGATGGCCCAGGGAAACGTAGTGGTCCCTCCAAGATTCCCCAAGTTAGCCACGATGCCGTTCTCCCAGATCACACCATGTTGCGGTACCGTCGCTCCGGGAGCGTTGAAGTTCGGGGAAACACAGTTCCCAGACAAGCCGACGACCTGCTCACGGTCGTTGATGCCGGTTGCCCACGACGAGGCGTCGCCGGGAAGCGGAGGAAGTTCATGAATCTCACCAGCCCGCGGTCCCCACAGGGCTGCTTCAATATCGAACACCTGCGGAGCGGCGCAGTTTGCGTCTTGGGTGCTAGTCTCCGCTAAGCCAACCACTTGGCCACGGTTGTTAACGCCGAGAGCTTGGGCGTTGTTGCCACCGAGGGTGGGGAGCGCCGTCATCACGCCGTCGTGCCAGAGAAAACCCCGACAAATTAAGCCGGTTGGTGGAAAGCCCGCGTTGGCATCAAAGCCGCAGAAGTCCTCAGTGAAAGGATCCATGGCGGAAGTTTCCGCCGATCCAACGATCAGACCTCGGTTGTCTTTGACCGGCCATTGCTCCTGGCTGTTCAGCCCACCCAGTGTGCCGAGATCGTTCATTACGCCATTCCGCCAGAGGTAAGCGTGTCCGCTCTGATCGCCCGCCAGGTTAGACGAACCCACCACCCAGCCGCTGTCGCTGATGCCTTCAGCCACGGCACCCGTACCGCCCAGTGTGCCTAGGTCCTTCACTAGGTAGTGGGTTTGCTTCTTCTGGTGTCCTTGTTGATCCTGTGCCGCCAGCTGTATCGGCATCGCCAGCGCACCGAATAACGTCATTGTGGTGAAGTAAGTCAATATCCTGGATTTCATGATTTCCTCCTTACGGCCGCGGCTTCCTCAGTTCAGAGCGCAGACGGGGGGAAGACCGTCTTACGCTAGTGGGCAAAACGCGAAGGTGTTTGCAATTCGCATACGCTCGCTAGTCGCCGTTCTCGGGGAATAACCTGTCCCCTTCAAGAGTTATAACAACCGGAATGGTTGAACCGTCGGGGTTCGTCAGGGATTCTTGGACCGCGCGAAGTTTGCTCGACTGATTCACAAAAACGCCGGACAAGACGGACGTGCGTACCAAAACTCCCGATTCGTAGATGTTCACAGTCACAGTGGTCGTGCAGTCGGAATTAACAGCCCACGATCCTGTGATAGTTTCGTTGGCGAAGCCCCCGCCTACATTTCTGGCCTCTGTGCCAGAGATGTTCCCGGCCGCATCTACGCGGATCCTCCCTACCGCCGCGCCCGGAACCGGACCGGTTGGCAGAATAAGAGTTCCCGAGAGGGTGAATCCCCACTTTCCCGCTGCTTTGGCGGTTGAACAATGTTCAGCGGCTTGGACTGGTACCACACCCAGACAGAGGGCCGCGACTGAGATCAGGAGTGTTGTGCATGCAATGTTGCGTTTCATAAGATCCTCCTAGTTAAAGTTTTCGACACACAATTGTTGTGAAAGCCCGATTTGAAACCGAGGGTCAAGCTGCGGACTTCGCCCCTCGTTTCCACCCCTGCTTCCAATTTGGAAGCCAGCGATGGTATCGACGTTGTTTTGCCCGAACGCGGGCTAAGGAGCAATACCCCGGATATCTTCCGTATTGCTTTTGTGTCTCCTCGCGTAACCGATTGGGAAACGAGGAACTTCATGCTTCTTGTATTCCGCTCCTGAACGGTATGGTGATAAACTCTGGCGGACAACCTGGGGGTATCGGCTGTGAAAGATGCCCATTCAGCACCACCGCCCATTCGCTTCGGCGCTTTTGAGTTAGAGCCTGAGAGCGGAGAACTGCGCAAGCAGGGCTTGAAGGTCAGGCTTCAGGAACAACCTTTCCAGATTCTCCAAATCCTCTTGGAGCATCCGGGCAAGGTGGTGACTCGCGAGGAATTGCAGCAACGCATCTGGCCGTCTGACACGTTCGTGGACTTTGACCACGGCCTCTACAATGCCATCAAGAAACTACGAGAAGCGCTGGGCGACTCGGCGGATACCCCGCGCTACATCGAGACTCTCTCCCGCCGCGGCTATCGCTTTATCGCACCCGTGAATGGGTCCGCGTTGGAGACAAGTCGCTCTGCACCAATAGCAACCGCTCCACGGGATTCCAGCGCGGTGCTTCCTTTTCTCAATCTGAGCGCGGATCCGGAGAACGAATTCTTTGCCGACGGTATCACGGAAGAAATCATCAACGCCCTGGCGCAGATCGAGCAGCTTCACGTGGTAGCACGAAGTTCTGCTTTTTCCTTCAAGGGGAAACACATCGACCTGCGCACCATCGGAGAACAGTTAAACGTGCGGACCATCCTGGAAGGAAGTGTGCGCAGAGCCGGCAACCATCTCCGCATTACCGCTCAACTGGTGAATGTTGCCGACGGATACCACCTCTGGTCGCAGCGGTATGACCGTGAGATGAAAGATGTTTTCGATATTCAAGACGAGATCGCCCGTTCAATTGCAGCTCGGTTGAAGGTCAGCCTGGAAGGAGATCGACTGCAACCGCTCGTGAAGGCCCGGACTAAGAACCTGGGGGCATACGAACTCTACCTCAAGGGCCGAGCCCTTCTATACCAGCGGGGCTCCGGTATTCCACGCGCCCTGGAGTGCTTCATGCGAGCCGTCACTCTGGACGCTGGGTATGCGTTGGCATGGGCTGGACTCGCGGACGCCTATACGGTTCTTGGTTACTACGGATTCGGACGGCCCGGGATTATCATGCCGAAGGGTACAGAAGCAGCACGGCGCGCCGTTGCCCTCGACCCCTCGCTGGCCGAGGCGCACAACGCTCTGGCGTTCGCCTGTTTATTGGACGCCTGGGACAAAGCCGAGGCCGAGCGGGAGTTCCTTCGTGCGCTGGAGCTTAATCCTCGGTACACTCAGGCACGCAGCTGGTACGCCTTCTTCTACCTCCAGGTCGCGGCGGGCCGTTGGGACGAGGGAGTAAACCATGCCAAGCTGGCTGTGGATTCTGACCCCCTTTCTGGTTACGCAAATGCCATACTCGGTCTCAGCTACCTTCTTGCTGAACGATGTGCCGAGGGATTAACCGCGTCGAAACGTGCAGTGGAACTCGATTCTGACTCGTTTCTCGCGCGCTGGGCTCTTCATACCGCACTGCACCGAAGCGGAAGATTCGAAGAGGCCGTGGCTGTTGGTGAGATATCCTTAGCGATGTCGGGCCGACACGCATGGGCCATGGCGGCCCTCGCTACGACGTTCGCCGATTGGGGGAAAGCTACGGATGCCGAGGCAGTCTACGACGAATTGATGGCCCGGGCACGACGGTATTATGTGCAGCCTACCCAACTCGCCATTGCAGCTTCTGCGGCTGGTCTGCAGCACGACGCGATTCGCCATGCCCGTGAGGCTTTCGAAACCCGCGATCCTTCCCGGAATCAACTGACGATGACAAGGAACTTCTCGTGGCCGTTCAGCACGCGTTTACAGGCGAGTCCCCGGTTCCACGAGATCCTCATGGAATTCGGCTTAGAGTAAACCACAGCCGTGGCCTCATTGTGGAATTGTCAACTCGGCGCTGGCGTTGTTTCCCAAAGATTGATCGAAATCGGAATACAGGCATTCTTACTTCGTATTAAAGGTTATCGACCGCCGCATTGTCACCTACATCGCATCTCCCGCAAAGGAGCTGGAAAGCTGGCATCCGCGGAGCGCCTGAAGAAAATCCTTGATTCCCGCCGAGGGGCAACGACATCTCAATGAAGTGGGCAGATAAGCCCCGGAGGATTCCGTAATGAAAAAGAGCCCAGCGTCAATTCCCAATCCTAAAACTTCCGCCAACCTTTCCGCTGCCAATGCAGGCCAGTTCCTTATCGGTGGCGACGTTCGCGTCAATCGCTTGGGTTTTGGCGCCATGAGAATTACAGGCAATGGTATTTGGGGTGAGCCGAAGGATCGTAATGAGGCGATCCGGGTGCTCCGCCGGGCCGTTGAGCTAGGCGTAAATTTTATCGATACGGCTGATTCCTACGGGCCCGAGGTCAGTGAACAAATCATCGCCGAGGCGTTGTATCCGTACCCGGCAGGTCTAGTGATCGCGACTAAAGCTGGCTTTGATCGTCCCGGACCAGACAAGTGGGTGGAGAATGGCCGCCCAGAACACTTACGCAAGGCCTGCGAAGGCAGTTTGCGCCGCTTGCGTCTGGAGCGAATCGACCTGTTTCAACTTCACCGAATTGACCCGAAGGTCCCGGCTGCTGATCAACTCGGAACGCTGAAGGATCTCCAGGCACAAGGCAAGATCAAACACATCGGTCTCTCGGAAGTCAGTGTGGCCCAGATCGAACACGCCCGCGCCATCGTGCCGGTTGTAACCGTGCAGAATCGATACAGCCTGGCGGATCGAGGGGCGGAGGATGTCCTCGAATACTGTGAGCGCTCAAATATTGGGTTCATCCCGTGGTTCCCACTCGCGGCTGGGAAATTGAGTGGTTCAGGCAGCGCGATTGAACGCGTGGCTGCGCAATTAAAGGTCACACCGTCTCAGCTCGCGCTTGCATGGCTGCTGTGGCGGTCGCCAGTGATGTTGCCAATTCCGGGAACGTCCAGCGTTAAGCATCTCGAAGAGAACATCAGTGCGGCCTCGATCAAACTTAGTGAAGACACGTTGCGGGAAATTGGCGAATTAGTGCGAGCGGCATAGGTACAGATTTGTAACCGTCGGCGCCGCCCTGCATCCAACTAAATAAGCAGTTGTGGCGTGATATACTGCGTTCAGATGGGGTATCTGGGCCCCTCCACGTCCCTGCCCGAGGATTTCTACACATGGCCGGTAGTTCTCGCCGTTCTAACTCTCGTTCGCTTTTTCTGATCGTATTTGTGCTCGCGCTTTTTGGACTGCTGGGGATGCTGTTTGCGCAACGCATCAGTCCGGCCACCGCGCCGAGCAGCGATTCCGACGTCCGGGATAGCCTGAAGCAGTTTACCGAGGTGTTTGAAAAGGTCGAGGAGAACTATGCCGATCCGGTGAATGTCGACAAGGCTATTTACAACGGCGCCATCCCGAGCATGTTGCACCAGCTCGATCCGCACTCCAATTTTTTCGATCCGAAATCGTATTCGGCCTTGCGCGAAGAACAGCGCGGCAAGTATTACGGCGTGGGCATGACGGTTGGCCCGCGCAATAATAAGGTCATTGTTATTGCTCCGTTTGTGGGAACGCCAGCCTATCGCGCCGGCATCCGTCCCGGAGACATCATCGCCGCCATTGATGGCAAGCCCACCGACAACATGAGCACCTCCGATGTTGCCGACCTGCTCAAGGGACCGAAGGGGACGACCGTCCGCATCACCATGTTGCGCGAAGGCTCCGAACATCCCTTGGAATTTGCGGTCATCCGCGACGAGATTCCGCGTTACAGCGTCGATCTGCACTTCATGATCAAGCCCGGCATCGGGTATATGCACGTTTCCGGTTTCCAGGAAACAACCGAGCATGAAGTAGCGGAAGCGCTCGACCAGATGGGCGATCTAAAAGGCCTGGTTCTGGACCTGCGGCAGAATCCCGGAGGCCTGCTTAGCGAAGGCGTTGGCGTCGCCGACAAATTTCTGAAGAAGGGACAATTGATCGTCTCGCACCACGGGCGATCGTCTCCCGAGAAGCGGTACGTCGCGGCCCATGGCAATGGTGGCAGAGATTACCCGCTGGTCGTGCTGGTCAATCGGGGCACGGCATCGGCCGCAGAGATTGTTGCTGGAGCGATTCAGGATCACGATCGTGGCCTGATCGCGGGAGAAGTGACTTTTGGCAAGGGATTGGTGCAGACGGTTTATCCACTAGCCGAGAATACCGGTCTGGCCCTGACCACCGCGAAGTATTACACCCCGAGCGGACGCCTCATCCAGCGCGACTATTCCAACCTTTCCCTCTACGACTACTACTACAACCGCGAGGCCGAGGAAAATAACGCGAACCACGAAGTTAAGCTCACGGATGGTGGCCGCACGGTTTATGGTGGTGGCGGCATCACTCCCGATGTGAAGCTCGCGCCATTCAAGAGCAACAAGTTCGAGGACTCGTTGCTGCAGCATTACGCTATCTTTAATTTTGCCAAGCATTACACGATCAACCACAAGATCACGCAAAACTTCGAAGTGGACGACGCAGTGCTGCTCGACTTCCGCAAATTTCTGGACAGCGAAAAAGTGCCCTACACCGAAGCTGAAATCATAGAAAGTAACGATTGGCTGCGCTCCAACATCAAGAGCGAACTTTTCGTCGACGCTTTCGGGCAGGAAGAAGGGCTTAAAGTGCGAGCGGAAACCGATCCAGATGTAATGAAGGCTTTGGACCTGATGCCGCAGGCACGCGCCTTGGCGGACAACGCCAAGAAAGTGGTTGCGGAACGCAATTCGGCTCCGGTCACTCGCTAGAACAATTCGCTTTTCACCAGGCCCGGGCAACCGGGCCTTTTGTTTTTGGGCTTCGGTGGCTACTGTGAGACGGGGCAAGCCCGGTCTCTACGCAAATCTGAAATTGCATCCAAAACCCTTGAGTGTCGCGCCCGAAAGCCCTACAGTAGAGGAGAAAACGCGCGGAGGCGCCCGTCTGCCAGCGGCAATCTTGCTTGACTACTCCTTCTTAAGGAGGCCTTGGATTTCGGAGCTTCCGTGCTTTAGACTTGGGATTATTGTTCCGGCTGCAACTCCAATTCCCGCTCCCTGGATCGCGGCGGTGCTGGTGGCCATGGTTGCGGGAATCTTGGATTGGCGCTACCGCCGTATACCGAACTGGCTCACGGTTTCCGGATTGATTGCAGGTGTGGCGCTCAATACGATTCTTTATCGATGGCCGGGACTGAGAGCGTCGCTCGTCGGCGCAGCCCTGGGCCTCGGACTGCTATTGCCGTTCGTCCTAATCCGAAGCCTCGGAGCCGGAGACTGGAAACTCGCGGGAGCGCTTGGAGCCTGTGTTGGTCCGAGGCAATTGCTCTCGGTGCTGATGGTTACGATATTAATGGCGGGCGTGATGGCATTGGGTGCCGTCATTTGGACAGGACGCTTGAAACAGACGCTGGCCAACATCACGCACTTGCTGGCAGCATTATTCAGTTTGCGGATGCCGGGTTCAGAGGTGTCCCTCGACGACCCGAAGTCGACAAAAATTCCGTTCGGGGTAGCGATGGCGGCTGCGGCTATATTTTGTGCGGTGGGCAAAGCGCTGGGGAGAATCTAGGCGCCGTTGCGTTTACACTTCGGGCTTGGCCTCATGATTATCGTTGGTGGGCATGAGTTATTATTTCGAGCGATTTGTCATGGGGCAACGATTCGTAATTCAATGATTTGTAATTCAATATGAATTGTCATCCTGAGCGAAGCGAAGGACCTGCTCTTTGCTGAACATCAACAAAATTATCCGTGTTCTCCATGGCACGGCCGGCGCAGAAATCGCCGAGGCCGCGCTCGTCCTGCCGTTGGCGTTTATGTTCCTCTTTGGCATCATCTGGTTCGGACGAGCATTCAACATCTATTCCACCATCCAACAGGCTGCGCAACAGGGAGCGCTTGTAGCAGCCCGATCGTCATGCTCCACCTGCGGAGATACCGCCGCTACCGTTACGAACGTTGACACGGCGATCACCGCCGTAATGCAGGCCTCCAGCCTTGACATCACCCAGATTCAATTGCCGGCAAGCTATCCCAGTTGCGGCGGCGCAACCACATGCGCCGGGTGCGCCACTTCCACTCACAACATTTATGTATGCCAGAATGCTGCAGTTACCGGCATCACCCCGACACAAAGAGTCGCCGTCGTAAATTTTCAGTATCCTTTCAGGTTTACTCTCCCCGGCACGTCGCTTAACATGCAGAACATTATTCTCTCCGCGCAAGCGCAGAGCAGAATGGAGAACTAACGTGCGAATCCCGTATCGTAGCAAAAAGTACAATCGGACAAACACGAGGCCCGCGTCGGCCGCTCCATTTGCATTCTTCGTGAAAGAGGCATGTGTAGAAGCGAACGCCGGCTCCGCCATTCTAGAGTTCGCAATCGTCCTGCCTCTCTTAGTCGTCTTCGTCGTCGGAATCTACGATTTCAGCGCAGCCTTCAACCAGAAACAAAAAATTGAACAAGCGGCGCAGGAAGGCGCCATCACCGCCGGGGCTCAGCCCACAACCGACATAACCTCAGCCGCCATAACCTCAACCGCCACGGCTCCCGCTTCTCTAGTTCCGGTGGTCACCGCGATTTTCAACTCCCTCGCTGGCAGCGGCGCTCTTCCCAACGCAAATTCTGGAAGTTGCACCCCTCCGGGAATCCCGACCGGCACAGGCCTCTCTGCCACCTACACTATCGGCGGATGTGCCGGCGGATCCTCCGGCGATAATCTGGTCATAACCATCAGTCGCGGATGGGTCTCAGGCAGCGGGTCACCAGTAGCCATTGGAACCACCGTCACCATCGTCTATCCCTATCATTGGCGGTTCAACCGCGTGATACAAACGCTTATTCCCGGCGCAAACTACGCCCCGATAACTCCGCTCACCGAGAGCGCTACCGTCCAAAACCAGATGTGAGATGCTTGCAATTACATTCATCTAATTTTCGACATGCTGTCCGCCATGGCTCCTGCCGTCGTGCCGAGCACGGTGTAATCATCACGCTGGTAGCGGTCTTCATGCTCTTCGTCATTGGGGCGATGGCCGCCCTGTCGATTGATGTCGTAACTCTTTATACCGCGCGCAGCGAGGCACAACTGGCCGCCGATGCCGGGGCTCTCGCGGGTGCGCGGGCGCTGGCCAATTCGGGCATGACCTCCGATACGACGGGAGGCTCGATTCCGCAAGCCGAGATTTGGGCGCAGGCTATCGCGACGCAGGTGGCAGGGAATAACCTCGTAGGTGGCAGAAATTTGAATTCTGGCAGCGCAGCAGCTTGCACCTCCGGATTCCCCGCAGGTCAGGAAATCTGCGTCAGCTTCAATGACACCGCGACATCATTTCAGACAGACCCGCAGGTGACCGTTCGCGTTCAAAGAACCGATCTGCCAACCTTCTTCGCGCGCATCTGGGGAAGCACACAGATCAAAGTCGCTGCTGTGGCGACGGCGGAAGCCTACAATCCCTCGGGCGTAACAACAGCCGGTAAATCACCCGTGGCGCCGACTTGTGTAAAACCATGGCTGCTGCCGAATATACATCCGAATTCAGGCGCTGTGAACGCTCGAATTTTCGATCCCGCGACTGGGGCAATCCTCGATACGAATTTGCTTGGTTACCAGACTCAAGGCTTCGGGCCCAGCAAGCGGCTGCAGGCCGCATGCTCCCCTGACTGTAGCTCAGGGTTACCTGCTGCTAGTTCCTATCACTACTATCCGGGAGACCCCGCTACAACGTTCCCACCGCCGACGCAGCAACTGCCAAATTGCAGTCCCGCAATCAGCTCCGCTTATCAGGAGAGTGTCGCGGGTTGCATTCAGACTCCAATTTCCTGCAACAGTACCGCGAACATCGATATGACAAGCAATCCGACCCGAAACGGAGAAACGCTGAACGCCGTAGACTGCCTAACTCACACTCAAAATGGCAAGGGTGATCGGTATGACAACGCAGGCGGACAGGGCCCCCCCTTTCAATTCATCGCAGGGGACGACAACCCAGTTGCTGGTGCAGCAGGCCAGGTCGTGATAGTTAGCGATTCGATAGTCACAGTTCCCGTCTTTGATATCGCGAATGGCGCCACGCCCAGCCAGCAAGTAACAGTCATCGGCTTTTTACAGTTGTTCCTTAACCCGGCGGGAACCGAAACCCCGCCAAACGCAACGGCGCCCGGTTCGACGCGTAGCAAAGTCATCAACCTCGTAGGCTGCGGCTTGAACGCCACCGGACAGCCCATTCTCGGCAATGGCGCCTCGCCCGTAGCCGTTCGCCTGATATCGCAATAATAAGAAGAAGCGACGCCCTAGAAGATGCTGGAGTCGCGCTGGGTGAGAATTACGCGTTCGAGATTCATCTCGGTGCCGAGGAAGATGAAGTTGTATCGCGAGCCGTTGAGAAGCGCCGTCAGCACTTCGCGTGCGGAAGCCGGACCGAGGTCAGTGGAAACTCGTTCCTGTTCGGCGCCGGAGGGAATACCGATCTCGGCATGCGTCCAGCGCTGCACTTCGAACAAGACTTCGGCCATGGTGGCTTTGTCGGCATGAATCCGAAGCAATCCGTTTTCGAACCCGACAACCAACGCCGGTTGCGCAAGTTCTGGTATGACCAAAGGCGGCGTTTGAGCGGCGTTTACGGCAGTGATTTGCGAAGCAGTGATCTTCGAAGCAGTGATCTTCGAAGCAGCGCTCGCTGTTGCCAAATTCGCCACGCGTGGAAGCGTCCCGGCTGATGCCTTGGCGCCAAGTGAAGCATTCTGAAGTTGAGCGCCAGTTCCGCCCATGGACTTGCTGGCATTTTGGTCGGAAAGCGTGCTTTGCGTCGAGCCCTGTTTCGCCGAAGTCAAATTTTGAGAAATTGCGTTGTCCCCACCAAGCTTGGCCGCGTTGAGTTTGATCACGACTTTATTTTGCGTTGGCGATATCTGGGTAGTTGAAATCTGATAGGACTGCGGCCCGGCAAGATCGAGCACAATACGCGTAATCGGCGGGTTGTTAAAAAATAGTCCGGATCGAACGGCCTTCAGCGGGCCGCGATTGATCTGCAGCGAGCGCAAATTGACCGACGGAAGTGCGCCGGGAAAATCAACGATGATACGGTCAGGCCCCGTGATCGCCTGCGTGTCGGGCGCAACCGCTGCGCCGGAAGTTTCTATTTCAATCTCCATCGCGTCCGGCGTTCCGCGCACCGCAAGGTGTTGAACGCGAGCGACTGCGGAGGCTGTGGAGACTGAACCGTTCGGCACCCTTTGGACAGCCGAAATAGAAATCTGCTCTGAGGCCGACGCAGACGACTGTGCCGCCAGCGGCGCGCCCAAAGCAGCCGCCAACGCCAGTAGAGCCCCCGCGTGATGCACACCTGGTTTGATAACTCTGAGCATTATGTCTCTGAGAACGTCGCTCTGCAAAAGTCTAGCAGTTCTGGGACCGCGTCATCCGCACCAGAAGTCTTAGCACTAATTACTAGTACTCAACACGACCGAAGTTTGATACGGCGCGAATTTGAAATCGTTTGCTGACCTTCGGTAGTTGCACGGGACCGGTCGGCAATGGAGTTTGGAATATTATTTCACTTTTTCGTTTCGCATTCATCTCCCAATCCTTCCTTTTCGGGAAATGAAGCATCGAACTTCCGGAGGAAACCATGCCTTATTTTACCCGCAGGAATCGACCGAGTGTGTGGAAGGGATTGGTGTCAGGATTGGCCGGTGGCCTCGCCGCGACAATCGTCATGAGCCAGTTCCAGAATGGATGGGAGAAGGCCTCGAAAGCTCTGCAAACGGAGAAAAACGCAGGCTCTGGAAAATCCAAATCTAAATCGCAATCAAACAAAAAAGAGGAAAAAGAAGATGCCACCATGAAAGCCGCTGACAAGGTAGCTTCGCTGGCTGGCCATCCTCTGTCATTAGCAGAAGGAAAAAAGGCGAGCCCGTTTGTCCATTACGGATTCGGCACCACGATGGGCGCGCTGTACGGAGTTATGCACGAGGTGGCTCCGAAGCCGATGCGAATCCTGAACCCGGTGCTGGCCGGCGTTGGCTACGGCGGAGCCTTATTTGTCGGTGCCGACGAAATTGCCGTGCCGGCTCTGGGATTGGCGCCGAGTCCTAAGAAAACACCGATGTCACAGCACGTTTATGGATTGGCATCCCACGTGGTTTACGGCGTGACTGCAGAGATGGTTCGCCGCACGGTGCGGAAATATCTTTAATTGTTTTTCATGGCCCAACTCCTAAGTCGCAATCAGCCGGCTTAGTGACGGTTGCGCAGTCCCCATCCTGGCTTAAGAGCGTTCTTAGGACATCAAGGACGGGGACATCTTTATGCGCGACCGAGTTTGTCATTAATTCGCGTACTTAAGGTCTTTGCGGATCAGAGCAAAATCGACCAGGAATCCGATGCCCGCGGCCAGGGGAACACAACCAACCGCTGCCCCCTTCCAGGCTTCCGGATTCGCGCGCGTGATCAGTGCCATCATGGCGATATACCCCAGCGAAATTGCCACCAGTAAGATTCCCCAACGCCGCGATTGAGCCGCCTCCGATAGATCCGGCTCCATGGCGACGTTCGCCCCGTGCGCGATCGCTGCGAGCCGCTCCTCGGTGCGCAGTTTGCGGACGCGGTAGTAGGTGTACATTGCCGCCAACGGAACTCCGAAGAAAAGAGTCGCTGCGACTAAGCCGACAAGGTTGTCATCCATCTTGCGCTCCTTGGCAGAGCGTTGAACATTCCCTGTGTACTCCGCTTTCTACACCTAGGTACGTAGGAAGTTTCTCCAAAGTTCCCACCGAGAATTTCCACAATCGCGAATAAATGATAGCCAAGTCGATCACAACTCGTTTGCTTTGGTAGCGATGTCGGCGAACCCAAAAGATAATCGAGTCCTCTTTCAGATTCGAATGGGAACTGCCCAGTAGTAACCCTACCAACGAGTGCGGCACGAAAGAGGACTTATGCGGCGCAGACCGAGCGCCCAAGATGAATCCACGTCGCGATTCGGATTAGTGCACTTAATGTAAGTAACGTTCAAAGCTCATCCTTTTTCGCGATATGAAGAATTTTGCTCCGGGGCATTAGGGCCACGATCGCTAAGTTTTTCTGGAAGTAGTTTTTTCTGCAAGTAATTTCCGGTTGCACGGCACAGGTTTCAGTTCGAGAGGAAAAAGGATGACGGTCATGCGTAGATACAGCGATGTCACAACGTGCTTCATAGCACTCCTACTGGTAATTTTGGGCGCCGGTTGCGGCGATCCCGACAAGAGCGGCAGAAACCCAGGCCTCATTCCTCCAACCGTGACTTCCGTTGCGCCTCCAAATGGATCCGTCGCATGTCCCAACACGATTGTGACCGCGACCTTCAGCAAGGCGATGAATCCTGCGTATATCAATGGCTCGACCTTTACGCTGGCGGGCCCGGGTACTGCTGCCGTGGCGGGAGTGGTCACTTACGATGCGCCGAGCAACACGGCAATTTTTACTCCTTCAAGTCCTCTCGCATTCAGCACTCTTTATACCGCGACGGTTACGACTGGGGCCAAGGACGCGTACGGCAACGCCCTAGCCGCCGACTATGTTTGGAGTTTCACCACAGGCGCCACAAGTTGCCTGACCGGTGCCCCGACGGTGGTTTCCGTGGTTAACAGCACCTGCCCCAGCACCGTGGTCGTGGCCACGTTCAGCGAAGCGATGAATCCATCCACGATCAGTACCACCACCTTCACCTTGACGGGACCAGGCGGCGCCGCCGTTGCCGGCACAGTTACCTACGATGCGCCCAGCCTCGCTGCGACATTTACGCCCACGAACACCCTCGCAGTGTCCACTCTTTACACCATCACCGTTACATCCGGGGCACAGAATCTTTTTGGCACTCCCCTGGCAAATAATCACGTATCGAGCTTCACAACGGCGGCCTCGCAGTGTATAGGCCCCGTGCCGATGGGAGCAGCTTGCGGTTTCGGCACTCTCGGCTTTTCCACGGTCACAAATACCGGCCCGACAATCATCACTGGAGATGTAGGACTGTCGCCGGGGACTTCAGTTACCGGATTCCCACCGGGAACAATAATCGGCACACTTCATACCACCGATCCTGCGGCCGCCGCGGCTCAGGGTTCCCTGACTGCAGCGTATAACTACGCCGCGGGTGTACCCGGCGGGATTTCTCTGACCGGAACTATCGGGGGAGGGACAACACTCCCACCCGGCGTTTACAAGACAATCAACCAGCCTGCGCTTTTAGTAACGGGAAATCTGACTCTCGATGGCGGAGGCAATGCCAACAGCGTCTGGATATTCCAGATCTCCTCTACGCTGACGACGGCCAATAATAGTCACATCTTCCTGATCAACGGCGCTTCCGCTCAAAACATTTTCTGGCAAGTCGGAAGTTCGGCAACGCTCGGAACAGGCTCAACGTTCCAAGGAACCATTATGGCCCAGGCTTCTGTCACGCTCACCACATTGGCAACTCTGAATGGCAGAGCGCTGGCCCGGACCGGTGCCGTGACGTTGGATAGCAACACGGTAAACACGCCTGCCTGTCGGGCAGGTGGCGGATAGGAGATAGCTCCAGGATGATCCGTTATCGAACCGTGTCGGAAAACGAGTAGAGGTATTGATGATTCAGGTTATTGAAGTTCGGAGGAATTGGCACATGTCATCTCATTCGTATAACCTTTGTGGCCGGATTGCAACCCTGCTGCTGGCAGCTGTTCTCTGCAGTGCTGGCACGCTCGCCGCGGCACAGGAACCGCTGAGCCCAAAATGGGAGCTGTTCGGCGGGTATTCCTTTATCTATCCCAACGCCGACGTTCATGGCGTGCTTCCGGGAGGGTTGCTGCCAGTTAAGAGCGCTCTGGAATCAAATCCGCATGGCATGGGCGCAAGCCTCACCTACAATTTCAGCCGCTGGTTTGGTTTGACAGCCGACGCCAGTGGCCATTGGGGCAGCGGCGAGAGCGGCTTGAACAACCGCATTGATGACACCGAATTCTATAACCTCTCCGTGGGTCCGAAGGTTACTTTCCGGAGCGAACATTTTGCTCCATTTCTCGAGCTCCTGGTCGGCGATCACCGCCTGGAACCTGAAACATTCCACGATATCGACAGGCTTGGCTTGATGTTCGGCGGCGGCATCGATGTCCGCGTCGCGAAACATTTAGCTTTGCGGCTCCTGCAGGCGGACTATGTGATGTCCAGTTACCGCTACGGTCCATCGGCCACTACTCCCACAACCAAGCTGAGGGGCGTAAGACTCCAGGCCGGTGTTGTATTTACGTGGGGCGGTGAGAAAGCTGGACCTCCAGCCAATGCGGCCTGCACGGCAGACCCCTCTGACGTCTTTGCGGGCGAGAGCGTGACTGTCGCCGCGCAAGGAACCAACTTCGATTCCAAGCGTCCGATTCAATATAGTTGGAGCGGTTCCGGCGTGAGAACAGGTGAGACTGGTGCTTCTACCCGGATTGACACTGGCCGCTTGCAGCCAGGTTCGTACCAAACCACTGCCAGTCTGAGCGATGGCACCTCCATGGGAGTGGCGACTTGTAGTGCCAGCTTCCGTATAAAAACGCCGCGACCGCCAGTAGTTTCTTGCGCGTCCGATCCGTCGAGCATACCGATGGGCGGGACTTCAACCATCACTTCGAACGCCAGTAGCCCCGATGGCCGCAGGTTGTCGTACAGTTATTCGACGAGCGCCGGAAACATCAGCGGCAACACTTCCTCAGCGATCTTCGAAACTTCGGGGGCACAACCTGGCGAAGTTACCGTTGCTTGCAATGTGAGCGATGACCGTATGCAGCCGCTGACGGCTTCCGCTACTACAACGTTAAATTTGCGAGCTCTGCCTCCGCCCCCCGACATTATCGCGATCGAGAAGAGGCTTGCCATTCACAGCATTTACTTCGCAACCGCGAAACCATCCGCAGAGAACCCCGATGGCGGTCTGCTTCCCAGCCAGGAAGCAACGGTCACGGCGCTCGCTGGCGACTTCAAGATCTACCTTCGGAGCAAGCCCGATGCGCGGTTGACTCTCGAAGGCCATGCCGACCGGCGTGGATCCGTCGAATATAATCAACAACTTTCCGAGCGACGGGTTGACCGCACAAAACGGTTCCTTGTCCAACAAGGAGTTCCCGAAGCCAACATCCAGACCGAAGCGTTCGGCAAGCAAGAGAACATGACTGACGCGCAGGTTAAAGATGCGGTGGAACGAAACCCTGAATTGACTCCGGAGCAGCGTCAGCGGGTGCTCGATCACATGCTGACTATCATCATGGCCAGCAATCGTCGCGTGGACATCACGTTAAGTAATGCCGGCCAGTCGTCACAGAAGTCGGTTCGTCAATATCCCTTCAATGCTGCGGATTCGCTGACCCTCATACAGGAAAAGAGAACCGGGAAGACAACAGCACCAGTTCATCGCAAAAAGGTGACGGCCAAGGCCCAGTAATTTCTGCAAACACTCAAAGCTATAACGAGAGGCTCGCCAGTCGGTGGGCCTCTTTTTTCGGCAGATCATGTCACCCTGTTAAAGCTCACGGCAAGATGACGAACTTTGTTTTCCTGAGCGATGCGAAGAACCTGCAAACCTTTCTCGCTGTAAGCAGGTGAATAGGTCCTTCACTTCGCTGGGGGACAAGTGTGACTTTTCCCTGATGCAAACACACTGAAACGAATCGCGTATCCGCAATCCTGGATCGCTTTGCTGTGAGATCGCAGCTGAAACGTTGGCAATCAAAGCAATTCAGTATTAGGCAGTGTGTCGCGAGACAGAACTAGCAGGATGTGAAGCGGGCTCTATGCGTGGATGGGGCGCGCGAGGGTCCGGAAACGCCACAGCATTAGCGCAATCCCAGATAGGGCCAGGATCATGGTCGAGGGCTCCGGAACAACCGGCCCTTTAGGATGTTTCTTTCGGCAATGCCCGTCGACGATGTTATCGTTGGCCGGACAACGCCCGGAGGGCAAGGGAACGCTGACGGGCACATAGGGAAATATAAACGCCGAAGCGAACAGCTTTGGCGCCGCCGGATCGGCCGCGGGTAGTTCCGGTGCGGCGAGCATCGGGCGGACGGGGAACGATGCCGGTCCGAGCGCTGCCACGGGTTGATCAAGGACGTCCTGTTCCGGTTCTTCGTCGGAGACCTCAGGCTGCGCCGTATCCGAAATTTGATTTCCGCAACGCGCTCGAGCGGTGATTTTACCGTCGGTCAAGAGCAGTTCGCCAGGATGCAGGCGCGCTCTTCTTCGCGTCCAAAAGACTCTGTCACGGATACGGTAAGAAAGATAAACTTCGCGCGCTTCAGTTACCCTCAGTAAACGAGCCTGATTGTAATTGAAGCGGGCGTAGTGTCGGCGAACTACATAATCGCGCAACGCCGCGTAGCGCAGATCGCTGACATCTTTCAGTCCTCCCGGGACGATGGAGTATGGATAAACGTTCGAAGGCAGCAGCGACGCTTTAACTGGTCTCACCGATTGAGCCGCGGCTAACGCAAGATCTCGGCGCACGTTTCCCCGCGTCCAAAAAGAGGCAGGCAAAACTTGATTAGCATGCAAGGAAGGCAGCGAGAAGTAATGCGAAACATTCTGCCAGCAGGCGACCGCCAGCGCGGTTCCCATTGCCAGCCCGACGAAGGCTCGCTGCAGGCGCAAACGCCGACGATACCAGCGCCGCCTTCTTCGTACCCTTTTTCCAACCACGCCGTCGTTCAAAAAAGAACTCCTGTTCGGCACTGGGCCGTCGGGCGGGGGAAACTACTCCCTATTGAGCATTCCGGCAACCAAACCGCTGGGAACTAAATCACTCAAAGGCTGGTATTTAGCAGCCATATTAGCAGAGTTATGCAAGAATTTTCATTCAAAGTGATTTCGCGGCAACAGAATGTTCCTTATTAGGGCAATAATATACTTGACACATCCACTCGTTTAGGCTAAAGTTAGGTCATGGAGAACAAGGTCATGCCCGAACCTAAGAGCCTTCAAGAAGCAATCGTATACTTCTCGAATCCTGATAACTGCATCGACTACTTGGCGATACGACGCTGGCCGGATGGCCGCGTTACTTGTCCGTCTTGCGGTTCGGACAAGGTTAAATTCAACGCCAGTCGCAGGCTTTGGCAGTGCAGTTCGCATCATGCCAAGCGCCAGTTCTCCATCAAGGTTGGAACGGTGATGGAAGATTCCGCGATCCCCTTGGATAAGTGGATGACCGCAACTTGGCTGGTTACTAACTGCAAGAATGGAATCTCCAGCTACGAAATTGCGCGAGACGTGAAGGTTACCCAGAAGTCGGCATGGTTCATGCTCCACCGTATCAGGCTGGCGATGCAGGATGACTTCTTTGGTTCCAAGCTGGGCGGAGAAGTCGAAGTGGATGAAACTTTTATCGGTGGTAAGGCTCGGAATATGCACTTGAGCGAGCGCAAGCGTCGCATTACCGGAACTGGCGGAAAGGACAAAGCAATCGTGTTCGGAATGCTTGAGCGCGGCGGACGCGTTCGAGCGAAGGTCATGCCGAACCGCAAGAGAGCGTCCATCCAGCCCGAAATTAGAGAGCATGTACAGGCTGGCGCGGCGCTCTACAGCGATGAGTGGTGGGCCTACAACGGATTGGAAACTGACTACGCGCACCAAGTAATCGACCACGCGGTTAAGTACGTAGATGGCCGCGTACACACTAATGGCATGGAGAATTTCTGGTCGCTGCTCAAGCGCGGCATTTCTGGAACCTACGTTAGCGTGGAACCGTTTCATTTGTTCCGTTACCTTGATGAGCAGATGTTCCGTTTCAATAACCGCAAAGACATCGATGACGCTGGTCGCTTTGATCTAACCGTATCGCAACTAGTCGGCAAGCGTCTCACCTTCGCCGAACTCACCGGCAAGGTGGGAGAAACGATTCACTAGACCTTGGAGCCGGAAGCGCGGGCCAAAGAAGCATCGTAGTTGATCCCAAAACGCATAATGAAAGGCCCGTTCTTCGCCTTGCTGAATTGCTGCAATAGGGTTATGAGATCGGAAATATTTGAGTACATATCGCTGCCCTTACCCATCCAATCTTGCTCGGTACAACGACACCGCGTTGGTGGATTCCTAGCTACCAATAGCGGCCACGACGTTACGGCATGGCACTGAGCGCATTCAAATTCAACCGTTATAATGTCGCTTAGTTGCAGGGTTGTTTTGGTTTCGATTGTCATTGGTTTTCCTTGCGCGCTTTTTAGTTGCTCGTTTGCGTCTCCACTCCTTATCCCGTTTCTGAATCTCCTCGTGAGATACAGAAAGGAGCCTGCGTACAACGGTGTCGAATTTTTCGGATTCGGTTAGGTTAGCCATTTTTAACTCCAGTTGCGGGGTTAATCCCCTTGGCATGGCATAGCTCGATGAGCGTTCCAGTCGTGACTTGAACATGCATTTTCGGAATCACGTTTAGTTGCAAAACCAGTTCCAGGCGCGGCGGGGGTGGGGTGCCGTCACGACGTGATTTTTTAAGGAAAAAAGCCTGCTCCCACGCATAGTGATCCGCCGCTTGCAGCCCCATAAAATCTTTTTTATTTTTATACGTTGGAACCCCACTGCCCTCGCTCACCATTAGGTCAGTAAACTTGCCTTGCCCGAAGTCCCCCTCTTCAAAAATACATTCCACTGGTTCACCGATATCGAATTCTCGCTCCCATTTCCGGATGCGGTTCAAACATCCGCGAGCGCCAACCGCATAGGGAGGGACCACCTTCTTAAGATCAAGAAGAGAGCTAACCCCGTTGTAGATATCCATATTTACGATGCATGACACCCCGCAATTCATCATGCCAACTTGAGCGATACTCAGCTTTTTCAAAAATTCGTTGCCTTCTTTTCGTTCGGCAATTGAAATGTAATCCTTTCTTGCACCACTTTGGGATGCATACTTTGGGTTGGTGAGTGCTGACATTAACTCGGACATATGAAAAGGAAGTTCGGCCCCGAATTCCGAATGTATGACCTTCCACTGATCCTCAAAAAGCCTCCACTGAATCCAGTTTGCTATATAGCCAGACACAATCACGTAATGCTGATCTACAGAGTTACCCGTTGCGTCTATATAAGCAGTGAAGACGGCCACTAACTGCCCCCCAAGTTTGTGGCGGTTGACAAATAAAGACGCGGCCAAACGATCAATCGACCTTTTGCTTGAACCCAACTCTTCCCATTCAATAGGATCACAGGGAGCACCTCCGTTAGGCTCATAATCCACCTGACCCGTGGATGAGTCAAGTAAATTATTGCCCTTATTAGGAACGGGTTTACACATTAACCCGATCGGCAGTCCAAACGTGGCTTTAGCTTAGGCCAAACCGGAAGGACAACTGGGGATTTGGGATACCGAACAGCGCTGACAGTCTAGTTTTTTCAGACAAATGCGAGGCTATGGAAAAAGTAAATGGTATCGGAGGTTTTTCTTTCGGGCGCGAAACCTTGCCGCTATCGGTCACTGGTATCGCGACCACTTCGGCGTTTCGCCTACTCCTTCCAGTTATGAGGAACCGCCTTGGCGGCAAGAATCGGGACCGACTGTATTTGCCCCTCTCCAGAGGACGACACGAACTCCTTGTCGCCTACTTCTTCAACTCCGCCGCAAAGTTCGTCACCACCGTGACAGATTGGCTCACTTGCTGGGAGACGCGATCAAGGAGAATTTTCTTGCCGTCGGGGGCAACGTCGTAAAAGACCTGCGGGGCGGACCAGTTACTGACCAGGGTTTGAGCGACGCCGAACTGCAGTGCGCTACCCGTATCCTTCACCGGCACCGCGAAAAGATTGTAGGCGGGATCCATGTAGTAGAGCTCTTTGCCGTCTTTGCTCCACTGCGGCCGTCCTCCTCCATTGGAAGAGACCTGCCATTTTCCCTGTCCGGCGCCAAAGGCTACGACATACACTTGCACGGCCCCGGATTCACTGGATTGGTATGCGAGCCAATGACCGTCGGGCGACAAGCGCGCCTCACGACCGCGCGGCAGGACTAGCCGCGGTTTACGATCTCCGTCAAGCGGAACAACCCCGATCTCCTGGGTGGGGCCCCCCGAAATGGCGCGCGAGTAAAAAATGTATTTGCCGTCGCGCGACCAATCGCTAGCGGCGATCGCTTGCATATCGCCCGTCATCAGAAGCTCTTCCGCACCGCTGCCATCTGCGGGCTTGCGGTAGATGTTGAAGCCGTTGTCGCGAGCAGAAACGTAGGCGATCCATTTGCCATCGGGCGACCAGACAGGGCCAAGGTTCGCGATGGGTCCAAAGGTCAGTCTTGTACGGACCCCACGCGCCAAATCGAGAACCCAAATGTCGTTCTGGCCCATGTCAATCTGGAGCGCGGCCCGGTCACCTTGCGGGGAGAGTCCTGCCCATTGCAAGTTATTGAATTTGTCGGCGATGGTGCTGACCTGCTTTCCGGCGCGATCCATCCAGACTAGCTGCAAATCGGCAGACTCGCCGCTCCCGTAGACCAGCAACCCGTCGTCCGAAGCCGAGGCGTCCATATGCCAGGTGTTGGAATCGTTCATCACCCCTCTTGCCACGCTCTGCGCCTCACCGCTCAACGTTCCGTTGCCGGGATCGAAAGGTTGCGCCATCAACTGGCTGCCACGCGCAAACAGAAGAAACCCGCCAGCGTAAACCGCGTTAGATTGCGATCGGAATAGCGGACGATCTTCGTGGCCGTCGAGCGATGCGTAATACAGAGTGTTGTTTCCCGACCTGGCATGATCGTGGTGAATGGCGAGATAGAGGAAATGCTTGCCGTCGGGGAGGAAAAACGGCCAGCGATGCGAGGTGAACTGAGCCGTATCCACCTTCGTGACCGGGACCGTAGTTCCTCCGTTTGCACTGACGCGCACTATCGGCGCTGCTGGTGCGGGTGAGAACACAATCACGCCGCTCGATCCCCATGCCCCGCCGCGTCCGAGCGGAGCATCGCAAACCACCAGCACCGAGCCGCCACTCAGTTCTACGGTCTTCAACTTGCCGTCGGCGAAGAACCCCAGTGAGTGACTGTCAGGCGACCAGAAGGGAAAAGTCGCATCTTCGGTGTCCGGCAGCATGTGCGCCTCAACCGAGTTCATAGGACGAACCCACAGACTCTTCTTACCGTCTGCCGCAGTAGCGGTAAAGGCGATCGCCGCCCCGTCGGGTGACAATACGGGCGGACCGCCCGCATCGCCGGTAAGGTTGAGAGTGGTTTTATTCGGAGGATCAATGACGGTGCGAATGGCGCGCACCGGTTGGGCAGGACGGCGGACAAAAATACCGGCGGCCACACCCAGAAGAAGCGCGGCCACCACCAGCGCGATCCAGCGCAAATTTCCACGCCGCGGCAGAGGCGAGGCCGGCAACACAGCCGTCGCAGCCGCTGATCGATCCGAGGCTATCCACTGCAGTTCCAACTTGATGTCATGCGCCGATTGAAACCGATCTTCCGGGTTCTTCTGCAGGGAAGTCATCATCAGGTGCTCAAGGCCAGCCGGAGTCTCCGGCTTGATGCTGCTGATCGGATCCGGATCTTTCTCGAGAATTGACGATGCCAGCGAGATCTGACTTTTCCCTGCAAATGGCCGCTTCCCTGCTACCATCTCGTAGAGCACTGCGCCAAAAGCAAAAATATCCGATCGCGCGTCCGCTTCCTTTCCCTCGATTTGCTCTGGAGACATGTACTGAATGGTTCCGACAATGCTCCCGGCGACGGTCAGCGGGCTTAACGGACTCGGCCCGCTCATAGTAGCCGCCGCCGTGAACGAAGGTACCGCTCCCGAACTCGTAGCCATGGCGGGCACGCCGATCGGTTTGGCCAAGCCGAAGTCCATGAGCTTCGCGCCGGATTGCGTCAGCATGATGTTCCCCGGCTTCAGATCGCGGTGCACAATCCCTTGCCGATGTGCCACTGCCAGCGCCTCGGCCACGGCGATTCCGATTCTGAAAATCTCGGGGAGCGGCAGCGCGCCCTTTCGCAATCGATCCGCCAAAGTTTCGCCTTCCAGAAACTCCATTACCAGATAATCGGTCCCGTCTTGCGAACCGATGTCGTAGAGCTGGCAGATGTGCGGATGGTTCAGCGAAGATATCGCCCGCGCCTCGCGCTCCATGCGCTGCTTCAGTTCCGGTGAGGAAGAAAGATGAGAGGCGAGGACCTTGATTGCAACCGTGCGATCCAGGCGCCCGTCCATGGCACGGTAAACCTCTCCCATGCCGCCTGCGCCTAGCGGGGACTGGATTTCATATGGACCGAGTTTGATGCCAGAGGCTAGCGCCATGCGATGCGCGAATTATAGTCGAAGGCGCCTGAATTACGGCCTCCATGACCAGTCTGAGCTTGGTAACTTGGTGCGCTCTGCTGGTCCATGGTGCAATAAATAGTCTGAAAGCCGCAAAATAGCATGCCACGGGGAAAAACATCAAAATGCGACAACAGAAGGGCTTTTTTGCTGATCGAACTGCTGATCGTTGTGGCGATCATCTTGATCATCGCGGCTATCGCCATTCCGAACCTGCTTCGGGCGCGCATCGAGGCGAATGAATCGTCTGCGGTGGTCTCGATTCGCACCATTAACCATGGTTTCTTACAACTCTGCTTACCCGACAGTGGGCTACGCTGCGAACCTCACGGCGCTGGGCGGCAACTGCACGGGGTCGCCCATACCGACTACGGCATCGGGTGCTTGATTGATTCCACGCTAGCCACTGGCACCAAGAGCGGATACAGCTTCAAAATGGCAGGTTCAGGCGGTCCGCCGTCCGGTACCTATTACGCCGCAAACCCCTTGACCCAGAACACGACGGGAGTAAAATCTTTCTGCTCAGCGCCAGACGCTGTTATACGTTATACCACTGCCGCACTGACCACCTGCGCCGGGACTGAAACCCCGCTGCAATAATTTTAACGGGCAAATATTTGGGGGTTGCGCTTTCGATTACTCTGTGCAGCCCTGTGCAATAGCTGACGAAGCCGGCCAATAAAATCCCTGTCAAAAGACCGCTATTCCGATTTCGTCGAACGCATTCAATAATGTGCAGGGCGACACTTACTCTGAATAACCATCCCCTTCGTCGCCTTCGTCGCCTTTGTCCCCTTCATCGCCTTCGTCCTCATCTTCCTCGGGTTGCTTCTCATCATCTTCATCGTCATCGTCGTCGGGCACTCTTCGCACCAAACCACCAGCAGCGACCATACGATCACAAATTTCGCTCATGCCTAATGCTACGCCCGATTCGAGATGAAACACACAATTCGGGACGACCTTGCGATCCACCGAGCCACAATGGGAGTCGTTTTATAATATCGTCATGCCGACGATCCCGAGCGAGATTCGAGGCAAGCCTTATATCAGTCTTGCGACCTTCCGCCGGAATGGCGCCCCTGTCTACACCCCCATCTGGTTTGCGGAAGATAATGAAAAGCTCTATTTCATGACCAACAGTAAACTTGGAAAGTGCAAGCGTATCCGCAACAATCCGAAAGTCAAGATTGCGCCGTGCACGATCCGCGGAAAGATCACGGGGCCAGAATTTGCTGCGACTGCGCGATTCCTTCCGCCGGAGGAATTCGCTCGCGCTCGCCGGGCCATCAATCAGAAGTACTGGCTCGCGCGTCTCCCGTTGTTATGGCGTAACACCGACACCTACATCGAGATCAATCCCGCATAGGCTCGGCAATTCGCAGTTCTCAGCCAAATGAATCGTCTGCTCGTTCCCGCAATCTATGCTGGGAAGGCGAGATTTTACGCTTCGCGTACTGCCCTGATACCATCGAGAGTTATTCACGACTTCTGCGCGCATTCGATAATCACATTTCTTTGGAGGCAAGATGGCAATAAAAGTTGGCATTAATGGATTTGGACGCATCGGACGTAACGTTCTCCGCACCGCTCTGGCAGATAAGAATCTCGAATTTGTGGCGGTGAACGATCTCACCGATCCGAAAACTCTTGCCCATCTCCTCAAGTACGATTCGATTCTCGGCAACTTGCCTCATAAAATCACCGCCGGAGCTGACAGTATTTCAATGGACGGCAAAGTCATAAAAGTTTTTAAAGAAAAAGATCCTGCTGCTCTGCCATGGGATTCCGTCGGAGCTCAAGTCGTGATCGAATCCACGGGCCGCTTCACGGACGCTGCCGATGCGAAAAAGCATCTGCGCGGCTCAGTGAAGAAGGTCATCATCTCCGCTCCGGCAAAGAACGAAGATTTCACCATCGTGTTGGGCGTTAACGATGAGAAGTACGATCCGGCCAAGCATCACATCATTTCGAATGCCTCCTGCACAACGAATTGCCTGGCTCCGATCGCTAAGGTCGTCAACGACAACTACAAGATCGTCAGTGGCACCATGACCACGATCCACTCCTACACAAATGATCAGGTGATCCTGGACTTCCCGCACAAAGATTTGCGGCGAGCTCGCGCAGCGGCAATCAACATGATCCCCACATCGACTGGAGCGGCGAAAGCACTGAAGCTTGTGATCCCCGATCTGGCGGGTAAACTCGATGGCTTCGCTATGCGCGTGCCCACGCCGAACGTTTCGGTCGTCGATCTGGTGGCGTTCGTCGAAAAAAAGACAAGCAAAGACGAGGTCAATGCCGCTCTGAAAAAGGCGTCCGAGTCTGGCCCTTTGAAGGGTTATCTCGGCTTTGAAGAGGAGGAACTGGTTTCGTCGGACTTCAAAGGCGACTCGCGTTCATCCATCGTCGATGCTCCGATGACGCTGGTTGTTGGCGGTAATTGCGTCAAGGTGATTTCGTGGTATGACAACGAGTGGGGCTATTCCTGCCGCGTCCGCGACCTGATCAACTTTATGGCATCGAAGGGTCTCTAAATGTCGAAGCTATCGATTCGCGATCTTCCTCTCAACGATCACCGCATCTTTATGCGCGTTGACTTTAATGTTCCGCTCGACAATGGACGCGTCATGGATGACACGCGTATCCGCGAAACGCTACCTAGCATCGAATATGCTCTGCGACACGGCGCACGCCTCATCCTCGCTTCTCACTTAGGTCGGCCGAAAGGCAAGCCCGATCCAAAATTGAGCCTCAAGCCTGTTGCGGAACGCCTGCGCATGTTGCTGGACAAAGAATTGTCGCGTGGAGAAAACGTTGGGTTCTGTCCCGAGTGTGTTGGCGAAGAAGCCGAAGAAATGGCGTTCAAACTTGAGAAGGGCCAAGCTCTTCTGCTCGAAAATCTTCGCTTCCATGCTGAGGAGGAAAAAAACGACGAAACTTTTTCCAAGCAACTCGCGAAGCTCGCTGAGTTCTATGTGAACGATGCCTTTGGAACGGCGCATCGAGCTCATGCGTCAACCGTGGGCATCACCCGCTCGGTGCAGAAATCTGCTGCCGGATTGCTCATGGAAAAAGAGCTGCAATATCTGGGGAGGGTGTTGCAGAACCCGGAACAACCTTTCGTGGCCATCCTGGGCGGCGCGAAAGTCAGCGACAAAATTGGAGTCATCAAGAACCTGCTCGGCAAAGTCGATGTCCTGATCATCGGCGGGGGGATGGCCTACACCTTCCTTAAAGCACAGGGCGAGTCAGTGGGCAAGAGCCTGGTGGAGGAAGACAAAATTAGCCTGGCGAAAGAACTTCTCCAGCAGGCAAAGACGCGAAACGTTAAGCTGCTGTTGCCCGTCGATCATGTCATTGCCGACCGCGTCGAAGCGGGCGCCTCGGCGAAAGTCATCGGCAAAGGCGAGCCCATCCCCCCGAACATGATGGGGCTGGATATTGGCCCGCAGACGATTGAAATTTTCTCGGACGAAGTTGCAGGCGCGCGCACTATCGTCTGGAACGGGCCCATGGGAGTGTTCGAACTGCCTCAATTCTCTAAAGGCACCTTCAAGATCGCGGAAGCGATCGCGGATAATCCGGGAGCGATTTCGATCGTAGGCGGAGGAGACTCGGTAGCCGCAGTCAAAGCTGCAGGCGTGGCTGACAAGATTACTCACATCTCAACTGGTGGCGGAGCTTCTCTGGAATTTCTGGAAGGTAAGAAACTGCCTGGAGTAGAGGCGCTTACAGATAAGCGATGAAGGTAACCCCTAACGATTACGCAGGAGCGCCACTTTTTCTTGTCGCCTGCTATCCTAGACCCCTTTGCCATCATTCGTTCGACAGTCCAGCGAGGTAGAAAATGAAACTTATACTATCGGTGTTCTTGCTCGCGCTGCTGATCGCCTTTTCCGCAGCGGCCGAGACCACTCCTCACTTCGACGGGCAGACCTGGTGGAATCACATCAAGGTGCTGGCGGACGACAAACTTGAGGGCCGCGACACGGGCAGCCGCGGTGAGAAGGAAGCCCAAGCCTATGCCGTCGAACAATTGAAGAACGCGGGCGCGGAGCCTGCGGGCACCAACGGCTTTTATCAACCCGTCAAATTCGTCTCGCGCCAGATCATTGAAAAGGATTGCAGCCTCGCTCTGGTGCGTGATGGCAAGCGAGAACCACTCACTCTCGGCGAGGATGCCTACATCAGCCTTCGCGTCATGCCGGCGCCCGAGGTCCAAGCGCCTCTAGTCTTCGTCGGCTATGGCCTCAAGGTGCCGGAGAAAAATTATGACGATTTCGCGGGCGTCGACGTACACGGCAAGATCATCGTAATTTTTTCCGGATCGCCCGCCGAGATTCCAGGAGCGCTCGCCTCGCATTATCAAACCGCCGCCGAGCGCTGGAAGGTTTTGCGCACTGCCGGTGCCATCGGCATCGTTACACTGATGAACCCCGCATCCATGGATATCCCGTGGTCGCGGATCGCTCTCAATCGCGCTCATCCGACGATGGACCTCGACTATCCCGAGTTCGATGAAACAGTAGGCGCGAAGCTAACTATCACGGTCAATCCCGCCAGCGCAGAAAAATTCTTTGCCGGTTCCGGCCACACCTTCGAAGAGATTGCCGCTCTCGGTAAAGATCGCAAGCCGATGCCGCACTTTCCTCTCTCCCTTTCACTGGCCGCAAAGACGAGAGTTGATGTCACGAAGATAGAATCAGCCAATCTAGTTGCCAAACTTCCGGGCAGCGATCCGGCGCTGAAAGATGAATACGTGGTGCTCTCTGCCCACCTCGATCACATCGGTATCGGCGAACCTATCAATGGTGACCGGATTTACAACGGGGCGATGGACAACGGCTCCGGCAGCGCGCTCGTTCTCGATATGGCTACGAGCTTCAAGAAAAATCCGGAAAAGCTGCGGCGGTCCATTCTTCTGGTTCTGGTGACGGGAGAAGAAAAGGGTTTGCTTGGCTCGAAATACTTTGCTGCGCGTCCTACAGTGGCGCCAAAATCAATGGTCGCCGACGTGAATGTCGACATGTTTCTGCCCATCGTGCCGCTCAAACTCCTCACTGTGCTTGGCCTGGACGACTCTGATCTTGGCAATCGCGCGCGCGAGGTCGCCCAGTCGCAAGGAGTAAGCGTTCAGCCCGATCCTGAGCCGCTGCGGAATCTTTTCGTACGCAGCGATCAATATAATTTCATCCGCCACGGCGTGCCGTCGCTAGCCATGAGCGTTGCTCCCGAGCCTGGCTCCGCCGAGGTAAAGACTTTCAAAGACTGGCTGACGCAGCGCTATCACGCACCCTCCGACGACGTTAACCAACCGGTTGATCTAGCCAGCGCGGCGAAATACGAAGAGATCGTAAGGGGCTTGCTAATCGACGTTGCCGATAGCGATCGTCGGCCCGAGTGGAATAAAGATAGTTTCTTTCGGCGCTACGCAGAAGCTGCTAAGACTGGAGAATGAATTCCAGTAGAGACGGGGCTTGCCCCGTCTCCGCGTGAAGCCAGCAAATAGAGCTCAGGCCCGTAACCCAGACGTATTCACTCCAAGCCCGGAGGGCGCACGAACGTAGCCCAGCGCTTCAGCGCTGGGAATTTTGTAATAAGGACAGAGTCCCGCAAGGACGACCCATCTAGCAACATGAGTTGACGTCGCACCAGACGCGGCAAGCCGCGTCTCTACACTGGAGAGAACACTTGAACGACTATCTTTTATCCGTACTACTTGGAATTGTCGAGGGCCTCACTGAATTCCTCCCTGTCAGTTCCACCGCACATCTTCGAATCTCGGAGGCCTTGTTGCACGTACCGCTTTCCAGCGGATACTGGAAGATGTATTCGATTGTTATTCAGTTGGGAGCAATTCTGACGTTGCCTATTTATTTTCGTCAGCACATTGCCAAGCTCATCTCAACTTTTCCAGAAGGCGAGAAGGGCGACTGCGATTATCTGACCCATCCCTTAAGCCTGGTGATGATCGCATTCGTGGTCACTGCCATCCCTTCTTTTTTGCTGACCAAAGTGATTGGTAAGAACCTCGAGAGTCTCTACGTGATGGGAGCATCGCTTTTGATCGGCGGCATCGTTATGTGGGTCATCGATGCGATGAAGGCTCCATGGGAAAAAGCGGGTCCGGGAGAGCCAGGCTCTCCAATTCACACTTGGAAAATGGATGACATCCGCGGCGTCCAAGCCATCTGGATCGGCGCCTGCCAGATTCTCTCAGCAGTTTTCCCCGGCACCTCGCGCTCCATGGCAACCATTGCCGCCGGCCAACTCGTGGGAATGTCGCGCGCTGCCGCACTCGAATTTTCCTTCTTTCTTTCCATGCCGACCATGGCGGTGGCTACTCTTTACACCCTACTCAAATCGCTTCGCGGAAAAGATGAAAATCCGATTGGCGTTGCCCAAATCACGTCTCACGAGTGGGTTGTACTCGCGATTGGCTTCATCGTGTCGTTTATCGTTGCCTATGGAGCGGTTGCCTGGTTCATGGGCTGGGTTCGGAAGCATGGCTTTGCTCCATTCGCTATCTATCGAATTGTGATTGGAATTGCCGTGCTGGCTTGGGCAGCCGGAATGATCGGACACTAACCCGTCCCTATTCCCTTCGTTATACCTTTGGTAACTAGAGAGAAATCAGCGCCTACTGCAAAATGGGAAATCCATGGATGGAGAGAAGACACCGCAGATTCGGCCCCGCGTGGTCCGGCTTTTTCGTCGGAGCCGCGACTGGGTTGTCCGATTGTCTCCAACCGCTCGCGTCATGTTCGGCCTGTTCTTATTCGCCGCATTGCTGATCGCGCTCCACGCCGCACTGTCTGCCAAGGACGCCAGCTTGCGCGTGACTGTCCAGCACGGCTTCCGGAACGGAGATATTTCACTGTGGATCGATGGGGATCTCGCCTACTCCGGCAAACTTACAGGTTCCGCCAAGAAGAAGTTTGGTTTGATTGCGGGGGCTGTACAGGGCAATCTTTCAGAAATCTTGCCGGTATCCGCAGGCATCCATCAGATTCGAGTTCAAGTCCGCTCAGACGGTGGCTCATCGCAGCAAAACACCGTTGTGGCAGATTTTGCTGCAAATACTGAACGCAAACTTGCTGTATCAACGAGACCCGGCAATCTGTCGCTCGTTTGGCAAGGAACGGCCGCAGCCGCGCCATCGTCTGGTTCAAACTGGTTTGCTCATTATGCCAGCGCGATCTTCCTGACTATCGGAGGCTCGATCGTCTCGGGTCTGACGGGTTTCGCCCTACGAGAATTGCCGGCACACATTCGATCGCGACAAGAAACGAACACCCAAGCTCAGTCAACCGCTGCGGGTAAGTAAATTTGCCGCGGCGGTGTTCGAACTACATTTTGGTCATTGTGAAGGTGCCGCCACCGCTGGCGCATCCCGTGCTTCCTGCAGACAGAACCCATGTACCAACTGTCTTGTTCCCAGTAACTGTTCCAGTCAGGGTGAGCGTGTTCCCGGCAGGAGTTCCGGAAATTACGTTGAGCTGAAAGCCTCCGGTCACATTCCCGTTAAAGTTTCCAGTGAGGGAAAAGGACGCACTCTCGGTTTCGCCGGATACAAAGCATGATGAGTTCGTCGTGAAGGTAAAGTTGCTTACAGTAAGCGAGGAGCCATTGTTTGTCGCCACTAAAGACGTCGTAAAGGTGAACGCCTGATTGTTATTCGCGTCGGTGAGTACCGCACTCCAGTTGCCGTTGACATTGCCGGAATTACTTCCCGAACCGCAACCAGCGATCGCGAACAGAGCGACCATTAGAATTGCCGTACCGATCTTCTTCATTTTCATTGATAGAAACTCCTATAGGAATATTTAGGCGCGCGTTAGCGCTACCGGGACCTCATTCCGCATTGGTTACTAAATCGCCGCACGTCCCTTGCGAACTGAGCCTAATCTCGAATCGAAGTTGGGCGCTCGAAGCTGGGCGTTCAATGAGATGCCAGCTTCGCTTACTGTGGATGCCGGCCAGGACATCCTTGAATACTTAGGGGTGACTACTGACAGAGGTAACACGGATCGCCCGAAATTGTTGCGGTCTTTCGTAAACCACTGAAACTGGAAGAATTGGGGCTGACCTCCGCTGCATTAACCGATACGTGTATCAAGATTGCCACCCCGCACGCTTTAGCGGATTGTGCGCCGCCCTTCTTCTTGTCATAATCATTAGGCTCTGGCCTGGTCCCGGTGCCGCTTCTAGCAGGCGGTTCCGGCGCTGCCACAAATGACAATTTTCACGAAAGTCTTTGCGCCGACCCGGAACCGGCGTCTGAATGAACTCGTCGGGTTTCTGTTGTGCGTCTCCGCGCTCCTCCTTTTTCTCGCGCTCTCCTCTTATTCGCCTCTTGACCCCTCGTTCAACAGCGCGTCGATCCTTAACGGATCGCACGTGGCCCGCAATTGGATCGGGATTTTCGGCGCCTATCTTTCCGACGTCGTTCTGCAATTCTGGGGTGTTGGATCCTTTCTTCTGCCTGTTTTCATGGCTTTGCTCGGCATGCGCTGGTTCCGTTCCCGCCCGGTGCAAAATCCGCTCGCAAAGACGGTGGGTGGAATCTGGCTGCTGATTTTTGTGCCGGCGTTGCTGGCAATTTTGCCGGGTCATGTTCGTTGGATGGCTGCCATCCCAATCGAAGGCCTTACGGGCCGCATCGTTGGCGATGTCTTAATTCGTTACTTGAATGTTGCCGGCGCATATATAGTCTGTACGACTGTTTTGGCGGTCGCGCTGTACCTGACGACGGCCTTTTCTTTCGCCGCGATTCGGGTCTGGGCTCCAACTCGCTTTGCCTTCGTAGTAGCACTAAAAGACCGCTTCAAAGATTGGCAGAATGAGCGCGAACGGAAGCGCCAACAAAAGGAGTTAGAGAAGCGCCGCGCCGTAAGGCCTAGCGTTACCGCACAACTTGTGCCCGGACGCCCTGCCCCCTCTCGAACTGATTCCGCGCACGGCGAAGGTACTCGTCAAGAAATCGATTCTGCAGCACCGTCCAAGCGTACCGGCATCGAGCGCATGATGGCTGAGGAAAGCGAACGTCATCCAATGTCGCCGTCCGGAAGTTCCCAAACCGGAACAGACATCATTGACGCAGATGTTGACTCAGATATTGAAGTTACCGAGCGGGCCGATACGGAGAACAGGGCAAAAACGACTCTCCCCAAGATCGCTGGTAGTTACAAACTGCCGCCGTCAAGCCTGCTGCACCGTCCCGACGAGCAGCAATCAGTTAACGAAGAAGAACTCAAAAATGTCGCTCAGGTGCTAACCGCGAAATATGCGGAGTTCGATGTTCACGGCCAAGTCACTCAGATCAACCCTGGTCCCGTCGTCACGACCTTCGAATTCAAACCGGAAGCCGGAATCAAGTACAGCCGTATCATCGGGCTGACCGACGATCTCTGCCTTGCTCTGCGCGCCGAAAGCATTCTTGTCGAGCGCATGCCGGGCAAGAGCACGGTTGGCATTCAGGTACCGAATCGCGAGCGCGAAATTATCTGGCTGCGCGAGAACATTGAGTCACAGGAATTCCTCGGGACAAAATCCAAGCTCACCCTGGCCATGGGTAAGGACATCAATGGACGCATCGCTGCAGCCGATCTTGCCGGCATGCCTCACCTGCTAATCGCGGGATCGACAGGTACAGGCAAGAGCGTGGCGATTAATGCCATGATCATGTCGATATTATTCAAGTCCACGCCCGACGAAGTCCGGCTCGTGCTGGTGGACCCCAAGCGGCTCGAACTTGGCAACTACGAAGGCGTCCCGCACCTCTACACTCCCATCATTACCGAGCCCAAACTTGCTGCGAATGCGTTACGCAACGCGGTTCGTGAAATGGAGCGCCGACTCAAATTGCTGGCGGCTAAAGGTGTGCGCAATATTGACAGCTATAACCGCCTGTTTGACGACACGCCCAGCCTGTTCAGCGATCAGACAAATCCGGAAGACGGTCCGATTCCGAAAATTGTAATCATCATTGACGAGTTGGCGGACCTGATGATGCTCGACGGCAATAATGTTGAGGAGTCGATCACGCGCCTGGCGCAAATGGCTCGCGCTGTCGGCATTCATCTTGTGCTTGCTACGCAGCGGCCGTCGGTCGACGTGATCACCGGGCTGATAAAAGCTAACTTCCCTGCTCGAGTCTCTTTCCGGGTCGCGACAAAAGTCGATTCGCGCACCATTCTCGATGCCAACGGCGCCGAATCGCTTCTCGGGCGCGGCGACATGCTCTACCTGCCTTCCGGTTCGGCCCGGGTTCATCGGCTGCATGCTCCATACGTAACCGAAAAGGAAATCGAAGCTGTCGTTGAATTCTGGAAGGCGCAGGGTCAGGCGCAGTATCAGGAGAAATTTCTCGAGACGCCAAAAGAAGATCGCGAGTCGTCGGGAGGTGGCGAAGAATCGGGAGAAGTTTCAGCGGACGACAATGACCCTCTTTTCAACGACGCCGTTCGCCTGGTAATCGAGTTCGGTAAAGCCTCGACTTCCCTTCTCCAGCGCCGTCTGCGTGTCGGCTACGGCCGCGCCGCCCATCTCATCGATCTCATGGAGCGTGACGGTATCGTAGGCGCCGCCGACGGGCCAAAGCCGCGCGAGGTTCTGAAACGGCCAGACTGGATCTCGGAAATCGAAGAGTCGATGCGGTAAGGTTCATCTTTCAATCAATACAACTTCAGTTGCTAATGACGCGTCCTGCTGCTCAGAAGTGCTCATCCGTTACCCTCGCCGCATGACCGGGATGCTCCAGCGCACGAGCTTGAATAGCACGGTCCCAGGGACCGCCCTGCCAATTATCCTTCTTGTGTTCCGAGGGAATCCATGGCGGCAGCGTCATTAAGAGCCGCCGGCTCAGTGAGTAAAGGTAGGGCTCATACAGAATGCGAAGATCGGCGATTCGCGCGGCTGCGTCGTCTCCATCGTAAAAATTTACACCGTGCTCTGCGAGATGAGCTCGCAGTTGGACGAGATTTTCGGGCGAGAGGCGTCCAACGTCGTCCGGACTATATTTCGCGTTCACCACCTGAGCGAGATCCACAACGGCGTGCCGCGCCATGGCGAACGTAAGCTTTGCCTGTTCGGGATGGATTCCGTCGACTCCCGTAATGATCAGCGACGTCACGTCAAGCATGGCGGTGAGCGCGCTGAGCCACGACTGATTGGGATGCTGCGAGCGAAAAAACACCAGCACGGGATAGGAAATGTGGCTCGACAAAAGGTCGGCGCACCAGCGTTCCCAGTCGCGAAAGATTTCGTCGAGCACGGTTTGCTCAGGACAACATCCCAACCGGCCCAGGAACTCCGCCGCGCTTGGCGGCGATCCCGCGCGCGCATCGAGCAGGGCGATTTCAATTTCTCGCGTATTGAATGAGTTGTAGATCACCGGAAGATAACCAACGACAACGCCGAGAAACGCGAATCCCAAGCCCGCTTCCATCACGGAAAGAGTACGGGCGGCCGCATTGCTCGGAGTGATGTCGCCGTAGCCGAGAGTGAAGAAGGTCTCACCGCTGAGATAAAGGACCTTTCCAAACGTAATTTTTTCGTTCCCGAGCGACACATGTTCGCCCAATCCGTGCTGTATGCAGGCAAACCCAAATATCAAACCGACCGCCCAAAAGCCCAGCAACACAATCAAAGAAAGCGGGCCGAAGTACGCAAGGAAGCCTTCGCGGCGATTTACGGACTTAATGTGCAATCCGACTTTGGTCCAGAAGCCCCAGGTGTTCTTGTAGAAAAATGAGGCGATGCGAAACTGGCGCCTGATTCGACGCGGTAGAACCACAGTCTCAAACGCATCCATCAGGATGAGGAATATGAGAACTACACCGACAATGGCCGCCCACCAATGCATAAGTGATGGAAATCAGATGACGCGGGAATAGTACCAGATTCAGAAAGGAACAAGATCGGCGGAATATTGACTACCGATTTGGGATGCGGAAGTACTCCGTGTTCCGGCCAAAACCGCCGGCGGGTGGACCATGCACCACCAACGCAACGCCGCAACCCATAGAAGGAAGACCGGCAGGCAAAGTATACACCCGCCCATCACCAAGATCGGGAAAAGTATGCCTGCAACCCGATATAGATAAAGCCCCGCAACAGCAACGCCGACTACAACCGCCCACGAGGTCGAAGGTCGTACCACTACCGCAAGGGTTTGCTCATACCGGTCGCTTATCGCCCGCTCGGCGAGAATAAGCATTGGCAAAAGCGCTATCGACAAATCCTGCATGTGAAAGTGGTAACTGATCAGAATTGTTGTTAGCACAGCCACTGCATAGGCCATGCTCTCATTGTTGTTCGTAGCTCGCTTAGCCTGCTGGCGCAGAACAAGCCACGTTGCCACTACTCCGACGATTGCCGAACTCATGAAAATAGCCAGCAGGAACTGCCCCTTATCGAGCCATCGCCCTAGTCCCCATTCCAGCAATCCTCGTAGGTTCGGCATGAACGATGGGTTGAATCCCCAAGGCGTCATCACACTTTGCCGGCGCAGCATGGAAGGATAATCATGGAATATTGCGGGGCCGACGAGCGCCAGTGAAACTACTCCCACTAAAACTCCGCCGGTTGCAAATCCGGCCACCCCTCTCCATTTTCCACGAAGAACAAAAACGAAGAACGCGATCGACAACGCAAGGTGGAATTTAAAAAGTGCCAGAGCGAGAAGAAAACCAGCCAAGAAAATTCTGCCGCCATCCATCGAACGCAAAGACAAAACAAGAAATGTGGTAAACAGAAGCGAATCCTGTCCTTCTCCCAGTACAAACATCACCGGATAAAAGGCGAAAAAGAAAAGAGCAACCGGGATGTTCGTTATACGAGCGAGTGTCCGAGAGTAGGGCCGCAGCAGGAAGCCAATCAGAAATACGAGTCCGGCATTAATAAGCGCCCACGCAATCAGCCCCGTGCGATAGGAAAACCGTGCGACCGGCCAATAGAACAATAGTTCGTAAGCGAGATGATTAAAGGGCAGCAGGCCGCTGGTACGCGTTTCCGGCTCGAGTCGGTTCTGCGTTCTCTCCTGCGCACCGAACTGATAAAGCTGGTCGCCCTTTCCCGACGCCAACATCTCGACTCCGGTCACAAAAATCCGGAAATCGGTCATTGTAGGTCCGTGGGAAAGATACCAAAGGTCTTGCTTTCCGCTTATTCCCACCGAAACCAGGCAAAAAATGATCAGTGCCAACCGGCGAACTGGTCGAAGCCGACGATCAGAGGATGCCGCAAGTGCACTTAGTTGCGGCGCCACCGAATTCGATTCGGCGTTGCTCATCTCTCAGTGATACCACGTTCGAGGCGCTCCGCAACCCGGAACGGAGCCGACCGAGTAACGCTAGTCACGCATGACCTAGCCACGCATAACAATGTCGGTTCTAGGGCGTGGCTTGAGCCAATTCCAGCGCCTTTTTTATCGATTGAAGTTCTTTCAGCACGGCGCGCAGTTTGCGAGTGTCGAGCGCATTGGCGCCATCGCTCTTCGCTTCCTTAGGGTTGTCGTGAGCTTCCATGAACACGCCATCAACCCCAGCCGCAACCGCCGCGCGTGACAGCACCGGAATGAACTCCGGCTGGCCCCCACTCACCGCGGGTTTGCCGCCATCGTCCTGGGATGACGATGGCAATTGCACCGAATGTGTCGCGTCAAACACGACGGGGGCAAATTTTCGCATAATGGGGAGCGAGCGCATGTCGACTACCAGATTGTTGTAGCCAAAACTCGAGCCTCGCTCCGTCAGAAAAACCTGGCTATTGCCCGCATCGCGGCACTTTTCAACGACATGCTTCATGTCCAAGGGCGAAACAAACTGTCCCTTCTTGATATTCAGGGGGCGCCCACTCAACGCCGCCGCCACAATCAAATCAGTTTGCCGGCAGAGAAATGCGGGGATTTGTAACACGTCCACTACTTCGGCGACAGCTGCGACGTCGGCTACCTGATGCACATCGGTCAGCACTGGAATGTGCACTTCATCTTTGACTTTTTTCAAAATGCGCAGGCCTTCCTTCAATCCGGGCCCACGAAAGCTGCGGATCGAAGTGCGGTTCGCTTTGTCGTAAGAGGCTTTAAAAATGAATGGGAAATTCAGTGAACGCACTACGCCCTTGATGATTTCCGCCATGCGAAGAGCGTGATCTTCACTCTCGATTACGCAAGGCCCAGCGATCAAGAATAAATCGCCAGCACCGACGCGAACGTTATCGATTTGGAAGGAGAGGGTCACAAAGTTTTGTAACCACAGAGAACACAGAGGAACACGGAGTAAGGCTGATTCCCCCGGCGTTCCTCCGTGTACCCTGTGGTCACGATTTTATCTTCGTTATCGTCGCGCCAATTTTTCGGGGCGCAGAAACATCTCGACCACCGCGGCATCTTTCTGCTCTTTCTTTTTCTGCCCGTGCTGGTACGAAGCGCCAACGAATTCCTTAAACAACGGATGCGGCTCCAGCGGCTTCGACTTGAATTCGGGATGAAATTGACATCCCAGAAAAAAAGGATGGCCCGGAATCTCAACCATCTCTACATAAGTACCATCGGGAGTTGAGCCCGAGATGCGCAGCCCGGCCGCCACCATGGTCTCTTCATACTCGCGGTTGAATTCATAACGATGACGGTGTCGTTCGCTGATCTCGGTTTGACCGTAGACTCGGTACGCAAGCGTTCCCGGCTCGATTTTGCAAGGCCACGCACCTAGGCGCATCGTTCCACCAAGCTCTTCCACTCCACGCAACTCGCGGAGTTTATAAATTACCCGATGTGGGGTCGCAGGATCGAACTCACTGGAGTTGGCATCCGCCAATCCGCAAACGTTGCGCGCATATTCGATGCAAGCGGTCTGCATTCCGAGGCAGATTCCGAAATAGGGCACATGCTTCTCGCGAGCATATCGAATCGCTTTCAACATACCTTCGATGCCGCGCTTGCCGAATCCGCCCGGGACGAGCAAGCCGTCATACTCTTCCAATTGAGCTTCGTAACTCTTGTCGGATTCATCAGAATTTTTGTCAGCGGATTCCAGGCCTTCAGCTTCAATCCAACTCACTTCGAGTTTCAGGTTGTGAGCCAGCGCGCCGTGGACAAGCGCCTCTTTGAGCGATTTGTAGCTGTCTTCATACTCAACGTACTTTCCGACAATGCCGATTTTGACCACATCTTTCGGGTTGTAAACGCGGTGCACCAGGTCGTTCCACTTCGAAAGATCGCGATCTTTCGCCTCCAGTTTCAAACGGCGGAGAATTAGCGTGTCAACCTCTTCATGCGCGAACACGATCGGCACCTCGTAGACCGATGCCACGTCCTTCGCCGTGATGACGGCTTCTTCCTCGACATTGCAGAACAGCGCAATTTTCGATTTGATGTCTTTCGAAAGGAAGCGATCGGTGCGGCATAACAGAATGTCAGGCTGAATTCCCACGCTGAGCAATTCTTTGACGGAGTGCTGCGTCGGCTTGGTCTTCAACTCCTGAGCCGCGGCGATGAACGGAACCAGCGTCACATGAACGAATAAGGTATTGTCGCGCCCCAGTTCCTGACGCATCTGGCGAATCGCTTCAATGAAAGGCAGCGACTCGATGTCGCCCACCGTGCCGCCGATTTCGATCAGTGCTACGTCAACATCTTGCGCGACTTTTTTTGCTGCCGCCTTGATTTCGTTGGTAACGTGAGGAATCACCTGCACCGTCTTGCCCAAGTAATCGCCGCGACGTTCTTTGGCAATGATCTGCTCGTAGAGACGTCCGGTGGTCCAGTTGTTATCGCGAGAAAGTTTGGCGTGGGTGAAGCGCTCGTAGTGTCCGAGATCGAGATCTGTTTCGGCCCCGTCGTCGGTCACAAAAACTTCGCCGTGTTGAAAGGGCGACATCGTTCCCGGATCCACGTTCAGATAGGGATCGAACTTCATCAGGTTGACTTTGAGCCCGCGGCTCTCCAGCAAACACCCAATGGAGGCCGCAGCCAGACCTTTGCCCAAAGATGACACCACACCGCCAGTTACAAAGATGTACTTGGCCGACATCGCTTCCTCGCTTTAGTTGTTTTTGGAAAATTGTGCGGGCTGGGGTGCACGAACAATTATGGCAGAAGTTTTTCTGAAATGGAATATCGAAAAGACGGCTCTCAGCCTTCAGCCGTCAGTGGAACCTGGCGATTCCGCTAAAATGTCCCATGGCTGACAATCCCCTCTGGAGCGATGGCACGCAGGTCTCCCGTCTCGCCACGCTGACCGCGGATACCGCCGATCCGGCGAAAGAGATTCCCCTGCGCCGCGATGTTCGTTCGCTTGGGATTCTGCTTGGGCGCGTGCTGGTGGAGCAGGAAGGGAAGGAATTTTTTGACGTCGTGGAGAAGTTGCGCCAACTTCTGACTGAACATCGCGAGCAGCCCGTCGCAATCCACAATCACAACCTGATTTCCGAAGCGCGCGACATGATCGGTGACATGTCGGTCGAGGAAGCGTATCGCGTCACCAAGGCTTTCTCCATTTATTTCGAACTCACTAATCTGGCCGAGACCAACCATCGAAAGCGCCGGCGCCGTGCGGCTAGAGTCCAGGCGGGTAAAACCACGGCGGACGGCTCTTTCAGAGGTACTCTCGCCCGCATGAAGACCGCGGGAGTTTCCGCTGACGCCCTACAAAAAGCACTGCGCAAGATACACGTGACGCCTGTCTTCACGGCGCACCCAACTGAAATTACGCGCCAAACTATTCGCCTCAAGCGCCGCCGCATCGCGGCTTCTCTGGAGCATCTTGACCAGTTGCCCCTCCCCTCGTCCGAAGCCAGCGAACTGGAATCGATGATCCTCGCCGAGATCACCGCGCTCTGGCAGACCGACGAGGTTCGCCTCAATAAGCCTACGGTTCGCGATGAAATTCACATGGGCCTGGACTACTTTCCCATGGTTTTGTTCGAGACTCTCCCACGGCTTTTCGCTGAACTCGAGGAAGCCATGCGCGAGGTGTACGGCGCTTCCACCGACATCTCCCAATTACTGCGTTTCGGATCATGGATCGGCGGCGACCGCGATGGCAATCCCTTCGTCACCGCCGACTCCACCCGCACTGCGGTTGACATGGCGCGGCATGTGGTCATCGACCACTACATTGCCGAAACCACCAAGTTGATCGGGCATTTGAGCATGTCGATTCGGCGCATTGGCGTCTCGGAAAAACTCAGCGAACGTGTTCGCGACTACGAAAAAAGACTAGGAGAAAAATATTCACGCTGGAAACAGATCACTACAGCAGAAATCTACCGCCAGTTCCTCGATTATCTGATCGCGCGGTTGCGCTTCAGCCGCAACTCGTCAAGGCATGAGCACGCCTATAAGTCGTCGGAGGAGTTTGCCGACGACCTGGGCATTATTCGCGACAGTCTCTCCGCTAACCACGGCCGCCGATTAGCCGAACTGGTTTCCCCACTTCTAGCTAAGATACGGATTCTTGGCTTCCACCTGCATTCGCTCGACATTCGCCAGCACTCCGGCGTTTTGGCGCAAGCGCTGGTGGAGTTGTCATCGATATCGGCAGATAATTCGCAATCGAGGGCCGTTCGCTTCCCCTCGGAGCGCTCCGCTTCATCGGCTGATCTGCTCGCAACTATGCGCGCCATCGCCGAAGTGAAGAAGACTCATTCTCCAAAAGCTATCCGCAATTTCATCATCAGCAACACGCAGTCCGAACACGACATTTTTGCTGTGATCCGACTGGCTGCAACCGCCGGAGTCTCCGTCGCTGCCAACCAGGGCGACACCGGCTTGATGCCCGTGCCTCTCTTTGAGTCGATCGAAGCGCTGCGTTCCTCGCCTGCCGTCATGCGTCGCGTCTGGAAATCGACCGAGTTCCAGAAACTCCTCGACTCCTGGGGGCGCACACATGAAGTGATGCTCGGATACTCCGACTCCAACAAAGACGGAGGCATGTTCACCTCCACATGGGAATTGCACAAAGCGCAGCACAACTTGCACGAAGCGGCGCGCGAATGCGGGGTCAATCTGCGGCTGTTCCACGGCCGCGGGGGCACGGTTGGGCGCGGCGGAGGGCCGACCCACGCCGCGATCCTCGCCCAGCCTGCCGGCGACTTCTCCGGCGAACTTCGCATCACCGAGCAGGGGGAAGTACTGAGTTGGAAATATTCCGACCCGGTATTAGCTGAGTGGAATCTGGAAATCATGATAGCGGCCTGCCTGGAGGCGGTTACGATGCCGCCGCAGGTTCCCCCCGAAACCCAGCAACGCTGGGATGAGGCCATGGAAGCGATGTCTGCGGATGCTTTCGCGCACTACCGGAAACACATAGCCGAAAATCCACAAGTGCTCGAATACTTCGAGCAAGCCACGCCGGTCAATGAGTTCGAAAACGCCCGCATCGGCTCTCGTCCCGCACGCCGCGTTTCTAAAGGCGACAAGAATCGAAAACTTGAAAACCTGCGCGCCATCCCGTGGGTCTTTGGCTGGATGCAGAGCCGCCATGCGGTCCCAGCCTGGTTCGGAGTCGGCCATGCTCTCGTCCAATTCGCCAACCGAAGCGACGCGCACGCCAAACTGCAGCGGGAAATGATGCGAGGCTTCCCCGTGTTTGCAGGCTTGATTCGTAGCGTCGAAATCGCAATGGCGAAAGCCGACTTTGCGATCGCCCGCCTCTACGCCGATCTGGTAACTGACGCGGCGCTAGGGAACCGCGTCTACGACATGCTGCGCCAGGAATTCGAACGCACCAGTGAGATCCTTCTCACCGTCACGGGCCAACAACAATTGCTGGAAAATAATCCCGTGCTTCTGCGATCTGTGCGTCTTCGGAACCCCTACGTCGATCCGCTCAGCCTGATTCAAGTTGATCTGCTGCGGCGCAAACGCGGGTCCCAAGGATTAGCACATGATGGGTTAGCACATGATGGATTAGCACATGATGGCGTAGCACATGATCCTGCACTCGACTATGCCATTGGCGCCACCATGAATGGCATTGCCGCGGGCCTGCACAATACGGGTTAAGATCGATCCGCGTAAAATGATCCGCGTAAAATTAAGAATCGGCGTCCGCCTCAGAAACGATCAATTCCGGACGATCAATTCAGGACGATCAATTCAGGAACGATCAATAATGTTGTTCAGGATAAGATCGGTTAGCGTAAGCGCATGGCAGTTGGCAGCACTGGCCGCCCTGTTGCTTGCATGCTGCTGGTCGCAGAGTCCTCCCGCTAAGTCTCAAGCCCGCCGCCTGATCCTTAAGGACGGTTCCTATCAATCTGTCACCAAGTACGAGGTTCATGGTGGTCGCGTCCGCTATTTCAGTGCCGAACGTGGTGAGTGGGAAGAGGTCCCGAACTCGCTGATCGACTGGGACGCGACAGAAAAATTTGAGCAGGGACGCGCGCAGAGCAAAATCGCTCCCGAGGCAGTGGAACTCGATAAGCAACTGGAAGCTGAGCGACGAGCGGAGCAAGCGCGATCTCCGCAGGTAGCTCCCGGACTCCGGCTGCCTGACGAAGGCGGAATATTTCTACTCGATACTTATCAGAACCAGCCGCAGCTGGCCGAGTTGCAACAATCGGGCAGCGAACTGGAGAAGAATACGAAATCGAATATTCTACGATCTGCGATTAATCCGTTGGCCGGCACGAAACAAACTATCGAACTTCCGGGAGCTCATGCCAGGATTCAATCGCACACCGCGGTACCCTCTCTTTACATCAACATCGATCCGAATGAGGGCGCGCCGGCCGTCATTCCTGGCAACGCCAAATCGGGGGAGCCGGAGCAGCTTCCTCCGAGCGAACGTTTCAAGATTATTCGAGTTGAGGTCAAGGGCGGTAAGCGAATAGCTGGCGCTGTCAAAACCGCAGTTACCGGAAAGATGAAATCCGACAGCCATTTCGTCACCGCCACCGCCGCCCCCATGACCGGAGGATGGGTTAAGCTCACCCCCACCGAACCGCTAACTGCTGGCGAATATGCTGTAGCCGAGATGCTGGGCAAAGAGGGGATGAATCTTTACGTCTGGGATTTCGGGGTGAATCCCTCCGCGCCGCCGAATGCTTCGGCTCTGAAACCAGAGTCAGCGGAAACGCAGCCGAAGACAGATCAGCCTGCCGATCTTAAGAAGCGAGAGTAGCGCTGGTCCTTGCATTAGCGTTGGCCTTCGCATCACCTCTCGTTTACAATCCACTCGCTGAAGTTCTCGTCAGCCTCCGGCACTTCTGCTGATCTCAATTCGATGGTTCGTTCGAAGGAGGATCCGATGCTCCTCTCCCGCAAGCTTTTCCACTGTGGTTTCGTTGCAGTTCTGCTGGGAACTTTTCTTAGTTGTGGTTCCGCGCACGACACCGACGAATATTACTTTCTCGTCTCGGCCAACCTGCAGGTCCCTTATTGGCAGGCTGCTGGGGCGGGCTTCTCCAAGGCGGCGGAGGCGTCGAAGATTCGCGTCAGTTTCGTGGGCCCCCAAACCTACACCCCCAAAGCTGAGCGCGACGCTCTGGATCAGGCGGTGCAAAAGAAAGCCACGGGCATCCTATTGGCGGTTACCGATCCCGCTCTGCTCAAAGACAGCATTGACATGGCAGTGGCCGCTGGTGTCCCCGTAATCACGATCGACTCGGACGCACCGTCCAGCAAGCGGCTTTTTTTCATCGGCACCAACAACTATCAGGCTGGCTTCACTGGAGGACAACGCCTGGCCCAGGAACTCAAGGGCAAAGGCAACGTGGTCATTTTCACCATGCCCAGCCAAGCCAATATGCAGGAGCGTCAACGCGGATACAAGGACGCGCTCGACCGCTCACCCAACATCAAGATCACTCGCGTGGTGGATATCCAGGGCGATCCTCGAATTACTTTCGATACCACGACCCAAATCATCGGCAAGGAAAAAGACAAAGTTGACGCCTTTGTCTGCCTCGAGGCGCAATCAGGCAAAGAGGTTGCCGGACTGCTCGACCGCTACAACGTGAAAGGCAAGATTGTCATGGCGATGGATACTGATCCGGAGACGCTCGACTGGATACGGAAGGGCGGCATCGCCGCCACGATCGCTCAGAAGCCATACACGATGGGGTACGTCGGCATGCAGATGCTCGACACTCTTTATCATCACAAGCCGCCTTCGCTGGACAGCGACTGGTCAAAGGACACTTATGCGCCTGTTCCCAGCTTCGTGGATACGGGTTCCGCCTTGATCGACAAGACGAACTTGGATTCGTTTCTGCAAGCGGGGAAGAGTCTGACGTCGGCGCCCCGGTGAGAGAGGGGTGTTCGGTGCGCTTGATTTCATTGGCGTGCCGGTTTCGATCACTTGCTCGGGCACTGGCGCTGGCAAATCTACTGGCAAAGCGCGAGTGCAATTCGACCCTGTGATGCCAGCCAACTTCAAGTCCGTGGATGAATCCGATCAGAATCACATGGTTGTTGATATCGCTGCTGTGGCAAGAAATCCGGTGGGAGAAGTGGTCGCAGAACTCTCTCAGCGTATCGACAACCACCTCAGCCCCGATGGTTTGGAACAGATCCAACACCATGGCATGACATACCGCAATGGCCTCCAGTTTCCACCCGGGGAGTACATGGTCCGCTTTGTAGTCCGGGACTCGTTGGGCAATCGCATGGGAAGCGTCGCTGCGCCTATCAAGGTAGTCCCGTAATCTCTAAAACCCGCGACGCGATGCCCGAAAACACAACCTTGTGGGAACGAAACACAATTTCATGGAGTCTAAATTGATGTGCGGTCCTACACATCCTGGCAGTGAACCGCCATGAGCTTCTCAAAGAGCCTCGGTGTCACTTGGTTACCTGAGGTTGATCGGAGCATGCCGCGTCTCTGTCGTTGCCCTCGTCAGGGGGCAGCGTTGTTGTTTCTCTTCTGGCTTGTGCTATGCAGTTGCCAATCAGCGGTTGGCGGCGTTCTTTGCCAGGACGGGAACGGGACTTTTGACTCCCAATTCCGCACCGGTGTTACGGTGCACGTGGGGGCGGCCCGGGAACGGGGACCGGCGACACTGGCGACACGTGCGTGCGCTGCCAAACTCAGTTGGGAAGAGCAAGAGCAACTTGTGGCAACGACTGCTTCGCAGCTTGATCTCGATGCCTTCGGTGTGGACTTCGGGGGCGGAGTGCCGATGGCTGCTTTTCAGATAAAGAAATCAGACACCGATTGCTGCGTGGAGTATAGGATTTATTCTCTTGAAAAGCCGCCGCGCTTATTGCGCTCGATCACCGGCGGGGGATTCTTCAACGCATCCGATATTGATTTGGATGGCAGGATCGAAATCTGGACGAACGATAGCGCGGCTGTAAATGGCTTTGAGAACCTTACGCTCGGCGAACTGGACTCGGCTCCAACCATCGTCCTCCGATTTGAGCACGCTCAATTGCTGGATGTAAGCGCCGAGTTCCAACCTTATTTCGATGGTGAGATTGCGCGGATAAGGTCTGAAATTCATGTGAAAGACCTTCAGGATTTCAAGAGCAGTGATGGCAAATTGACAGCAACAAGTTCCATTTCTCCAGAACGGTTACACCAGTTGCGAACGGTGAAGATCAAGGTACTGGAAATCATTTGGGCTTACCTTCATAGCGGACGTGAGCAGGATGCGTGGCATTCACTTTCCGAAATGTGGCCCGCGGCGGATTGTGATCGGATTCGTGCGGCGCTACTAGACGCGCGTGCGAACGGAATTCACCATCAAGCCGATGGCATGTCGTTGGGTACTCCTCGGGGTAAGAAAAAGCACGCGCATGTTTTCGATGCGGTAAGCCAGTCAAAGCCCAGCAATAAAGTGGAGGTCATTCCTCCCAAAGCGATCCTGCTCCAGCGACCACCGCTCTCGAACATTCATCAGCAAGGGCAGCCGTTGCTTCTGGATTTGATCGTGGACGAGGCTGGGAAAGTGAGGTCAGCCGATCCAGCGGGAAAGGTGAAATGGGCTGACCCGCAACTCATCAATGCCGCGATGGATTGGAAGTTCATCCCCGCCTTTAAGGATGATAGAGCCGTCGCTAGTCATGTTCGTATAGCCGTTTCTCCAAGAGAATAACTTCTCCCAAATGGGCGTATCTTCCGGAGTCCCCACTCACAGTTGGTGAAAATCGCCAATCATTGACTCGTGAATGGCGGCTCCGTAAGATGAAGCACCGAACACGTGATTGGCCAAACCATCTCGCATTACCATGTCATCGAGAAGCTCGGCGGCGGTGGGATGGGTATCGTCTACAAGGCCGAAGATACCGATCTCGGCCGCTTCGTGGCGCTCAAGTTTCTCCCACCTGAGTTTGCAAAGGACCCCGCAGCGCTCGAGCGGTTTCGGCGTGAAGCACGCGCTGCGTCCGGCCTGAACCATCCGAACATCTGCACGATTCACGAGATTGGTCAGCACGAGGGCCAGCCTTTCATCGCAATGGAGTTCCTGGACGGCACCACGCTGAAGCACCGTATCATGGGGCGGCCGATGGGCAGCGAGACCTTGCTGGATATTGCCATCCAGATCGCCGACGCGCTCGACGCCGCCCATTCCAAAGGCATCGCGCATCGAGATATCAAGCCGGCAAACATTTTCGTTACCGAGCGCGGACAGGCGAAAATTCTGGATTTCGGTTTGGCGAAAGTCTTGACCACAGGGGCTGACCGAATCGCTGTGGGAGCGACCGCGCCTACAGCGATGAGCGAGGAACACCTGACCAGTCCGGGCAGCACATTGGGCACGGTCGCCTACATGTCGCCGGAGCAGGTTCGGGGCAAAGATGTGGACGCTCGCAGCGACCTGTTCTCCTTCGGGGTGGTGTTGTACGAGATGGCGACGGGCCTCTTGCCGTTCCGCGGCGATACCTCGGGAGTCATTTTTCACGCGATCCTGGAGCGGGCGCCGACATCGCCCGTTCGCATCAATCCAGACTTGCCGGCAGAGCTCGAAGGGATCATCAACAAGTCGCTGGAGAAAGACCGTGAATTGCGGTATCAGCACGCCGCCGATATGCGGGCGGATTTGAAGCGGCTGAAACGTGACACGGAATCCGGCCACGCACTGGCCGTCGAGGAGCAGCCCAAGCCGTCGAGAGCGAAACTTTTCGCGGGTCTTGCAGTGGCTACTGTGCTTATCGCTGTAGCGCTCGGGGCTTTTCTGCACCGTCGCTCCAAGGAGACTGCAGCAACTGCATCCCCGGCCGCGGCGGCCCCGGCACCGCCGTCCGTGCGAACTCTCGCAGTGCTTCCTTTCCGTGATCTGTCGGGTCAGGGCGGAGGTGAGGTGTGGGGAATCGGGATAGCCGATGCCATCATCAGTCGGCTGGCCACGCTGCAGAATCTTGCGGTCCGTCCTACCAATTCGGTGTTGAAATACGCGAAGGGCGCCGACGATCCTTCCCAAGCGGCGCGGGAACTCGAAGTGAATTCGGTGTTGGCGGGTACCTACCAGCGGGTGGGCGGGATAATGCGAGTGTCCGTGCAGTTGATCGATCATGGCGCGGCCCGCTGGGGGAGTCGCTACGATCTGCAGGGTCAGGACCTGTTGCGCTTTGAAGATGACCTTGCGCAGAAGGTTGTGGATGGGTTGAGCGTGCAGCTTTCAGGCACGGAGCAGCAATCCCTGAAGACCTTGTCTACGCATTCTGACGAAGCATACAACCTTTTAGTGCAAGGACGAGCTTACTGGGCGGACTACTTTATAAACTCGCAGATCGAGTCACTCCACAACGCGGAGCGTAAAGCCCAGAGCGCCACCGAGAAAGATCCAACGTTCGTCGATGCATATTCGCTTCTATCAGAGGCTTATGCGCTCGAAGCCACGAACTATAAAGAAAACGGTGCGCGTAATCTCGAACTCGCGGAACGGTCCGCTCGCAAGGCGATAGACCTCAATCCACAATCATTCGACGCGAACATGGCTTTGGGAGCAGTTTATGGAGAGGAGGGGAAAATCGCGGACTCTCTGCCAATCTTGCGCCAAGCCGTAACGCTCGCCCCGAACTCGTCCAACGCCTGGAAGTTTCTCGGCTACATCTATCATTACGCGGGATTGACGGACTTGGCCGAAGCCGCATTTCGCCGGGGCCGCGATCTCGATCCTACACCGGCGCAAGCTTACTGGATGCATGGACGAATGCTGTTGTATCAGGGCAGGGCGCAAGAGGCGGAAGAGGAAGTGCGCCGGGCCTTGGAGCGCTATCCGGATCAGTTTAAGCTCCTGTCGTTGCTGGGCTATTTCCTCTATTACCAGGGAAAGACTGATGAGGCCGAAAAAGTGCTGGAGCGCGCGTCAAAGCTAGCGGGCACAGCGACGGACGACGAGCCAAAGGTTTTTTTAGCCATGCTCCAGGCATCGCGCGGCGCACGCGACCGCATTGATCCTCGCATCCTTCGCTATAAACCCGAAGAAGTCGTGGACGGCGATCTGGCGGAATGGATTGGGTCCGTGTACGCGCTGTTAGGCGACAAGCAACCGGCTCTGGCCTGGCTGAAGCGCGCGGTTCAGGTCGGAGATCATAACTTTCCCTGGTTCCAGCGCGACAAGAACTGGGACAAGGTGCGCGGCGATCCCGAATTTCAGCGCATCATGCTTGAAGTCGAGGGCCACTGGAAGCACTACAACGAACTCTTCGAACACCAACCTTAGAGACGCCGGTTTGCCCGTCTCGGCCGACGAGCGAGACGGGGGAAGCCCCGTCGCTACAGTACAAGTTAAGGCGGAGAAGACTAAGGTCGCATAGCATCGGGCGGATGTTTCTCCGCAAACAATCTACGGTTCCATCAGCCCGCGTGATGCGATCCCAATGTTGTCGCGAGTCGAATTCTTGACCATGTACATCATCTCGTCGGCCTGGCGGATGATTTCTTGCGGTGTCTGCGCATCGTTGGGGAATGTGGCTAATCCCATACTGGCGCGCAGATTCAACTTCAATCCCATCTCCGAACAAAAGGTTCCGGCGCGCAACGATTCGCGTAAACGCGTGGCCACTACCACAGCTTGATCTTTGCTGGTCTGTGGAAGCAGAACTACGAATTCATCACCGCCATAACGGAAGGCAAAATCGATCAAGCGCAATTGCGCTTTGATCAGATAGCCAACTTCGGCCAGCAATCGGCTTCCAACCAGATGTCCGTGCGTATCATTGACTTGCTTGAAATGATCCAGGTCGATGAAGATCACGCTGAACTGGTAGCCAAAGCGCGCGGAGCGATAAACTTCCGTCTCGAGCGTTTTGTGGAGATGCCGCGCATTGAACAAACCGGTGCAATCGTCGGTAATAGTCAGTTCCTGAATTTTTTCGACTGCCTTTGCATTTTCGATCGAAATCGCGGCGTAATCGCACAATGCTTGGAGGAAGAACAGTTCCTGCTCCGAGAGTCCTACGTTGGCATTCACCAGTTGGATAACGCCAAGCACACGGTGTTTCGAGCGCAAGGGTACGCAGATCACAGAACGAGTTTGCAGGCGGGTCATCTCATCAAGGCGGGATGAGAAACGGGCGTCGTTTTGGACGTCAGGGACGATCAGGGCCTGACCGTGCTTTGCTACCCAGCCGGCAATTCCCTCTCCAACTTTTAGTCGCGCTTTCGATAGCACTTCGGCGGCGGCGCCTACGGCGATGGCGAAATAGAGCTCATCTTTTTCCTCGTCCACCATAAGCAGAGACCACGTATCGGGGCGGAAATATTCCGCCATTTTTTCCATGATCGTTTGCAGAATCGAATCAAGGTTCAGCGAGGATGTCAGCGCCTTCGCCACGTCATGGAAGATGCTCAGCTCTTGCGACAGGCGGATTGGGGAGGTACCCGTTGCCTCTGACATGCACTCCTCGTTCGGGGTGGTGTGGATAGGAAATTATAGGTTTCGCGGCCCGCCGCGGGCAACGAACGACGGTAACTTGAACCAGTCCAGCCAACCTAGCGTTCCCGCGGAGCGCGCCCGTCAACTGCCACTTGGTACGAAATTGACCAAGAGTGCCATTAGAACATGCTGCGGTTCCGGGGAGTTGGAAGATGGTGAAAAACAATACCAAAAGTAGCGGCCTCCTGGGAGATCCCACGTGCCGGCGGAAAGCCTTGCGCTAACAAAGACTTACCTACTATGGAAATGCTGGACATCTAGGCAAAAACAAGCCTTCTTTTCAGCGTGCCGCGCCACAACCCCATATCCCCCGTCGTCATCCCATACCTGTGATTTCCCTCAGAAAATAACCCAGCGAAGGACTTCTTGGTGATCCGAAATAACCTGCTTTTGATAACGATGATCGTGGTCCTTGCTTTCGTCGCGTTAGTTTCCGCGACGCCGGCCGAAGCCACCACCTGTCAGTTAACCGTGCAACTGGCGGGCACTTCGAGCGGCAAAGTTGTCAGTACGCCCGCAGGCATAAGCTGTAGTCCAACGTGCAGCGCATCGTTCGCCGCCGGAACGGCTATCACACTCAAGGCAACTCCCGGCAGCGGGGCATTCTTTGCAGGCTGGTCCGGCGCCTGCAAGGGGACCGCCCTCTGCAAGCTCACGATGAATGCAAATGAATCGGTCACGGCGACCTTCAACGCAAACCAAACCGTAACTGTGTTGAATCATATTATCTTTATGGCCCAGGAGAACCGGTCGCTCGATCATTATTTTGGCGCGCTTCGAGCCTACTGGCGGGCTAATAAATTTTCGGACATTTCTTTCGACGGTCTGCCGCAATTTAATCCGACTTCGGGGGCGGCGCCGCTTTACGGACCGCCGCCAAGCAATCCAGGCTGCGATCCCGCGTATCCGGTACCCGCCGACTGTACCGTGGATAGCTCCAGCCCTCAGATTAATTCCTTCCATTTGCTTACGCAGTGTATCGAAAACCCCAGCCCTTCATGGAATGAGAGCCATGCCGACTGGAACCGGGCCAATCCGCTTTCGGCGAAGGCACTTCTGGATGGTTATGTGTGGACCGCCGGCCACGACTCCCGCAACATGAGCCCGCGCTTTTACGATACGGATGGCAAACGGGTGATGGGCTACTACGACTCCACAGATTTGAACTACTACTACTACATGGCTTCGGAGTTTGCTACATCCGATCACTGGTATTCGCCTGTCATGAGCCGCACCGGGCCAAATCGCGAATATTTAATCGCCGCCACCTCACAGGGCGATGCCTATCCGCTCGGGACCGACAGCCACGACCAGGCGCTCCTCACAGCGACCACAATTTTTCAGGAGTTGGAGGCGGCGGGCATTAGCTGGAAGATTTACGTGAATACGCAAAACACAAGTTGCGCTTCCAATCAGACGCCGCAATGCTTGGTGACTCTGAGCTATGTGCAGGATTTTCAGTGGGGACAGGCGATTCCAAACTCGTATCCTCAAAACCTGGCTACCATGTCGCAATATTTTTCGGATGTGCAGAACGGAACATTGCCTCAGGTAGCGCTAATCGAACCGGCTTCTGCTGCTGGACTCGACGAGCATGGCTCGGATTCCGATCAGTATCCAATCAACATTCAACTAGGCGCGAATTATGTTTCGTCGCTGATCAATGCGTTGATGAAGAGTCCGTCCTCATGGAAGGATTCGGCATTTATTCTGACCTTCGATGAGTTCGGAGGTCTTTACGATCATGCCGCTCCTAAACCACAGCTAAATCCGGACGGCATCAATCCGCAAGACCTGTTACCGAACGATATCTGCACCAACGGTAACGGACCCACCTGCGACTTCAACTACACTGGTTACCGCGTGCCGCTAATTGTCGTCTCTCCCTATACCAAGCGCCATTACGTTTCGCACACCGTAATGGACAGCACCGCGATTCTGAAGTTTATCGAGACACGCTTTCATCTGAATGCTTTAACCAAACGCGATGCGGCGCAGAAAAGCATGGCTGAATTCTTTAACTTCAACACCCCGGCGTGGATGACGCCACCGACCCCTCCCGCTCAGAACACCAGCGGACCGTGTTATTTGAATACTCTCCCGTAACGAACTTTCGTGACCTGGGCAAACAGCGTGCTGACACCAATTCCCTATGCTCGCCCTTGCTGGCAGGGTAGAATTTGGTTGCCGGGCACGCTAGACCAGGAGATTGGTTTGCCATCCTTTGGCGAAAAATTGAGGCTTGAGCGTGAGAAGCGGAACATCACGCTGGAGCAAGTTTCCGTTTCCACTAAAATCGGAATCCGCATGTTGCGAGCGCTGGAAGAGAATCAGTTCAACCAGTTGCCCGGAGGCATTTTCAATAAAGGTTTCGTTCGCGCATATTCGCGCGTCGTCGGTCTCGACGAAGAGCAAACCATAGCTGACTACCTTCAGGCTTCCGGGGACGCCGCACCGCCTTCCATGGAAGTTGTTGTTTCACCCGCCGCTGCATCGCGTACTGAAAAGGCCAAGCCTCAGGAAAAGAGAGATGATCGCCGCAAGTCTCGTCCGGAAGTGGCGAGCCGAGGTGAAGGGAGCGAAGCTGAGGAAAGCGCGGTTCGCATCGACGCTAGCTCAGGAGGAGTGGGGCATCAACTGCCTTGGGGAGTATTCGCGGCTCTTCTCCTTCTTGTCGCGCTGACGCTTTCTCTGTGGAGCCGTTACGAACGGAGTAGCAAGCGGCAACCCTCTTCCTCGCCGTCGGAGCCAGCCGACCATGGATCTGCTGCTCCGCCACCCGCTCCGCAGGGATCGATGACGCCGTTAACCCCGGTCAGCAGTTCTCCGCCTGCGAGCGGTTCCCCCTCCGATCAATTTTCCCTCCTCATAAAAGCGCATGATGACTCTTGGATCACGATCACATCGGATGGCAACGCCATCCCATCGGAGCTCATGATTGCCGGCAGCGAGCGGACCATCCGGGGCGCGAAACAGATCATCGTAAAAGCCGGCAACGCGGGCGGGCTGGACTTTCAGCTGAACGGAAAAAAGGTACCTGTGATAGGCGAATCTGGAGAGGTAAAAACCGTCATCTTTGGGCCGCGAGGAATAGTGAAGGAGTGACTTAAGATTACTGGATTCCTAACTTGAGATTGGCGCCGTCTGTCTTTCTTTTCATTCATTTGGCGCACTACTCCCGCCATTTAATGCGACCCATCGCCACTCAATGATTGCGGCCCGTCCTCTAGCCAATTCCGTTGCTTTCGGGGGGCGAACTCTGTTACCGTTCTGATGATGGCCGTACCCCCGGTTAAGAGCCCTGCAGTCCACTGTCCTGCCCCTTAACGGAAGTAAAAGGCTCTAAGTCATTTTTGAGGAGATATCAGCTTGCCAGCAAAGAACCGTTTTCTTTTTACCTCGGAGTCTGTAACCGAGGGACATCCAGACAAAATTGCCGACCAGATTTCTGATGCAATTCTTGACGCCTGCCTTCGTGAGGATCCGAACAGCCGCGTCGCCTGCGAAACCCTAACCTGTACCGGCCTGGTGGTCATCGCCGGCGAAATTACCACTAAAGCGTATGTTGATTTTCAGAACCTGGTCCGCGGTGTGGTGCAATCGATTGGTTATGACAATGCGGTCTACGGCTTCGACTCGAACACCTGTGCGGTAATTTCGAGTATCAACAAGCAGTCCGGCGATATCGCCATGGGAGTGGACACGGGCGGCGCTGGCGACCAGGGCATGATGTTCGGGTTCGCTTGCAATGAAACTCCGGAACTGATGCCACTTCCTATCTCCCTCGCCCACAAGCTCACCATGAAGCTCTCGGAAGTCCGCAAGAACGGCACCTGCCCTTACCTTCGGCCCGACGGAAAATCGCAAGTCACAGTCGAATACGATGCACAACATAAAGTGAAGCGCGTCGATGCGGTTGTTGTTTCCACTCAACATTCGGAAAGCGTGGGCAACGACGAACTGCGCGCAGATATTTTGAAACACGTGATTCAAGCCGTGATTCCGGCCGAGTTGCTGGACGAAGACACGAAGTACCACATCAATCCCACCGGCCGTTTTGTTATTGGCGGACCCATGGGCGATTCGGGATTAACCGGACGCAAGATCATTGTCGATACCTATGGTGGCATGGGACGACATGGCGGCGGCGCATTCAGCGGGAAGGATCCGACGAAGGTCGATCGTTCGGCCGCGTACATGGCACGCTACATCGCGAAGAACATCGTGGCCGCGGGATTGGCCGAGCGTTGCGAAGTACAGCTCGCTTACGCCATCGGAGTCGCTGAACCCGTCAGCGTGCTTGTAGATACTTTCGGCACAGCGAAAATTGATGCCAATCTAATTCCGGACATGGTGCGGGCAAACTTCAAGCTCAAGCCGCGCGAGATTATTGAGACGCTCAATTTGCGGCGGCCAATTTATCGCAAGACTGCAGCGTATGGACACTTCGGCCGCAGCGATTCCGACTTTACCTGGGAAGCAACCGATAAAGCCGCGAGGCTGGCGTCGGACGCTGGCTTGAAACACCAGGAGCCAGTTGGAGCCCGAAAATAATTTCACTAGAAGAATATTGACCTTTTAGCTTTTGGCCTTTGGCTCATAGCCAAAAGCTAAGGGCTAAGAGCCTTTCATAAATCGTCATCATCGGGGATAGGGAGAAAAATGGCTACAACATCAGTTACCAGCGACGTAAAGGGATTTGAACTGGCCGATCTGGGCAAGAAACGCATCGAGTGGGCGAACCAGTCGATGAAAGTTCTGCAGATCATCCGCAAGGAATTCATCAAGAACCAGCCGCTGAAAGGCATCCGCGTTTCCGCCTGCCTGCACGTCACCGCCGAAACCGCGAATTTGATGATTGCACTTCGCGACGGTGGGGCCGACGTGGCTCTCTGCGCCTCCAACCCGCTATCAACTCAGGATGATGTCGCGGCCAGCCTCGTCCGCGACTACAACATTCCAGTTTTTGCCATCAAAGGGGAGGACAACGACTCCTACTATTCGCACATCATGGCGGCGGTTGATCACAGGCCGCAGATTACGATGGACGATGGCGCCGACCTCGTTTCCGTTCTGCACACCAAGCGCACTGCCGAACTGGCGAACGTAATCGGAGGCACCGAAGAAACGACAACCGGAGTGATCCGTCTGCGCGCGATGGCTAAGGAAGGCGTGTTGCGCTATCCCATCGTCGCCGTGAACGACGCCGATACCAAGCACCTCTTCGACAATCGCTACGGCACAGGGCAGTCGACCATCGACGGAATCGTCCGCGCTACGAACTTCCTTCTCGCGGGATCGAAATTCGTAGTCGCCGGCTACGGCTGGTGCGGACGGGGACTAGCATCGCGCGCGCGCGGCGCCGGAGCGGAAGTCATTGTCACCGAGGTCGATCCTACGAAAGCGCTCGAGGCGGTGATGGATGGTTATCGCGTGATGAGCATGGAAGAGGCCGCCAAAATCGGCGATGTTTTCTGCACGGTTACGGGCAATAAAAACGTGCTCGCGAAACAGCACTTTTCGGCCATGAAAGATGGCGCCATCATTTCGAACTCGGGCCATTTCAATGTCGAAATTGACATTCCGTCGCTCGAGAAGTTGTCATCCTCCAAGCGCACCACCCGCACCTTTGTCGACGAGTACACAATGAAAGATGGCCGCCGCATCAACTTGCTTGGTGAGGGCCGCTTAATCAATCTCGCGGCCGCCGAGGGGCATCCTGCATCGGTAATGGATATGAGCTTTGCCGATCAGGCATTGTCCTGCGAGTACATGGTGAAGAATCATGCGACGCTTGAAAAGAAGGTCTACACCGTGCCCGCGGACCTGGACAAGCGCGTGGCGAAGCTGAAGTTGGAGTCGCTCGGCATCAAAATCGACCGCCTAACTTCAGAGCAGGAAGAATACCTCGCCAGTTGGTCGGAAGGAACATAGGCAGTATCACTGTAAGAAGTAAGTCGAAGGGGGCGGCGCGAGCCGCCCTTTTTCTTGTCCGCTAACTTATTTTCTCTCCGGCCTTGCCATCCGCAACCCTAACGCTGGACACTGTCAGTATGAGGATATTGGCACGCTTCATACTTTCGGCAAGCGACCTAACGCAATTCCCTGCCCCGGGCGTGCCCGAGATCGCCTTTCTTGGGCGGTCGAACGTTGGGAAATCGAGTGTGATCAATTCCCTGGTTGGCACGAAATTGGCTCGAACCAGCAATACCCCAGGACGCACGCGCAGCATCAACTTCTATGAAGTCCGAAGAGCCGGGCAGCCGAGGCCCGAGATTTTGTTCGCTGACCTGCCGGGATACGGCTATGCTAAGGTTTCGCGCGAAATCGCGGACGACTGGGCACGATTCGTCGATCCTTACCTTCACCAGCGATCGAGTCTTGCGCTCTGTCTGGCGCTGGTTGATTCCAACATTCCTCCTCAGCAAAGCGACCAGCAGCTACTGGAATTTTTGTCGGCCAAAGGACGGCCCCATATAGTCGTGGCCACCAAGTGTGACCGCTTGTCCGGAAACAAATTGCAGCAGGCTATGCACACGCTGGGGGAGGCGTACCGCGGGGCGCCCATCGTGCCATTTTCAGCCAAGACCGGCAGTGGAAAAGAAGACCTGTGGCGCCAGATCCGCAATGTCGTCTCCGACGGCCCTGCCGGCTAAAGGAATTTAACGGGCTCGTCCTTAGATAGTCAGAGGATACTCAGAAGATACTCAGAACGACGTTACCATAGTCATGCTGGTTGCGAACCAGTGACGGTGCGTCGCAGTCAATCCATCCATTATCATGAAACCTATGGCCAAGTATCTTGTCACGGGCGCCGCTGGGTTCATCGGATCGTCGCTGGTGCGAGCACTATTAGAACGCGGCGAACAGGTTCGCGGCATCGATAATTTTTCTACCGGCAGGCGCGAAAATCTCAACGAAGTGATGAAGCAAATCGACTTCCGCGAAGCGGATATTCTCGATTTGGATGCGATGCATGGCGCCTGTAAGGGCATCGATTATGTGCTGCACCAAGCGGCCATTCCATCCGTACCAAAATCGGTACTCGATCCGATCGGCAGCAACCGGGCGAACACCGACGGCACGGTGAATCTTCTGGTCGCCGCGCGAGATGCGAAAGTCCGGCGCGTCGTTTATGCCGCGTCATCCTCAGCCTATGGTGACACGCCTACACTGCCAAAGCACGAGGCAATGAATCCGAATCCGATTTCGCCCTACGCAGTGGCGAAACTCGCCAGCGAGCTTTACATGATTTCGTTCTACCGCTGCTATGGCCTCGAAACTGTTTGCCTGCGTTATTTCAATATTTTCGGACCGCGTCAGGATCCTTCTTCGCCCTACTCTGGCGTACTTGCCAAGTTCACCATGCAGATGTTGCGAGGCGATCAGCCCACAATTTATGGCGATGGCGAAACCAGTCGCGATTTCACCTACATCGATAATGCCGTTTCCGCCAATCTGTTGGCCTGTTCGGCTCCCGCCGCGGAGTGCGCCGGACGCGTATTTAACTGCGCTACCGGACAGCGCACCACATTGAATGAAACCTTCGAGGCTCTAAAAGAGCTAACCGGCTATCACGGTACAGTTAACTACGAGGCGGAGCGCGGCGGGGACATTAAACATTCGCTCGCCGACATCGCGCTGGCACAGAAGCACTTGGGATACAAGGTTCTTGTGAACTTTGAAGATGGGCTGCGCCGTACCGTGGAGTGGTATAAGGGCCAGCGACAGCTCGTCGGCGCTTAGATAGCGACAGCGCTACAGCCCGGGACGATCAAGCCCATTGACGGGACGGGATCTATCCTTATCCAGCCCTTCGCGGGCAATGAGTTGATCCAAATCATAGCGGAACGGCCCATAGGCGCTGAAAGTTTTCTCGTCGAACAAGCGCTTGACTCCGCAAGTCAGACACACCTGATATTTGTATCCTTGGACTTCGATGGGCCAACTCATCTTCCGATGCCAGCACCCACTGAACGCAACGGCCGCTGCGCCTGCCAGACTGTTCGCAACTCCCGCGGGCCACAACCACAATCTCTTTAAATTCTTCGTACCTTTACGTTCCACTTCGTTAGCCATCGCATCTCCGGAAGTTTTGGACTGCTTCCTTACCATAAGATGAATCGACTCCGAGAGCAAACCTGAAAGGTCATAGGCAAACAATCGGGGCAAACCCTCGGGTCCGGGTCGCGTCGCTTTCGCATCCAGATGCCGCAATAGGACCTGTACTAACGGACATTGCGGTGCACACCTTAAGACTATTACGCTGAGAACGGCTGCCCTGGCTGCTCTCACTGGATAGCAGTGTATTCGAACATTGCCGGTCGAATCCTTGAGGTCGAACCAAGAAGGGCAATGAGTTAATCAGCCAGCAATAGCTACGATAAATACTGGATTTTTGCGTCTTTATTACTCCATCATGAGTGCAAGTCCAACTCCGGTTCAATGCGAAGTCCCCATGGGCGGCGACAGAGGTACGCCGCTAGAGGTAGGTAATCGCGCCCTGGAATCGATTGCGCGGCAGGAGTCCATGCGAGCGCTGCTTGCTTTCTCGGAACTCCACGAGCAGATAAGAAACAGACGCATGGCAACCGGACGTGAACCGGATCGCGACCTGTTTGAGACGGAACGTTTCATCCTGGATGAAGTTTTGCAACTGATCTGCGATCGCGCTCAAGGCATCACTAAGGCCGACAACATCATCGTGGCGCTGGCGGAGCGGTCTGAATCAAAACCTCTCGCATTGGTCTGCCGCGCCTCCGCGGGACCACTTCACGTTGCGCGCGGGGTTCGCCTGATCGCTGAATCGCAGTTTTTGCAGGATGGCTTGCAATCGGGACGCATTCTTCGTTGCGACGACGGCGAGACGGATGCCCGCGTCGAACTCGATTTTGCTCACCATCTTGGCGCTCGTTCTACCGTGCTTGTTCCCTTGCGGGGAAGACGTCAACAACTTGGCGTGCTGCAAGCGTTTTCTACTATCGCGCGCGCATTTACGGATCACGACGTGCGCGCTCTTGAACTACTCGCCGAACTGGTCCTTTCGGCGCTGAAGCCGGAAGATCAAGATCGGCGCATGCATTGGCTGTCCGACGTGGCTGCCGAAGTTTTGCAGACAAAGGCGAACGAAACGGCGGCGAACGAAGCGGCGGTTGCGCCAAACTCCGACGTCGAAACTCCGATAGAAGCGCTGGAGCAGCAAAAAATCGAATCGGTGAAGGTCGCGGCGGTTCTGGCGGTGAATCCTTTCGATGCCGCAGTTATTGCGCTGCCGAAGCAACTTCCGCAGACAGAGGTCGCGAGTGCCGTACCGCCAACGGTCGTGCCGGCGGCCGAAATTCATTCAACTGCAGTCGAATTGCGGGTAGATAGCGCCACGAAAGAGGCGCAGCCTGAACCCGTAATCGACATTCCGCTGCCATCGGCGGATTCAACCCCACATAATTTATTTTCATTTCTCGCGCAGCATTCTCCTGCGGCCACCTCACGGCCTGGCCTGAACTTCGTCATGGCGCTAGTTGCGATTGCGGGATTGTTTTCAGCGGGGGCCTGGTGGGGGATGCAGAGTCACCACAATGCCGCCACAAATATTGCTGCCGCGAAAATCCAAGATACAGGAACCGCTCCGCCATCCGTTACCGCTCCCCCGCCCCCTCGATCCGAAGTTTTGATGCCTGTTGCGGCCGACAATCTCTTGAGCCCGGCGAAACTCGAATCTGACTCCGGCATTCTTACCCCCGTAAACCCCGAAAAGCTGGCCGCGCTGCCAAAGATAACGGGAGTGAGGCACTGGTCTTCTTCTTTGGGAAGCACCGTCGTCATTGATATGGAAGACCAGGTGCCCTATGAAGTTCATCGCTTGATGTCGCCGGAGCGCATTTACTTCGATCTACACGATACGGTTCTGTCTCGGGGATTGGACGGAAAGACCATGGACGTGGGCGATGTCGCACTGAGTCGCGTGCGTGTTGCCCAACCCGTTGCCGGGCTAACGCGGATCGTGCTCGACACCAGGGACGGGTCTAATTTTTCCGTAAGCATGGAATCAAATCCGTATCGGCTGGTAGTTGAACTTCGTGGCACCGATAGAACTTTAGCGAGTAATAATATGGGTTCAGGACGAACGGCTTCGCGATCAGTGCCGATTCATCCTTCAACTTCCGCAAATGCATCTTCAGCTGCAACTAAAGCGCCAGACACTGAACTTCTAGCCGCAAGAGCGTCAGGCGAAATTTACCCCGCAAAAACGGGAAAATTTCGAATCGTCCTCGATGCCGGGCACGGCGGCTGGGATCTGGGATCAGTTGGACGGCAGGGATTGTTGGAAAAAGATCTGGTCCTTGACGTCACCGAGCGTCTTGGCAAGTTGTTGCAAATGCGCTTGGGCTCGGACGTGATGTTCACCCGGGACAGTGACAGCTACCTGTCTTTGGACCAACGCGCTGATTTGGCAAATCACGCACAAGCGGATCTGTTCGTCTCGATTCATGCTAACTACAGCAGTTCGGCAGCGGCGCGAGGAGTCGAAACTTATTACACAAATCTTTTTGCTGCTCCCGGGTCCAAGGAAGTCGAAAAGTATGATGATGGAGCCTCGGCCAAACTGACTCCCGTATCCTTATCGGCGGGAGGCTTGCACGAGAAGATCGAAGAATCGCGAAAGCTCGCGGCCAGTGTGCAGCGCTCTCTTTACGCGACCTTGGCGGCGAGTAGCCCTGACATTCGCAATCGCGGCATCAAAGACTCATCATTCGTCGTGCTGACGGGAACAACCATGCCATCGATTCTCACCGAAATTTCTTTCGTGAGCAGTCCCGCGGACGAGCATAACCTGCAGAGCGCAACCTACCGCCAGCAGATTGCCGAAGCGCTTTACCAGGGCATCGCCCGCTACCACCAGTCGTCACCCCGTACCAAAGTTGCCCAACTGCAAACCACATCAGTGCGTCGCTAGAGTTCATCGAATCGAGACCAGTGTGTATGGAATACTCCCGCCCTTCGCTTCGCGGTAGGGCGGGCCACCCACTCGCCCCACCGGGGCTTATCGTTCATAATCACGGCATCGTTTCACTGGATAGATTCGTATCAGGGTATCGCTTGAGCGATACCATTGAACTTTAGTCAGCCGCCCCTTTTAGGGGCTGATTCCGCTCGCAGCTCACCAGCTATAGTGCGCTGTGTAAGTCACTACCTTCTCACTGTCGGGAGCCACGGTGATTGGAAACTCGATGGTGTGGGCATCCGTCTTCTTATAGTCGGAGGAGTTCGAAGCAATCTCCCAAGTCAGGCTGCGATACAGATGCTCGACAACTCGAACCTTCACCACCTCTTTTTTGTGATTGCGCACCTTGATCTCAAACGATTCCGTCGCTGATTTCTTGCCGGTTTCGAGGACGTAGTCATTGCGGCGGCGCTCTCCGGTTAGATCGAACGCGTTGCCGGTGTACATTCGCACCGTCTCGTCACGAGGCGTGTGGTCGATAACATTCTCTCCCGTGAATTCGATCTGACCATCGTCATTGCGGCGGTAGAACCGCACCCGGCCTTTGGGTAGAGGTATGCCCAAATGGTTTGCTTGTGAGTTCACGAACTCGCGCATGACCCAAACTTTGGGATTGGATTCGGTCCCATAATTGCGATCATTGCGAATATTTTCCCATCCCCAGTTGTAGCGGTTGATGTCGATATTGGCCCCGTCGTAAATGTACAACTGCTTGGCTGTGACGCCGTTTCCGCGTATGAATTCCACCTGCTTTGTCTCGCGGTCGCGCAAGGTTGTTGGGCGTTCGAGCGTATAGAGGTGATATTCATCAAAGGCTTTTTCCGTTACGTTCTGCCTAAGCATTTCGTCGGCAGCTCGCATCGCCTTTGCGGCGGCCATCGGGACTTGTATCCCTGGCTGGATCTTGTTGACGTCACCGGCCATGAGCTTGATGCGCCCGTTCTCGAACGTCTTGCCAGTCTTGTTGTCCATCGTGATCCATCCCACTAAATCAACAACGTCGCCCTTATCAGGGGCAACAATGTTGTAGTCCGCCTTCCAACCCATTCCCGCGGTAACGTAGGAGAACGCCGCGGGAAATTTCCCGGCTTGATCGGTCGCGAGTGACCATTCCAAACGCGGCTTTAGAATACTATCGTCCGTCAGACTGGGAAAAACCGGAGTGCCAGGCAAGCTGAAGCGCAGTTGGCCATTGACTTCGATCACAGGCTGCTGCTGCTGACCGTTGTAGTAAGGCTGGCCAGGCTGAAAGTAGTTAGGAGGTGTATACCCGCTGCGAATAACCTTGCCTTTAACGATCTGCCCTCCGGGAAGTTCGAAATCAATTGTCTTGCCCTCGTAGAGAGAGAGTAGTAGAGGCTCTGAAATCGCGTCAGCGCGGTAATTTTGTTCTAGGATTTGCAATCTATGCTTGCCGGTGGGATCGCGCAGCACGATGGAATCCGGCTCCAGGTGCATCGTGATCTCGCTGATGTTAACCTGATTTTCGCCGGGCTTTAGATCGAGGGGAATCTCCTGGCGAACGACGGCAAAATCCTGGTTGTAGATGGTAATGGATGGTTGGGAAGACTGCGCGAAGAAAGCCGTCGAGGAAAGGCAGATAGCTAGTAGAAAGTAGACGAAGCGAGCGATCATCAAGGACCTCCACAGATCTGAAGTGCTGAAGATCTGAAGATCAGGAATTAAGTAGACGAGCAGTGCGCCAAACGTCGCAGGCGCGCCGCATCAACTCATGCTGATCCGACAGTACCTTGAAGGGAACGTCGCGGTAAGTGATTCTTGCGTGACCTCCGTTACCATTACGGCGTGCCCGTAGTTCCGCCGTACTTTTCGAGCCATTTCAACTCTTGACGCACTTTGATCTTTCCGTGCCATGGATTTTTCTTTAGAGAGTGTCCTTCGCCCGGAAAAATCAGTAATTCGCTCGGAACATTCAGTTCATGCAGGGCACGATCCAGAAGGTAATCCTCTGCAACTGCCACGCGAATATCATCGGCGCCGGCAACCATGTGGGTCGGTGTGCGAACCTTACTGATCTGGTAAATGGCGGCCTCACTTCGATAACGATCGGGCGTCTCCCACGGCACTCCCCCAAGAAAATAGGCATCGTCGAAAGTAGTGTCATCGTTGCCCCAATTGGCCACATGTTCCACCGCGCCCGCCCCGGTGACTGCTGCTTTGAACCGATTGGTTTGTGTGATCAACCAGTTCGTCATATAGCCGCCATAGCTATAGCCGCCGACTGTCAACCGGTTCGCATCGGCAGTGCCGTCCTTCACCAGCGCATCGACTCCGGTCAATATATCTTTGCCGGGCCGCGAAACAATTTCAGGAACAATGCCGAGCGCAAACTTATCTCCGTAGCCAGTGGATCCGCGATAGTTGGGCTCGAAGACGAGCCAGCCTGCAGTCGCGGCGAGGCGATCCCATTGGTACCAGTCGGCTTCGAAGTGGTTGCCGTCGGCATCCTGAGGACCCCCGTGGATGAATACAAACATCGGCAGGCCTTTCGCCTCAAACTTTCCCGGCGGATACATCAACATGCCTTCCACCGGCGTCCCGTCATCTGAAGTCCAGCGATAGGGCTCCGCTTGAGGAAGATCGCGCTCGGTAAACAGCTTGTTAAAGGCCGTAATCGGTCGAGCGTGCGCCAATTCAGACGCACCGTCAGCAATATAAATTTCCGTAGGCTTTATCGTCGACGAATACGCGAATGCAATGCGGGAAGCTTGCGCAGAAGCAGATGGGGATTCATAGGCTCCGGCCCATCCTTCGCGTTTCATAATCGCAGCCTTCGGATTCGCCTGCGTGATGAACTGCACTTCAGTACCCAAGCGGCCAGCAGCAAGTACAGAGCCGTCGGGAAGGGGCGTGTAGCGCACGATTTCGCCGGGGTAGCTAGCAAACCAGCGTTCAGGTCTTACATCCACTGGCTTCTTGTCTGATTCCTTGTTGTCTCGAGCGCCGGTATCGACCCAATACAAACGCGGTTGCGGGTCTTCATATTTGCGCTCCAATGATCCTAAGTTCACTTGAAAAAACAGGTGTCGATTATCGGTAGACCATTCAGGATTCAATTCCGCCGCTTCGTTATGTGTGAGGCGAGTCGGCTTCGCTTCCGTGGCGTTGGATTTTCCTTCCGCGAGATTAACAAGATCGAGGTTAACGAGATCGAGGTTAACAATATAAAGATCGATATCTTCAACTTTTTCCTGCCGCTCTGACACTGATGAAGTTACGAACGCTAATCGCTGACCGTCGCGTGAAACCGCTCAGTTGCGCAGCCCTTAGCGGAGTGCGCGCTATAGCAACTGCACCAGGAGTAGTGTCGGAGTCTTTTTCGGATTCCGGAAGTTCGCGGGCGCCAAGCGCGGCGCGGCGTGCCTGAGCCTCGTCGATATTCAGGCGGAAAATTACGTCGCCACGTTCATCGCCGCGATAGCGTGAAACATCTTTCCATTCTTTCTTGTGATCGTCTTTCTGTTGTTTGCTCCAGGGCTGGCGCGTCGCAAAGAAGACTGACCTGGAGTCCGCGCCCCATGCAAAGGCATGCACCTCTTCTTCTCCAGTGGTAAGGGCAAAAGCCTCCCCGCCTTTCGGCGAAATCACAAAAAGTTGAGCGATGTCGTCTTTGTCTTTGTTGTCGTCGTTGCCTTCGGTCTTGCGACTGTCTTTCCGTCTGCCGTATCCTGCGCCCGCGTCTTTGGAGTCGCCACCCTTTCGTTCCGATAGAAATGCGATCCAGCGCCCGTCCGGCGACCACTGTGGTGAGGTGTCGTGCGCAGACTGCGTGAGCTGTACCAACTGGCCGGAGGACTGGGTGTCGTCCGCGCCACCCGCCGTTCTGTACAGCCAAAGCTCCTTGCGGAAGATTTGGCGCTCCCAATCGGCCCTTTCGGTCTCAATCACTACCGCATTCCCATCCGGCGAAACCTTTACATCGGGGAAGCTGACCGAGTTGAAGAATTCATCGAGAGTCAGCTTGGGCTTTGCGTTTTGTGCGTCGGCAAAGTCTGGTTGGGTAAAAAAGGAAATTGAAACTAAGAGCCCGGATAAGAAGAGAGATGATCGTCCCATAGACCTTTCGCTGAACAATTTTCAGAATTACGAGATATACACTGCCAGGTCGGTTGATGGCAACGGCCAAAGAGCATATCCCTAGCGGGGTTGGGCTTCATGGCGCGGCCGGCTGCGCGTTGCGAAGTGCATCCTCAAGTGGCTGACTAGGGGACACACCTTGTTCTACAACCCTCCACCCGTCGTCGTAGCTGCGGAAGGCAACAGTCGAACGATAACGCACCCCGCTGTCGTAGAGCGCCGCGCCTACCTGATTTAAAGACACCCAGTGCCAAACGAATTCGACATCGGCAAAGTTACCAGCCTTGCTGATCCCGGAAATACCTAGCATTTCGCGGCGTGCAGCCTGGATCGCAATCGTACCGGCGTCGGGCACCGCAGTTGAAATTAGAGGACGCACCGTATCCACTCCGAGCGGTGTAAGCAACACATCCCAGCATGGTGCGGGATCAACTCCGATGGGACACTTCTTCTGCTCATTGCCTACGACCCAACCGCGCCGCTTCAACACCATCATTTCGGGGGAACTGAATTCCTTGTTGGAAATTACACCGCTCCGCAGCCAGAATAACTGTGGCGCTTTGAACGCTTCCGCCGCAGCGATTAGATCGCCAGCGAGCCGGCGCGTCAGGAAATTGCGTGGAGAGCATCCCGCCCCAAACAAGCTGATACACGACACGACGAAACACGATAACAGCGTCGAGAGTTTTTGTGGCAGGCGCATCGAGTCAAATTAATGAATTAAGACTGCGAATGGATTTTAACCAAGCGCGAGCGGCTTCCGGGGCGAAAAGGCAAAGCGGCAATCTGTCCATCGAATTTCTTCGACCAGCGTCCCGGAACCGGAGTGTGGCAAGATGGGCAATCGCCTTCTTCCGTTAACCGGTACTCTTCGATGAAATATCCAACGCGTTTAATCAATCGCTCTCCGCATTTTTGGCAGTGAGTGTCTTCTAAATCCCCGACCCGTCCCGGCAGGTTGCCGGGATAGATGTAGCGCAATCCCGCTTCCCTGCCAATGGCAGTAGCACGCAACAAATCCTGCGGGCGAGTGTCGGCGGGCGAGGTCATTTTATAATCCTGGTGAAAAGCGGTGACATGCCACGGAATGTCGCGCGAGACGCCGGCCAGAAATGCAGTCAGTTCGCGTAGTTCGTTGTCACTGTCATTGAAGCCAGGGATAAGCAAAGTAACGATCTCGAGCCAAATTCCCGTGCGGTACAACGTGCGAATTGTTTCGAGGATGGGTTGCAGGCGTCCGCCGAGTTGGCGATAGTGCCGATCGTCAAAACTCTTGAGGTCCACTTTGTACAGATCAATCCATGGATGGAGGTATTCGAGCACCTGTGGCGTTCCATTACCATTCGAAACAAATGCGGTCAGTAATCCCGCCTCGCGCGCTTCGCGAAAAACTGCAACTGCCCATTCGCTGGTGATCAGAGGCTCGTTATAAGTGCTGACGACAACCTTCGCGCCTTGGGCGAGAGCATCTTTGACCAGCATTTGTGGACTCGCTTCGAGCGGTGGCGAAACGGCGTTTGGATCGCGCAGCGCTTGCGAAGTCACCCAGTTTTGGCAATACGAGCAATGCAGATCGCAGCCGAGCATCCCGAAACTGTAAGCGAGCGCGCCGGGATGAGCGTGGAAAAACGGCTTCTTCTCGATAGGATCGCATTGCACTCCGGCAACATAGCCCCAGGGAACGTAAAGCGTGCCGCCGTGGTTAAAACGAACTTTGCAGACCCCGGGCTGCCCGTTGGGAATCGGGCAGCAATGTCCACAGGCATAGCAGCGCACACGATCGCGATCCAGCTTTTCCCACAGTGCCGGGTCCCCCTCGCGGACGCGCGTGTCGGACGTAAGAATATCCTGCAGTGTGGCCACACCTGTATTTTACGACTGCGGGATTGTATCTGTCTGGGGTTTGTAGCAGGAGAAAGAATCAATTTGCGATCTGTACAAACGCCGCTCGCTAGGACCAGAACTATCGGCTTTTTGTGTTTTGGAATTTCGCTTGTTCGTTGTGAGCGCGAAGCCAAAGTTCCGCTTGCTGACGAGCGGAAGATACTTGAGACTTGGTCATCTGCGAGGCCAGTCCTTCAAGTCGAGATCTGCTGTTCTCGTCGCCCTGGGCGAGTGCGAGTGAAGACCAGAAATAAGCTTTGGATAAGTCCTGCGGGACTCCACGCCCCGCCCAATAATAAGCGCCAAGCGTCGCCTGCGCCAGCGCATGCCCCTGTTCCGCGGCGCGAAAGAACCACGTCACCGCCTCAGTATCATCGCGCGCAACTTCCTCGCCGTTGTGGTAGCGCACGCCCAACTGCCATTGGGCATCCGCGTCGCCCTGATCGGCGAGCTTTTCCAGATCGGCGAACGGTCTTACTTGCCGAACTGGCGCCGGAGACCCTGCTTGGGCCGCCTTCAGAAAGCGTTGCGAGGCTTGTGGAGTCACCGCCCAGCGTCTCTCCATTGCAGGGCCAACTAAATACCCTAAAACCATCGCCACTACAACGACGCTGAGACCGATCAACGCTCGAAAAAGCAATCGTGAGGGAGCGACCGGATCAAGTTCACGAAGCTCTTGCGGAACTTCCTTTGAGTTGGCTTGCCGAGCGGTAGCCTCTTTGGACGCAACCTCTATGGGCGAAACGTCTTTGGGCGGCTCAGGTTTAACCGACAGCGCATCGGAAATCTCTTCCGTCAAAGACTCCTGTATGACCGAGGTCAAGGTGGGTTCAAACGCCTTTTCGCGATGCTTACCCATTCCCAGATATCTGTTCGGGATCATTTCGACGAGAAGATGTAAAACTGTCTTGTGAGTTCTCGAGAAACTGCGCGGCTGTGAAGCAAAAACCTCCAGCAGCCCGACAACTTGCCCTCCGGAGACAATAGGTGTAGCCAAAAGCGAACCAATGCCCAGACTGCGTCCAATGTCAGGATCCACACGCGGATCGTTCCCCATGTCCTCACATGAAATGAGGACACCACTGCGGACACATTCGCCCGTCAAACCATGCTTAACATCAACTGGCGCTCCAAGCGGAGGAGATGGTTCGCCGCTTCGCCCCCTGCAAACCATCGTGCCGTTGCTGAGAAATGCGAGGGCTGCTCCGTTCGCTCCGGTGAGACTGAGCGCGCGGTCGGTAATGATCTGAAAAACTGCATCGGCATCGTTTGCATGGTCGTGTACTTCGCGACGAACGTCGTCAAGCGCAAAAAGAACGCTTGTTTGTTCCTGGACCCGGACTGAGCTTTCCACAGGCTCACGGGACTCGACAACCGTCACCGGAGCGGGCAGTTTCTCCTCCAGTGGATCCACTGTATGTTGTGGTTCAGGCTCGTGCCGCTGCTGTTCGTGATGGGCGCGCTGTTCGGTTCGAGCCGCATGGTTGGCGCAGCCGATCAGCAAATTTGCCAGGAGCCATTCTTTCAGAATTCGTCGTGAATTTTCAGGAAGCGACGCAAACCGAATGCCTCCGCGTCCGGTGTCGTCGCTCCAAATCACTTGCCCGCTGCCATGGATATAGCTCTTGGTTTCCGGCAGCTCAAGGCAAAGTGTCAACGCACGGTTTAGTTCCAGTCTTTCGCCGGTTTGGACGGCGAAACCCTCTTCGTTCAAATCGAGCAGTTCGCTCAAATCCACAACGATCCCAGTCTCCGGACGATTGAAGCTGGCGTAAACGGGCGAGTGGAGTTTTTGACGAATGCTTCGACGGCGCTCCTCGGGACGGCTGGCACCTGGATCTGGCAATGTCTGAACGCTCCGATCCATAATTCCCTACATATTACTCCAATATTGAGAGGGAAGAGATACAAAACAGACGGATCGATTCTCGGTTAGGCTAGCAACGCTAGCCTCCTCTAATTAGAGATTTGCAGCTAGATATGGAGAATCAGATTCCGCCGACGCTACCGAAATCCTGGGTGTTGTCAAAACCCGATTTAGCGCGTCTGCGAGCGTAACCGGAAATTCGGAGGTGAGAAGGTTAATATCCAACTGTAGAGCGCGAGGGCTATACATCCGGTAGATCACGAACGAACCCCAGCGCTGATTCGCCGTTGTCACCAACTCCAGTGTGAGCCTCCACGCCGGTTGGGTCGAAATAGCCGACATGTGAGGATACTTGTTCCAGTGCAGCGGCCGGCTTGGTTCGACGAGCGCGACACCGTGATCTGTGGATACCAATTTGAACTGAAGCTCGAACGCGTCGAAATCATTCCCCTCGAACGTGGCTACAAGAATGCTGCGCACCTGATTAAAATCGCCCGCGAGCTTAAGTTCCTCAATGGCACGACGCACGGCGAGGTTGTTGATCACAATTTGCCGCTGATCGATGGTACGCTGGGCAACTCGACGCAGTTCGCCAAACTCAAGATAGTTCAGATGCTGCACGCCGAGCCAGATGCCGGTCCCGACCACTGCCATCACCAAACCGAGCGTGCTTCCTGTCGGCCACAAAAGAAACAGGCTGAGCATGGCGAAGATTGCTGAAACGGCATAGAGAACGATCACCACCTGGCGATGCGAAAAACCCATCTGCAACAATTTGTGGTGAATGTGCTCGCGATCGGCGGTGAATACCGGCCGTCCGCTGATTAAGCGCCGCACGACAGAGAGCAGGGTCTCGAGAATCGGCAATCCAAACGACACGACCGGAATAGCAACGGCAACGAAGGTGGGAGCTTTTTGCGCTCCCGCTAGAGCCAGCGCGCTGAGCATGAATCCAATAAACAGGCTGCCTGAGTCGCCAAGGAAAATTGTGGCGGGATTAAAATTGAAGCGAAGAAATCCCAATATAGCGCCAGCCAGCGTCACGCTCATCAGAGAACCCAACCATGAGCGATCGACCAGGGAGACGACAAAGACCACCATCGTCGAAAACAAGGCGGAGCCGGCGGCTAATCCGTCTAAACCATCGATGAGATTGAAGGCATTGGTGACCGCAACTACCCACAGAATGGTTAGCGGCAATCCAATGAACCAGGGTAACGAATGCGAACCGAAGATGAGCGGGAGATCTAGAACCCGCATGCCGCCGGCGAATAACATACCGGCGGCAACCGCCTGTACGGAAAACTTCAGATAGGGACCAGCGCCCTTCAAGTCATCGTAGATGCCGAGGCAGAAAATCAGGCAGGCTGGTATGTAGATTCTCAGGAGGGTGATCGGGCCTAATCCCTCAACCAGCCGCGGGAAAATCAGAGACAGGCCAAGCCATAGAGCCAAGCTGACTGAGAAGGCCAAAAAAATCGCTACGCCGCCCAGTCGAGGAAGCGGTGACTCGTGAACGTGCCGTCCATCTGGTGGTGGGGAAACCCAGCCTCTGCGGGTTGCAACGTCTCGCACCATGCGAGTCGACAAAAACGACACGAACAGCGAGAATGCGAACAACCCAAAGAACAGGAGAGTCAAAGTGTTCCTTCCAGCCCCCAACACTCATCACTCGCTTTTAGGGTCTCAGTCCTTCGCATCAGACAGATTTACCCCTTGGCTGCGAACGTGTGATGAATGGTGTTTGTAGGAACTATACAACTCGTCAGAGTCGATGGGCAACTTTTTTGCTTTATTTTTTCTTTAATTTACGCCCGCATGTGCAGCTAAATAGCGCCTTAAGGATGATTTCGACCATTACTTTGTCTCACAGAGAACGTTGCTGATGAGGTACAGATGCCTTTCCCAGAGCCGCTTTCAGGCGGCGGCGCTTGGTTCGCCACATCGGGTCCGCCAGTCCCGCGTACATGAATCGAACTTCGGACGGTGGATACGAGACCTCAACTTCCGTCCGCCAGATCAGATTCAGCGAGTCGTTGCGACAGTCAACGAATCCAGGACAGGGCGCGAAGCAGAAACGATGATGCTGTTGGATTAGCATCCACGCCCTGGGAGTGATCGAATCCCATGAAAAGGTCCATGCGAATGCATCTACTGGCTTCCCCGTCCATGCAGAAATTTGTTCGGCGCTCTCGACGATCTCGCGATGCAGTTGATCCTCAGGCAAGGTTCCAAGATTCACGTGTGAGTAAGTATGGTTGCCGATCGAGTGGCCGCGGCGAGAAAGATCTGCGAGCTGCTGCGGCGTCATGGATCGCGTCTCTTCCTCAGGCAGGTTTGGCGCATGCTCCCGGATATCGATGCGCGAATAGTAGAAGTGACGAGCTTCCTGAGAATTACATTGCACAAACTCGGGAACCACGAAAAAAACGCCGCGTGCTCCGAAAGACTCGAGCACCGGCGCTGCGACCGAATAGTTATTCAATCGTCCATCATCGAAGGTGAACAAAAGCGGTGGCTTACTACTTCTGGAAGCTTCTGGGTTCGTACGATACTCCTGCCACAAGCGGGCAAAGGTGGGAAGGTCGACCAACCTGAAATGACGCGTCGCGCACTCCAACTGCTGGCGGAGCCGAGCCTCTTCGCGCTCCGGAGTCTCGTGCATCTCGACCACCAGCATAGTGGGCGATTTTTGAGCGTAGCGCACGAGCAGCTTTCGCAAACCCAGTGCGAGATCATCCACACGAAAGACGGCGGCGGTTCTGATTAGCGCTGAACGCACAGCGGTCTTACTGCTCAAATTTCCACCCTAAATCTCTCCTCACAGAAACATGTCGCCGTCCGCCGACACGAAATGCCAGTCCTTCGACGGGAGTAGTCCATACTTGTCAATGCACCAGGCGATTGGTGCCGGAAACGACCGGACTTTGAAGCCTCTCGCCTGTAGTGCCCGCTGGTGCGTCAGACTAAGGCAGCGGAACACGAGCATATCAATCTGATCGTAATACTCGCGCCACAAACAAGAGGCAATCGCGAGAACAGTTTGCGGGTCAGTCTCGCCCCAGATATCCAATACCTGCAATGCTTTGATCTGCTGGTTGTAACCGCGATTCTGCAACCGAACCGCGATCATGAATTGCTTTTTTTCGCCATCTCCGGTGTTAAAACGAAATAAGCGTGTCTGTGGGCTCGTGTGCGAAAAATAACGCCAGTTTAGAAACGGAGCTTCCCGGCAATTTGTGATTTTGTCGCTGTGATGCTGCGCGCAGATGTCGGCCGCGTCTTCGGCATTTTTCAGCGGGAGGAGTTCTCCTTCGAGATTACCAACAGGCAACTGGCGCCGAACGCGGAAAAAAGGAGATGCGATCGCGGACGTGAACCGCGCCAACCACCCACTTCCCGTCCCGCGATACACGCTCTCCGCCAACATCGGCGGCCAGCGCAATATGCCCAACGCTTCATGATCCGAATTCCCCAACCGATATCCGCCCAGCTTCTGCCACATTGCGGCTACAGTCGGGTTCGCGGAGCTGACGAATAAAGGATAACGGCGGCCCATCTGCAAATATTTAAGAAAGATCGATGTCCCCGCTCCGCGAAATCGATCATCGACGTAAAAAGAATTGGCCATTAAGAGAGTGAAAGTCGACTGGCCCATGCAAAACTTCTGCGGAGCGCAACACATGCAACCGACAAGTTCTCCAGACGAGTTGCGTAGCAACCAACCTAAGGGATCGCCCGCGGTTCGCGCCGGATTTTCCAGCAGTATCCACGAGAGCCGTTCGACGGCAACAGTAAGCGGCGTCTCCGACCCCGATAAACGGCCGATGAATCGGGCCACTTCCTCCAGATCGGAAGGTGCGATGTCGCGGAGCTGGAGGCTTTTCTTGATCCCGTTTTCCGGCATGTTTCATTCGGTTTTCGGCCAAACGACTATCGATTGCAAGAAATAATCTTCGCTGAAATCTGTGGACCTGAGCCCTCTTAACTACACCTGCGCGCCGGAGAGCACAATGGATTGTCCTGAAATGAACGAGGCCTCCGGCGAAAGAAGATAGTGCACCGCCCCAACAATGTCCTCCGTCTCGCAGGTCCGCCCCATCGGAACGAGCGCCCTTTCGCGTTTGATCCGCAGGTCATCGGCTTGCGCGTTCATTCCGTCGGGTACGAAAGATGGACACAGACAGTTGATGCTGATTTTCTTTCGCGCCAACTCGGGAGCCAGTAGCCGGACCGCATCTTCCAACGCTGATTTCCCGAGGGAATAAGCCCCCAGGCCGAGCGCTGGCTTGTAATGTCCGGCGATCGAACCGACCGATACCAATCGTCCGCCATCGGATCCCACAAGGCCGAACAATAAACGCGCCAGCCGCACCACGTGCGAAGTCCCAAAGGCAAGCTGTTGTTCTATGAGCCGAGTGTCGCTCTGCAGCAATCCGCCCTTGGGCATTCCCGGCCAGGCGCAATGGACAATGCCATACAAAGGGTTGCCACCCAGGTGCGCGGAAACGATTTGCTCCCATTCCGGAGCGCTCATGTCGGCCTGCACTTCGATTGTATGGGAAGGCTTTTCCTTTAGCGGATGGCGGTGAACCAACGCCAGCACGGAGAACTTTTCTGCAAGCGGCTTTAACATGGCTGCGCCGATTCCTCCAGATGCCCCGGTCAGGATCACAATCTTTCGCTCAGTAGAGAAAGCTGCGTTCGCTTCAGTGGACGCAGGCGCATCGTTTGCTGATTGCTCAGTCTTTCGCGCTTGCAGCGTGAACGCCATGATGACTTCGGATACCGGCGCAAGCGAAGCAAGGTCACTGACGATTACACGAATGCTGCCCGCGCGCGACGAAGAATTCCACGCCGTGATTTCTCCGTTGACGCGCACCCGGGAGGGAAAATAGAGAGGAGAAAGAAATCGGGCATTGACTGAGCCGAGAAGCACGTCGCGGCCTGGCAAATGCATGCCTATCAAAGCCGACGCTAAACCAATTTGAAAAGCGCCGTGCGCAATTCGCTGCGAATACCGGCTTTGTAGGGCAAATTCCGAATCCACGTGCAAAGGATTGAAGTCGCGGGAATTGGCGGCAAAATCCAGTACGTCTGATTCTTTGATTTCCCGTTCGTACTCTGCCGAGAGTCCTACTCTCAGTTCGCCGGCCGAAACAACTTTGGGCGCAAGCGTCACGCTGCGTTCCCCGGAGACAATGTCCGCAGATAATCAAGAATCAATTCGAATGAGATTAAATCTGCCATGTCATCTGGGGATATGCTGACGCCGAATTCCTCCTCGACAACAGAAATTAAAGTGATGCCAGCCAGGGAATCCCAGCTTGCCAGCGAGCCTATGGCAACCGATGGGATCTCCTGGCGGTCAAGTTCTGGAAAAACGGTGGCGAAGCAGTTGACCAGGCGGTTCTCGAGTTCAGCCATTCGCCGGTTCCTCGATCACATGGCTGGACTCGGGGCAGTTCCGCAGAAATTGTTCGCGCGACAAATGGCAGCGCGGCTCCGCAGGCGCCTTGCGGATCTGTTGCAAAAAGTCTCGCATCGGCGCGTTGCGGGCTGTTGGTAAAAAGTCGAACTCCATTTCATCTACGTCCAGTTTGGCAAAAAGCCAGCGTATACACTCATATTCAATCAATCGAGAAAATGCTCTGCAACTCATAACCCAGGTACGAATACACAACTTGCGGCTTTTCCCAGAGTCGCCGTTCATAAGCTCACCCGCGATAACCGCTATCTTTCCCAAAGGGCCATACTTGTCACGATACGTGATGGCTGCCACCACTGTATCTGGCGCATCAATCCACTTTTGCCACTCCACTTCTTGAAAGCGTCGCCCATTCAAGTTGAACTGGTTGGTTTTGTTCACTAACTCCAAGGCTCTTGAATCGAGTGGTTGCTTCTGCGAACTTATGGCTATTGTTCCAGCGATCTGGCGAAAAAAATCACCCAACGCTTCCTGAGATGTCTGTTTAATACGTTCTTGCAAATCGGCATTCGCTCGCAGGCTTGCGGCGCGAAGACCGTCCTCCTCGGATATGTTGTCCTTCCCGAACAGATCACGTAGCCGTTCCAGCAACTCATAAGCCGCTTGCGGATTTTCACGCGGGAACACCAAGCATTCTATGCCGGGATGGGCCACTTTGATCTCCGCCAGGTCCATTGCACTATCGTCAACACACACCACATCGTCAGCCGAAATGTTCCATGCGCTCAGAATGCGCGCTACCGACTCTGACTTAGCACCCCAATGCACCTCGACGGGAAAAACATCGATCGCATGCAGAATAAGGTCGCGGGTGGCAAAAGCCTCTTGCACTAACGAAGGATCGTTCCTGCTGGCAACTGCTATCAAGGTGCCAGATGCCGCCAGAGAGTGCAGTAGCTGCTGATACAAAGCATGAATCTGGCTGTGGTTGTCCAAATCCCAGGAGATACCTTGCGATCCGACTTCGCCGAGAATACCACGCCATAGTGTGTCGTCGAGATCCGTGATCAAACCTTTCTTGGGCCTCCGATTCAAAACTAATCGAGCAAACACTTCGGCGAGCGCCGAAGCATGAGTCAAGGTGTAAGGGAATCCGGTTGTCAGATCAGATTTGACATCGAGACGGTGAGAAGAAGAGGGCGCGTCAAGTAGCTGTGTATTCACTATTTTGACGCCTCGAATATGCGATAACTCAGCGCTGAGCGTTGCAACCCCGCTTCTCAGTTCAAGGGTGAACTCACTCGCGCGTGACATCGGAGTAAAGGAAATCGGAATCAGAGGAAGCGTCGGAAAGGACACAATCACCGGTGTATTTCGGGCAAGCGCGTCAATGCTATCGCGCAGAACCCGATAGTGACGATTCACTTCATTCAAAATGTCGGGCAATTGAGACGGTTCCCATCCGCCCACGCGCCGCAGACCAAGTCTAGGATCAAGGTCAGCCCATTCGATCACTACAACAGCTGTATCAACCTCTGTTGCGAGCCCCAAATTGCCAATCAGGTCACCATACAAACCGGTGTGTATGTGTGGATTTCGTTCAGGAAACAATTTGCATAGCTGTGCTCGGAGGAATGTTTCTAAATGGAGAGGAGTGAAACCACAAAGCAATGCGATGTCCAGCCGGGAAGCGTCCGACCGAACTGACTGAGTAACTTTTAAGGCTTCGGCCAGCTTCATCGTCATCGGCTTAATGACTCAGCCTCTCCAGCGCTCACAGTCGCAGAGGGCACCGTTACTACTACTTTCACTGGTGCTCTGGGAGGCTCAGGCGCGACGCGATCCTTCAACTTCAGGAACCATTCCTCATAGTATTTGCGTGAGATATATGCCAAACCGACCGCAGTCGCGCTCACCACGGCAAAGCGGAGAACGATCAACCCAAAGTGCCCGGCCGAGGGCTGAAGCCATGGCCAGAACTTGCCAGTGACCTTGTCATAGATACGAAATACCATCGGATGAACGAGATAAAGGCCGTAGCTGATGTATCCGAAGAACTCCAGGAATAAACTGTGAACAAGCTTGCTCTGTGGGCTGCTACCAACTACGAGGAAGAGAAGAAGAACTCCCGCAAAAAAAGTATTTACCAATGTAATTTGCAGACTCGCCCCGAGGATAAATTGGCGTGACAGCATGCCGAAGGGCGCGCCGGCGACCATTAAAATCGGTGCTATCGTCAAAAGAATCGCGGCACCGGCAGCAGCGTGCTTTCTGCTGATCGAGCTTCGCAGCACAATTGCCAGCAGACTCCCAGCGGCGAGGCCATCCGCCGCGAACCATGTATACCATTCCCCGCCCAGCATATGACCATAGTGAAACGCCACAGCCCTGGCGAGAGGTATAACCAGACAAATAGCCAAACAAAACTGGGCCAGTAATCGAGGCTTCAAGTTTCTGACTACGGACGGCCAGACTATGTAGTAGTGCTCTTCGACCGCTAACGACCAGAGCGGATGATAGTCCATGGATACAGCGAAAAAATTCGTCATATTGGACAGATAAATAAAACTCAGACCAAGAAATCCCGCGGACGCCTGATGGAGAATGCCGAGAAGGATCAGCAGCGAATAATATGCAGGCAAAATTCTGAGGGCGCGGCGTGCATAAAATCGCCGGTAATAGTCGGGCCGACTCTTGGATTCGAGAAGAATTCCTGTTATTAGAAACCCAGAAAGAACGAAGAAAAGATTTACGCCAAGCGATCCTGGCTGGGTCGCAAAAATAAGTAGTCTACGTACCCCTGTGAAGGAGAGCTCTCCATAGTCCGCTCTGAATCCGTGAAAGAACAGCACGCCGAGAATTGCTATTCCGCGCAGCACGTCTAGTTCTGGCATGAACCGCCGTAATAGAGGCTGCGTCGTGGGCGCCTCGGTTTTCACAATTCATCCTCCGCGGCTTGCGCGGCTGCTCGTACACAGAGAAGCCAACGCCAAGAAATTCAGCTTAAGGTAATTTTGGAGATTATACCGTTAACCTGGCCAGCCGCACCTGCCTGAAACCGCTTTCTCTAAGCGCGTTTTGCCACTTTGCCTGTGTTAAACTCGACGCACACGTTAAATCCAGGAGTCTAGGTATGGCCCGGCGGAATTGCGGCTTCGTTTTGCGACGCGTCTATACGTTTGTCGTGATCTTTTGCAGCATCCGTCTAGTGGGTCAGACAGAGGTCAAAGGAGAAGTTCCGCAACCAACTGAGTCACCCGCCCAAACCTTTGCTCCCCGCGCGTCCCGGCTGCTTCCAAATTCTAATGTCAAGTTGGGAGTTGGCGATTTGGTAGAAGTCGCTGTTTTCGGAGTACCTGATCTCTCTGCCAAAACCCGCATCAGCGGTTCCGGAGACATCTATCTCCCGCTGATTGACTACGTTCACGTTGCCGACCTCACCACCGACGAGGCGCAGGCGATGATCCAAAAGCGCCTGGAGGATGGAGGGTTCGTGCGCAACCCGCACGTTTCTATTTTTGTGGATGAATCCATTTCCCAATCTATTACGCTACTTGGCGAGGTTAGCCACCCCGGCCCCTACCCTGCGACCGGCGAACGCCGGCTTTTCGATCTGATCTCGGCGGCGGGTGGATTGACTGAGAAGGCTGGTCGCGCCGTGACAATCGAGCGTCGCGGTACTCCAGAAGAAAAGATCCAGCTGCAGATCTCATCGAATTTAGCGGAAGACGACAAAAGCAATGTCGACATTTTTCCCGGCGACACCGTCTTTGTCTCCCGTGCCGGAATCATCTATGTGGTCGGAGACGTTAACCGTCCCAGCGGTTTCCTCATCGAGGACAACAATCTTAGCGTTCTCAAGGCTCTAGCTCTCGCCGGTGGTAGTACCCGGACTTCGGCCTTAAGTAAAACGAAGATCTTACGGCAAACTCCGAATGGGGTTCAAGCCATTCCCATCAATTTGAAGAAGGTCCTGTACGCGAAGGCTCCCGACGTGGCCCTCGTAAAGGGAGATATACTATTTGTTCCAGGAAGCGCAGCCAAGGCCGCCGCATATCGCACCGGCGAAGCGGCGTTGTCATTGACCACAAGCGTTGCTATTTTGGCGGTACATCCGTAGGTGAAGCTACTTCTCTAAAATCTGCATCACGCTGATGTAGTCTCGAGCTTTTTTCCCCCGAGAGAAATTATTGAGGATGTGCTCCCGGCCATTGACTCCCATTTGCCGCCCGCGCTCCGGTGATGAGGCCAGTTCCACAATTACTCGAACCAGCGCATTACTATTTTCCGGTTCCACAAAGACGCCCGCCTCGGCTTCCTCAACAATCTGCCGCGCCTGCCCGTCGACAGCCACGATCACCGGTTTTTCGCACGCCATATATTCGAGCAACTTCGTGGGAATCACCGTCTTGAACAGCTCCGACTTTTTCAGCATGACCACGCAAACGTCCGCCGCCGAAATATAGGCTGGGATCCTCTCGCGCGGCTGTTGCCCGAGAAACTGAACATTCGCAAGCCGTCTCCTAGCGGCGAGGTCAACGATGCGTTCCTTGTCCGCCCCTTCCCCGATGAGTAAGAATGTCGCCTTTGGTAGCGCAGTACGCAGCTCTTCGGCGGCTGCAATCAGGGTCTCCAGCCCGTGGGCATTGCCCATTGTTCCGATGTAGCAAATAAGAAAACGGTCTTCGAATCGCAGTTCCCTGCGCAATTGTGATGCTGCTGGGTCCAACCGGAAAACATCTGTTTCAACGCCATTTTCGACTACCGCGATTTTTTCTGCCGGGACATTCCAGTACCGCATCAGATGATCCCGGAAAGCCGGTGAAACCACGACGGTTAGGTGGGCGCGCCGGTAAAGGAATCCGGCGATCGCGCCGAGTGTGCGGTGGAGCAAACTGCCCGCAGCCCCGGCGCCCACCGCAGCCAGCGATTCCGGCCAAAGATCGCGGACTTCAAAGACAAACGGAACGCGTTTGCACCACGCCAGCCACCATCCCGCAAGCGCGCAGAGCAATTGCGGCGAAGTGGCAATGATCACATCGCTTTTTGGCAAGGCCAATCCACTGATACCTGCTGAAACGCAAAATGAAACATAATTTCGGATCCTCTCGTGCACCTTTCGATTGGGTAGCGGCCACAGCCATGTGCGGACGACGCGCACACCATCGGCGACCTCGGTGTCGTGAAGGCGGCGGAAGCGCAATCTCCAATTTTCAGGCACCACGCCCGTCGGATGATTTGGGAACCCGGTGAGCACTGTCACTTCGTGACCCATCCGCGCCCAGTGCATCGACAACTCCGCCGCGCGAGCAGCGGGCGCTCCCATTTCAGGCGGAAAATATTGCGAGACGTAGAGAATTTTCACGAGGGCGTCGGCAGAAATTATTGGAATAGCGAATGGTGCTGGTGATCGATATTTATTTTATAAAGTGGTTTCGGCGAGGGACCCAACTGCAACCGGCCTAGCTGAAGTTCGCGATTCCTCCAAGGCGAATGTCGCCATCATGGTATTGACGATCTGCGCTAGAGGGATCGGCGACTCTCCGCCGGCACGCAGAGCGGTCACGAACGCCTCCCATTCGCGGCGATGGCCTTTATCTTGTCGCAAGATGGATCGCGAAACTTTTTTCTTTCCACCGCGAACTGTTTCAAGCCGGCGAAAATCTTCCAGTGCTGCCACCGCACCGCCGCCAAAAACTTCAACTCGCTCTTTGGAGTAAGACTTGTCGCCGTTGGCCAGGTAGCTGATGGTCCCCTGCGAACCGTCAGCGAATCGCATTGAGCTAATTACGTTGTCGTTGCTGTATTTGCCGGCGTTGGCCAAGCTGTTGACCTGAACTTCAATCGGAGCCGCACCGACTAGGAACGTTAGGAAGTCAACGAAATGACAGACCTCTCCGATGATGCGACCACCTCCTTGTTCAGGATCGTTCAGCCAATGGTCGGCAGGAATGAAACCGGGATTCACGCGGTAATGTAGAGCCAGCGGCTCGTGAATACCTCGAAGAAAACTTTTCAGTTCAATGGCGAGAGGAGCGAACCGCCGGTTGAAACCCACCATCAGGAGGGGACTCCCAGCCGGTTGCGAATGTTCTGGTCGCAGATGCGAATAATGTTCCTGGTAAACCTGCACGATCTCGCGCAATTCATCCTTGTTCAAGCACAGGGGCTTTTCGCAGAAAACGTGCTTCCCTGCTTTAAGCGCGGCAATCACCTGAGGAGCATGTAAATGATGACGAGTGGAAATGACGATTGTGTTGACATCGGGGTCGTTAATCAACTGCTCCGCGTCAGTAGCACAATACCTGAAATCAAATTTCTTCGCTGCGTGATGGGAATGAGAACCATTGGCAGCGCATACTCCGACCAACGTGACACCACCTACATGTTTTATCGCGGGCAAAAACGTGCTTGTGGCAAAACTTCCTGCGCCTAATAGTCCAATCGACACTTCACCTGCCGCGCTGGAACTGGTTGCTCTCTCTCCCGAGGGCTTGTTCAACGAGATGCGTTGAGTTTCCTCGGCAATACCGGGATAAGTAATCAGAACTCCCAAGAACGGCTGCTCTGCGTTCCCCGTGATGAGTTCGTAAGCAGAGCGTGCTTGATCGATTGGAAAGCGGTGAGTGATCAAAGCTTCCACATTCACTTTGCCATCTGCGAGAAGCTCGAGAAAGGCTTCCATGTTGCGGGTCTCGGTCCAACGTACATACCCGATAGGGTAATCAATTCCCTTTTGCTCATAGGCTGCGTCATAACGCCCCGGTCCATAGGAGCGCGAAACGCGGAAGTCGAGTTCCTTCTCGTAATAGGTCCTGCGCTCAAGCTCCATTCCTACGGCGCCAACCGCAACAATCACGGCCCGATCCCGCGCCGTTTGGGCGGCAAGGTTAACCGGCTGGCTGCCCGCTGCCTGGGCTGCAATCAGCACGGAGTCCAAGCCCCGTCCTCGCGAGTATTGCATGCCAGTGTCGACGAAGTCGGCAGCGGAATCGGCGGCCGCATCGGCACCCAAGCGCAATGCAAGCTCAACTCGGCCACGATCAATGTCCATGCCAATCACGCGGCACCCGGCTGCTTTCAGTATTTGCACGGTCAACTGGCCGAGTAAGCCGAGACCGATCACTCCAACGACGTCTCCGAGCTTAACCTCGGCGGTGCGCACGCCGTGTAACGCGACTGCTCCGACGGTTGCCGCAGCAGCGTGATCGAAGCTCACCTCAGAAATAGAAGGAATCTTCGCGAGCAAGAGCCGTGGAATGCACGCAAGTTCGGCGTGTACGGCGTGGCCAGCACCGGCGCAGGCGACACGATCGCCGGGCTGAATGTCTGTGATTCCTTCTCCCACAGCCAGCACTGTTCCGGCGCTGCTGTACCCGGGAGTACTGGGCTGATCCATGCGATTGCGAACCGCGGCGAGGGTCGAGACGACGCCGTCTCTTCGTACCTTGTTCCACACCTCGCGCACCAGGTCAGGACGCATTCTCGCCTTCTGCACTAGATTTTTGCGCGCAAACTCCGATGATGCTCTTTCTGTGCCGACAGAAACCAGCGACGCGGCCGTGCGCACCAGCACGCAGCCCGGCAGCAAGTTTGGAGTGGGAATGTCGACCACTTCAATTTCGCCGCCGCTCACCTGTTGTAAGACCTGTTTCATATCGTGTCGCAAAGCCCAAATCGTCACAATCGTCGAGAAAACAACATCGAGAGCCCTTACCCAGAAACAATTGTACGATGGTTATCCAGTGACCCTTTCGTCCGACCCGAGTGTCATACTCACTTGATACACTTGCGCTGCGCCACGTGACAGAATCACGTTCCGGCCTTCGTGCCGGATTTGAAACTCATCCCCAGCCAAAATAACAGTAACAATTCGAGCCGGCAAAGGTGCGCGAACCTGATGTAAAAGCGATATTGCCGGACATAATTCGCCGTAAGTTGGCGATTCCCATCCGAGCAGGTTGGCTTCATCGCTATTGCGCACTTTCTTTGCTAAAACCTTTCCACCGCGCAGGACCGCAGTGCTCGCGTTGGAATTTGAAAAAATATTCCAGTGAAAGCGTTCCTTCTGCGCCGACAAAACGGCTGCAAACGGTAACTCAGAAATCACCTCGAGTGGAAGATCGGGCAGCAACCAGTGCAATCCCAATTCGTGCTCACCCTTACCCAACAGATCATCCACGATCACCCAGGCGTTTTCTCCCACGCACTGGACCATTCTCCGATGCGTCACTCCTAATCGAGTCACCCCGAGTCGACGATAACCGTCGTGTTCGCCCTCAAAGGTGTCGAGGAACTTGGCATCGGGTTGCGACAAGCTGTCGCCGGACAAACTGCGGCAAAACGATCGGCCCGAGGCCTGCGCCCAATTTACCCAGAGAAAGCGTCCGGCCCGTAGCATTTGGTCGTGACCGTCCACCGTAATGGTGTTATGCACTCGCGTGCCCGCAAGGCCGTTATCCCACGGAGGTTCGCCGTTGTAGAGGTACGTTCCCGCATCGCGCGCAAGGTTGAGGCCGTGCCACCACAGGTCTACATGTAGTTGATCGGCCTGAAATGGACGGCGTGTGTAGCGCCCTGCTCGCACCAACGCCCATGAATTCTCGGTGCCAAGCCGATGGTAGCCTGTCAAAGAACTGTTGGACATGCTTACGGAATTCGGGGGGCTACCTTGTTGACTGGGTTTTCCTCGCATCCTTGACGACTCAGTCTTGCGGCCAATCCACAGCGCCGCCTCATCCCAGGGCCCGGGTGGCAGTGCGGTGCAGCGATTCAAAACGCATTCTCCCATTCGCAGCAAAGGACGAAAGTCGCTGTACTCACAAGTCGCCAGAGGCAAGACATGACTGCCATCGTTGGAACCGTAGTTGGGCGCTTGTCCCGACCTTTTGTCCACAAATTGACTGATGAACTCGAAGCTCACGCCAGTTCGCTCGAGAATACCCGCGTCAAGTTTCTTGTTGCTAATTTCCGCGAGGCGAATGGTCCACAGAAGTTGTTGCAAAACCATTCGCTGATAGTTGAATGAATTCTGAAGGAAGACTCCTTCCGGCGTGATCTGGTCGAGGACGGCTTTCCGCAGAATTCCTGCACCCTGTTTCTGCCATTCGGGAGCGTCATTAAGTTCAGGATAAAGTGTCCCGGCAGTCCACAGGCCTACTGCTTCGCTGATTAAGTGGTTGCTGCGCTGAGATCGCGCGTAATCGAGGGTCTGCGCGGTTCGCCACGCGTGGGCAGCGATCATCGATACCAGGAGCGCGACCCGTTGCGCCGTGGTAGTACGCGAACAAACAAATGCATACAGAGCAAACGTCCACGCCATGATGCGCAGCGAGGATTCCTGACCGCATATCCACAATGGTCCGGACATGGGGGGATTGTTGCTGGCCCAGTTCTCGATGGATCTCCAGAAAGCTTCGGCGAACCGCTCATCGCCACTAAGGGCATAAGCTCGAGCGAGCGGATAAACAAAAAGAAATCTTGACGGTTCCAGGATGAACTTCAGATCGCCATATTCTTCAGATGCGAAACGCATTTTGGTCCAGGGGCGATCGGGTTGCACCGTCACGCCAGTCGCTGAATTTCGGAACCACCGGGGAGGAAACCCGCAATCGAACGAAAGTCGTCCGAAATACGGCAACTTACCGTCCAGTATTTTATTCGCCTCGGCAACGGCAAGTTCTTCACCGGGTGCGCCTAGAAGCTTCCTGAGTTCTTTAGAGAAGTTACGAGAATCAGAAAAGAAGAAGGGCGGGTCGCCCTTGAGACGGCTGTTCAAAAGATCTTCCGCTGAAGTGTTCGATATGATCCGTGGCAGTTCCCACGATTCCCACCCACGAACCGCTTGCATGCGGCGAGACATCAATCCGCTGCCGCGTTGCAGTTCATACTCCAGACGCAGCATGCCATCACGCGCACCGAATGTACGGGCAATCTGCAACATATTCCCGAATTTACCCATCGTACTCGTCCGACTTTTGGAACCCGGAAGCGACCGCAGTCAGCTGGCCCTTTCGCAGACCACGCTCGGCAACAGCCTTTAGGCGTTGGTGCATTACAAAAAATTGGGGATCACTTTCGCAAATCGTCGGTTCGTGATTCGTCTGGGGAGCAGGTAAGACTGTGCTGCCGGCGAAACTCGAAACTCCCTCAGCAATTAACTCAATCCCAGCAGCGATCATCCGGTTACGAAGATCGACCAATGAACCGCATCCGCCGGGAACGGTAAATTCGCTACGCAGTACGATAGGACCAGTGTCAATGCCACTATCCATCAGGTGAATCGTGATTCCGAGTGGAACTCCACACAGCAGCGACCACTCGGGGCTGCTCATTCCGCGGACTTCCGGCAGCAACGCCAGGTGCGAATTTAATACGCCAATCCGAAATGCTTTCAGCGTTTCTTCCCGAAGAATATTGCCTCCCGTGAAGATCGCGAGATCAGCGGACCACTTCTTTAGCTGCGCAAGAGCGCCCGCCGAATTCTGGTCAGCACACGTCGCCACCGGGAATCCATAACTGCGAGCTACTTCGCGCAAACTGCGGAATGTTCCATCTCCGTGGCGCAGCATCGTTTCAAGGTAAGCATTGCGTACCTGCGTCCCAGTAGCCTTTCGCGGGCCCAGTTTCCCGACCGCAAAGTTGTAGGACTCGCGCAGTCCCCACTGACCAACTTTGCGCAAGAGCGTCCTGCGATCCCATGAAGGCAGCGTCAGTGCCCCGACCGGGACGTGTCCAAGTTGCGAAAGGCGAGCAGCAACGGCACAACCGGTTTCGCTGTAGGGACTGGAGCAAAGTATTACGACGCGCATCGCGACGCCTCGGACTTCGACTGTGACTTCGACTTCGACTCAGACTCTGCTTCAAATCTGGCTTCCATTGCGCACGTCAGACGCTCTTCGAGCATCAGAGCATCGGCCAGAAACTTTCCTCCCCAACTGATCAATCGCATCGGTTGGTACGGTGCCCAGATTGGAAACGAGCCGGCCACGCCTCCCACAACTTCACGACGGCCCCTGACCGGAATCAATTGCTTCAGCATCTCATTCATTTTGAGCGCCGCATTGAGATAACGTAAATCGCCATTGACCTCAAACAGCCGCAACCACACACAGGACATCTGCGCGTTCCCGGTAAGACATGCAAATTTCCGACCGCCTCTAAAGTTGGGGTCGTAAATTCCCCGCAATTGTTTGTGCGTCTCAAATTTCCGCAGCAGAAGCCAGGCCGCCTTCTCCGACGCCGCGATCGCGTCATCGCGCCGCGTCAAGATGCCGCATTCGAGTAGCCCTTGAATCACGTAGGCAATGAAATGCAAGTAGACGGGATGTCCATGGAGATTGATCCCGTCAATCCAGCCGCTCGGCTTTACATGACCCAACACCCAATCGATGTTCTTGTTGGCCGCTACAGCGTGCCGGGATTCTCCTGATCTGGCAGCCAGTTGGGCGAGTGCCCACGAAACCATGCTGTAATACGTGTGAGCGGATTGCTGGTACGCAGCGGGTCCAGACCACGAGCCATCCGGCAGTTGGATTGCAGCCAACCAATCGCCCGCCGCAACTGCCCGTCTCAGAATTTCGGGGCTTCCCGTTTCGGCGTGAACGCGGACCAGCCCCTGCAAGATCTGGCCGGTGTTAAACACGGAAGGAAGCGCCTTCGCGCCGGCCTCGTGCAGTCCGCCGGGAAAAGCGCCAGAAGCCATTTGCAGCGAAAGCAGCCAGTGCGTTGCACGCTCAGCGGCTAGACGCGGCGCGTCATCGCCGGAAATTGCGGAAAAATCATACAGCGTCGGAATAATGTAGCCAGTCACCTCGGGATACGAGCCGGAATATCCACTGAGAAAACTGTAGTACGCGGGAATGCCGCCATCGGCGCGCTGCGCACGGAGAATCCAATCAACCACTGAGCGCAGAACGTTGGCGGTGGTAATGGTTGTGGTCGCATATGAATAGAGGTGTCGAGGGGTGAAAGTCGTTCGCAGTTCATCCGAAGCGAGTTTTGAAATGAGGGGGATAACACGTTGCGGTGCCCTGATCAAACCCAAAGCTTCGTTCAGGCCGCGCACGGTTTTAGTAGCCATGGAGCTCACGCCGTCGCCAGTTGCGCTGTTCCAATTTGTTGCTGTGCAAACTGGCGAGCCCCGCCGTCGAGAAACAACTGCATCCAAATTTCCAGTGTCAGTAACTGCCAAATCTGCATCGACCAATCTTCCGCGCCGCGACGTTGCTCGTCGACGTAACGTCGCACCACTTCAGGACGAAACAATCCCCGCTTGCGGATCTGCGTCTCCGAGAGAAGTTCGTCAACCATTGGACGCAAATCGTGTGCAAGCCAATAATCTACAGGCGCTGCAAATCCAGCCTTCGGTTGACGCATTACTTCGGCGGGCAACAGACCGCGCATAGCTTCTCGAAATATATGCTTCGTTACCGGACGCCATTTTCCCCTCAGTTTCAACTCCGGCCGCACATTCCAGGCAACAAATTCGGCGAATCCTCGATCCAAAAACGGCACTCGTACTTCGACAGACGAGGCCATGCTCATTTTGTCGTTGTAAGTCAGATTTAGCGTAGTCATGAAAATTTTCGTGTCCAGATAAAGCATCTGGTTGAGAAAATCCGCGTGACGTACTTTGTCGAAGGCCCCCAGATGTTCATTCGCGGGATCAGAGCCTGGCAGCTGGGACGACATCTGCGAATATAAATCTGCCTTCTGTCCCCGATCAAAATACGTACAATTCCGGACGAAAGCATCAGTCGGACTAAGCGCAGCGCTCCGAGCCATCTTTTTCGCCAGGCGCACCGATCCCTTCATCGCGGTTCCACGCAGCGAGGGCAGGCTCAACAATGCGTGCTCTGCCGCCGAGCGAGCGAAACCGGGAATGCGCCGATATTCTGCCGCCCAGTTGTGTGCAACGTGCTTGCGATATCCCGCAAAAATTTCATCGCCGCCTACTCCCGAAAGCATTACGGTCGCATTCTTTCGCGCCTCGCGACAAACCAGAAACGCCGCGATGATCGCGGGATCCGCTGTAGGCTCGTCCATGTGCCACGTCAACTTCGGCAACAGCTCGGTGACATCCGGTTCGACCACAATCTCATGATGCTCACAGCCTAGAGTACGCGCCATGCGTTGCGGGACGCCCGGGTCGTCGATCGCGTTTTCACCCACGCGATATTTTTCGGGAAACGTGATCGTGTACGTCCGAACCGGCTGCTTCCGAGCCATGGCTGCAACGATGCTGGATGAATCTAATCCCGCACTCAAAAACGCGCCGATCGGAACATCGCTTACCATCTGCTGTTCGACCGACGCGCAGAACCGCTGCCTGATCTCATCCGCGAGATCCGCCTCTTTTCGTTCAAAATGATATTCCGCAGGAGGAAACGTCAGGTCCCAGTACTGTTTAATCTCGAAATCGCCGTTCTGCCACGTCGCATAGTGGCCGGCGGGAAGCTTGAGAATTCCGTTAAACATGGTTAGCGGATCCGGTACCCAAAGAAAAGTCAGGTATTTGTCGAGCGCCTCCATGTTCATACTCGCTTCAATCCCCGGCACTTCAAGCAGAGCCTTAATCTCGGAGGCGAAGGCAAGTTTTCCGTTGCGCTGGCAGTAGTAAAACGGCTTGACTCCGAAATGATCGCGCGCCAAAAACAACTTCGGCGATGAATTTGACGGCGACCCTCGCAAGTCGCAGATTGCGAGCGCGAACATTCCATTCAGCCGATTCAAACAGTCGACGCCATACTCTTCGTAGAGATGAACGATTACTTCCGTATCGGTGTGAGAGCGAAAATGATGTCCCTTGCCTTCGAGCTCGTGGCGCAGCTCGGCAAAGTTGTAGATCTCCCCGTTGTAGGTGATCCAAACCGTTCCATCTTCGTTCGACATCGGCATATGACCATCAGGCGAGAGATCGAGAATGGCGAGGCGCCGGCTTCCCAGACCAATGTAGCCACCATCCGCGAAACGCCGCTCCCACAGCCCGGAGTCATCCGGACCGCGATGAGTTTGCACGTTCGTCATCCTGGCGAGCGCATCTGCATCGCCCCAATTGGCGAGGCCGCTGATTCCGCACATCGTTCAGTTCCTCCCCATCTGCAGCTCGTAAATTTTCGCCTTTATGTGAAAAAACTGGATGCCCTGCAGTGCGCAGTAGATGAGGCCTGGAACGCCGTCCAGAAACCCGAGGTTCCACACATACTTGTAAAGAAAGAATACTAGCGGCGACCCCGGCATCCACAGAAAATGCCGCCGCAGCCATCTACGACGCTGCGCCTGCGTTCCCCAAAGAGACGGCTGAATTTCCTCGTCGCTCCTATCGTGAATGCCATCACACCAAACGCGCGCTTCCCAATTCGAGTACTCATTGTGCTTCTGGATGTAACGCGATAACGATTCGATGTTGTGATGGATAAGCGGATGGACAAGTTTCCGCGTGCTTCCGTTCACCACGACGTGTTCATGAACTTCCATGTCGGCCATGCTGGCATCTTGATCCTGAAGGCGGCATTCGAAGCGTCCCAGTCCCTTACGGAATAACGACAGCTTCCAGAAGCTTGCGCCGCAGTGTCGGAGTTGCTGTCCGAGGAAATGTATCTGCAGGGCAATATAGTAACCGTCGGTATGGGGATTTTGAATTGTCCGCGAAATTTCGTGCGCCAGTTCGGGTGTAAGAACTTCATCCGCATCAAGAAGCAAAATCCAGTCGAAGGCGATGGGGAGAGTATTCATCGCCCACTGGCGCTTCTTCGGCCACCCCCCGACATACTGAAACTGCACGACCTCCGCGCCATAAGAACGTGCTATAGCGCATGTATCATCCGCACTCTGCGAATCGATCACGTAAACTTCTCCCACCGATTTCAGCGATTCCAAGCAGCGCGGAAGATTATGAGCTTCATTACGGACGGGAATTATTACTGTGAGAGGAAGCAGCGCCGAAGTTGTCCCCGCCGTGGATATGGAAATTTTTGATTTCGTCTCGATCACGTCTGTCCTGGGGGTAGAAGGTTCTATTATCTTAGCCTTCTGCGCCAGTTTTCACAAAGAACGCTATGCTAGTATCGCTTTTGGGATTATGCCGCAAGCCTCGCCAATCCGGGGGTTCGACGAACACGAACTGAAGGAGGATGTTCGGAATTTCTGGAACGCTGACCCCTGCGGTTCGCGATATCTTGGCGAACGGTTCGATTTCGAGGCGCATGCCCGCGCTCGTTACGAACTAGAGCCGTACATTCATGAATTCGCCGGCTTCGCCCGATCCAGGGGGCAACGCGTGCTCGAAGTGGGAGTCGGCATGGGCGCCGACTATCTGGAATGGTTGAAAGCGGGCTCACAAGCTAGCGGCGTAGATCTTTCAATCGCGTCGATCGAGCGGGCGAGGCGCCGTTGCGAGATCGCAGGATTCGCCCCTGATCTGCGGGTCTCCGACGCAGAGCACCTGCCATTTCAAGACGACACTTTCGACATCGTTTACTCGTACGGCGTGATGCACCACAGTCCCGACACACCGCGGTGCATCCGCGAGGCCTCGCGCGTTCTTAAGCCCGGAGGAACGCTTCGCATCATGATCTACCACCATCCGTCGCTTACTGGAATTATGCTCTGGCTTCGCTATGGATTTTTGCGCGGCAAGTCGTTGCGCCAGTCTGTCTACGATCATCTGGAGAGTTCGGGTACAAAATCCTATACACGAGAAGAGGCGCGGAAGATGTTACAGGGGTTCGAGCAGATCGAGTTCCGGCAAGCCTTTAGTCCGGGAGATCTTCTTTTAAACCAGCCCTCGACGCGTTTTCGAAGCCCGGCGTATCGGATCATCTGGCGTTTGTTTCCGCGATTTCTTGTGCGCATGTTCGGGAAGAAGCTTGGATTGTTCCTTTTGATTTCCGCCCGCAAATCCGCCGCTGTATAAATAAATCCTTACAAATTCTGCTCGCACCACCGTTTCAGAATGAAGAGTGCCCAGGGGCGCGACCAGGAAGTCTCGCCAGCCAGAAAGCGGTTCCATACCTGTCGTACAGCGCCGGCGCCGATAGAGACTTGTTCCCAGTCGCCTTTCAACAATGTATCTTCCACGACAGGTTTCATCTCGCCTCGCAGCCATCGCTCAAAAGGAAGTGTAAAGCCGCGTTTTGGACGATTCACGATCTCTCGTGGCAACTCCACTCCCAAACTCGCCAGCAGCAAGCCCTTTGGCAGATCTCCCCGTACCTTTAGCCTTCCGGGAATGCGAAAGCAGGCTTCGACCAGCGCCTTGTCCAGAAAAGGAACACGTACCTCGAGTCCATGGGCCATGCTCATGAAATCGGAATCCCGGAGCAGCGTGTTGCGCATATAAAACTTAGATTCCAGATATGACACGCGATTTACTGGATCAAGAGATTTGCTGTCTTCGACCGAGTCTTGCAGAATTTGGTCCAGAGTTTGCTGAGCCGCATCTTGGTCCAATCGGGAAAACAATGCGCGGCGTTCGGAGTTGCGAAATAGCATCCGCGCCAGGAAGTAAGGGTGGACAACGGAACCGCGGTCCCCAGCCAACTCCGCAATTTTGCGATTGCGATCACCTGAACCTGCGAGCAGCGCCACCGCCGCCGACAGTGGACGCCGCGCCGCTTTTGGCAGACGCGCAAATTGGTTGAAGAATTTCTCCATCCTCGGCACACGCCTGAAATTCAAGTAGCCTGCAAACATCTCGTCGGCCCCCAGGCCGGTTAAGGCGACCTTAACACCCGCCCCCCTGGCCTTGGCAGAAACAAGATAAGTGTTGATGCCATCGATGGTCGGCTGATCCATCGCGCAAAGCGCTTCGGGCAACGTCGCGAGCGCGTCTTCTTGCGACACGGCAATTTCATGATGGTCGGTGCCAAATCGGCGAGCGATCTCGCGGGAGTACTGACCTTCATTGAACTCTTCTTCCGCGAACACCAACGAGAAGGTGTTCGGTCGGACGCCATTGCGGCTGAGAACGGCAACGAGCGCGCTTGAATCGATTCCCCCGGAGAGAAATACTCCGACCGGAACATCGCTCACCAAGTGCGATAGCACCGCGTCGCGCAAAGTCGCAGACAACTGATTTGCGTTGTTGCCATTTCGCGATGAGGACTCGATGTCAGAAGGATCTCTCAGCGAACTCCAGTATTCGCTACTCGCTACTGATCCATTCTCCACCCTCATCAGATGACCCGCAGGAACGGATCTCACGCCTTCAATCAGTGTCCACGGTTCGTAAACAGATCCGAATTCGAGGTAGCTCAAGACTCCTGTCGAGTCGGCATTCCGAGGTACCAATCCGGTCCCCAAAAGCGTGCGCACCTCGGAAGCAAAAATAAATGTCTGTGCTGATTGGAAGTAGTAAAGCGGTTTAATTCCCAGGGGGTCCCGCGCCAACAGCAATCTCTTTCTCCACGCATCCCACAAAGCGAAGGCAAACATTCCGCCAAGTCGAGTCAGGCACGATTCGCCCCACGTGCGATAAGCGGCAAGAATTACCTCCGTATCGGAATGAGTCTTGAAGCCGACGCCAAGGCCCTCAAGTTCCGCTCGTAGTTCGCGGAAGTTGTAGATTTCCCCGTTGTAAACAATCCAATTTCCGGATACGGAATCTTGCATCGGCTGGTGGCCAAGTGGTGATAGATCGAGAATCGCCAAGCGTCGATGCCCCAATCCAATCTCCAAACCGGGTTCTCTCAATAGGACGGTTCCGGAATCGTCGGGTCCGCGATGGGCGAGCGAAAGGGTGGCTTGTTCCAGAATCCCAGGAACGATCGAACTCTTAAATGCCAAAATACCGACGATGCCGCACATTTAGGATGCTCGCTTCATATATGACATCTCATCTTACCGCGAGGGCTGGGTGCCGCCCTGAACCACCCTTCGGGTCGTTCTCTTAATTCGGAGTTTGCGAATGGAGCCGTGGGCCGAATACAAGTTATCGTGTCATGAGGTATCGCATCGTGCACTTAGGAATGTTAGGCTGTCACAATTCATTTGAGGTGTGCCTTGGCGATTCTAGTAACTGGGGGAGCCGGCTACATAGGCAGTCATGCAGCGCGGACTCTGCGACGTTCTGGCTATGAGGTCTTAATTTACGACAATCTATCGTCTGGATTTCACCGCCTGGCGAAAGGTTTTGAACTGGTAGAAGGCGATATCGGCGACGAATCCAAGCTGCGACAGGTTCTCGCTCGCGTCGACGCTGTAATGCACTTTGCTGCGCATGCTTACGTCGGGGAGTCGGTTGAGAATCCGCGAAAATACTTTCGCAACAATGTTCTCGCCGCGCTTAGCCTTTTGAACTCCACGTTGGACGCCGGAATCCGTCGCTTTGTGTTTTCCTCTACCTGCGCGGTGTACGGTGTCCCGGCGGAGGTCCCGATCACGGAGCAGACTCCACGCGAGCCAGTAAACCCTTACGGCGCTTCGAAGCTTTTTTTCGAAAATGCCCTCGAGGCTTACAGCCGTGCTTACGGATTAAGCTCCATGCGGCTGCGCTATTTCAATGCGTCAGGAGCAGATGAAAGCGGCGAAATTGGCGAACTTCACGAGCCGGAAACTCATTTGGTTCCGCTGGCGCTCGCCGCAACTAAAGAACACGGGCCTGAATTGCAGGTGTACGGTTCGGATTATCCTACGCCGGACGGCACCTGCATACGCGATTACATTCACGTAAATGATCTGGCCGATGCCCACGTGCGAGCATTGCAATACCTCGAAACTGCAGGAAAAGAAAAAGAGAAACAAAAACAAGGAGAGTCGCTGGCCCTGAATCTGGGAACTGGTCACGGACATTCGGTTCTCGAGGTTATGCAGGCGGCCGAAAAAGTCACAGGCAGGCGGGTCCGGAAAAGGATGGGCCCGCGCCGAGCGGGCGATCCGCCAGCGTTAGTGGCCGATCCCACTAAAGCTCAACGCGTGCTGGGGTGGACTGCCAAACGCAATCTTGCCGATATCATGTCAAGTGCGTGGGCTTGGATGCAGAACAGTTCGTGAGAAAAGTCCCAGCTGCTGCTGCGACGGGAAGTCTTTTTCTTTACACCTCCTTCTGTAGAGCTGCGTTTACTATCGGGAAGGAGTTTCACTATGCGAGGTTCACCTTTAGTTGTCTTCATGCTGTCGGTGGCAATGGTCGGCCAGACTCTCCCCCAGCAGCAAACACGCGATCGTGAGTTGGTTTCGTCAACTGGGGATGTCACGCATCCGAATGCAGGCATTGCTTACGCTTCGCCGGCACTGAACTGGTCACAAACCATCGCGAACGCTTTGACTGGTGGATCGCAGGCAACGGTGACTCTCACACCATGTCCGGTTGGCGTCGATACAACCAGTGGGACCGGATACCAGGTCTTCCTCTCAGGGCGTGGAAGCGAAGAGGCCGTCAACGTGGTCTCAGGGAGTTGCAAGTCAGCAGCGGCATCGGGAACAATCACGTTCACTCCCTACTATTCACATCCCGCAGGGTCAAGAATCGGGTCGGCATCCTCTGGGATTCAGGAGACGATCAACGCCGCGTGCGGAGTAGATCCCACTCCCTACAAGAACAATCAATGCAACGTCACAGTCCCTGCGAACGGACCGCAACATTCCATCAACACCTACAGCGTTCCCGGCACAATTTATCTGCATGCGAACCAATCTATTTTGAGTGGGTACGGCGCTTCGCTGGATTGCATTGGACGCGGACCGTGTCTGCAGATCGGAGACCTCCGCGATTCAAACCATTTTGCCAATAATGCTGTGCACGGCTTCAGCTTCCGCTCCCCGGTAGATTACTCGAAGAACCCGGCATATGCGGGGGTAGCGATCACGCAAACGCAGCGGTCGTCGCGCGTTGCGACGATCACAACAGCGTCCGCGCACGGTTTCCGCCCAGGCGACTTGGTGACACTCCTGTTCACCGATAACCCCGCGTACTGGGGCGACGCCATTGTGTGCGGGCCTCCCGCATGCGATGCCCCGACCGCGACGACATTTCAGTATCAACACAAAGGCGCAGACATTGCCCGTCAAACTACTCCGGGAGTTGTAGCACTGGCTTATGAGGCAGTGCTTGACAACGGCATGAACACCCACCTCCAAGACATTTCCTATGATCTGGTTGGAGAGGTCGGACATTTCAATAACTTCTTCGACCTCTGGGACGACGAAAATGCGACGATTGACCATTTCAACAACAATGCGATCAGTCTTAACGCAAACGCGAATTGGACGGGATCGTTCATCTTCTCGGGTGGAAATCCTCCCGGGAACCCGCCCGGCACCGCCGGACAGCAAGTGGCGGCCGTCATTACGTTTCGCGATTCGTCAATCACGGCGAATTTCTCAAATGGCTTGACGGTTTATAACTCGAATGGAATTTATGTGGAGAACACGGTGCTGCAGGCGACGGGCCCGTGGCAGGTCTATTCGGCCAATTCCACCGGGAACTATCAAGGAGCATCGTTGAAAAACATTTATTCCGAGAGTGGGGCGCAAATGAATCCGCTCTCTCCCGCTCGATCGCCCTTTGCCGGCACTGGAGTTGCCGGGCTGATCGCCGGACCATCAACCGGTGCCGCTACCTTTGCAATCGGTGGTAGCGGCGGCACCCAGGGGTCGTTCCCGTCCGCCGGCGGCGGCACGATAGCCTACTCTTACTTCGTTGTTGCGAAAGATCAGACTGCTGGAACTCGAACGTCCCCTATGCAGATATTGAATTACAAATCGACAGGGGACGATTCAATCCCCGTTCGCTGGCCTAGAGTGGCCAACGGAACTGACGTGATTACCTATGACCTGATCCGGACTGCCACACCGGTCGGCGTCGGGGCCGTATATCCATACTCCGGCGGCTGTGCTGGCGGGCCCATGACAAGCTGCGGGTCTGTCGCAACGAATATTGCGCAGTGCTCTGGTCTGGTATGTAGTCATACGGATAGTGGCGCATCAGATACCGCCAACTACACGATCCTGCAAGGAAATTACGCCGGCAATCTCATCTTCTGGCCGGGATCAATCGTAAGCGTCAACAGAAGCGTCGGGGTAAACCAGGAAGAAGGAGTTGTAGTAGGAGTCGGACTCTCGGGGAATCCGTTACAGATAGCCAGTCAATGCACTGCTTACGGGACAGCATCTCCGGGTGGTTACACCGCCTGCCAGGCCAGCATGACTTCACGGAATAATGCCGTGCCGAACCAAACAGCAACATTGATGACTGATGGGTCTTACGAGGATGGAGGTATGTCTGTTTCGAAAGGGCGCCTGAACTTTTCGACAACTCCATCCGCGACTTTGCAGCCTCACCACATCATCACTCTAATTGACTCGCAGCCCGCATTAACGCGAGCCACAACCGGATATCGCCCAGCCGCCAGCGCCAATGACACATGGATTGGAACGGATGTGGCGAGTGGCGGCGTGGGGCTGAACCAGGGACAGCTCGCATTCGGAGCTCCCGTGTCGATTACGAATTACGTGGGCGGCGTCGGAGACGGAAAGACACACAATTGGAAAGAACAGCTCACTGCGGAGCAAAAAACGTTTAAGGTGCCTGTCAAGATTGAGCAAGGAGGCAGCCTTACCGTGGGAACTGGCTCGCCCTTGTCACGGATAGAAATTTATAGTGTCAAAGCAATCCCAGAGCGCCGGGTGCCCCCACAGAGTTGCGCTGACACCGTTGTCAAAGCCGTCGGGGTGACTAAATCAGATCAGATCACCGGCGTCACGCCTCCAGCCGGGCTAGGAAATTTGTCACTCAATACCTACCCGGGCGATGCGGATACGGTTGTTCTGCACTTTTGCAACCCTGGTACTAGCGAAACATCTACGCCAAAAGGCACATACTCATTTCTGGCGGTGCGATAACGCCTCGGCCCTTTCCGGCATCTACTAACTGAAATCCAAGGAGACAGGAGGCACTGTATGGCTGATGGTCCGCGAATCACAGTGGAGGAAGTGAAAAAACGAATGGATGCGGGAGAAAAGTTTACGTTTATCGACGTTCGAAATCCCCAGGCTTGGGCGGGATCGGATTCGATGTTGCCCGGAGCCATTCGACTGACCCTCGATAACGCCGAAGAAAAACTTCCGAAAATTCCCAAGGATAGACCCATAGTCACCTACTGCACTTGACCGAACGAAGGCTCTAGCGCCAGTTTGGCGCAGAAACTTCAGAAACTCGGTTATAAAGATGTGTGGGCGCTTCAGGGAGGATTCGATGCATGGCAGAATGCTCGATTGCCCGTTGAAAAACGACGTGAGGCTGCATAATGAGAGAGTAAGATTTCCATAACATGGCAGTCGTCAAAGTACCCTACCTCGACTTGAAAGCGCAGTATGCAAGCATCAAGACTGAAATTGATGCGGCCATCGCGCGAGTTTTGGATAGTTGCCAGTTTGTGCTCGGTTCTGAAGTAGCCGGGTTTGAGCAGGAGTTCTCAACTTACTGCGGAACGAGCGAGTGTATTGGTGTAAATTCCGGCACGAGTGCTTTGCATCTGGCTTTGATCGCCGCGGGAGTCGGTCCCGGCGATGAAGTCATCACTGTCCCATTTACGTTCGTTGCCAGCGTCGCTGCAATCTTATACGCTGGGGCGCGGCCCGTTCTGGTGGATATCGATCCACCTTCGTTCACGCTGGATCCAGCGGCAATCGAGGCAGCGATCACTCCCCGCACGAAGGCGATCCTCCCTGTACATCTGTATGGCCAGCCCGCCGACATGGATCCGATCATGGAAGTCGCGCGTCGACATGGTTTGATTGTTATCGAAGATGCCGCGCAAGCGCACGGAGCAAAGTATAAAGGCCGTCCGGTCGGCAGCATCGGAGACATGGCCTGTTTCAGTTTTTATCCCGGTAAAAATCTGGGAGCCTATGGCGAAGGCGGAGCCGTAACCACCAGCAACATCGAATTCGCGCGCACCATTCGCATGCTGCGCGACTGGGGGCAAGACCGTAAATATCATCACGTACTGCGCGGATTCAATTATCGGATGGAAGGGTTTCAGGGCGCAATCCTGCGGGTAAAGCTCCGACATCTTGAGCGGTGGACCGAGGCACGCCGCGCCCTCGCGCATCAATACAACGAACTACTGGCCGACTGCGAAGTGGAAACGCCAACCGAGATGCCATGGGCCCGGCATGTCTACCATGTCTACACGCTGCGATCGGACGACCGCGACGCCTTGCGGGCCGCATTGACGACCGAAGGAATTCAGACTGGTGTTCACTATTCGGTTCCGGTGCACCTGCAACCGGCTTACGCTGACCTGGGTTACGGAGCCGAAGCATTTCCACAAGCGGAGGCTACCGCGAAGCAAGTTTTATCTCTCCCGCTATACCCGGAACTTTCAACCGAGTCGGTCACGGAAGTGGCCAGGGTAGTGAGAAAAGCGGTTGGCACCAAGACGCAAGCTGCGCTGTCGCGATAACGGTGCGCGAAATCTCCGGCAACGTCCAGAGTCTAACGTGGGTGAATCCGGCAGTACCCAACGTCAATAGGGAGTAGTCGCCTTCAGAAAGATAAAGGCTCCGCGTTTCGCTTGCGCCTTGCGTAAGTACGCCTCGGGGACAGCAGCCAGAGCCCACTGCCGCAAGGGAGAAGGTAAAGGAATTACATCTGATTCTTGACCACAGATATCCGACGAAACATTCTTGAAGAATGCTCGAAACATGTCTTCGAACTGTTCACGGACGTAAAACCTCGCCGAGAAACCGTCCGAGGATCGATAAAGAGTTTCTTCGAAAGTTTGCCGGAGGAACTTTGCTCTTAGAACATGGTCGCGGATGAAGGCAATTCGAGCTGGCATGCCCTCCCGGTTGTAAACCATGATTCGGCATTCCCCGTTTTTCTTAAGCACCCGCGAAATCTCACGAACAATGCGAGCGGTGCGCGAAGAATGATGAATAACACCCCATGACCAAGTAAAATCAAAACTTCCGCTGGCAAACGGAAGATCTTCCGCATCGCAGCGCAGTACTGTTGCTTGCAGGCTGTGTATAGCAAGCCGGCGCGAGGTGGCCTCAATCGCCGTTGGCGTAAGATCAACCGCTGTCACCTCGGCGCCTGCCGCCGCCATCGTCTGAGTATGTAATCCCATTCCGCACCCGATCTCCAAGACCCGGGCTCCATGGAGATCCCGGAGTGGCATGATCTGATCGAATGGTTGCGCCGCGCTCGCGAAAAGCCGGCTGCTATGCAGAAAAGCGGCGTCGATCGCCTCGAACCAAGCCGGAGAGAATTTCGGTACTTTAATTCTCCCATGCCAGTCGTAGGCCATGGGATTGCGGCTCCACCAAAGAGAGTTCCCACTCTGCACTTCATCGGTGGAGAGCTTCTCCGACCGCTTGTAGTCGTTATCCAGGGCCATTTTTCCTCGGAGATCCGGCGCTATCCTGAGTCTCTCAAGAAGTCACTCCGAAAGCCATTCATAGCATTGCGAAACGTGAATGATAGTTTGCACCATGACAGTCTGCATCATCGAGATACCAGACTATCGCATTTGTGGCGACAGGGTTCTCCGCGATGGCAACAGGTTGTACGCGATTGTCTTCCACCGTGTTACGGCAACTGGCAACTCATAGGATGGCGTGGCGATATAGTGCGATTAGTTGTTCTGCCTGATGCGACAAGGTGAACTTTTTCAGAATTGTTTGCCGTGCAGCAGCCCCGACGCGCACGCAGAGTTCAGGCGAGCGGAATAATGCAGACAGTTCCTGCACCAATTCTTCGAGCCCACCTCCTGGGATTAGCCAGCCATTTCTGCCATGCTCAATCACTCCATCGATTCCCTGCCCGCGACAGCCGATCACCGGCTTGCCACAAGCCATGGCTTCAAGGTACACGCACCCCAGAGCCTCATTTCGGCTGGGTAACGCAAATACCGAGCAACGCCGCATCGCCTGGGCTACTTCCGACCGGCTCTGCCGTCGGAGGAACTGAACTCGCTGCTTGATACCCAATTCGTGCACCAGACCCTCAAGCCGATCGCCATCGGGCCCCTCTCCGATGACGCGGCACTGAACCGTCGGAAATGCATGCGTCAGCTTACCGAGCGCTCTCAAAACGAGCTCGTGCCCTTTACTTGGAATTAAGGTGCCAACGACCAGAACCTCTGGATTGAGCTGTGCCTCCTGCTCAGAATTCGGCGAAAAAAGATCTGGATTTACTCCGTTGTAGACGACGGTGCTGCGGGTTTCGGGAAGAGCTCCGGCCCTCAGGATCTCCTGCACCTTGCTGCTAATGCATATTACGTTCTGCGCCGCAGCATAGACTTTCACCGAAACCTTACGCCGCCAAGCGGCCGGAATTCCACCGCGAGCGCATGTAAAAGCGTCCAGCCCGTGAACTGTCACCACGAATGGGACTCTCAAATTTCTAGAGAGCAACGCTGCTGCGTGGCCGCAAGGCAGGGCACCGTGAGCGTGGATCACGTCAATTCGCTTTACGCTATGCAGCTTCCGTACTCGTTCCCGAAGACGTGCGTAGAGAAACTTCCCTGCACTAGAGAGTCCAAAATTTCCTGGTGCTTGAGGGTATCGCACCCACTCCGCTGCAGGCGATGCGGTTGAATGTTTTCTAGGATGGTGCATCGGCGATACCGCAATCACGCTGGAATCTACACCGAACTGCCTAAACTGTTCGATCGGTTCCGCGACAAAGCAACCATTCACCTCGTTCTTGTCCGACGGGAAAAATGGGGTCAGGGTTAGAACGTGCAGGGCCGCCTTGGGCGACATCAGTGTTGCTTCCTCTCTTGCAACATCAATTCCTGGGCGAGAGCGACGAGGCGTTCAACATGCTTGCTCCAACTGAAGTCGCGGGCTCGCCGGATGCCATTCTTCGATAACTGTTCCGCCAATTGCGGCGATTCGTGAACTCGCAGCACTTGTTCAGCCAATGCCTCGGGAGAGAAGCGGGAAAAATAAATTCCGGCGTCGCCGCAAATTTCGCGATGTACGGGTAGGTCCGACGCCACTACCGGCAAGCCACTCGACATCGACTCGATCAGCGGATGAGCAAAAGACTCTGCATAGGCCGGGGTTACGTATATCTGGCAGGCGCGATAGAGGTGATGCAGTGAGCGATAGGGTATCGACCCGAGTTCCACGACGCTCTCGCTGTTTCGAAGACTGTTCACTAGGGACGAAGCGGCCTCAGCCCGATACGATCCGGGGTTCGCCTCCGAGCTCAACCGGCAGGTGAGGAAAAGTTTCACCTTTTTCCCATTAAGACGTTCGCGGAGCAAGGGCAGTGCCCGAAACAAAGTCTCGAAATTGCGGTAGTAATTATAGTGGCTTACAAAAAGCAGACGTAGATCATCTCTTGCCTGCTCAAGTTGCGCTTTAGCCGCCGCCGGCACCGGAGCTGTGTCGGCGGTAAAAGCGTCGAGGTCGAAGCCATGGTGCAACGAAACTACTTCCTTGCCGCTCCATTGACTGAGCTCCAATGCAAAGGACTCACTTGGAGCAACAGTAACGTTGGCACGCCGTATGGATTGCCGTGCGAGGAAGCCCTTTACTAACGTGTCCCCCCACATCCCATACTCTCCACGAGCGCGAGCATCGCGATGAAAATCGCTGGAAACATACAGCGAATTGCGTGACAGCAATATCTGCGGCACTGGCGAGTTCCAAAGCGCAAAATTGCCCGTAGAAATCAAAATCTGCGAACCGCTGCGCCTGATCAGTTTTGGTATTGCTGTTTGCTCACGAAGGAAACGCCAAAGTGCCCCAGTGGTCCCGAAGCTCTCCGAAATCTCGACAAAGGAGATATTTGGCATTTCGCCCAACTCGCGGCGAATGGCCGGGTTCACCATCACTGTTGTTTCCGCGTCCACTCTATGGGAGAGATGGGGGATCACATTGCGCAGATAAGTCAGTCCTCCCCCCGCGCTCGCGCCAATACCATTAATAAACAATCTGATCATCAGTTGGAGACGACAGCTCCGTAGCTGGCAGGCGATGGCTGGGCAACTCGGGAAACAGCTCCGGCTGATGGAACAACAGCTGCGTCAGGGACAAGATCGGCAAGCATAAATGCACAAACCCAGAACCACAAGGAGAGATAGGAACCCACGGCAAAAAGCCAATCCTCAAAGGACGCATGCACAAAGCCGGCGAGCACCACCATGGCTAACGGTATGGAGTAGTGTCGCGGAGCAGTAGTTCGCGTCATCCAACCGCATACCCTCCACACGTTACGCACCGTCAAAGTTACTAACGCAATAAACGGAAACAAACCCACCAAACCTACCCACTCTGCAATGTTGATGTAACTGCTGCCATGCTCACGCTCCGTCTCGGCGCTGGATGAAAATCTCCCGAAGCCGCCTCCCGGATTCTCTCCCGTCGGACTCGTGCCGTACCCCGTGCCAAAAAACGGATGTTCTTTGATCGAAGCAATTGAATTATTCCAAGGTGTCAGCCGCGAGCCTAGCACGCCTTCTTGCTTGTGACCCTTGTAGAGGACTGCGTCCTCCAGATTGGCAAGCTGCGTCTTTAAGACCTCTGGCGCGAACATCCCACCGATCGCAACTAGAAGTACAACTAGCGCTCCAATTTTCGCCAGTAGTTTGTATTGGTGCAGGCAAACACAAAAAACAATGATAACCACCGCGACCGTTACCATACCTGCACGGGCCGCGCTGGTATAAACAAGATAAGTACACAGAAGAAGAGCGACCAACCAGCGGATCTTCGACACGCCATCGCTAGTTAGCCACCCCCACAACAGTATAGGAAATACTCCTACACTCATCGCTGCGCCTTGGGAATTTGGATTGCCCCATATAGGATTGCCCAGAACGAAAGAGCAGAACGCAGTAGCGTAGACTGCTGTCTCACATCCTAAGAGCACCCCGCGAAAAAAACGGCTTTCGCGGCCGATGACGGCGAGGCGGGCACCCGATGCACAATAGAGAAAAAGTAGAAGAAGACTCAATGCCTTGAAAGACGCCATCTGTATAAACGAAGAGACGGAAGCCGAGACAAACGCGGCGCACACGGAAAAGAAAGCAACCAGATGTATCGACCGGAAGGGCCTGGGGGAATCTTTAAGCCAAATAATGGAGCCAACAAACGCTCCCGCTGCCAGCAGTGCCCAGCGACCAACTGTCCCGGCGCTCTGCATCGGGACCCTCATGCCAGCCCAAAGAAAGCTAATCATGATCAGTGCAAAGAAACGCTCCTTGAATTTCCAGAGGCCGACGACGATCACCTCCAGCAGCAATATCCCGCCCAGGAAAGAAAAGTCGACGAAATACTGCATGTGGAAATAAAAAAAATAGAGCAGCAGGGCAAAGCCGGCTAGGATGCCAGCCCATTGGAGCGGTTTCAGGGAATTCATTGAGGCCCCTTACCGGCGCCGATTGCTGCCGCGGCCAGGCCGTTGGCGCATGCGTCCGGTGAGTAGTTTTGAATCCATTCCGCACTGCGTGCGCTCATTCGCTCCCTAAGCTCGGGTTGCCGTATCAGAGAATTAATTGCCACGCTGAGTTTTCCTGAATCCCCTGGAGGCACAATGTAACCATTCCATCCGTCCTTCACCAAGTCTAAAGAACATCCGGCGACATCGCTCACGATAATCGGAAGTCCGCATGCCATCGCTTCGTTCACTACTAAACCCCAGGGATCGCTGTGCGTCGGCAAGACCAAGTGGTCCGCCAATGCATACAATCCCGCCAGATCTTCCCGCTGCGCAAACCCGGGAAAACAAACTATCCCTGGACTGATCTGACCCGCCTGCCGCCTCAATTCTTCTTTCGAAATACCGTCGCCGGCAAACACCAGGCCAACCTCGCAACGAACGCTACTCTCCAATTTGGCATAGGCTTCGAGGAGATTGAAAACACCCTTTTCCGCAACCAGGCGTCCCACAAAGAGGATAAACCGCGAGGGCAATTTAAGTTTCGCTCGGAACGCAGCAGCATCGGTCCTGGCCACCTGCGCCTGCGTCGCAAAGAAGATGTTGTCGACGGCGTTGGGCGCCGACACGATGTTTCGTTCCGAAACGCCGAACATCTTAAGGTATTCACGGGAAGCCTTGCCAGGCACCACAAATCCGTCACATTTTCTCAAAAAATAGGCCTTTAAAGATTCCACCCACGGTCGTCCTGCACGGGCATCGTGGCCATTGCTTTCCGACCACAATACAAATTCCATCTTACGGCGCCGCGCCCACAGGAGCGCCTCCCAAGAGGCGATATAGTTATACCCGCCACAGATGATAACCCCCGGGTTCCGCCGGTTCAGGGCAGGCCATAATCCTCGATTGATAAGCAGACGGTTTCTTCCAGCGCGCCACCGCCACGAAGACAGTATCTGATACGAAAAGCAAATTTCGTTTCGATAGATGCGCCATTGCCGTAGTGTCTCATCCGTCTCGGCCAGGAATATTACGTGCAAATCGAGACCCGGCCGGCGCGCCAATACATTAAAAACGGGGATGCGGTACGGAGCGATGATATCCGTAAGGATCACCGTCCTTCGGCTCATGACGGTAGCGCCATCACCGAAGGGCTTTTCTTGACAACTTCCCTCGACCATTCCTCTCTCTTTTTGATTTTCTCCTGAGATTTGCCCGGTGAGGATATTTAAACACTGACGGAGGAATTCTTCGAGCGTTTACTCTCGTAGAGAAACGATAGCCAACGCCTCGCGATAATATTCCAATCAAATAATTCCTGGCACCGTAATAAACCCGCTCGCCCGACGGATGTTCGATACTCAGCGCGGTCAAGAAGAGTCGAGAGTGCGGCACCAAACTTGTCGGTGTCCTCGGGATTCAGTAGTATCCCTGTCTCGCCTAGCACTTCTGGAATGCCGCCACGGCTCGAACCCACGACCGGAGTACCGCAGGCCATGGCTTCAACATTCACCATCCCAAACGGTTCCTGAAATAAAGACGGTGCCGCAAAGACAGTCGCACGCTGAAACCAAGAAGGTAAATCCTTATCGTGATCAATATATCCTGGAAACTGGATCCGGGCGTTTCGATTACGGACTAGCGACTGAGCCAACTCCTGCACTTTACGCACATAATCGGTCTCGCGATGAACTCCAAAACCCGTCGCACCGCCTATCACTAACGACGCGTCCGGGTGACGGTCTAAGACATGGCTATAGGCGCGCACAAGTTGTAGAACCCCTTTTTCCTCGTCAAAGCGTCCGACAAAGAAAATAGTGTTTGCCTCGCGGATTTGTTCTTTCGGATAAAAAAGCTGGGTGTTGACTCCGTTAAATATGATTGCCGTTTTTGCGGCCAGACGGGGCGAGCGACCTGCGAATGTTCCTTTCAAAAACGTGCTGCACGTTGCAACTCTGTCTACTTGCTGGGCCAGTGCGTCAAGCATGTTGGCGTTCCAATGCCCCAGATGATTGTTCTGGATGTGGAGCCAGATAATCCCCTTGTAGCCAAGGTGCCGCAATTCGTGAACCCATTGAGGACGGTTGTGGATGTGAAGCACATCGAGATGACAAAGGGAATTCATTAGGCCGCGCAACCAGAGCGGCTCGTCCCAGCGGCGAAGATATGGAATTAACTGGACTACATCACACACCTTGGATATTCCGCTGGTGCGATGTGGGAGGTTGTACAGGTCTTGGACAGCGGTCGGATAGCCGAACACGCTTACTTCAACATTATTCGTTAACCGACTGTAGACTTCGAACGTCCAGCGCGCGAGCGCTCCTCCGTAAAAGGGGCTGAATTGCTCACGGCCCGATAGAAGAACTCCGACTTTAAGCAGCCCTTCATGAGGTGCGTTCGAGTACTCTTTTCGGATCTGATCCAGTTGCATTCTCTCAACCGTTACTCGAGGCGTTGTTTGCGGAGCTCCCGCGATACCAGGCAACAAAATTGCGCAAACCCTGCTCCATCGACGTCCTCGGTGAATATCCTAGTAATCGCCGCGCCTTGTCGATATTTGCCCAAGTGATGGGAACGTCTCCCGGCTGATCGGGCAAGCGCTGCTGCAGTGATTTTTTTCCAGTCGCTGCTTCCAGTTGAGCAATCAACTCGGCAAGGCGCACCGGGTGGGAGTTCCCCAAATTGAAGATCTCAAATGGCAGTTTTTGGTCCGGCGCATATTCGACAGACGCGACCACGCCAGCCACGATGTCGTCGACATAAGTGTAATCGCGACCCATTGAGCCGTCTCCATAGACGGGTATCGGCTTTCCCTTCTCAATGAGGGCGGTGAATTTGTGGATTGCAAGATCGGGCCTTTGACGAGGACCGTAAACGGTAAAAAAACGCAAGCAAAGCGTAGTTAGACCATAAAGATGCGCGTAGGTGTAGCACATCATCTCCGCCGCAAGTTTCGTCGCAGCATAGGGCGAGATTGGGCGGGTCTTCGGGTCGTCTTCGCAAAACGGAACCGTGCTCGTAACTCCGTAAACTGAACTGGACGATCCAAACACCAGCCGCTGCGCCTTAACGATGCGGGCGATTTCCAGAATGTTCACCGTTCCCGCAACATTTACACTCTCATACAAAGCAGGTTCTTCAATCGAAGGCCGCACGCCGGCACGAGCGGCGAGGTGAATAACGATTTCAGGCTGGACGCGTTCCGCGATTTTTCGGAGCGCATCCATGTCCCTTATATCCAGTTCAACAAATTCAAAGTCTCCTGCGTCGCGAATCTCTTGCAGGTTGAATTGCTTGCGGCTGAGAGGATAGAAATTATCGAGGTTGTCGACAATGGACAATGTCGCCCCGCGGCGGATCAGGGCCTCCGCAACGTGAGACCCGATGAAACCTGCGCCACCAGTCAGCAAAATCCGCTTCGCACTCGATCCCACTCAATCACTCCCCACGTTTAGAAAAAAATGATTCTCGCGCATCGTGCCACCGAAACTGGTCAGCGCATCCAGCACTATGCAAAGCCTTCGAGTTCCCTTCTCAGCAAATTGCGGCCGATTCCCGCCCAACTCACGGCATAGATTGCACACCCCAACCCAACCAAAACCAATGGTGGCAAATTCATTGGAACCGCAATCCATAACGCAGCCCCCATAATCAGGCTGGTGATTACGGAAACAAGAAGCAGCGGCGTCCTTGCGGCAGCACGTACCTCCGGTGGGCATAGAAAATAAGCGCCCAGCGCGACTCCCGCTTCACCTAGCACAAAAGCAGCACAGGCGCCCGCAATCCCAAACAAAGGCGGGAGCGTCAGGCAGAGAACAACCGCAGTGACAGCTCCAGCCGATGTGGCGGCGAAATACGCCCGATGCCGTCCCATGGCGTAAATTATCCCCGCGAATAAAACCGCCGCCGGCGCGGTAATCATATACGGAGTGACCCATTGAAAGGCGCGAACCGCCCCTTGAAACTGAGCGCCCAGCACCCAGGGAACGATCACCGGCGCGGTGATGATTCCACCTACAATTAATGGGACACCGAACCAGACTAATATCGAGACTGCAATTCGCGTGAGCCGGGAAATGCCGTCTGCGGAGTATGCACGCAAAGCCATGCGCGGCATGAGCACTGTCTGTGTCACCGAAAGAAAGTTGCGGAGCACGTCCGCCAACCGCGCCGCCGCGGCGTACAGTCCCAAGGCATGTTCGCCGAGATACCAGCGCACCGCGATATGTCCACTGCGATGGTATAGGCTTGACATCACCGACGATGCCGCATAGTGCAAGCTCGGCACCATGATCACCGACCAGCGGCGCGGCGCAATCGAAAACCGGAAGCGAAAGCCGGCCCGCCACAAAAAGATCCACCCTATCAAGCTCGTGAAGAGCGCTGATACCAAGATGCTGACCGGCACCCAAATTACATCTTTGGGGGATCGCACCATAGTGAAAATGCCAATCGCATAAAGACTCTGCTGCGCGATCGAAATGAAGGATTGCACATGAAACAATTCGAGGGACGATAAGAGGTAATCAAGCGACAGGCTGCCGGTCAATACCGAAGCGACTCCGTACCACTTAAGAAGCAGGCGGACATCTTGCCGGACTTCTAAAGCAGCGACCACAAGAACGGCCACGATCGCTATGAGGCTGGCCAGGATGCGAAGTATTAATACATCGGAAACGGTCTCAAAAGCTGCTTCCCTGCGAGCCGCCACCTGTTGGGCGGCGTAACTGGTTAAGCCCGGATTCGCCAGAAGTCCTGTAAACGCACACACCGCGAGCACATAGCTCCATAGCCCATAAACATCGACGCCCAGGCGCCGAACCAGGAAAGGGAAGGTAGCGGCAGTGATGATCGTGCCTATAACGCGGGCCGTGGTAACGGAGAGTACAAATCCTCCGTAGCGCAACACCGACTTAGAAACGCTCAATTACCCACCCAATGCCAAAAATTGATATTTGCGCCGCTTGATCCACACGTAGGATATAAGACCTTGCGCGACACTCGCCAAGTCAACTGCGATCGCGAAAGAATTAGCGTGTCTTGCGACGTTGCGTGACAGCCTCAACGAATGCATTTTCCCAATCTCGCGCAATTTTGTCCCAATCAAACTGCAAAGCATGTCGAGCAGCAGCCTCTGCCATCTTCAATCGCAGATCCGGATTCGACAACAACACAGCCAGACTGCGCGAAATCTCGCCTTCCGATTTTACCAAGTACCCAGTTTCGCCGTGCACAACGTAGTCTGGCCGATACAAATCCATCGCCACTACCGGTAGTCCGCTAGATGCTGCTTGCACCAGCACCTGCGGATGTCCTTCCGAGACGCTGGGGAAAAAGAACACATCCGCTTTTCGCATCTCCTCAGCCAGAGCCAACTGCGAAAGATGGCCAAGGAACGTCACGTTGCGGCAGCCCAATTCATTCACGAGTGACCGGCAGGTCTTCTCCTCTATGCCCTTGCCCGCCAGTCTAAATTCAACATCAGGCCACTTCGCCGCCTCGCCAATGACCACATTCACTCTCTTACCCGCCTGGAATGCTCCTGCGTAAAGTACGGTTAGCTTCGATCCGCTCAAATGGGGCTCCGTCGGTCGATGGAACACCTCCGGATTTACTCCGTCATAAATTGTTCTGGGCACTAAGCCGAATCGCTCTCGCACGGTCTGTGAAACATACCGCGAGTTGCCGAAAACGAGATCAGCCTCACGAATCGCCCTGGCCCACCCGGGACTCACACCGCGATCGAGAGACGCGACGATGTACGTCACAAGGGCGATCGGAAGGCCCAAGGAACGCCTGAGAAACAGAAACAGTGTATCCAGAGGCCCCACGCGCGGGAAAAAATAGACATCGACTTTAGACAGCAGCAATCTCGTGAGCCACCGCGGAGTGTTGCCGTGCCGCGTCCAGCGCAATATTTCGGTGTTCGGGCGAGCGCTAATTCTGGGATCGGGTGCACCGTCGCCAAGAAGGATTACCTTGAACCGATCAGGCGGAAGGCGGCTTACTACCTCTTTAGCGGTAAGGTTCTGCGCGTTCGTGTTCGATGCATCCGCGAATGAGGGAGTGAATACTGTAAGCATCAAGATTACTGTCTTAAGTCCTGGCTGCCGCTCAACATATACTCAAAATGCAAAACATTGCATTCCCCGTGTTCCCCTTTGTGACCGCTGTGCTTCGGGGGATTCGGCCCGTCCTGTTAATGTAACCGCAAACCTATCGTCGAAGGCATTGTTCATTTTTCCGTTGATCTGCCGCGCAAAACCGCAGCGAAGTCCTCACGACTAATTGGATGGTAAAGCCGATCGCGTACCGCTGCGTTTGTTTGCTGCGATTCCATCACCGCGGGTATTCGAGAAATGTCATCGGGCCGGTCGAGAATTTGAGCCGCGCCGAATCTCTCGTATTGTTTTCCGTAGCTATATAAATCGATATCAAACCACCCGCACAGAAAACTCGGTATCCCCGCAATCGCGCACTCCACTGCCACACTGGACTCCACCGTCAAGCTGAACCACGTTTTCCGCAGAAGTTGCTCCGAAATAGGCTCGGACGTGACCTCAAGTAGTTGCCGGTCGCTATCCGTCAGTAACCGGTCCACCAATTGCGACCGCTCAGTCACGCTTTCAAAGGGATGCAGCTTTAACATTACCTTCCGCCCATGCTCCTGGCCTATCGCGCACAGGCGGGGCAGCACTTCCCGGTAGAGCGTCTCGGTGCGGCCATAATAAAGCTCGTAAGGCTCGGAAAAAAATACGATGTGAGTTCCCGTCGTCGCTCCGTACCTCGCGAGGTGCAATTCCGGCGGCGCACCGACGAAAATCCGTTCCTGCGGCACCTCACATTCCGTGATCAAATAATCTCTTTCCATCTCGCCCTTTGCCAGATAAGTGTCCGAGCAAATTCCGCGCAACCGTATGGTCGAGTCAAGAGCGCCGTGACTGCAGTAAACAGTCGGTACACCCCTGCGGTGCGCCAGCAAAACAGGCACGCGCGTGTATGGATTATTCTCATCCGCGCAAAGGACAGCGTCGATATTCTCGTGGTCAAAAACTCCCCGCCAAGCGTCGCGCATCCTCAAACCGTTTCGCAGCATGGAATCAAAAGCTTCCAAAAAGTCGCCTAGCAACCCGGCGTTAAAGTAAGTTGCGTAAAGTCCTTTTTTTATGCTCTGCCATTGGCGCGTGAGCTCCGCAATCTCGCGTTCAGTCGCTGGGGTCCGAGGCGCGTAGGCGGCGAGCGGCGCTCTACCGATATGCGAGGGCAATTCCTTTAATTCTCCATTCGCACGTGTAGTCACCAAAAGAAATTCGCGATCTGGAAGTAGCTGCGCATATCTCGCCAACATGTGGGAGACATTCCGGTAGGCCGACGGCAGCAAAATTTTAGTCTTTGATCGCCTACTTCGTCCGCGCCTGGCAAAGTAGCGCCGTACTCCGTAATCGCTGTCCCATTTGTCGAAGGCAATCTGTACGATTTGAGAAGACGTTAAAGCGCGCAGTTTTTTCTTGAAACGGAAGAAACTCGCAATAGCGGAGCGTTCTGACTTAGTAATGAACGGGACTACGTTGACGCCTAACACTTTGCCGATCGCATCCCCCATGGGGTGAGGACGGGTAATACGAATCTCGGCCGGAATCTTGATTTCGCGCGCCACCTTCTGCAACAGCAAGAACTCGTAAATCCGCTGATAGCCATTGGGCGCGAGCAGTCCCCACCAGTCGATCCCTTCGCTGTCCGAGAGCCGATATTTTCCGACTCCACAAAGTTCGGGAAGTAGAGGCACGTCTTCATGCCAATTCGCAAAACTGAACAAGCTGCGCACGGCGCAGCCTAGTCTTGCTCCCCATTCCGCGTACTGGGATGTCCCCGCCCATCCCAGATCCACGATCAGATCCCATGGCGAAATCGACCAGGGCCCTTCGATGACAGAATCTTCCGGATGGACTAGGAGAACACGCATGAATAGTTGGGATACTCTTCTGGCATGGAACTTATTTCTTTACGTTTTGTACTCGACGCCGTGCATCGGGTCCGTTGGTTAATAAACTCTCAACTCCTTATACAGGGTAACGACGCGATCCCGAGGAGTTCCAAGTTCGACCGCCGCTCTGGCAATTTCTTCTTGACTGCTGTAACTCGAAACCAGGAGATATTCCCCGGAAGAAACAAGCTCTTTTAATGCAGCGGGAGCATGAATTTCGATTCCCCGCCAGCTCTTCCCCTTCTTGATCGGATCGCCGTCGACAATCGCATACTGCCGGTCTCTGCGTTTGTGAAACAGGGAAGTCGTTTTGGTACAGGAACTCGGTGTGTGCTCCAGCGCCCCAAATTACACACTTCTTTGCTGGCATCAGTGAGGCAAGTTGATCTTCGACCGCCTTCACCGCCAGGTTCCAGTGGGCAAGATACTGACGAAGCAGGGAAACAACTTCGGATTCCTGCGCCATGGTCGGTATAAATTCCCCCGGACTCGCCATCACTCGAAAGCCGTTGTATTCGGAATGTTCCTGCGACTCGATCGCCTTCCAACCTGCCCGGGCAAGACAATTCATCAAGGATTCTCGCGTGAAGTGAGTCATGTGCTGAACGGTGAAGAACCCGTTAATATCATTCGTAAATCCATTTTCGAGAATCGGGACTTCGATTATCAACCGCGTTCCAGCATGTGCCATGGAGCGGAGGTGTCGCAACACGGCCAGCGGTCTGGGCAAGTGTTCGAGCACATGAAACATGGTGATGACATCCAAAGGTTTATCGCAACGAAAACTTTCGAAATCCCCATGGATGAATTCCACTCCCTTGCTGCTAAGTGTTGCGCGACCCCGTTCGATAGCTGGACCATCAATATCTACTCCGATTCTCTCCACATCATCCGGGAGCTTCGCCAAAAAGGCGCCATCGTAACAGCCAGCATCCAAGAGGCGTTTTCCCGTATGAAGCAAGCCTCGCGTTTTCAGCCAGTCTATCTGTTGAAGAGTATGCGAAACTGCAGACCCATAAGAACATCCCGCTTCGGCAAACAGTGCCCGAAAACCCTCTTCCGAATAGCACGGATTCAGGTAGAGGGCAAAGCAATCCAGGCATTGGACCTCGCGTACATCCACCCGCTTTGCAACCTCTGCTGAATCGCAGTAAAACTGGAACTGATCGAACTGAAGTACGTTCCGCGAACGTTCACTTCCGCAGATGGGACAGGGACGCCGTTCGGTGGCGGCCGCTGAACAGAAATTTCCTGCAAATGAATCCACTTCACTCCAACGGATGCTCATAGGCTGACGGGATAAACTGGCCGGGCTCCTTTTAAACTCGGGGTTACTTAAACTCAGGGTTACGCTCGATTTGAAATTGGCGGCGGCTGTTCACTTGGGAAAGGCAACCTCCGCCGCACAAACTTCGAGGTCATTGGCAGCAGTCCTTTGGCCTGCGGAAATCACGAAAGAAAAAGTCCGGGGAAAGTCTACTCGCGGCCGGTTGCGGCAAGTTTCATCTAGTTCCGCGGCAGAGAAGCTGGCACGATAAAAGTAAGATCCCTTTATCGGAATGAACGTAACTTGCGACACCACGCTCGCTTGGTCGAGCTTCGTTTGAATCTTAATGGTCCACTCTTCATCGCCCAGGCTTAGTTCGCCATTCGTCATTCCCATTGCGGCGCTCGCTGAGACCAGGAACGACACAGATCGCCCGTGCTCGATGCGCTTTGCTCCCACGAAAAACCGATCTGGAAGGAAACCTCCATTGTGACTTTGAAACCAAAGCTGCTCGCGATTAAGTGCCTCGGGGTTCAATGTAATATGGGCCAATCGCAGCGCCCCCGGCGGCATTTCCTGCCACTCTAATTTGTATTCGATGCCGAGCTGGCCTTCGGCATTCATCCGAATTCGTTTGCGGATCAGACCTAACGGTGTGGCAACCTCGCCCTCTACAATGACGCCGTTTCCGTCCTCGGCGCTTCCGACCTTCGGCTCAACCGCGGCCAGGTCGGTGATCTTCGGTTGGCCGGGAGACTCCAGCACCAGATGTCCGGAATAATAGTCCGCGCCCAGCGCGATATCTTGATAATAACCGTGTGGCAGAGTGCCTAACAGAGACTTATCGGAAATCTTCTTCAGCACAAAGGAATCGATTGCCAAACCGCGACGGCAGTTCAGGACCACTCGCACCACGTCGTTCTCTAACTCCAAATATCGCCCTTCACGGCGGCTTCGAAATTCCGAGGCGACTCGTTCAACAATTTTCGATCCCCAACTTTCGTCGGAGGTTGGGCCTTCGTGAATACCGAGGCGCTTCTCAACTCCGTCCAATCGTTCCAGAAACGCCGCCCAACGCTTGTCCGTGATGTGAGTGCGAAAATCACTGCTCCATAAGTAACAAAGCTCGCACCACGATTCATCGCCGGTCTCTCGCCGTTCTTTGACAGCTTCGAACAAGCGCCGGCACCTGGTATTGATTCCGAGATCGTTACGGCCAGTCACCGCCCAGCGGGTAATGTTGTATTTTTCCTGTTTCTTCACCGGAACCGGATCTTCCGCTGATTCCAGATGAAGCCGATTTCCGGCGCCGGGTGCGCCGAGGAATTGTAGTGTCGCACTGGGAAGAATGAACTCGAACCGTTCGTCTTTCAAAAGCGAGGAAAAGAGCCGTGATATCCGTTCCCATTCTCCAATTTCCCGAAGCGCGGGTTCGGTGTGATAACGGCCTGGGCGAAAATCAAAAATCTCAACATCGTTGCCATAAACCGGAAAGACCCGAACGGTCTCCGACAAATGCCCGTACAGATAGCCCAGATACTCGTCCAGTTCCATCTCGCCATGCGCGAGGCGCTGAAATTTTTGAAATGCGATTGATTTATTCCAGATCAGCGGGATTTCTTCGCCATGCTGCCCGCAGGCAATCTGCGGCAGATAGCGCAACTCGGGCGACCACTCGGGATGGTGGCGCGACGGATTGTCCCACTCCATGATGATGGCTTCGTACCTGGCATCGATGTAGTGCTGTACCAATCCCGCTGCGTAAGCCTGCTCGTTGATTAACGCGACAGCAGGCGTGATCCCCAATATGCGCTCATAGGCTTCATTTCCCAATCGCAGATTCGCGGCGTTTACTTCAGGCGGCACAAGCGGCCCGATCAACTGGGCGTATCCGCTGCCCACGAGTTCACAGAGGCCGCTGCGGCAAAGCATCGAAAATTCGCTTGTCCATGACGGATCAATGCCTCGAATAGCTTCGAGCGTGATTGCCGAGGCTTCAATGCCAAACGGAAGCTGGAGATTTTTAACGAGCCGCAAAAGAGGCCAGTAGCAACGCTCAATAACTTCAGAGCGCTGCTCCTCTTCGATTGAGGAGTAAGCAAGATTCAGGTGGAAAAATGCGAAGAGCCGCAACCGGCCGCCGCCCGCCTTGATTTCGCTCTTCGGCTCGCTCATCGATTCGCGCCTATAGGTTCAGAAGCATCCGCCGACACGGTTTTGATCTCAATCGACCGGATTGCCGCCTCCGTTCTTTGCATCGCTTCCTTGCGCGATTCTCCAGTCGCCATGACCAATCCCGCGCGTGCCGGATGACTATTCACCGGCCCCACAAAATCTCCTACTTTGAGCCGGACCTGACAGAATACGACCCCCGGTTGTTCCGCCACACCCTCTGCGCCCACAATGCCAATCACCCGCCCCGGCCCTGGAAATAAGTAGCGCTGCGAGATGAAGCGCTGGTAGCGCGGTAGAAGTTCCTCCGCGTTAACGCGTTCGCCAACCGCCAGCCGGATGGCACAACCAACAAAGTCCACGCCCGTGCTCAGCGGAATCTCGTGGGTACAAAAATATCCGCCACTGAGGCGAGTCGCCAATTCAATGATAAAGGGTCTTCCTTTGTGGAATACGACGTCGCCTTTTACAACTCCATCGACAACGCCCATGCTGGCCGCCGCCCGCTGAATCAAGTCGCATATCGAGTGTTGCTCTTCGGCGGACAACTGGGTCGGCAGATCCCCTCCATTCTCAATAATGTGAGGAGCGAATTTCTCCAGGAACTCGTAATTGCGATCGGCGAGGCCCGGAGTGTGCGCCACTCCTTCCAGCACAATCGACTCCGTGCTGATCTGCGGACCGTCAAGAAATTCCTCCACCATCACCCGTCCCGACGGCGATTGACTGGCGGAAAATTCGTAAGCCCAATTCAAATCTGATGTCTTGGTCAAACGCAACACTCCGCGCGCGCCCCGGCTATCCACCGGCTTGATCACCAGCGGCAATCCTCGCTCCAAAATAATCTTGCTTAACCGATCTGCGGATTCGACAGGGCTAAACCAAGGCACCGGAATGCCATCTGCCCGAAACTTCAATTTCATCTCGAGTTTGTCACTCGAAAGTCGAGCCGATTCTTCGCTGATCCCCGGCAATCCGAGATCGGCAGCCACCGCAGCAACCGTTTTCGGAATATCGGAAGCGATGCACATCACGCCATCGAACGGTCGCACGGTTCGGTGGTAATGCCCGGCCGCAGCAACGGTTGCCGCAATGTCATAAGTGCTGGCCAGCAGCCGATCATCCGCCACCGTAAAGCCGGGAGCGCCCGCATCCCGATCACTGACCACTACGTGTAGCCCCATCTCCTTGGCGCGTTCCAGACCTGGCACCGCCTCAATGCCGCCACCGACCACTAAGAGATTTTTAGGCATATATAGTAAAAGGTTATGTTTTTGCGAGAGAGTGCGTTCCTGTAAGGATACATCCTATTCCGCGCCATTTCCATGATGCGGTGCGAGCCTTGACCATGAGTCGTGGATTGTGACATCGTGAGTGTACAGAATTCTTCCCCGGTGAAAAACTCAGTGATCCGTTCCGATCTTGATATGGAAGCTCCGCCCCTCGAAGCTTTGCCCGGTAGTAAATTCGATGTCTCCCAGCTCGAAAATCTGGCGAAGCGCCTTCGCATCGGCAGCCTTGTGGCTATTTACCACGCCGGGTCTGGCCATCCCGGCGGCGCCCTCTCAGCCGCCGATGTGATGAGTTATATCTCCGCACGCATCTTGACCTGGCCGACAAGTTGGGCATCGACCTCAAAAACACCCAGGAACCATCTAGCGCGCGATCGCTTCGTGTTGTCGAAAGGACATTCGTGTCCCGTTCTCTATGCGGCCGCTGCCGAGTGCGGACTCATCTCTAAGCAGATGCTTCTCAAATTTCGAAAGCTCGGATCGCCGCTGCAGGGCCATCCCCACGTGATAGATGTACCGTGGGTGGAGACCAGCACGGGTTCATTGGGCCAGGGTTTCTCGGCCGCGATTGGCATGGCGCTCGGTCTGCGTTACCAGCAGAGTAAAGCTCGCGTATACACGATGCTTGGCGACGGAGAATTGCAAGAAGGTGAAGTATGGGAGGGCGCGATGTGCGCCGGCCATTACAAGCTGGAAAATCTTTGCGCCATCATCGACTACAACAAGTTGCAAAGCGACGATTGCAACGAGAACATCATGGGGGTCGAACCCCTGCGCGCCAAGTGGGAGGCGTTTCGATGGCATGTAATTGAGATTGATGGTCATGACTTCCAGCAAATTGATGCGGCATTTGCCGAAGCAAGTCAGACGAGAAAACAACCGACCGTTATCATTGCTAACACAGTCAAGGGTCGAGGCGTCTCCTTCATGGAAGCGTCGCCCCTCTGGCATGGAAGCGTGAAGCTCCGAGACGAAGAAATGATGACGGCGCTCACCGAGTTGGGCGTTTCGCAGCAAGACGTAGGGGGATACCTGGATGGAAGCATCTGGCAAAACGGTTATCGCTGAAGCCAGCGCCCCGCTGTTGATCGGTACCAGCGGCGACTCGCTTCGCGAAGCCTTCGGCAAAACCTTGGTCCAACTCGCGCCGAAGTATACGAACTTCGTGGTTTTCGATGCCGACATTGCCGGGGGGACCGGCGTCCATCATTTTCGGAAAGCCTACCCGCAACGATTCTTTCAATTCGGCATTGCCGAACAAAACATGATGGCCGCGGCTGGAGGGTTTGCCAGCACGGGCGTCATTCCATTCGTCACAACCTTCGCCGTCTTCTGTCTCCGCGCCATGGAGCAAGCCCGCCTCTCGATTGCCTACGCCCGCCGCAATGTGAAGATAGTTGCGAGCCATCCAGGCCTCGATACTGGGCCCGACGGCGCGTCCGCGCAAGCCACTGAAGATCTGGCCGCCTTCCGCGCCATTCCTGGTATGGTCGTATTGTCTCCTGCCGATCCTCTTGAAATCGAACTAGCCACCGAAGCTGTCCTCAACTACGATGGCCCCATTTACATGCGAAGCGGTCGTAGCAAAGCAAGAAGGATTCTCGAACCTGGCTACAAATTTGAAATTGGAAAAGCTCGAATTCTCCGCCCAGGAACCGATGTTACACTCATCGCCTGCGGAGTCGAGGTAGCGCGAGCATTAGACGCAGCCGAACTTCTGGCAAAAGATGGAATCGCCGCTCGCGTAGTGAACATGTCCACCGTCAAGCCGCTCGATAAAGAAATGATCGCCTGCTGTGTCGAGGAAACCGGCTGTCTCGTTACCGCGGAAGACCACAATATTTTAGGCGGGATGGGCAGCGCCGTAGCCGAGGCCGTCGTTCAATCGCGCCCATGTCCCATTGAGATGATTGGAGTCAGGGACACGTTCGGCGAGTCCGGCGAACCCGATGAAGTGGCCGAAAAGTACGGCCTAACCGCAACCTATATCGCCGCCGCCGCGCGCCGCGCCATGGCGCGGAAGTAACCGCTCGCTAACGCACGGTTCACCCCATGTACAATCCGCCATTCACATTGATGCTTTGGCCCGTAATGTACGAGGCCTCGTCGGAGGCTAGAAATGCAACAGCAGTTGCGACTTCCTCGACCCGTCCGGCGCGCCGCAGAGGAATATCTTTGCCGATTTTTTGCTGTCCGACTTCGGAACGTATCTCCTTCTGGGACATTTCCGTCTCGATTAAGCCCGGCGTCACACAGTTCACCCGAATGCCATCAGGCGCGCCAACCCGTGCCAGAGATCGCGTGATCGAAATTACTCCAGCCTTGCTCACGGCGTAATGCACCGCAAGCATGCCCCCGAGTTGCCCACCGGTAGATGAAATATTGATGATCGATCCGCCACCCTGCTTCGCCATAATCGGCATAATTTCCTGGGAGCACAAAAACACACTTTTTAAATTCGTCGCCAGCATCGTGTCCCACTCTTCGTCAGTGATTGTGTTGAATGGCTTCTGCTGCAGAATGCCGGCATTATTGACCAGAACTTGAACGGTTCCAAACGTCTTCGTGGCAGCCGAAATGAGATCATGCACGCTTGAACGCCGGGTCACATCGGCTTGTACTACAAGAGCCTCGCATCCGAGTTTTCGAACCTCTGTTGCAGTTTGCTCGCAGTTATCGCGGCGCGTCACGTAAGTTATCACTACGTTGAATTTCTTTTGCGCAAGCGCCAGTGTAATGGCGCGTCCAATCCCGCGCCCGCCGCCCGTAATGATCGCTACCTTGCCCAATGTCCCTACCCTTTCCGACCCCCATTGTTGGCACCGCCAAGTTTCAACTCCGTTACCGCTCGCTCGTGATTCTGAATCAGAAAAACTATGCGGCTTTCTTCCACGTGAAATAGCTCCAGCGAAGCGGATAGGTTCAGCAGATATTCCGTAACTTGCGGATATTTACTCGTCTCGTAGTCATGCCATGCAATACACGTCGCGTGGTTCTCACTCAGCATTTTCAGCGCGTTCTGAGTGTCTGATACTAAAGTCGGCAAATCGTGGCCGCCATCGACGTACACCATATCAATCTGCTTATGAAATCTGGAAAAATCATAGGCCTTCGAATCGCTCTTAAGCTGAGTTATCCGTCTTTCATAAGGAGTGCCTAGAAACGCCAAACGTTGCAGATTCTCAAAATGCGTCAAAGTCAATGGCTGGTCATGAACATCCTGATGCAAACCGCGCAAAGACTTCTCATCTAAATCCAACGTATAAACACGGGAATCCTCGTCCAGGTTTGCGGCTATATTTAATGTCTCCACGCCCAAATATGTTCCAAATTCAAAAAATTGTCGCGGTTTGACAATCTTCGCCAACGACAACAGAATTGCCGTTTCCAAAAGAATCGGCGCATTCCGGTCCGGCAAAACAATCTTCACTATCCGTTCGTGATAAGACGATAAGTCGACAAGATCGAAGAGTTGATGCGGCCGTATTTTAATCATCCAAAAATTCCAATTCCTCAGAGCCTACCGGGCAACTCACAATCCCGATGAAACACGGGAGGCCTGTGCGCTTACCAGCAACTCAGCAATTCGATCAGCTCCGCGCCCATCGAGCAATGCGCTTGCGCACGATGACATCTGCGCCCGCGCCTTGCCATCGACGAACAATCGTTCCACCGCGATCGCCAATCGCCTCTCCGTACCCTCATCGTCAACCCCAACTGAAACTCCCACACCCGCTGCGACGAGCGCGGATGCTGATTGCGCGTGATCCTCCGTCAGGCAAACATATACGCTCGGAACACCCATGGCCGCCAATTCGTATGCCGTCATGCCAAACGAGCAAATCGCTAAGGCCGCTTCAGACATGGCGTCGCTCATATCGATAACATCTTCGCGGACTGTGAATCTGCGGCTAGTTTTGCGCAGGAGGTCTTGCAATGCCTGGCGGTGGCAAAATCCTCCTCCTACTATGATCACAGGCTCGAATTCCTTGTCCAGCCGATCCAAAGCACGCACGGCCTTCAGAGTAAGGCCAGCCGGATCGCTCCCGCCCATCGCAACCAGCAACGTGCGCCTTGAGTGATTCGTCGCCCGAACAGGTTCAGCGAACTGCTTGCGCAAGATGATCCACTCCCACCCGATGCACAGGCGGCCGCGAAAGCCCGACCAATCCACTCTGTCGACTTGCGGGACGGGCGGATAAAAAGCAAGATCGGCCGCCCAGCGCCGCTCACTTAAATCATCAAGCAAGGCAATGATCGTACCTTTCCCAGCCAGCGCCTGCAGTGTAGCTTTCGACAAGTCGTCACGCACATCTACAACCAGAATCTGCGCTCCTGATTTTAGGATGCAATCACGCAGCCAGGCCTCTTGATCAAGACTTGCGCCGTCAGCAGCCTGGCAGATTTGATATCCCCGTCGCGTGACGAGTTCAACCGCTAAAACGCTGGAGCGCATGGCGAAACTCACGGCGGCGCCGTGACCCTCACGCAGTTCGTCGGCCAGTGCCAGGCTGCGCACCACATGCCCTAATCCAATCGAGGGCGATGCATCACAGCGAAAGAGTATCGAACGCTGTCTTGTCACCGTGGAATGCATTTAGACAATCGGCCAGTACGAAGGATTAAGCAGCTGATCGTCATTCAACTGCAACAACTCCGCCTTTTTCAGTACAGCGCCATCGAGCGCTCCGGCCTCATGCGCGGCGGTTGCCGACTCAAGTTCTGGCAAACTGCGCAACCCAACCAGTACCGAATGAACTCCGGGAGTGGATAGGCAGAAACGAAGCGCGGCGCCGGGCAATGAGTTCCACGTCTCTCCTAGACCCTCGCGCATTCTGTCCGCGGCCTCCGAGAGACCGCGCAAGCTCTCAGGAAGCAATTTGGCTCGCTCCGTCAGCGCTCCTTTTAGAAAAGCAGAACGAGCGATAATACCCACATTCTGTTTTCTGGCCTCGGGCAATACCCTAGCCAACATTCTTTGGTCGAGCAAATTGAGAGCGATCTGTAAAACGTCAACCCTTCCGCTGCGAATGGCAGCCAGAGCCGCCGCCTCGCCATAGACCGACGCGCCTATAAACTTCAACTTTCCCATATCGCGGGCCCGTTCCAGAACGTTCAGTATCTCGCTACGCTCCAACATTTCTTGCGTGGCATTGTGAATCTGCACCACATCCAGTACATCTCTACGAAGCGCCTTGAGGCTGGCCGTGAGCGAGCCCATCACGGTCTTCGTTAACTCCGCTGTGTCTTTCGTGTCGGCGGCGACGCCGACCTTGGTTGCGATGATGCAAGACGGGTAGCCGCTTGTGCCCGTTCCCAATACTGCTTCGCTCTCGCCGTAGCCTCGAGCTGTATCGAACAGGGTGATCCCGCTTGCGATTGCCGCTTGTACCAGCGCGATAGCGTGACCTTCAGACAACCGGCCGGGCTCCTTTGGCCCCTGGATGCCATAGTTCTCCAATCCAAAAGCGGCCGTGCCCAAGGCCAAGTTCGAGACAGATAGACCTGTACGCCCTAGCAGCGAGTACTTCATCTTTTTACTCAACCTTCAGTAAGTCGCTTAAGCGAGTCTATAGAATCCACGTTGGGCTAGCGGTCCACGCAAGCGGCTACACGAGTTAGGCTCGGAGATATCTCTCGCCAAGAGACCAAATACCTCCTCGACAGCTTCCAGATAACTATCCACCTGTTCGCCGCTGTGGGCAAAGGAAGGTTTGAACTGGTTATACGCCAAATAACCTCTTTCTAACATCAACTGCGTGAAGAGCGTGGTCAGCCTAAGTTCTGCTTCATGCTCAAAAGAAAAATGGCACAAGCTGGGCAAGCCACTTGTGTGCAGCTGCAATCCTTTACTCTTGGCAAGGCTTCGCCAACCCTCCATTACTTGACTTCCAATGGCAATCAGGTGAGTCGCCACTTTTTCTCGGCGGAACTTATTAATGGTTGCGATGGCCGCAGCCGGCCCGATGCGTTCGGTCCAGTTCGTGCTGCTGATGAAGGTGGTCTGCGCCGCCTGCATCACGCTCTCTATGCCAATTACCGCCGCCATGGCGTATCCGTTCGCCATGGCTTTCGCGAACACGGCAATATCGGGATTCACGCCGGATAAGAGGTGGATCCCGCCCTCGGTCATTCGAAACCCAGTCGTAATTTCGTCAAACACCAGCACCGCGCCCAGCTCGTTCGCGATGTCGCGAACATTCTCGAGGAATTCAGGTGCCGGTTCCTGCCCCCGCTGCGGCTCCATCACAATCGCGGCTAACTCGTTGCGGTTGGCATCCGCGATCGCCCTTAACTCGTCAATGCGGTTGTAGTGGAATGGCAACGCTGTGCCCCGCAAACCTCTAGGCACTCCACGAGGTTCAAGGCCAGGCAGTAAGTGAGCATCTAAAGCTTCATCTTCCGCCAGGTTAGCAGCCAGATACCAATCGCACCAGCCGTGATAACCGCAAAACGCAACTTTGTCTCGTCCCGTTCGAGCACGTGCGATGCGGACTGCGATGGACATTGCCTCGCCGCCGCCTCGTGCGTAGCGCACCATCTGCGCCCAAGGATGTAACTCCAACAAGAGCTCGGCGAGAACGACCTCTTCGGGAGCATTAAGAGTTGAAGCTACTCCTGCGTCAATCGCCGCCTTCGCCGCACCATCCACTTCAGGATCGGCATAGCCGAGCACGCAAGCGCCAATGCCCATCATGCTCATATCAACGTAAGTCCTGCCGTCAAGATCGGTTACTTCAACCCCCCTTGCCTTGGAAAAATAGGAAGGCCATTGCTCCGGCAAAAACATCGACGGACGCTTTGATAACAGCTGCGTGCCACCGGGAATCACTTTGCATGCCCGATTGAATAAGTCCCAGCCCTTTGTAGCAATCTCGGTTGTCATCATTTTTCAAGCACGGTTCGATAATTTTCAGCTTCATTCCACTTACGGTTTAGGTTGCTCACGTTAGGGTTATTTTTCAAAAAACTCATAACTGCAGTTAACTCAAAGGGCCGCCGCTCGCTATAAAGAGCCTCATAGATTTTTGTGATCAGTTCAAAATCTTCAGGGTGGTCGACGGTCAGGCGCAGTTTGGGAAAGTCAACATCGGCTGTAATATTACCGCAGCGAAATATATTCTTATTACTCCACATGTAGCGAGTTACATGTTCGCGGTCGCGTGGATCAGTTGCCGCATGCCATGATCGCTCCAACGCCGAAAAGCGAAAGCATTCGGCATCGAGGCCATCGGGAAAGAGTTTCTTATCCAAGAGTTGCGCCCCCGCCCCGGCAGCTATACCAATATGGTCGTACGCACCGCTTTCATATGCTCCAATGAGCTGTTCAATCAACTGGGGATCAACCAGCGGGCAGTCCGCGGTCACGCGAAGCACGGGATCGGCCTCAAATTGCTTCGCCGCCTGATAGTAGCGATCTAAGACATCAGTTTCACTGCCGGCAGAAAAAGCGATGCCGTTATCCGAACAAAAGCTTCTCAAAACGCCGTTGGCTTCATTATCAGGAACCGCGACCACAACTTCCCTGACCGACGGGATGGCCCGCACTCGTTGCACGATGTGCCAGAGCATTGGCCTGCCTAAAATGGGCTTGAGCACTTTCCCGGGGAGACGGTTCGATCCCATTCGAGCCTGGATGATTGCGACGGTTTTCACTTATCAGCCAACCCCAGAGATTTTCGCGTCGAACGCGTCGGCCGGAGCCCATCCTCCGGATCTGCTCGCCACTCACGCTCCTCGAGTTCACTCGTAACGGGCCCCACCGCTCCATCTCCGTCAGCATGTAATCCAGTTCGCAAGGAGGCGATCAGTTTCCGCATGGGCTGTGGAAGCCAGCAATGTCCGGCGCCAAACTCTGCGCCTTGGCCTTCGAGATCGAGATGAAATTCGATCATAGTCGCTCCCCAACGATGCACCGCACGTGACACGACTCCGGCATCAACGCTGTGATCAGACCAACCCACCGGATACCCGCAAGCCTTCTGCAATATCTCAATCGCCGCCAGGTTGCATTCTTCCGGCTTGGCTGGATACGACGACACGCAATGTAACAGCGTCAAGGCGCGGCAGCCCGCGTCTTCCAACACAGAACAGGCATGCTCGACTTCGGCCAGGGTTGCCATGCCAGTAGAAAGCACAACTGGTTTTCCGCTCCCTGCGCATGTGCGAAGCAATTCATCCCACATTAGTTCGTACGAAGCAATCTTGTAGAAATCCACAAAAGGCAATAGCTCAGCGACCGCTTGCAAATAAAATGGAGTACAGGAGAATCGAATTCCCGCTTCCTTGCAACCCTGCGCAAGGGTTGGCAGAAACTCAACCGGTAACTCCCATTCTTCCCGCGCGAGAAGCTTGGGATTGTGTTGCAGCGCCTCGGGCGCAAACAATTCGCGCACGCGAAACAGTTGAAACTTCACAGCGTCACAGCCGATGGCAGCGGCCATTTTAATGAATTTCATGCAGCGATCCAGATCGCGGTGATGATTACTCGAGACCTCGGCAACAAAACTCGGAACGTTGCCGCGCGCACTCGGCCGCCCGGATTTTCCATTACTTGACATATTGTGCAATCACCTTACGCAGACCATGGCACACATCCTTCACATCCGTTCCTGTCATCGAGTGGAACATCGGCAAGCTGATCAGCCGCTCATACGCCGCCTCGGCGACCGGATAATCGCCTTCCTTGTGACCCAACCGCTCGCGATAATAAGGATGAAGGTGGACCGGAATATAATGCACGTTGACGCCAATATTTTCCGCCCGCAACCCTCGAAAAATTTCTTCTCGCCCTACCGAAAGCATTTCCAATTGCATTTGAATCGCGTACAGATGCCAGGCCGGATTGCTCTGAGTACGCACCACCGGAACCTTAATTTCAGGCAAATCGCGAAAAGCGGATGTGTACTGCGCCGCAATTTCCCGACGTCGCGCAAGGTTCGCATCCAGCTTTCTCAATTGCGACAATCCTAAAGCACAGGCGATATCGGTCAACCTGTAGTTGAAGCCAAGCAGTACCATTTCGTAAAACCACTGCCCCGCTTCCTGTCGCTCTTTGGCCTGACTGCTGATGCCGTGATTCCGAAATCGCCGCAAGGTCTTGGCGAGGTGCTCATCGTTCGTCGTCACCATGCCGCCTTCACCGGTGGTCAAGTGCTTTACGGGATGAAAACTGAACACCGTCATGTCGGCGATTCCACCAACACGCTGCCCGCGATACTCCGCGCCCAAGGAGTGGCACGCATCTTCGATCACAAGCAAACTATGTTGGTTCCCCAGAGCGAGGAGCGAATCGAGATCCGCGGGATGGCCGGCGTAGTCGACAGCAATAATTGCCTTTGTGCGCGCCGAGATCTTTTTCGCAACTTCCGCGGGATCTAGATTGAGGCTGTCAACACTGACGTCTGCAAATACTGGCTTCGCGCCCTGATAAAGAACACAATTAGCGGTCGCACAAAATGTCATGGGAGTGGTGATCGCTTCGTCCCCGGGACCGAGTCCAGCGGCAAACGCAGCACCATGCAGGGCCGCTGTACCCGAACTAAAACTCACGGCGTGACGAGCATTGACCAAAGCAGCAAACCTGGTCTCAAACTCTCCAACCTTCGGACCGGTGGTGAGCCAGTCGGATTTCAAAACCTCCACCACCGCCTGAATGTCGTCGTCGTCCAGACTCTGCCGGCCGTAGGGCAGCAATGTTTCGCGCACGGGTTCGCCGCCGTTCACGGCTAGCGTTTCCAGCTTTGTTGATAAGGCAGTCATCTAAGCGGACGCCGGAAGCGCCTCTGCAGCACTGGTTTCAGGGGCAACCAGTTCTTCTAATTCCCTTCTTGTCAGCCAGCGTTCGTTGTTATCGCTCGAATAACGGAAGCCGTCTGCAAGCGGCCTCGCATGAACCCAGTTTTCCGATTTCCACCACGGATGCGACGGCTGAATCACATACATTTCCTCGGTCTCGAGGGTTTGTCGCGACTCGTCTTCCGAAACAAGAACCTCGTGCAACTTTTCTCCTGGACGAATCCCGACGTATTCGACCTTGCACCCCGGTGCCACTGTCTCTGCTAAGTCAACCAGTCGCATGCTTGGAATTTTCGGCACAAAAATTTCGCCACCGTGCATCTGCTCCAGGCAACGGACTACGAACTTGACTCCCTGTTCCAACGTTAGCCAGAATCGAGTCATCCGAGGATCGGTGATCGTAATTTTGCCGCTTCGCCGCTGTTCGAGAAAAACCGGGATCACGCTCCCGCGACTGCCGACCACATTGCCGTACCGCGCGCAACTGAAGCGTGTATTCCTGGCGCCCGCATAAGCGTTGGCCTGCACAAATACTTTCTCGGCGCACAATTTGGTGGCGCCATAGAGATTAATAGGATTCACCGCTTTATCGGTGCTGAGCGCCAAAATGCGACGCACTCCTTGATCGATGGCGGCATCGATAACGTTGCGGCCACCCATAATATTTGTTTGGATCGCTTCGAATGGGTTGTACTCGCATGCCGGCACCTGCTTCAGCGCCGCGGCGTGCACCACCACTGTCACCCCCGACAAAGCGCGTTTCAACCGCTCCGGGTCGCGTACGTCACCGATGAAATAACGCATGCTGGGATGGTCGAAACCAGAGGTTCTCATCTCGTGCTGCTTCAATTCGTCGCGACTGAACACCACCAGCCGTTGCGGCTGATAGTCGCGCAACATGATCTCCACAAACTTCTTGCCGAACGAACCCGTTCCACCCGTTACCAGTATCGATTCCTGCGACCAATTCACCATGCTGTTCCTTTGGAGTCCCTAAACGATCGTTCCGCCAGGCTAGCGTCCAGCCGCACCCGGCAGCCCTTTTGACGGCTTCGAGGTGACAAGACTTTTCGTCCTGGTGGTGTTCTTGTGCTCGATAGTATAGCCGAGAAAAGAGTTGGGAAGTAGAGAAGAGGGTTAGCGCTAATCAGCAAAATCAAACGGCCCATGCCCAATAGTTGGCGTGGGCCGTTCATATTACGTAGTTCGCCGTACGGAGTTTCGTCGTACGGAGTTCGCCATCGTTTAGTGCGGTTCGTCGTGATGTTCCATATCGTGATGGTCGTTATCATGGTGCTCACCGCGATAATCGGGGCAATCGCGTCTCACCTGCTCGAGTTGTTCCCGACGCTTGCGTGCGCGTCGGCTGTCTTCTCCGTAGCGCTGAACTGCATCGCGAAGTTTACTTTCTGCAGCCTCAATGCGTCGCTCGCAGCGCTGCCGCCGCTCGTCACGGTCGTCTGCGCGTGCCGGTAGTGTCGTTCCAACCAAGCCGACAATCGTCAACACTGCAACACAAAGAATTCTGATAGTACGAGTCATGTATTCTCCTTAAATCGGAATTTACAAACAGGATAGGTTTCACCGCTCTTGCTGAACGGTATCCGACAATAGACGAAATTGGCGTTTTCACAGTAGCAAACATTGGATGCCGTCGATAGCGACGCTGTTGCCGGAGGGGAAAATCAATAACAACAATGAGATACGGGCAACATTTAGATTGCGTGGCCGGAATTAGTTTTCGTGCCGCGGCGTCGCATAGTAACCGCTGCGCGCCTGCACTTTAAAATTCGAATCCTTAGGTTTTATCTCAACTTTTCTGAAAGATCCGTCGCGAGCGGAATTAGTGGGGACATAACCAATGTTGTACTGGCTGCGGAGCTCTTCGGAAATCTGATCGAAGGCCTTGCGCAATTTCTCTATCTTGTTGCCGACTTCGATCATGCGGCCTCCGGTTTCCTGGGTCAGTTTTTTCATTTCTGCATCGCCCGAATAACCGCCGAATCCATAAAAGCCGCGATCCGCTATGAGCAGCACGTAGCAGATCGCATCGGCTTTTTGCGCAGCCTCGATGGCGTCTCTTATTTTGAGCCGGCTGCCTTGATCTTCGCCGTCGGTCAGGAGGATCATCGCCTTGCGACCCACTTCATGGCTGAACTCGTCGTGCGAGGCTAGATAAACCGCGTCATAGAGCGCGGTGCCCCGCGGTCCTGTTGAGGAACACGGAATCGGCCCTTGGGGCCCCATGGGTCCGCCGGAACAACTGACGCCGCCAGTATTGATCTTCGCCTCGTTTAGCGCGTGCCGAAGACGACTCACGGAATTGGTGAAATCCTGCAACAGCGTAATGTCGATATCGAAGCTGATGACGAAAGCCTCGTCTTTTTGGCGCAGCGTGCTTTCGAGGAAAGACGCTCCAACTTCTTTTTCCATTTCAAGGACGCGCTGCTGACTGCCGCTCGAATCGATGAGCATGCCGAGGGTCAGTGGAAGATCTGACTCCGCCTTAAAATATTTAATGACCTGAGGATGGCCGTCCTCAAAGAGCGCGAAATTATCCTTGTTCAGGTTAGGAATCAGCGCTCCGTGCTTGTCTTTAACGTTGAAAAATAGCTGGACGACATCAACATTCACCTTCAGGGTTTCTACAGACTGGTCCTGTGCCTGGGCATTTGATTGGCTGTCTGGAGACTGCGATTGGGACTCTGAAGCAGCGGAGTTTTGACCGGACGAATTTTGAGCGATCAAATTCTGAGGGGTAAGCGTTGCGAGGGTGAGTGCGAACACGGCAGCGAGCCGGAAAAATCTGCGGGCTAAATTAGGCATCAGTTTTCTTAAGACTTTGCTAGTCTATCCTGTAAGAGTCTGTATCGGTTAGATGCGCCATCCAGGGCTGGTTTGGCATCCGAGCCACTGAAAATGTGAGATTGCCGTATTTTTCCCGCCGTCCTGTATCCAACGGTAAGGAAGTAAAATGAGAAGTTAAGAAGCTATCAAACGGAAGTTATGAACTGAACTTATCAAGCACAAATCAGAAAGATAAAGGTGGGGGATGACCAGGAAGACTGGCTGGCTTTTGATAATCGGACTTTCGTTGCTGCCGGCCGCAATACTCGCGCAGCAGAAGCCTGAGGACATCCCCGACGCCCCGTCGGCCAGCCGGCCCATACCGCCGCCGACGCCTCCTAGTGCGCGGGAAGAGGCCGAAGGACAATCAACGCCAGACAGCTCATCCCAGGATGATTCTGGAGCGGGAGTGACAACGGGATCGAAGGAGCTTCCTCGAACGGCTCCGAATTCGGCAGGTTCAACTGACGCGACTCCTCCCCCGCCGCCAATGCCCCCGGTCAGAACGGTGCCGGCCGGCAGCGTTCCAAAGGATTCAGAGACCGGAGCTGATCTTTATACGATTACTGTGACCACTAACCTGGTCATGGTCCCGGTTACGGTGAAGGACAACTCCGGACGACTGGTCGGTGGCTTGCTTCCTAAAGATTTCTCCGTCCTCGAAGGCGGGCAGAAGCAGAACCTGAAGTTTTTCACCAGCGATCCCTTCCCGCTGTCCGCAGCTGTAATTTTTGACACTGGCATGCCCGATGTCGGTTTAAAAAAAGTGCAGGATACCCTCTCTGCGCTCCAGGGGGCATTCAGCCAGTTTGATGAAGTCGGAATTTATATCTACAGCAGCACGGTCAGCCAGGTCGCGGACTACGACAGTGTAGGCAAACAGTTGACGGTCGCTCTAAACCAGGTCAAGGGTTACAGCGGTACCAATAACGGGCCTCCGGTGACGAGTGGGCCGCTTGGTCCGCAGGGGCCCATGATTAATGGCCTGCCGGTGGGCGCGCCTCCCGTAACTCCGGTAAGCACTCCGCCAAAAACTGCGCGGGTTTTGAACGATGCGATTCTTTTGGCGGCTCGTGATCTCTCGAAGCGCGACCGGGCCCGGCGGAAGATCATTTTTGTTATCAGCGATGGTCGAGAGCAGGGCTCAACCGCCAGCTACGCCGATACGCTCAAAGTCTTGCTGACGCAGGGTATTACGGTTTACGCCGTGGGAGTGGAAGGTGCGGCTATTCCGGTCTACGACCGGCTGCAGCGGATTCACCTCCCCAAGACGACCAAATTGGTGGGATACAGTGACATTCTGCCTAAATACGTTTCCGCGACCGGGGGAGGAACCGTATACGCTGAGTTGGCGAAAGCTGGGATCGAGGAGGCCTATGCCCGGGCTATCGGTGATGCGCGCAACCAATACACTCTCGGTTACACGCCCAAGGCAGGCATCGGAGGGTATCGGCAGATTGAAGTACGGGTTCGCCGTCCCGACGTGAAGGTGTACGCGAAAGATGGTTATTATCCGTTGCCGACGCCCCGGCAACGATAGGGACAGGCCTAACCGTTTGAGCCAGTAGTGTTTCAGTAACGTGGGTAACCTGCGCCAGAACCTTCCAGTGTGGTATAAAAACCAGCAGTAACCAATATTGTTGTCGGTGGATGTAGCGAGAGGCTCGCGCGTTGAGGCCGCAGTTTGCGAGAGTCTTCTTCGCGGCAGTTCTTGAGGAAGCCTTTTGAGTTTCATCAACTTCGCAGCGCGCGAGATTAACTGCAAAATCGTCTATTACGGCGCCGGGTTGGGCGGCAAGACGACGAACCTGCAGCACATTTTCCAGAAAACCGCTGAACAACAAAAGGGCAAGATGATCTCCTTGGCCACGGAGACCGATCGAACCCTGTTTTTCGACTTCCTTCCTCTCGACCTCGGTTCAGTTCGCGGATTTAAGACCCGCATTCACCTCTATACAGTTCCCGGACAGGTCTTCTATGACGCCAGCCGCAAGCTGATTCTGCGCGGCGTGGATGGCATCGTTTTCGTAGCCGACTCGCAGCAGGAGCGCATGGATGCCAACGTCGAAGCGCTCGACAACCTGATGTCGAATCTGACAGAACACGGATATGACTTCAATAAAATTCCCTACGTGCTGCAATTGAACAAACGCGATCTGCCGAATGTGCTTCCGGTAGATTCCCTCTCCAAAGAACTGCGCAAGAAAAACGAGCCTATCGTTGAGGCAGTGGCATTCCAGGGCGTGGGCGTCTTTGAGACGTTGAAAGAGATCGCGCGGCAGGTGTTGCAGGAACTGAAGCAGGCGGGGTAGGAAGCTGTCGGCTCTCAGCTATCAGCTCTCAGTAAAAGTCCCAAAAACAATCTTCCTGTAGAGACGCGGCTCGCCGCGTCTTTTGCTCGTGTAGGGCCGGGCGCCCTCGCCCGTCCAAGCCGAGCGCAGCTCGGCAGTCTGCCTGTGGCCAGAGCAACTCCGAGCTTACTGTAGAATTTGTTTCAGAGAATGCCTTGAGGACTGGGATTGTGACGCGTCGCCGGAAATCACTGGACGAAAAGAATTCTCTTGCATCCCTCGAGGCCTCGATCACCGCTTACTACGACAGCCTCGCTGATGCTGAAGTCGAAGAAGACAAGCTCTGGGGCGAGTTCGCTGGCCGCGAACTGGCGGATATCGTGAGAAATGCTTAGTCCGCAGGCCTTGGAATCTGAATCTTCGTGACGACAATTCTCGAAGAATCGCTGAAGGGAGACGCGCGCAGGATGCTCCAGAGATCCTCGGCCTTTGCCGCTAAACGGCTGCGCAAACAAAACGGCTAGGCGCAAATCGTTTAGCCCGCAGTTTCGAGCGTTCCCGAAAGTTCTTCCCATTCCTCCATCAGGCCCTGCAGATCGCCCTTCCGGCGACCAATCTCCTGGGTCTGCCGCTGGGTTTCCTCCGCGCTCACAAAGCTCTGCAGCTGTGTTTCGCACAGGGCAATTGCCGCTTCGGCCCGCGCAATCTCTTCTTCTATTTCGTGCAGACGGTCCTCCATCTGTTGGCGCTTGATCGGATTAAGACGCTTGCCTTTGGGATCGGTTGTTCCGGTGGACGGGGCGTCTCCGTTCACGGGCACTGATGCAGGCTGGGATAAAATGTTGGACGGCTTCGGTATTTCTGTCGCAACCGCCGCTCTTCCCTGCTTCCGCCAAAGATAGTCTTCGTAATTTCCCGGATAAATTTCTACTTTGCCGTCACCGATTTCAAACACTCGCGTCGCCAGCTTATCGATGAAATAGCGGTCGTGCGAAACGAAAACTACGGTGCCGGTGTATTTCATCAAAGCTTCAAGCAAAACATCCTTCGCGCGCAGATCGAGGTGATTCGTAGGCTCGTCGAGCAGCAGGAAGTTGGCGGGATGCAGGAGCATCTTCAGCAGCGCGTAGCGATTGCGTTCGCCTCCAGAGAGGACTCCGATGCGTTTAAAGACGTCGTCGCCGGAGAACAGAAAGCATCCGAGCAAACTGCGCAATTCGGTTTGCGTGGAGACTGGCGCGATTTCGCCAAGGTCGTCGAGAATGCGAGCTTCGGGATTAAGTTCCTTGTATTGATCCTGCGCGAAATAGTCGAGCTCAACGTTGTGGCCGAGCTTGTATTCTCCGGCAGAGAGCGGTTCCTGATTGGCTAGTAACTTGATAAGTGTAGACTTCCCTGCGCCGTTCACTCCGACTAACGCGATTCGCTCGCCGCGTTCGATTATGAAATCTACTTTGTCGAAGACTTTATGTTCGTTCACTCCACCTTCGCCGTAACTCTTCGCCACGTTCGTAAATTCGGCGACAACGCGTCCGCTGGGCTTCGGCTGCGGGAAAGAGAAATGGACCGTCTTCTCTTCTTCCGGAATCTGGATGCGCTCCATCTTTTCCAGCTCTTTGATGCGGCTCTGCACTTGCTTCGCTTTAGTGGCTGTATAGCGAAAGCGGTTGATAAATACCTCCAGCTGTTCTATGCGGTCGTGCTGCGTTTTGTAGGCGGATTCCAGCTGTTCCTTGCGCGCGGCCTTGCCGGCTAAATACTGGTCATAGTTGCCGGCATAAAAGTGTATCTGTTTGTTCCAGATTTCCACGATGCGCTTGACCGTGATGTCGAGAAAATAGCGGTCATGTGAAATCAGGACAAACGCGTTCGGATAGGTGGTCAGATATTCCTCAAGCCAGTTACGGGCTTCGAGATCGAGGTGGTTCGTCGGTTCATCGAGGAGCAGTAAATTTGGCTTCTGCAGCAGAAGCTTTGCCAGAGCGATGCGCATCTGCCAGCCACCGGAGAATTCTTCGCTCTGCCGCGTCCAATCATCGCGATGAAAGCCGAGACCGGTGAGCACCTGGCCGACCTGGGCTTCGAGCGTGTAACCATCGCGCGAGACGAATTGATATTCGAGTTTCTGGTAGCGTTCCGCGACATTGGAATACTCGGTACTCGTATGGTCAAGCTCCGACATGCTGCGAGTCAGCGCTTCCATTTCCTTTTCGATGGCATGAAGTTCTGCAAAGACGGACATGCACTCGGCAAAGACAGTCTGGCCTGTCATGGTTAGGCCATCCTGCGGGAGGTAGCCGATGGAAATCCCTTTCGCACGCGAGATGCTGCCGTAGTCGAGGCTCTCGCTCCCGGCAAGGATTTTCATGATGGTCGATTTGCCGGTGCCATTGGCGCCCACCAGCCCAATGCGAGATTCGGGCGTGATCAGCCAGTCGGCATTCTCGAACAGAAGTTTGTGGCCATAGCGCTTGCCGGCGCCGGAGAGTTGGATCATTGGACTACTTTTATCGTCTCATGAATGCCGGTGTGAATGGGAACGCGGCTTTCGAGCCACGCAAGTTCAGCTCTCTGGATGATCTCGCCGCGGCCGCTGCTTCGCCGACACGGACGTGATGATCAGCTTGCCGCCGCCAGTCGACGGGAGCGGCGACTTAGCCTGAGCCACAGCCGCTTGCAAGAGGGCCATCACCTCGGGCTTGGAGAGGGTTGCTACTTCTGGCAGCCGGATGAAGCGATTCTGGCTTCCGCCGCCCATGAGGATCTTGTGCGGATCTGGCAAGGTCGATCCATAGTAAAAAGAGAGACCGACTCCTTTGGCATTCGCAGCCAAAGAGAACATGCAATCGGACGGACGTTCCGTTGTGCAAAATCCTATGACGAAAAAGTTGTAATTGTCGTACACCAACTCGTTGGCAGTGGGATAGCGTTTACGTAGCACCTGACGCACCTCCCGAATAAGCTTGCCCATCTTCGGATCAAACTTGGCGATGAAACCCGCAAGTTGTTTAACGGGCGGAACGGCTAACCTGGGTTTTGCGGTTTTTTTCAAGAACGTTCTCGCTGATAATGTTAAACATGGTGTCAAGAGTGTGCTGCTTGAAACCCCGTGCAGGCTTCTTGCCGGCGCCGGACGGTTGGATCATTGGTTTCTCTCCTTAAATATAGCGGACAGAGGAACCCGTTAGTGGTTCCAAGTTGCCAATGCTCACTTCTGAGTAACAACCCGTGGAATTTGACAATGTGTCACATGATGTGTCACCATATATAAATGCCCAGTGTGAACATCCGTGAGCTTCGGGACACCAAGCGGTTAAAGGCATGGCTGCGTTCCGGTAAAACGGTCGAACTTCGGGAACGAGATGAGGTCATTGCGCGCATTATTCCCGAAGGCTCGCCTCCTGACCTTGGCGAGTGGCCTGATTTCGCAGCCCTGCGGAAGGAACTTTTCGGTAATCGTGTTTTTTCCGGGGCCGACTTGGCGATTAAGAAGCGCGGCCGCTATTGAACGCCCCGCCGACCATTTACGCAGACACCTCTTTTTTTGTCTCCCTCTACATCACTGACCGCCACACGGCTGACGTCGAGCGCCATCTCAGATCGCGGCCATCTTTATGGATGACACCCTTACACGCGGCGGAGTGGACCCACGCCGTCGAGCAACACGTATTTCGGAAAGCGATCTCCCGCAGTGAAGCCGATCGTTTGATCGAGCGATTTAATGAACACCGTGCCCAACACTTATGGAGAGAGACCTCACTGCCCGATCGGGCATTTGAACTTTGTGCGCAACTCGCGCACAAACATGCGGCGCGACTGGGGGTGCGTACTCTCGACACGCTGCACGTCGCTTCCGCTCTGGAGTTGAAAGCCGGGCACTTTTGGACATTCGATGAAAGACAGGGAAAGCTTGCGGCGGCTGCGGGATTAAAAACTTCTTGAGCACGGCTAGGACCGGCGTTAGCGGCCAGCAGCGGTCATGATGGCTACACCAAGATGCTGCCGGGCGCGATCGATGACGGTCTGAAGTTCATGCGCGTACTTCACTTCGCGGCCCTTGGCGAGGATGATGCGCGCCTTATCTGCATCGAACCAGGTGGGGTTCCGGTTGTCTTCCTCAGGCTCGCGGGTTTTGCGAACCTCCATCAAAAAAGCCTTGACCACATATTCCTGCACGCCCCGTGGCTGCCAGAAGACGCCCTTGGAGTGAACATAGGTATGAAAGTGGCGGGGCTCAATGGCTCCGATAGCTCCCGCCTCCTCCCGAGCCTCGCGCTCTGCGGACTGACTATGGGATAGGCGGGGTTCGGGCGCTCCCTTCGGAAATGTCCACTTATTGCCGCCATTCGTATGAACCAGAAGAAACTCGAGATGCGAATTCACCCGGCGATAACAGACGGCTGCGACCTGCAACGGCAACGCAAAACGCGGGACCCGAGGCAAACTCATACTTCGTAGTTTACCCTCAAGATATTTCGGAAATGTTAAATGCATCGGGAATGGTGCATACCTTTGGTTACCTATTCCTTCGCTCCAGTACTTGCACTGCCTGCAAAGCTTAGTCCGCTCAGAGCACTAACCTTATCGGGATCGACAGCTCGGCTGGCAATCAGCACTTTGAAATTTTCGCCCATGCCGTCGGGCGTTATCAAGTGCTTGAGTTGTAGCGCCACCTTGGCCCGTTCTTGTGGGACGCGACAGTCTTCGAGGGCGTCGGCGAACTGATTTCTTTCGCCGATGCCCATCAGGAATTGAGATTGCGTGAGCAGCCTTTCGCAGCGCATTCCAGAGTGCTCGCAGGCTGCGGACAGCGCGGTGAAGTCGACATGAGCGGTGATGTCTTGCTCTCCCGGAGCCTCATAAGGATCGTTGCTGATAGAGTGACGCCGATACGCCATCAGCGTACCGCGATGACGACCGGCCAGTTGTTGATCGCGTGTATAGCCGTAGTCGATGATGACCGACAGACCCCGCGGAATCGAACGCGCGATCGCGGCCATCCAGCTTTGGGCCAAGATAGGAACTTCAACGCGTTCGTGGTTTTCAGGATGGACCCCATAGCGGTCAAGGAATTCTAATTCTTCCGCGAGCGGTTGAAGCCATGTTTCGCGCAGGCGATTGTTTTCGAGGGCAATATGAAGTTTGCCGCGGGCGCTAAGAATTTCCACCGGGATTGCGTCGAAGAACTCGTTTGCGAAAACGATCAGCGGCATCTCGGTGGCGAGCACGCGGCAGAGGCCGGGGGGCCTTCCCTCCAGGACTTGATGTTTTTTCTCTTCGTACTTAGCGCTAAAGCACTGGGCTATGTTTGTTCGTTCCTCCGGAACTCGGGCTTTCCCATATCCGATATATTCGCGGAGATTCTGTTCCAGTTTCTTCCGCAAGGCCGGCGATGATTCTTGCAGGGTGTAAGTGAGCGAAGCAAAGAAGTCAGGGAATTTCTTGTTCGACCAGTCGAGGACATCGCGAGTAAATAGTCCGCGGCCGGGTCCGAGTTCGAGGATTTCAATTTGGGGTGGGCGATCGAGAACTCGCCATATTTCGTCAAACTGCCGGGCCAGCAGCCGTCCGAAGACGGCGTGTATATCGCTTGAAGTATAAAAGTCTCCCGCTTTGCCGAATTGTTCGGCATTGCGCGAGTAGTAACCCTCCGATGGATCGTAAAGGCAAATGCCCATGTAACGCGAAAACGGAATCGGGCCGCAATTGCGGATTTCGCGCTGGATTTGTTCGCGGAGAGCCACCGGCTTACCCTTTTTTCGTTTCATCCCGAACGAAGTGAGGGACCCCTATCCCCGGCACGCATTTTCGGGCGAGTAGGGGTACCTCACTTCGTTCCAGATGACACGAGGTTAACATTTCGATGAATTAGGGAGCACGTGAGCCGGGTCGGCGCAAATCTATTCGTAGCGCAAGGCCTCGATTGGATCCAACCGTGAAGCCTTGATGGCGGGAAGCATGCCGCTAACGATTCCGACGAACCCGAGGATCATTGTGGATGCAAGCAGAGTAGTCGAATCAATGGTAAGACGAATATCGCTCTCCGAGGCATTTTCGAGAAAGGCACTCCATAGCGTCATGGATCCAACTGACCATGAAACCAGATAAGCGAGGACGATACCGGCAATCCCGCCGATCAGAGTGATAACCAGGGCTTCGGCGAGGAATTGCACAAGGATGTGCCAGCCGCGAGCGCCTAAAGCTTTTTCCACTCCGATCTCGCGAGTGCGCTGGGTAACGGAAACCAGCATGATATTCATTAGGCCGACGCCGCCGATGCCGAGAGTCAAGAGGCCGATGAATCCCAGAAGAATCTTAATTCCAGTGGTGATCACGCGCAGGTCGAGCAGATCGGCGAATACGTCAAAAACAAAGACGGCTCGTTTGTCCTTGGGATCGAAGTCGTGATGAAAGGCCATGGAACGCCGCGCGGCACCGGTCACTTTTTCGTTGTTGCCCTCGTATTCCATGGCGATAGAACTCAGGTAATAGGTGTTAGTAAGGTCGCTCATGGCACTGAACGGTACATAAACTCTTCCATTCATGTTTTCGTCCGAGTTCTGGACAACATGTTTGAGGACGCCGATTACTTCGTACGAAATCCCCTCGATGCGGACTTTTTGGCCAAGCGCATCCTGACCAGAGAATAATTTTTTCTTTACGTCAGCGCCCAGGACCGCGACCCGAGTGCGAGTGTTTTCGTCCAGATCGGTGAAGAAAGTGCCGTCTTCGACCTGCATGCGGCGCATGTGCGAATAATAGGGATAGACTCCGCTGATTCCATAACTGCCGCTGCGCGTTCCATAGGCTACGGGACTTTGCTTAAATGCTTCCGGCGAGATGCGTTTGAGTAGTGGCACCTCAGCCTGAAGGTAATCGAGATCGTTGACAGTGAGTTTAATCTGACTCCCCGCCTTTGTGCCGCCAGCTTGCAGCGAAGTGCGTCCGGGAAACAGGAAGACGAGGTTCGTGCCCCAAGAACGGAATGCCACCCACAGGCCGCGTTCGAAGCCGGAGCCGTAGGCAAGAAGCAAGACGACGGTCGCGATGCCCCAAGCCATTCCGAGCATAGTGAGAATGCTGCGACGGCGATTGTGCTTCAAAGCGTTGTAAGCCTGGCTTCCGAGTTCGAGAACCATAAATTTGTTGTACGGCGATTCAATTTTCGCGTAGGAAGAATTTACTCTTGCCGCAGCGCCTCTACCGGTTGCAGGTGCGCGGCTTGCCGCGCCGGATAGAGGCCCGCAGCAATCCCGGCGAACGCAAGCGACAGAATGGCGATTGCCGCAGAAGACGGAACAATGCGCGGGGTATCAAATCCTTCAGGAGCAGGCAAGGCGGCCAGCCCCGTGACCAACGCTGTCGTAATTGCCAGACCGATGCCTCCGCTCAGAGCCGTCAGAAACGCGCCTTCCACGAAAAACTGAGTCAGGATGGCGCGATGTGTCGCTCCCAGCGCTTTGCGCAGGCCAATCTCGCGAGTACGCTCGGTGACCGAAACCAACATGATGTTGATAATTCCAATCGCACCGAGCGCCAACGTTACGACGCCGACCACCCCCAGGAAATAGTCCATGCCATCGAAAATTCTGGCAACGCGCTTGTTGTTCTCGATGGTGTCCCAATCTTCGAACGATTCCTCAAGTTTGGGATTGAAACCATGACGCCGGGCAATAATGTCGTGCACTTCCTGCTTCGCCACGAGATGATTCGCGGGTTCGAACGGGCGATAGTTAAGGAACGAAATGGCATCTTCGCTGTTCTGCTCTTTCAGCCGGAACAGGTTGCGCATGGTTTCAATGGGAATGAAGATGCGCGCGTTGGTACCGTTATTGCCGTCCTGCCCGACCTTGCTGAGGACGCCGATAATTTCAAAGCGAATCCCATTGAGCAGCATGGGCGACCCAACAGCCGGACGGCCCGGAAATATGTTTTTTAACAACTCCCAGCCGACGACCGCAACGCGACGGGTTTCGTTGTTGTCTTCGTCATTGAACCAGCGGCCCGGACCGACTGGAACATTGCGGATCTGGTTATACTCAGGCGCCACTCCGAAGACCTGGCCATTTGTCGAACCATAATCGCTGACGGCGCGAATGTCCTCGCGGTTCAGCACGGCAGACAGATATTTGAGCGAGCGAGACTCGTGGCGGATGGCGACATAATCCTGATAAGTGAAATGGTAGGTGCGACCGGATTGAGTGCTGCCCTCGACGGCGGGAATGCGTCCGGGGAAGGTAAACATAATGTCCTGGCCGAGCGTCTTCAGTTGCCTCTCCTGGCCGCTGCGAAAGCCCTCGCCTAATCCGACGAGCAGCAGCAGCGACCCCACGCCCCAGGCAATGCCGAACATTGTGAGAAACGAACGCAGCTTATGAGCCCACAGTGTGGCAAGCGACTGGCGAATAATTTCGATGAGCATCCGCATGAGGATTTTGCCGAGATTGCTCGCTAAACTCCGCGATAAGACCGAAGCTTGACGTCTGCAAGTCTCTTGCTTGATACGGATGTTGAGGTGAATCGGTTCCCAGAAAACACTATCCCGTGTTTTGGACTCTATAAGTGGACGGTGGTTAGCGGCCGGTGCAAGCTTGGGCGCTCGGTTGACACTCAGCAATCCTGCTCACCGCCGGACCTCCCATTCGTCTAAATGGCGACCAGTGTCGACCACTGTCCGTGCTACGTTCCAGAAAACCATTCTATTGAGGCGCTTGCAGCGCATTGGAGGAGACATCGCCATGTTTCGAGCATCTTTGAGAGCACTCGCGTTCTGCCTGCTGACGGCAGCCCTGTCGGGCCTGAGCCCGGCGCAATCGTTTGTACTCGATCTACCCCTGCAGAGCCAGCAGGCGCAAATTTCACAACGTCTCGGTATTACCGACATCACGATCTCGTATCACCGGCCATTAGTAAACGATCGCAAGGTGTGGGGCGGCTTGGTTCCGTACGGCCAGGTGTGGCGCTCGGGAGCAAATCTCAACACCACGATCTCGTTCAGCGATCCGGTTCAAATCGAAGGCAAGCCGCTCGACAAGGGAACATACGGTCTGCATATGATCCCAAACGCCGATGAGTGGACCATCATTTTCTCGAAGAATTCGACTTCCTGGGGCGCTTTCACTTATGACCAGGCGGAAGATGCGCTGCGTGTAAACGTAAAGCCCAAGCCTGCGGAGATGCACAACGCGCTGACCTACGACTTCGATCAGTTGAAGCCGGATTCTGCCGTGGTTGAAATGACTTGGGAAAAAATCGCGGTCCCATTCAAAGTCTCCGTTAACGTGCATGAGGTAGTTGAAGCTAGCCTGAAGAAACAACTTCGTAATCTTTCGCAGTACACCTGGATGAGCTGGGACGACGCGGCGAATTACCTTCTAACGGAAAAGATCGATTTCGACAATGCGTTGAAATACGCGAATAAGTCCATCGAGACAGAAGATCGCTACGACAATGAACTCACCAAGTCGAAAGTGCTCACGGCTCTCAACCGCAAGGACGAGGCGGCAACGGCTCAGAAGAAGGCGCTGGAAATGGCCAATCCTCTTCAGCTTCATTTTTATGGCCGCCAGTTACAGGCCGAAAAGAAAAATGACGAAGCATTTGCTATTTTCCGCGAAAATGCAAAGAAGCATCCTGACCAGTGGTTCGTGCACTCAGGTCTGGCGCGAATCTACTGCGCACAGGGCAAATTTGATGATGCTACAAAAGAAATGAAAGTAGCGCTCGCAGGAGCTCCCGACAACCAGAAGGTTTATGTGGATGGGCTCGTGAAAAAGTTGGAATCGAAGCAGGATATCAATCAGTAGTAACAGGGGAGCGGCTTTGCTGTCTCCCCTTCTATGTAAGTCGAGCAATCCCGGGAAAGCCGTTAAAGCCTGTATCAAAAGTTAGAATCTGCTCGATTCCATTTTGCTCCATGACGGCGAGATGGACCGCGTCACGAGCGGACAACTGCCGGTATCCGAGGACAATCTCTTTCGCACGCTTAACAACGCCTCCATCAATCGGTAGCACTTGATCGACAATTTCAAGCAGTGCGTAAAACGCCGGCTGAATTGCGTCGCGGCGGTCGATGGCCACGTAACGGTGAAGTATTTCCTGAAGCACCTCGGCATCGGTGACAAGCCGCTGTCGGTCGCTAATCAGCTTTTCGAGTAGTCGCTGCGCATCGCTTTTATGACGATGCGGCGCGCCGATTAGGTACATCGGGATATTGGAGTCGACCAGAATCACGGCTGCTCATCGGAGACGTATCCCTTTTCAATCTCCGCCAACATCCCGCCGATGTCGCTGACAGGAAAATCGTTTCGCGCAGCGGCCCGGACAACCTCCAGCTTCTTGCCAACACTGCCCAGCGGTTCTCGGCGGCGTGCCAAGTCAAGCGCTTGGCGAACCCACTCGGCAAGGGACATACGTCGGGAACGAGCCATAAGCTGGATCTCACGGTAATCGGGCTCCTCCAAAATCACCTGCAGCCGCTTACCCATGTAATGAGTATAAACGACTCATCATGATGAGTCAATGTCACATAACACCTAGATAACAATGGGCTTGACAAATAAACAAATTACGGCCAGAAACCTGTGGGCGTCAGAAGTCCCTTACCTCGTTCGGGACGGCAAGAGGTCGTTGCTCTGTTTTAAACTCGGTTGCGGCTCGACTTCTGTTGCCGAGTTTGGATATTCGAATACTCCCCGCCCCGATTTTCGCCCCAGCCTTCCCGCCTTTACGAACTGCACCAGCAGCGGACATGGCCGGAATTTCTCGCCCAATGATTTATGCAGATATTCCAGAATATGAAGACGTGTATCGAGGCCAACCAAGTCGACTAACTCGAACGGTCCCATGGGATGATTCAGCCCGAGTTTGAGCGCCTTGTCGATATCTCCGGCGCTGGCAATGCCTTCCTGAAGCATGTAGAACGCTTCGTTGCCGATCATGGCGTTGATGCGGCTGGTGATGAATCCGGGAGACTCTTTGATCACGACAACTTCTTTGCGCATGCGCCTGCCCACTTCGACTGCGGCCGCGAGAGTTTCGTCGTCTGTCTCGAGAGCCCGCACTACTTCCAGTAGTTTCATCTTATGGACTGGGTTGAAGAAGTGCATGCCGACACACTTCTTGGCGCGATAGGTCACGCTGGCGATCTCGGTCACACTCAGTGAAGAGGTGTTCGAGGCGAGAATTGTTGTGGGTCTGCAAATCTTATCCAGCATGGTGAAGATCTCAATCTTCGATTCCATTTCCTCCGGAACGGCCTCGATAATGAGATCGGCATCGCGCGCGGCTTCGTCAACTGAACTGGCATACTCCAATCGCGAAAATGCCGCGTCAGCTTCCGAGGCATGCACTTTGCCTAGTTCGACAGCTTTATCTAGATTGGCGCGGATCTCCGTCTCAGCTTTACGGAGCGCGTTCGGAAGCAGGTCTTCGAGGATGGTGCGGTAGCCGCCCAGGGCCGCCGCATGGGCGATACCCCGTCCCATGATGCCGGCGCCAATGACGGCTACCGTGCGGACTTCAGTCACTCTTTATCCTCTTTACCATGCTTCCCCGCCTGTTCGAGGCGTTGAACGACGCTCTCATAGCTCGGTTCGGACTTGCGAATGTACTCGCCAAGGCGAGCGCACTCCTCTTTGGTCATCGCCGGGATGCTGGCGCTGATTCTGCGCAGCGTGGTGGCGATGTCGTCGATGTAGTTCATATGACGGATAAGTTCTCCGGTTGCAGGCATGAAGGCTCCTTACGTTTTTCTCGCGACGCAGGTTTGCGCCCGCGCCACAACATTCATTGTTTAATAGCTTAACCGATTTAGCAAAGAGGATTACACGTAGAGACGCGGCTTGCCGCGTCTCGCACTGCGGAATGAGACGGGGCAAGCCCGGTCTCTACAGTGACGCGGTTGGGTATAACCGCTTCGGAATAATTCTCAGAGCAATTTGATTTTGAAACTCGGAAAAGTCAGCCTTCAACTTTGAACCGCGTTTCAGCGAGGCGATATAGATGGCGCCAGAGCAGGCGGTTGGTAGTAACGACAACCGCAGCGAGCGCGATGGTGCTGACAAGAACGAGATCGAAGTTTTTAGCATCGGTCGCAGCGGAAATCATAGAGCCTACGCCCACGGTCGAATACGTCTCCCTTTGAATTGAAAGTATTCAGCGACGATGCTGGCGTTCCATGCGCCGCCAGAGGCCGTGATCATACCTGTAATGAGAAATGGAAAAAATCAATGACTTCGACTTCGCAGGCGAGGATACACGAACTCACGCCGCCCATTCTTCATTCGCAGGTTGCGGCAACGGCGGGGGAAGCCGATCTGAAACCTCAGCCAGCGTGGCAAGTTTTTTTGCCAGCTCCGGACGGAGCATGTCTCCTTCAAAACGCCACCGCCAGTTTCCTTGCTCAAGGCTCGGCACATTCATGCGTCCCTCGCTACCGAGGCCCAGAGCATCCTGCAATGGAATCACACATAAGCTGGCAACGGAACCAGAAGCGGCGCGGATCATGGCCCAGTGAATGCCATCCTCGCTGGGGCCGATATAAGCCTCGACTTGCTGTCGTTCGTGTTCCGTCGCGCCTGACTTCCACCAGCCGAGCAACGTGTCGTTGTCGTGAGTCCCGGTGTAAACAACTTTCTCGGAAGTAAAGGTGTGCGGAAGATGAGTATGCGCTCCCGGATCCCCAAAACCAAATTGCAGAACAGCCATCCCGGGAATATTCAGGCGCGTGCGAAGCTCATGGACATCCGCGGTGATATAGCCGAGGTCCTCGGCGAAAAAAGGCAGGCCACCAAGCGCCTCTCGCAGCTTCACAAACAGTTCGTCTTTCGGGCCGTCGACCCAGCGGCCGTGGATCGCGGTCGGTTCGGTCGCTTGAATCTCCCAGAACTGGGAGAAGCCGCGGAAATGGTCGAGCCGGATGTAGTCAAAGTTCTGAGTAAGCCAGCGCATGCGGTCGATCCACCACGAATATCCCTGCTCGCGCATCACGTCCCAGCGATAGAGAGGATTGCCCCATCGCTGGCCGTCTTTGCTGAAGAAATCCGGCGGCACTCCGGCAATCACTTCAGGATCCAGCGTCGAGGTCAGGCGAAATAGATCGGGATGCGTCCAAACATCGGCACTGTCAAAATTCACAAAGATTGCCATGTCTCCGGCAATGCGAAGCGAATGCTCTGCGCAGTAATTTCGAAGCGCCTTCCACTGTTCGAAGAAAAAAAACTGCACTACACAGCGTAGGTCGAGATCTTGCTGCATTTCAGCCTGCGCTTTTCGTAGGGCGTCGGGTTCGCGACGAGTCAGCTTGGCAGGCCAATGATTCCAGCTCTCGAGTTTATGGCGCGCGCGCAAGCCGTCGAAAAGAGCGAAATCATCGAGCCACCAACGATTCTGATGGCAGAACGCCTGGTAACGGGAGCGGGCATTGCCAGACGCGGAACGCACAAAGTTTCGCGCCGCTTCAAAAAGGATGGGCAGCTTCTGGCGAAATACCGTGGTGTAATTAACAGCACCGTCTGGGGTGGGCATCGCGTCGACGCGAGAACGGTCAATCCATCCCCGGTCGGCAAGCCTTTCAAGGCTGACCAGAAGCGGATTACCCGCAAATGCGGAGATCGATGAATATGGAGAGTTTCCGTGCCCGACCGGACCGAGCGGAAGCACTTGCCAGACACCTTGGCGAGCAGATGCGAGAAAATCGGCAAATTCGTATGCCGCGGGGCCAAAGTCACCAATCCCGCCGCGCGAAGGCAAGGACGTGGGGTGGAGCAGGATGCCACTAGCGCGGGGGAATGACATTCCAGATCAGTTCTCAGTGAAGCAGAGAGGGGGCTTACCGCCGCGATGTCCGCTACAAACCTTCCTGCGAAGTTTGACGAGTCAGGCTCTTCATCTCTTCCTGATTCACCTTCAACCGCTTCGACTTTTCCATGTCCTTGCGAAGATTTGTAACGAATAATCCGAATAAATCATTTTGCTTGGCTTGAAGAAGAGTCTGACGAATTTCATCCTTCTTCGCGGCAAAATCCTGATCCGTGGGCGCTTGCTTTTCCAGAAGTTGCGCCACAATGCCGTTGCCGGCAGCGGTTATAGGGGCACTAATCTCGCTTGGCTTCAACGCGAAAATCGCACTTGCGTTCGACATCGAACCGATGTCAGGCACCTGCCCATCTGGCGCAACCAATTCGCTCGTCTTCACAGTCGCACCCGAATCTTTGGCGGCCTTTTTCAGATCGTGTCCTGCTTTGGCGCGGTCCGAGAGTTCCTGCGTCTTCTGCTGGAGCAGAAAGCTGGCTCGCTCATTCTTGAACTGATTCTCTACCTTCGATCTGATTTCTTCGAAGGTCGGCGTAGCTTGAGGCTTCACCGCGAGTAATTGAAATACCACGTAGCCTTGCGGAACCTGCGCCACATCGGGCGGAGCCTTGCTAGCCTCATTGAAGACCGCATCCATAAATTGAGGATTCGTGCCCAGTCCTGGTAGGTTATCAGTCTTGGCGAAAAAGTCAGTAGTCATGGCCGTCCAACCCTTGGCAGCGGCCGCTTTATCAAAGCCGTCGTTGCGTGCCTGGCTGAGCAAAGCATTGGCAGCTGATTCTGTGGCCTGCGTCGTTTTCTGTTGCTTTACCTTCTCTTCGATCTCGCTCTTTAATTCAGGCAGAGACTTGAGATGAGCTTCCTGCTTGTCTTCTACGCGGATGATCTGGAAGCCGTAAATACTCTTAACAAGGTCGCTAGTCTGTCCTTTGCCGAGTGAGAACGCAGCCGTGTCGAATTCTGGGACGCCTGCGCGGCCGCGGCCGAGCCAGCCAAGCTCACCCCCGTTTTTCGCCGTCGTGGAATCTTCAGAGTACTTTTCCGCGAGCTTGGCAAAATCTCCACCCGCCTTGACTTCCTTCAAAACCCCTTCGGCTTTTGCGCGCACGGCGGCAACGGCCTTCTCATCTTCCTTGGCACCGGGCGCGACAAGCGGAGTCTTGAACAGAATGTGACTAACCTTAACCTGCTCGGCTACGCGGAATTCGTCACGGTGCTGATCGTAGTAGGCCTGCAGGTCCTTGTCGGTGACTTTGATTCCAGCCGCAATTTTTCCGTTATCCACGACTACGTACTTGATTTGCCGCTTTTCCGGAATCGAGTTGTTGTAACTCGCCTTGTTGCGTTCGTAGTAGGCCTTGAGTTCCTCGTCGGTGGGATGAAGACTCTTCAAGATATCGGCCTGCGTGATAACGGCATATTCAAATTTGACTTTGGTGTTTCGGCTGATGAATTCGTCGCGAACGTCGGCATCTCCCACGGAAGCGCTGCTCGACACCAAAGCACGCAGTTTGCGGACAAGAATAAAATCCTTCTCCAGTCCTTCAAACTGGGGAACAGTCAGATCGTTGCGCTGCACAAAATCTTCATATTGTTCCTGACCAACAAACTTCCCGTCGGGAAAGAGCATGGCGCCCAGCTGGCCGTGCTGTAGTTCGTCGCGCAGCTCATCATCGGTGACCCGCAATCCCATGCGATGGGCCTCGGCTACGAGAGCCTTTTCATTGATGAGTTGTTCAGCAGCCTGACTCGCGAAATAAGGCAACAACATACTCGCCTGCGGCCCACCTTTAGGAAACTGCTGCCGGATCATCGCCCTGGCTTCGCGCTGAACTTCAGGAACGGTGACTTGTTGATCGCCGACGGTGGCCAAAACGCCGGCAGGCGGAGCACCAATTCCGAGGCTCGATCCGATGCCGCCGGGTATAAGTGTTATCGCCATTGAGGCGCAGATAATAACCAGCATGGCGCCCAGAATAATTTTTAGGGTCGGCCCTGCGTTTTGAAGAGTTCGAATCATATTTAGGGTAGCTCCGTCAGCTAGGGATACAACGGGAGAATTGTTGATTATAAACTATGCAACAGGAAGAGCATCGTGTGGGGCCGACACTCTTGTCCGCCGACTTCCAACCCTACCCGGTGCGCGCGTTGGTGATACTGTCGACTTTTGGCGGACAAGAAGTGTCCGCCCCACACGCTATTGAATCGAATTAATAAAGATGTTATCAACATATGCGGATTCAACGCACCTTATCCGCTGCTAATCTCACCTTAAAGCTTCGCTAAGGAAATTAATGAAGATTTTGCGCCTTCTTCTTCCTGTATGTTCGTTGGCCGTTGCAGTCTCCCAACCAAGCTACCAGCCCGCACCGGCCCTGAGGTTGCCATTGCGCGAAGGTTGGACGCTGCAATCGTCCACTAAAGTGGCAGCCAAGGGCGAAGCGATCTCTAGTCCCACATTTAAAGGGAGCGACTGGATACGAGCCGATGTCCCGACGACGGTCGTGGCGGCGCAAGTAAAGAACCGATTGCTGCCGGATCCTTTTTACGGCATGAATCTGCGGCAATATCCCGGAGTCAGTTATCCCATCGGCTTTAATTTTTCCAATATCCCGATGCCGCCAGATAGTCCTTACGCGGTTTCGTGGTGGTATCGCAAGCAGTTTACGGCACCCAATGTGTACATCGGCAAAACTGTGTGGCTGAACTTTGGCGGTATCAACTACCGTGCCAACATCTTCCTTAACGGAAAGCAGATTGCCAACTCGAATGACGTCGCCGGCGCGTGGCGAACTTATGAGTTCAATGTTACGTCCGCTATTAAACAGGGTGCGAATGTGCTGGCCGTGCAGGTTTGGGCGCCGACCGAGAACAATCTCGCAATCACGTTTGTGGATTGGAATCCCGCGCCACCAGACAAAAACATGGGACTCTGGCGTGAAGTGTATCTGAACACCAGCGGGCCCGTCGCACTGCGGAATCCGGCGGTGATCTCGAAGGTGGATTCGACAGACAACAACGTAGCCCATCTCACCGTCACCGGGCAGCTAAAGAATGCAACCAAAAGGCCAATCCACGGAACGCTAAAGGGAAGAATCGAAACCATCGAGTTCCAGCAGAGAGTGGAGCTGGCACCGAGCGAGTCGAAAGACGTCGTCTTATCGCCAGCGGATTTTCCTCAGCTCAACTTAAGCAATCCTCGTTTGTGGTGGCCGGCGCAAATGGGCACGCCCAATCTATATGACTTGACACTTTCCTTCGAAGCCGACGGGAAGGTTTCCGATATCTCTCGCACCAAGTTCGGTATCCGCGAGATCACGTCCGAGGTCACCGTACAGGCCCCGAATCGATTGAAGCGCTTATTCAAAATCAATGGCAAGAACATCCTGATACGCGGCGGGGGATGGACACCCGACATGATGTTGCGCGAATCTCCTGGCCGGCTAGCCGATGAGTTTCGTTACGTGCGCGATATGGGATTGAACACCGTGCGTCTGGAAGGCAAGCTTGAGACGGAAGAATTTTCGACATGGCCGACCAGCAAGGCATTCTCGTGATGGCGGGATGGTGCTGCTGCGACTTCTGGGAGCACTGGGGAAGCTGGAAAGACGAGGATTTCCAGATCGCAAATTCCTCGTTGCGCGACCAGATCTATCGGATGAGGCGTCATCCCAGCGTGTTGGCGTGGATGAATGGCAGCGATAATCCACCGCCACCCGACGTTGAAGAAATGTACTTGAAGACCGAGGCCGATCTGAAGTGGCCGAATCCTGTCGTGTCTTCGGCCACGGCAAAGCCAACCACGGTAACGAATGGAAGCGGCGTGAAGATGAGCGGGCCCTATGAATATGTCGCACCTTCCTACTGGCAGACTGATCCCTCTCTCCAGAAAGATGACGACCGATGCAACAAGGGCGGATGTGGCGGCGCCTACGGCTTCAACTCCGAAACCAGCATGGGACCTGCAGTCCCGCCGATCGAAAGTATCGAGCGCATGGTCCCTAAGAATCACTTGTGGCCGATTGATGACTACTGGAACTTCCATGCCGGCGGAGGGGCGTTCAAGAACATCCAGGTTTTTACCGACGCGTTAAATGAACGCTACGGGAAGCTTGAGAATGCAAAAGACTTCGCCTTCAAGTCGCAGCTCATGACTTATGAGGGCGTCCGCGCGATGTACGAGGCCTATAGCCGGAACAAATATGAATCTACCGGAGTCATTCAGTGGATGCTGAATAATGCCTGGCCTTCGATGATCTGGCATCTCTACGATTATTATTTGCGGCCCGGTGGTGGATATTTTGGCGCGAAGAAAGCGATGCAGACCCTCGATCCGGTTTACGGATACGACGACCACTCTGTATGGCTCGTAAGCAGCCAGTATGTCGATGCCAAGGGGTTGAAGGTGGCGGCTCGCATTTTTAATATTGATGGCAAACAAAAGTTTTGGAAAGACGGTACGCTCGATGCCGTCGCCGATAGTACCGCAAAAGTGTTCGAAATTCCGCAGATCGAAGGTCTGTCGCCGACATATTTCTTAGATCTGCGAATTACCGAGGCCAGAGGCAAGTTGGCCGGGTCAAACTTTTATTGGCTCTCCACGAAACCGGAGACGCTCGACTGGACAAAGTCGAACTGGTATACCACCCCGACCGAGTCCTACGCCGACTACACCGCTCTCGCTCAAATGCCGAAGGTAAGGTTAAACGTTGAGAGCCGCAGTGAGCGCACCGGAAATGGCGATAGCAAAGACGCGGTGACTCGCGTCGTTCTGGAAAATCCCAGCAATAACGTCGCATTTTTCGTGCGCCTTAAACTCGTAAAAGGCAGAGGCGGCGAGGAAATCCTTCCGGTCGTGTGGCAGGACAATTACATTTCTCTATTACCTGCAGAAAAGCGTGAGATCACGGCGACATACCACACCGGCAGCCTGGGAACCTCGAAGCCTGACGTTGAAATTAGTGGCTGGAATGTGGAGTAGCAGATGAAGCGCATGGGTTTCGTCTCTTTTGTTTTCTGGCTGCTCGCGCCGGCCGCCGTCGCGCAGCGCGGGACCAACCCCGCCCCTATAAAGACAGTGCAGGAACGCCTGGGCTATCCCGCCTCGGCGCGCTTGCTTGTAATTCATGCGGATGACTTAGGCATGAACCACTCTGTCAATCGCGCCACCTTCGAAGCTCTGGAGAAGGGATGGATCACATCAGCCAGCATCCTCGTGCCCTGCCCGTGGTTTCCCGAGGTAGCGAAGTGGGCCAAGGAACATCCAAGCGCCGATGTCGGAATTCATCAAGCCCTTAACAGCGAATGGACGACCTTTCGCTGGGGACCCGTAAGCCCAAAGGATAAGGTTCCCAGCCTGCTCGACTCTGACGGATATCTTCCACTCGATACACCCGCCGTTACCGAGAACGCAAAACTTGCTGAGGTTGAGATTGAGCTTCGCGCGCAAGTTGATAAAGCCAAATCTGCTGGGATTCGAGTAACGCACCTGGACAGTCACATGGTCGCACTGTTCGGCTCAACAGGCCTCTACCGGGTCTATCAAAGCATGGGCTACTCCTACGATCTGCCGATCCTCGAAACAAGGTCTGGAAGTCATGCACCCCAAGGTGCGCCGCCGCCCGCAGAAGAGATTCTCGTAGAGAAAGTGATCGAAATCGATCCAGGCGTCGATGCCAAGGACTGGGCCTCTTGGTATCGCCAGCGACTGCAACCTCTCGGCCCCGGCGTTTATCAGGTCATCGTTCATCTTGCGTTTGACGATGAAGAAATGCGAGGGGCGACCTACGATCATCCCGATTGGGGCGCAGCCTGGCGGCAGCATGATTTAGACACGGTGAAGAGTCCGGAGTTTCGCCAGTTTTTGAAAGACCAGGGATTCGTGCTGGTGGGATGGAAGGACCTAGCAAAAGCGTTGCCGAACAACTATGGTTCGAAAGCTACGGCAAGTGCGCCGGCAGCTCATTAAAGGGGGCGGATTTTTGAATTCCCCCGCCCTCGACGATGGTGTAGATCTTGTCGGCGGCAATGTTCTTCAGAGTCTCGGTTTTGCCGGTCGGCCAACGCACTACCACCGAGTCAATTCTCGCCGCCGATCCTAAACCAAAATGCAGCCGCAGATCGTTCTGCGAAAGATAACTCCCGCCGCATCGCACTTCGTCAAATTGCGTTATGTCACCGGCATGGATCGTGACGCGCGCTCCGATAGCCGCGCGATTACTTTTCGTTCCCACTAGATGAAATAGCACCCGATGATTGCCGCTGCGATTCGTGTTGAGCAGAAGCGCCGGCGGCTCCCCGACATTGAGTACAACAATGTCGACGTTGCCGCTGTTACCAATGTCGCCGAAAGCCGCGCCCCTCCGTGATTTCAGAGGCATTTCAGCAAGCCCGGCCTCCTTCGAGACCTCTTCGAACGTCCCATTGCGCAGATTGCGATGTAACAACATCGGCTCGGCGTAGGCGGCACTCCCCTTCACCTCATCCATTTGCGGATAGACGTGCCCGTTCGCCACAAAGAGATCGAGCCAGCCATCGTTGTCCATATCGAAAAACGTTGTGCCCCATCCGACCAGAGGCAAGCTGGGCTGTCCGAGATGAGATGACATGGCGACATCCTCAAAGAAACTCGCGCTCTGGTTCCTATAAAGCGTGTTGGGCTGGTCGGCAAATTCGGTGATAAACATGGAGAGGCGGCCGCTGTGATCGTAATCACCCCAGGTTACTCCCATCGATCCGAGAGCCTGCCCTTCGCTATTCAACCCGATACCCTCAACCATCGCTTCGTCGGTGAATGTGCCGTCGTGATTGTTGTGATAGAGATGATTGGGAGTCGCATCGTCAGCCACAAATAAATCGGGCCATCCATCGTTGTCGTAGTCACCCCACGTCACGCCCAGGCCGTAATATTTCTCGGGATCGTCAACCCCTGCTTTCTTCGAGACCTCTTCAAATGTACTGTCGCCGCGATTGTGGTAGAGCAGATCTGTCTCGCCCTCCATGCCCCACGGTCCGCACTGCACTGGCGCGCCTTTGAACTGGCAGAACTTGGTCGAGCCGGGAGCGGGCAGGTTATTGATATCGACGTGAACATAGCGGGAGACGAACAGATCAACATTTCCGTCCCGATCGTAATCGGCCCAAGCCGCGCCTGTAGAGAAGCCTCCGCCTCGCACTCCGGCCTTGTCGGTAACATCCTCGAAAGTGCAATTGCCCTTATTGCGATAGAGCGCATTGCCGCCGTATCCGGTCACGAAGAGATCGAGATTGCCGTCGTTGTCGAAGTCCGCGACTGCGACGCCCATGCCCCAACCTTTTCGAGTGAGGCCGGCCTTCTCGGTAATGTCAGTAAACTTAAGATCGGCATCCTGATGCCACAGTGTAACGAGAAGATCGCCACCCTTTTTGTAACGATCAACCGTGGATCCGTTCACCATCACGATATCGAGTTTGCCGTCGTTGTCGCAGTCGAACAGGCCGACGCCTCCGCTCATCGATTCGACGACGTAATATTTTTCGTGCGACGAGATGTGGGAGGCAGTCAGACCCGCTCGGGCTGCGATGTCGCGAAACGTGGGGACGGTCTGCGCGGACAGCGGCGATTTCTTTCCGGCATTCACAGGGATTGCAGGCGGGCCGATTGGGCCTTGCGGCAAGCTCTGTGCTGCCAGCAGGCCGGTGAAGGCGATTAACAAAATGGCAATCTGGCTGGCCCGCATGCAGAGTGATTGTAGCGCGATCTGCTGGATCCCATTTTGAATTGTCATCGTGAGCGAAGCGAAGGACCTGCCGTGGCCTGCACTGACAAGAAAGCAGGTCCTTCGCTTCGCTCAGGATGACAAATTATTACCGTGACAAATCGTCACAATAACAAAACTATCACTTAGGGTATCGAAATGAATATCCGCTCGCTTCATTCCCCGACATGAAGCGTGTGTTGTATTCGAGTAAGTAGTTAATGTGCTCCGCATCGGACGGAAAAGATTGTCCGGGATACGGATACTCATGCATTTTGTCAAACGGCAGCGGATCAACCGTATCGCCGCGATAGGCATAGAAGTCCATGTCTTTCTCATATCCGTTAGCGGTGAAGAAGTAATCACGTACCCACCCGCGCGGCAACCGTGGCAGCTTCGACGGATCGAACTCAAGCGCTACTTCATCGCCAGAGCCAAAAACAACGAATTTATCGTCGAGCGCTTCGAGCAGCGGAGTCACATCGCCATACCGCGTGTATGCGCCGGCGGGACGAGTATATGGACCGGTGACGCTCGTCTTCTCATAAATATATTTCACATTCCCCGGCGGCTGGTCTTCAATCTTCAGAGGGAATCCGTGGAAATTCAGTTCCGCGCGCGCGAGCGGAACCGGCGTCATGCGAGCGTTTCGGTTCTGGAAATTATCCTGCGTAGTGCGGCTGATCAGAATGTTGTCCCAGTAAATTTGCAGGTTCGTGGTAATGCGAATGCGCCGCGTGCCGACTGGAAGCTTGCCCGAGAGATCGGCTGTCATCGTGCGCGCTCCACCCGCTGGGAATCCCATGTCATCGACCACGCGAACCCATTTTCCCTTCTTCGAAGTCCCAGTCCCCTGGGGAACCAGCGCTTCGACGTAAGGCGCGAACGGCCGCAGGTGCGCCTGATCGGCGGCGTACATACTGGTCGCCGAGAAATATTCAATCTCCCCGTGCATCAACAACCACAGCGGACCTTCAAGATAGGACGTGCCAAGGTCAAGTTCTAAACTGTGGGGCTCGGCGAATCCCTGGAACGGAAGCACTTTGAAATCGCCGAAATAACGATGCGCCAGCAGATCGGGGAGAACATTGTGACCGTGCTCATCCCACGCGCCAGCGGGAGGGCGCGCATCTTTAATATTGCTGATCACAACTTTGAATGGAGGGTACGGAGGATTGCTGGCGAAATATTCATTGGGATAAACATCGACATCGACTGGATGATCGACCGCCAGCAATTTCACCTGATCAAGGTAAACAGACTCTTCAAGCGGCTCCATAAAGCGGAAGCTCAGCCTGCCATCTTTTTCGCGGAGAGAGTTGCGCTCGAGCTTGATGGACTCCGTTGGACGCGGAATATTGCGAACGACGCGCGATTCCCCTTCATAGGAAGAGGTGGCCCGCGAAGTCTGATTTGGGAAGGGCACGGCTTCAGCCGTGCCGCTCGTCGCAGGGAGAGCGGAGGGCTTTAGCCCCTGAGGTTGGGCATCGTCGCTTGCCCCAACCCAGTGTCCGATTACGCCCGCGCCGAGCATATCGCCGACGAGCTGATATTCATGACCATCCCACGCAAAGAGCGTCGGGCAAGAACTACCGCGACGATCAAGTTCAAGAAAATTCTGGACTTTATTAGCCGCGACTTCGATCTCGTCCTGCAGAACGCCAGTGGGCCACAACATGCGGACGACATCAGCTTGCTTGGCTTGCCCGAGACCGATAGCGAGGTAAGGCGAGTTCTGCCCGAGATAGCCTGACGATCCATACACTTCGAACTTCTGGCGAATGCCATCGGAAAAAACTTCAACTTTCGTGCCGACGGCGCTCTTGTTGTCGTTCAACCCTTTGAGCGCGAGACGTAGCGAGTTGTTCTTGTTGCCGCCTTCGTTGCGGAGGAGCACGGCAGGCCCGCGATTTTGAGTGATCAGAAGATCGACGGCGCCATCGTTGTCGTAGTCTCCGGTGATAATAGCGCGCGGTTCTTTGAGCTGAATCTTGTCGAGGCCAACTTCGGCGGTGACGTCTTTGAAGCCGTCGGGGCCGAGATTGCGGAAGAGCCGGACTTCGCCCTTGCCTTCTTTCGTTTCGCCGACTGCGACGAGATCGACCCAGCCGTCGTTGTCATAGTCAATAGCAACAATTCCGAAGGCGCGCACCCAATCCACCTTCGGAAATTGGACTTGATCGAAACTCTTTCCTCGGTTGTTCCGCCACAGCGTGATGCCGGGCGCACCCCAGTGAGTGAAGGCGAGGTCCATCCAGCCGTCGTGGTTGAAATCCAGGACGGCGACTGCGATAGTTCTGTTCCAACTGGGAGCAGCCCATGGCTCTCTTGCCAGAAATTTCCCTTCGCGAGGATTCTCTAAAATTGTTGGCGCCCCATGCCATCCCGTGGCGACAATGTCTACGGCACGATCATTGTTGTAATCTGTCCCGACCGCAGAGGCACTGGACGCAGGCGTCGATAAACCTCTCTCTCCAGTCACATCCGTAAAAGTCCCGTCACCATTGTTGCGCCACATTTCATTTCCGGGCCGCTGACACAGGCCGGGGTAGGAAGATTCGGGCTGGCTGATACCGTCCCCCTTCATCTGTTCAGCGTCACAGTATCCTGGAGTAACTTGAGTGACGTAGAGGTCTAGATCCCCATCATGGTCATAGTCGACCAATACGACGCCAACGGTGCCGAGTCGTCCAAGTGCGCCATGTTCTAGGCTGGAGGTAACCGACCGGCGCAAGCCTGCGGAGACTGTCACGTCCTTGAACGAGCCATTCTTTTCATTGTGAAGAAGGACGACCCATGCGCTTGATGAAACTAAGGCGATATCGACTGCCCCATCGTTGTCGTAGTCGCCAGTCGTACAACCCATGGCGTGCATCGTGGGGTCAAGCCCCGCCTTTCTCGTAACATCTTCAAACTTCCCACCGACGTTGTGCAAGAGAACGAGGCCGCCTTCAGGACCATTGTCGGTGAGCAGTATATCGATCTGACCGTCGTTATCGTAGTCGAGGAAACACGCGCCAGGGCCGAGCGCAGGATCACTTCCTGCCGCAGCCGCCAATTTCGATTTCAGCCCTAAGTTCTTCGTCACTTCCACAAACTTCACCGCAATCTGCGGAGGAACTCTTTCCAGCACCATCGGCGATTCTTCGGCCCGCGAATACTTCCCTTGCTCGCCATACGCCAGGCTGATGGGCGCGCCCAGTTTCTTCTGCGTGATGTATTGAAACTTCTTCATCGCTTCATGCGCGGGATCGGCTTGGCCGGATTGCTGGTACGCGCGCGCCAATCCAAACTCAGCGGAGGCGTGGTGCGGATCCAGTTTTAGCGCGTGCTCGAAGGCGGCGATGGCTTCGGGAAACTGCTTGAGTTGCGCGAAGGTCGATCCGAGGAAGTACCAAGTGTCGGCGTCGTTGGGATCAATTTCAGTGACACGATGGAAGGCTTCGACGGCCGCCGTCCCGTCCGACGAATTCTTGTAATAGAGACCGAGGTTGTACCAGACGTGCGCATCTTTCGGATTGCTTTTGGCAGCCTTCTCTAGAAGCACCTTCGCCTCATCGAGTCGCTGCAAGTTGAGCAGCGCTACTCCGCGATTTGCGGCTGTCACTTCTAACGCGGGGTCGGCGGCGGCGGCTTGTTCAAATGCATTCAGCGCCTTTGCGAAAAGTTGCTGATTCATGTAGGCGACGCCGATGTTGTTGAGACGGGCTGCTTCTTGAGGATTGCTGGAGGGATTGGTTGCCGCAAGCAGCACGATGAGTAACGCGAGAAAGACAAAGGTGAAGGTGAAGCTGCGCTTTTTGGTCATTGCGGTTAGAGAACGATTCTATCCGAGCTACATGAAGTTGACCCTGCTTGAAAACCACTGCGAAGCGCATCGTGAAAGTGATTGGCACGCTCGCGATAGCAGGTGTCGTCCTGAGCGGAGCACGCAACTCGCGCAGCCAATGGGGTGCGGAGTCGAAGGACCCGTATACAGCCCGATTGTTTGTCGAGCGTGTGCGATGTGATTACTTACTTTTGACATACGCACGCGCGGCGATTTGACCTTTCGCTTCCTGAATCGTGATCGTCTGGCTCGTCGGAACATTCGAGAGCTTATCTATTTGTCCGCTGGGCCAGTCGACTTCGACCGTATCGGCTTTGGTTTTAGATCCCATGCCGAACGTAAGCACTAGTTCGCTTTGCGAGAGATAACTTGAGCCTGTCTTCATGGTGAGCCACTGTTTGTCGTTTCCGGCACTGACGCGAACGACGGCGCCGATACCATCGCGATTGGATTTTGTGCCCACCAGCTTTATGCGCAGGCTCTGATTTACTCCGCCCCGATTTAAATAGAGATGCGGCGGGCCGCCGTTCGTCATGAGCAGAATGTCGAGCGCTCCATCATTGTTGATGTCAGCGTATGCGGCGCCGCGCGCGACTTTCGGAGCTGCGAATTCGTTTCCCACCTTATTTGTTACTTCCTCGAATTTGCCATTGCCGAGATTGCGAAAGAGATGCGGTGGCTCAGCGTAGCTGACGCGCTTCTGCACGCTCTCAATCTGGTCTTCTATGTGGCCGTCAGCGACAAAAATGTCCTGCCACCCATCATTGTCATAGTCAAAAAAGAAACAGCCGAAGCCAAGTGTCACCAGCGTGGCGCGCCCAACTTCAGAGCGCGCAGCTTCGTCTACAAACAGTCCGTTGCCTTCGTTGTGGTAAAGCGAAAGCATCTGATTGGAAAAGTTCGTAATGATCAGACTGGCGCCGCCAGAGCGGTCGTAATCCGCGGCATCCACGCCCATGCCCGCGCGCGCCACTCCATCTTCGCTGAACGCAACCCCGGCGGAGACGGCCCGCTCTTCGAATGTTCCATTTTTTTTGTTCAGATAAAGCTTGTTGGGCTGCGTGTCGTTTGCGATCAGGATGTCTGGCCATCCGTCGTTGTTGTAGTCAAGAATGGCAACGCCGAGGCCTTTCGAAGTGGGGTCGTAGAGTCCCGCTTTCTGCGTGACGTCTTCGAATTTTCCATTGCCCAGGTTATGCCAGAGTCGCGCCGACGTTCCCTTATACGATTCGGGCGTGCAGTAGGACTTGTGTGAGCCGTCGAGCGTGCAATAAAGATCAGTCTGCTCGGACCACTGCACGTAGTTCGAAACCACCAGATCCAGTTTGCCGTCGCGATCGTAATCGACCCAAGCAGCGCTGGTCGAGAATTCGTTCGGCCCCCAAAGCCCCGCGGCCTTCGTGCCGTCGGTGAAAGTGCCATTGCCATTGTTGTGGAAGAGATGGCTTTGGCCGACCGCGGTTATAAAAATGTCATCGAAACCGTCATTGTCATAGTCGCCCACACTGACACCGAGTCCAAAAATCGAAATGTCGAGACCCGATTTTTTTGTCACGTCGGTGAAAGAGCCGTTGCCGTTGTTGTGGTAGAGCTTCAATGTCGTCGCGCCGTTCTTACTGTGGCCCGGCCAATCTTGACCATTGATTAGCAGGATGTCGGGAAATCCGTCGTTGTCGTAATCAATGAATGCGCAACCAGGACCCATGGTCTCGGGCAGCCATTTTTTTCCGAAGGCTCCGTTGTTGTGCGTGAAGTGGATTCCGGCTTGCGCGGTGATGTCGCGGAAGGTGATGCGCTCTTCAGCGCGGCTGAAGTTGACTAGCCCAAGCACCAAGAAACACAGACACGTGGAGTCGCGAAGAAACGCCAGAAAACAATTCCTGCTACGAGAATCCATTACCTTTGAGCTCCGGAGGTTGCGGCACTAGCCGCCGAGCTTCGCTCGGATTGAACCCTTCGACTTCGCTCGAGGCGGGCTTGCGGGGCGCCCATCTCCACACGGGCAGTGCTCGGGGGCAAGCGCTTCGACACACCTACGTTTATCAGTGGCAATGGAACCGACGTGTGTTCGTGGATGCTTTGGCGTTCGTTGTTGTCTTCGGGATTTATTTGGCGATAAGGGCCAGTGATCGCCTGCGAACTCTCGTCGGCTTTGAAGCGCAGGTACCGCGCCTGATGCTCCTTCGACATTTTCTCGTCGCCGAGACCGTTGTAGCAGAGCATCAGATTGTAGTGCGCCTGCAGATCTTCGGGATCAATGGAGAGGACCCGTTGCAAAGTTTTCACAGCTTCGGAATAGTTGCGCTTAAGAAAAAGAATGCGACCGAGATTGTTTAGCGCCACGCGATCGCGCGGGTACTGTGTCACAACTTTCGTAAGATGCTGCAAGGCGCCGTCGTAGTCGCCCTCCTGGCGCAGAACTCCGGCATAGAAGAAGTGGGCCCGCGCCAGATCAGGACTGAGCACCAGAGCCTTTTCAAGAACGGTACGCGCCCGAGCTACGTCGCCTTCCTGCAATGCGGCACGTCCGATGTTGACCCAGCCGTCTGGATTCTGGGGATCGACCTCGGTAACTTTTTCGAAAGCTGCCTGCGCCGCTTTCAAATCGCCTTGCAGGAACAGTCCAATACCGTAATCGTTCCAGCGTTGCCAGTCTTCTTTTGCGAGCTGCGTTTCAGGTGCGGGTGCCGGAGCATTCCCGGGTAAAACGTCGATGACTGCCTGATTGTGCGCCACGGCGACGATCGGAAGATCGGGAATCTTCTCCGTCTTAGCGGAGACGCCAGAAAGCGATTGAGTGAAAGAAACTTTCGCGTCGTCGTAATCAGGCGTGACAGCTGCAGCTAACATTTCTGGCGTTTGATTCTTGTCGTGCTCGCCCGCGAACGCGAAGTGCGTTCCCCACCACGAGAACTTGCGATAGCACAACCGCGCCGTCAAGGTTATCTTGTTGCCAGTTTTCTCCGGGATTTTCATGCGGAAATGCACGGTGTCTGCTGCTCCGGGCGGAATCAACCGCACGTAGACGACAGCGCGTGTTGACCAGGCATTTCGCTTGTTGATCGGGTTGCCGTGCGCGTCCACCTGAAGCGAGCGATAGAAATGCGCGCCTTTTTCGACCGGGCCTTTGCCATCGTCCTCGACGTTGCCGCTCCAGAAAATCGTTTGCCCCTTGTCGTCGACCCCTTTCAGTTCCAGCCATGTGTCGTAGGCATCCACCGTGCCGCCCGGGAAGAAATGTCCCACGCGTTTGGTCCGCACCACGACATCGACCCGCACCGTATCGCCGCGGCGTACAGCGGGATGCACCCGGTCGAGAGGCGCTGTGATATCGATAGGAGCAACTTCAGCGGTTTCGGAGTGTGGAATTCGCGGCGAGGTATCCGCTTCTTCCCCAACAGCAAAAGTGGTCGCGAGTTCTTGCTGTCCCGGAGCCGCGTTTTTCGATACGGACGTTTTCAGCGGCACGCTTGCAGGCGAGAGTGCAAAGATATCCACCGTAAGGGCACCGCTGGTAAGGAAAGCTTCGGTTGATTTCAACTGTGCGGCGTCCTCGTTTGCGATTGGCAATGCGGTGTTAGCGCCCGGGAAGCGGTGGGAGTGTACTCTGCCCGCAATGTTGCCCATGTCCTTCGAACGTTCAAGCGGCATGTGGCAATCCGCGCACTGCTGCGGCTTTGCCGGGTAGTAGAACGAGCGCGCACCTTCTCCGGAGACTCCGCTGGCCTGCCAATTATCGTATTCATTGAATCCTCGAAACCAGCGATAGTGATTAACCGGCACGTCAAGATGAACCTTGTGGCAGGAGGAGCAGAACTCCGCCGTCTGCTGCTTCATAAAAGGCTTCAAAAAAACGCGGCGGTGCGGTTCCGGGTTCAGCTTGATCATGAAGTCGTGCAGCGTGCGAACCAGGGAATTCTTGCTGGCGGCAAGCTCATGCAGTTTCGGGTACTCCAGGAAAAAGTCACCTTGCCCCATCGTGCTTTTTACCTCGGCGATGGAATGACACATCATGCAACCGAGTCCAGCCTGGGCTTCGGGCGTGTGCACGATCTTCTTGATGGGCGTATCCATCTTGCCGGCGTACAGGACAGCCGGATCATGGCATCCGCCACACCATTTCGAAGGCTTGGTGCCGATCGTATCCTGCATGTACTCGATCGACTTGCGATACCACTGATTGTTGAACGATGAAAAATGATGGGCCGAACTGTTCCACTGATTGTAGATGTCCTCGTGACAGCGCTTGCACGAGTCCGACTCCATGAAGAATTTGCTGGGAATTTTTTCTCCGCCGTAAACTTGCGCGGAACTTGGGAAAAACGGGCCGGTCGGACCGTCGCCCTCGCCATTCATAGTAAGAGGCGGTAGAGTCGGATTTTCGATACGCGCATGCTTGTTCCAGCGGGTTTCGCGGAGATAGCGAGCAACAGGCGCGAGTATCGCGAGAACGGCCATCACCGCGACCACTCGAATAACAGCATGGCGCGGTAGCCATCCGCGATATCCCAGGCGGACTGCTGCAATCAAAGCAACGCCGAGAAAACTTACGCCGATGTGGACATATACGAGCGTCCACTGGGCGCGCAGCGCTCCTGTATAAATCAGCGCCAGTCCTGGAATCGCACCGAGAAAAAGAAACGCGATGCCAGCGCGAATCAGCGGATCCCCCTGGCGCCAGGAACGCACCAGCCATATCAGCAGCCAAACCGATGCCACGACGCCGGCAAGGGTGTGGAGCAGCACCACTCCGGCATAGAACACATTTGCTTGCGGGAATGTATACAGATAGATCGCGGAGGCAGCCAGGAATCCGACGAGCAGCGACAGCGATCTATTCATAGATCTAGGCAGACGAGAACGAGCAGAAACAGCTTGCGTTGCGACATCTTATCGGCGGTAGAAAGTGGTGTCTCTAATTGAAACAGATTAGGATGTTGAAACATTGTGCTAGCCAACATTGTGCGAGCCAACATTTCCGCAGTTGCCAAAACTCTGGTTTTCACCATCTTCGTGCCGGCGGTTGTAGTAGGGTATATCCCGTTGCGCTTGAAGATGCAAAGTGGCACGATAACTGGCGCTGAAAAATGGGCGGCACTCGCGGTCATCGCTGCAGGTATTGCGATCTATCTGCACACCGCGTTCTGGGGCTTCGCTTTGCTCGGCGGCGGAACGCCCGCACCGATCGCGCCGACAAAAATCCTCGTGGTCAAAGGCCTGCACCGGTTCGTGCGCAATCCCATGTACCTCGGAGTTGCCCTCGTTATCGGAGGACAAGCGTGGCTATTCCATTCGCCTCAGATCGCGATCTACATGGTCTGCATGTTGCCGGCTGCCCATCTGTTCGTCATCTCTTATGAGGAACCGACTCTGCGCCAACAGTTCGGCGAACAATACGAACGCTATCGCGCCTCGGTGCCGCGCTGGATTCCGAAGTTCAGACTTTAGTGCATGTCGCGTAAGCGCGGCCGAACTGGGACGGTGGGCTATTTCGACTTTTTTCTAACCTTCTTTGCCGCCAGCACGACTCCGAGAGGAGTATCCGGCCGTTTTCTGAATCCCCGCCGTTGGCTGTCAGTAATCCTCGTCTTAGCTCGCAGTTCTGCTTCTGTCGCCTCATCTTCTTGAACGCGTCCCTTTAGCCGACCGAGCACCTCGCCAGCAGTTCTGCGTTCGTCCATGTGTCGGCGTTGCTTTCCGCGCTGAATGCTCTTGCGGCTAGACTTGCTATTCTCGCCGTACCGATTGCGGCGATCCCGCGCGAGACTCAACCGCTTCTTTTCTTCAGGATTCTTAACAGTGCTCATGCCGCTGCCCCTCCCTTTCTGCTGAGTATGTCATGGTTACCAGCCCGCCTCAAAACGAAAGTAGCCCAGCACCCGACTGGGCCCGCATTGCCGACTTCCGCACCCTCTGCTACCTTGATTAGTTTCCTGTTCGCCGTTTGCCAACGCTGTGGAGTGACACTTTATGCCAGCCATTAAATTTCGCGGTGTCGATTTTATAGATTTCGATACATTGCTCAACGACGATGAGCGCCTGGTACGCGACACGGCGCGCAAGTTTATCGAAGAAAATCTTGTTCCCATCATTGAGGAATGCAATCGCGCTGGCCGCTTCCCGCGCGAATTGGTGAAGCCAATGGCTGACCTCGGATTCTTCGGCGCTTCGCTCACCGGCTACGGCTGCGCTGGCATGTCGAACGTGGAATATGGCCTGGTCACGCAGGAACTCGAGCGCGGAGATTCCGGCGTGCGTTCCTTCGTCAGCGTGCAGTCGGCGCTGGTAATGTATCCGATTTATACCTTCGGCACCGACGAACAGAAAAATACCTGGCTTCCTGCCATGCAGAAAGGAGAGAAGCTCGGTTGCTTCGGTTTGACCGAACCCGATTTCGGATCGAATCCCGGCGGCATGCGGACACGCGCCCGCAAAGTTGGAAGCGAATATGTGCTGAACGGCGAAAAGATGTGGATCACATCGGGCACAATTGCCGACGTCGCTGTCATCTGGGCCAAGGTGGAAAATGAAAAAGACAAGGTCCGAGGATTTCTGGTGGAGACCGACCGTCCCGGATTCAAAGCAGACGACATTCACGGCAAGTGGTCGCTGCGCGCTTCGGTGACATCGGGCTTGTCGCTTCAGGATGTGCATATCCCCGAGGCGAGCTTGTTGCCGGGCTCTGGAGGGCTAAAGTCTCCGCTGATGTGTTTGAACCAGGCACGCTATGGAATTTCTTGGGGAGCTGTCGGAGCGGCGATGGCGTGTTATGACTGCGCGCTGCAATATTCGTTGCTGCGCAAACAATTCCGCGATCAGCCCATCGCTTCCCATCAACTCGTGCAGGAAAAACTCGCCTGGATGATCAGCGAGATCACAAAGGCGCAGCTACTCGTGCTGCAAGTTGGCCGCTTGAAGGATGCCGGAAACGTTCAGCATCAACACATCTCGATGGCGAAAAGAAATAACGTCTGGATGGCGCTGGAGTGCGCGCGGCTGTCACGAGATATTCTGGGAGCGAATGGCGTTGCGGACGACTATCCCATCATGCGCCATCTGATGAACCTGGAAAGCGTGAAGACCTACGAGGGAACGCACGATATCCACACGCTGATTATCGGAGCGAACGTTACGGGTATCGACGCCTTCTAGGCCGGAGTGATGCGTCCCTGGAATTCTTTTACATTGGGATATACAAGTGTCATTGACCCGGCTGCAAACTAAGCGGCTAACTCTGCGCCCCTACGCCGTCGCGGACATTCCAGCGCTCGTGCCGCTCATTGGCGCACGAGAAGTAGCTGCCACCACGCTGCGCATTCCACATCCATATCGCGAGGCGGACGCTCGGGATTTCATAGCCGCAACTAAGGAAGACGTTTCGACCGGTAATGAATTGCGACTTGCCGTCATCATGCGCGAGAGCGGCAGCCTTTGCGGCGGCATGGGGCTGCGGATCGAAACGGACCATCTTCGCGCTGAACTCGGGTACTGGATCGGGGTGCCTTACTGGGGTAAGGGTTACGCTACCGAGGCGGCTGCGGCAATGGTGAACTATGGTTTCGACACACTCGGACTGCATCGAATCTTCGCCGGCCACGTCGCGAACAACCTCGCGTCGGCAAGAGTCCTGCAGAAAATCGGCATGCGCCACGAAGGCTGCCAGCGGGGTCACATCTTGAAGTGGGGCGAATTTCTGGACCTCGAATTGTACGGAATGCTTACACCCAACAAGGACGCCATTTTTATGCCGAAAACAAACTCTCAGGCGGAATAAAGTTCGGTCAATAATTCATAAGCCCGCCGCATATGCGGAATCACTATACTTCCGCCTACAACCAGCGCTACGTTGATGGCTTCCTCCTGCTCCGCGCGGGTTGCACCCAAGCGATAAGACTGGATGACGTGATAGTTAATGCAGTCGTCACAGCGCAGACACGCGGATGCAACTAATCCCATCAACTCTTTCATCTGCGCCGGCAACGCACCTTCCAGGTAAGTATTGTGGTCAATGTTGTAGAAGCGTTTGACCAGAAAATTGTCGGCTTGGTCTACGTTTTCGTTCAGACGGGTGCGAGTGTCAAGAAACCGCCGCGCGATTTCACTTTTTTCTGCAATCTGGGTCTCAGTGAACAGGTAGGTGGGTTCTTTTCGATCTGTAGCCATTCATGAAGATTAGCAGAGGGCTCTGCTAATTTTTTATGCTTCGCTCTTATGCCTCACCCAGCAAAATCCTACTGAAAGTAGGGTGATGCATGCACTTCCCTCCCCGCCCGTAAGGGAATATATTGCAGAGTCGCATTTATATTCCGGAGGCTGAATGACGTTCCAGACCCGTACCGAGCCGCGCGCTAAAAATTTTGGGGAGAACATTGAAAGCGATCTCGCGTTGGAATTCTTGCGCGTAGTAGAGAACGCAGCCATCGAGTCGGCCCGCACCATGGGTCAAGGCGACCGCCCGCTAAGCGATCAGGTGGCAACCGAGGCCATGCGCAAGACGATGGACACGGTTCCGATGCATGGCACGATCGTGATCGGCGAGGGCGAGCGCGATGACGCTCCCATGCTCTACATCGGAGAGCAGGTAGGCGGCACTTACCTCGACGGACGCGAAGTTCCACACGTAGACATCGCCGTCGATCCGCTGGAAGGCACGAACCTCTGCGCCACTGGGGCGCCGGGAGCGATCACAGTGCTGGCGGCTTCTGAAAAAGGCGGCTTGCTGCATGCTCCGGACTGTTACATGGAAAAGATCGTAGTCGGCCCCTCGTGCAAGAACGCGGTGGAGCTTGATGCTCCGGTGGCCATCAACCTAAAAAATATCGCGCGCCGTCTGCATCGCGGCGTGGAAGATCTCGTGGTGGTCGTGCTAGACCGTCCACGGCACGAGAAACTGATCAGCGACATTCGTAAGGCGGGAGCGCGCATCCGTCTGATTGGCGACGGCGATCTTTCCGCCGGCATTGCTGCGGCGGTGATTGGAACCGGAGTGCACGCGGTGATGGGCTCGGGTGGCGCGCCGGAAGGCGTGATTACGGCAGCCGCGATCCGCTGCCTCAACGGATACATGCAGGGACGATTGGTGATCAACAAGCCGGAATTGGAAGAGCGCATTGCGAAGATGGGGATTAAAGATAAAAACAAAATTTACGAAGCGGAAGATCTCGCGCCCGGCAAACAGATGGTGTTCGCGGCAACTGGCGTAACTGAAGGCGCGCTCCTGAAAGGCGTCCGATTTTTCGGCGAGGGCACGCGAACCTCTTCTGTGATTTTGACTTTGAAAACTGGACGAGTGCGGTTTATCGAAAGCATTCTTTTGGACAAGGGGCCGGATGTTAAGGTGCGGTTCGCGTAGCGGATTGTTGCGGAGTCGCGTCAGGCTATTCAAAAAGTTGGTATGCAAATAGGTATGTCAATCTGAGCGAAGCGAAGGACCTATGCATCTCCACGCTGCGGGAAATACTTGTCGGTCGGTGTTAGCGGTTTGTGGGTAGTAGGGGTCTTTCGACTCCATCGAATGATTCGCTTCGCGAGTCATTCGATTTCTCAAGATGACAGGGTTATAGGTTCGGAGCTCTCGCCTTATTTGTAATTCCTTCCTGCTACAATCGCTAGCTCCATGATTCAAGGGAACTTCCTGTTCTACACAAACGTATTGCTCCTGTGCTGTTAAAGGATTGTGCAAATGCATAGGTCCTTCGCTTCGCTCAGGATGACAAAGTTTGTTTAAGTTGCTGGTCGGAGTAATCGACGGCGGTTCCAAGCCCCTACGGAGTCAGATTGGAAGAAGCCCAGGTTGTCGGATTGCTGGTCCGTCGCTGCATTGGGGGCGACGCTGCGGCTTGGGAGGAAATCGTTCAGCGCTATCACCGGCGGATTTACAACGTCTGCTACCGCTTCGCCGGGGATGCCGAAAACGCGCAGGACCTCACCCAGGAGGTCTTCATCAAGATGTACCGCACCCTGAATACTTACGATTCGGGGAAAGGCGCGTTTATGACCTGGGTAACGACCATCACGCGGAACCTGCTGGTCGACCACTTCCGCAAGTCAAAAGGCGACCGGATAACGGATTCCCTGGACTCTGTTTCTTCCGAACATGAAGATTCGCAACCACTTAGCGAGCAGATCGCCGACCAGTCTTTACTTCCGGATGCCGCGGTGCAAAGCCGGGAGACTCGGGAAATGGTGCATTTTGCGCTGCAGAAGCTGTCCCCGGAGTTGCGCGAGGCGGTGATTCTGCGGGATTTACAGGATATGGACTATCGGGAAATTGCCACGGCTCTGAGGGTTCCGGAAGGAACCGTCAAGTCACGAATTAACCGGGGACGGGCGGAACTTGCGCGCCTCCTACAACGTACATATAAACAGGTGATCTGATGCCAGGTGAAACAAAACACGGGATCGAGTGCGCCGAGTTCGAGGCGCTTCTCAGTGAGGTCCTGGACGATGACCGGCCGGTGAGTCCGGCTCGCAAGGAGAGCTTCGACGCGCATCGGCGGATTTGCGCAGTTTGCGGTCCGATGTTCGCTGAGGTACAGGCGGGCCAGCAGTGGTTGCGGACATTAAAGTTAGAGGCGGTTGTGCCTCCGCCGCACTTAGTACATAACATTCTGGCGGCTACAAGCGGTGTTGTCAGCCGGCGGCCCATAACGGCAGCGGCCGCTGCGGGCGGAGGAAGCACTCCATTTGGCGAGCGGGTGCGGGAGTGGTGGGATTCTTTCTTCAGTCCTGCCACAGCTTTGGTGCGCCAGCCGCGCTTTGTAATGTCGTTCGGCATGATCTTCTTCACCTTCTCGCTGGCCTTGAACGTAGCGGGAGTGAAGGCGTCGGACGTTGCCAAAGTGGATCTGCGGCCTGCAGCGCTGCGTCACGCGTATTACGACGCGCAGAACAAAGTTGTAAAGTACTACGATAATATTCGGTTCGTGTACGAGATCGAATCGAAGGTGCGCGAGCTGAAGCGGGCTAACACTCCAGCGGAGCCGGGCCCGCAACCAAAAGAACAGAAGAACAATCGCAAGAACGACACCAGTGGACAACCAGAACAGAGACAGGATCGTAACTATTCCCAGGAATACAATCAGCCGGTTTTAGCCGCGCTGCGGGTCGGGGACTCCAGTACTCAACTTTTGGGTGATGGGGTAAGAGCTTTACCTGCCGTGACGGAGACCACAAATCGGAGGTTTGTATGAACTGCGCCAATCATGCTGACGCATCAGCAGTGGCCTATTGCCGCACTTGCGGGAAGCCACTGTGCGCGAACTGTACACGTCCCGTGCGGGGAGTGATCTATTGCGAAGATTGCCTGGGAGCCAAAATGGAGGGATCCGTTCCTCCGCCCGCTGCGCCCGGATTTGTTGCCGGCGCATATACGTCACCCGCTGCCAGCTCGATTCTTGCGACTCCTCCGCCTACCGGAAGTGGGGGTGGACCTAACCCGGCCTTGGCTGGAGTTCTTGCCGGATTTTTTCCATTTGGGGTGGGCGCGGTTTACACCGGCCAGTATGCCAAGGGGCTGGCGCATCTCGCGATTTTTGTCCTGCTCATCGCGGGATGCAATGCCGCCGATAACGATCACTCCACGATGCTAGGGGTTTTCTGCGGGATCGGCCTCGCGTTTTTTTACGTCTACCAGATTATCGACGCGGTTCGATCCGCGAAGGCGATTCAGACTGCGCAGCCGGTGCCAGATCCCTTCGGCCTGGCGTCGACCTTCAGCGGGGGCGAAAGAATAGAAACCAGCAAGATCCCCTCGGGAGCGATCGTGCTTATTTTGGTCGGCGTGATCTTTCTGTTACACACTCTGGGCTTGACCGAATTCGGACTGGATCGATACTGGCCGCTAATTCTTATTGCCGTTGGAGGCTGGCTCTTCGCACGCAACTGGGGTGTGCTGGGCTCGAGTTGCAGAGGTTGTCAGTGCGACCATTGCCGCGCTAGGCGGATTAGAGGACCGGTGGTTCTTCTGACGATTGGGACATTGTTTCTGCTGGAGAACCTGCACGTCGCGAGCTTCGGCCGAACCTGGCCGGTGATTTTGCTCGTCGTCGGCGCGGTCAAGCTGCTGCAAGGCAATGCATCGCAGGAGGGACACATCGGCTCATCAGGGCCCGGTACTTTCCCACCAGGCGGACCGGTTGCTCCTCCTCCACCTCCTCCTTCGGTTCCGACCGGCGAGGTGAACCGTGGTTAGTCCGTACGTGACTCCGCCAAACTCGGCCCCGTCCCCAATTCCAACTCCGCGGACTGCACCGCGTTCTCTCGCCGGGCCGGTCGTTCTGATTTTGCTCGGAGCGCTATTTCTCCTGGGAACGATGGGTGTACTCGAAATTCATGGTCTGTTGCGGCTGTTCGCGCGCTTTTGGCCTGCTCTACTGATTCTCTGGGGCGTCCTCAAACTGGTTGAGCACGAACAGGCCAAGCGTTCCGGGCACACACCGCGCGGCATTGGAGTTGGCGGCGTTTTCCTGATGCTTTTTTTGATCGTCGCGGGACTTATCGCTACTCAAGCAGAGCACCTCAATTGGAAGGACATCGGCGAGCATATCCAAATTGGCGATGATCGCGGGTTGGACGAAATTTTCGGCGGCTCCACCTTCAACTATAGCGACGAGCTTACTCAGGAGATTCCGGCAGGCAGCACGTTGCATGTGAATGACGATCGCGGCACGATCACGATCAACGTTGCCGATTCCAAAAACAGCGAGACGATGAAAGTGTCGGTACGGAAGAAGATCCGCGCCGAAAAGGAACCGGACGCTGACAACTACAACGCGAAGACCAAGCCGCAGATTATTGTCGGAGACAAAGTGGTCACGCTGAATGCGAACACTCAAGGGGCGGGCGACAAAGGCGTAACCACGGACATGGATATCTATGTGCCTGCTAATACCGCTCTCCTGATTACTTCGAGCCGTGGAGAGGTCACAGTCGCGGACATGGCCGGCAATATTGAAGTGACTCACCGTCGTGGCGAGGTGAACATCACGAATCAAAGCGGAACCGTTCTGCTGAATCTCGACGGAAGTTCAGCGCACCTTACGCACGTCAAGGGCGACGTTACCCTTCAGGGAAGAGCAAATGAAGTCTCGGTGGAAGATGTGGATGGCGCGGTTCATCTGAGTGGCGAGTTTCAGGAAAGCGTGCGACTGGTGCGTGTGAGTAAGGCGGTGAGCTTCCATTCCTCGCGCACGGATATGGAATTTGCGCGGCTGGACGGCAGACTCGATCTTGATTCCGGCGATCTGCGCGCCGATTCGTTACTTGGCCCGATGCATTTGACGACTCGCTCTAAAGACATCGCACTCGAAGGTTTGTCGGGCGATCTGCGATTGGAAGACGCAAACGGGACGGTCGAGGTCGCGCTCAACAAGCCCGGCAATATTCAGATCGATAATCGTAAGGGCGACATACAGGTTTCGATCCCGCCCAATACACCGATCAAGGTTGAAGCGCGAACCCATCAGGGAGAAATCGAAAGCGATTTTCCAGAAATTAAAGTCGACAATCGCAATAAAGAATCAAGCGCCAGCGGATCGATCGGTACAAACGGTCAGCGGCTGGTAATGAACTGCGATAAGGGAACGATTGAGATCCGCAAAGGCATGATCGCTCCAATGATGGCTCCACCCGCGCCTCCAGAACCCCCTGCTCCGCCAGCGTTACCTGGAAAATCCAGCAAGCCCGCGAAGTCACTGCCTGCTCCGAAGGCGGCGCCGGTCGAGAGTGAGAATTAGGGAGCGCTCTCACCTCTCGGCTGTCGGCTTTTCAATAACCGACGAGACCGGGCAGGCATTTACCGCAAAAATTGTTAAGAGTTCATCTGGAATTAGCGTTTTGTCATCCTGCGCGGGGCGACCTATGAATTTTCTCGCTGCGAGCAAGCACTGAGGTCCTTCGCTTTGCTCAGGATGACAAATCGCAAAGAACTGATGGCTGACAGCTGAAAGCTGAGAGCCACGCAGTCGTGAGTTATAATCGCGCCCACCGATGAATCTGTCTGCCGCGGCAAAACTTGGCCCTTATGAAATTGTGTCTCTCTTGGGTGCGGGAGGGATGGGAGAAGTTTATCGCGCGCGTGATTCCCGCTTGCGCCGCGATGTGGCGATCAAGGTGCTGCCGCATGCCCTTTCTCTTGACGCCGACCGCATGCGGCGTTTTGAGCAGGAGGCTCTTGCCACCGCTGCTCTAAACCACCCGAACATTCTTGCTGTATTTGATATTGGCATGAGCGAAGGCTCGCCCTACGTGGTGTCTGAGTTACTGGAGGGCGAGACGCTGCGGGAGCGGTTGCGCAGCGGAGCGATTCCTATCCGCAAGACTCTGGACTATGCCATGCAGGTTGCGCATGGGCTCGCGACAGCGCACGAAAAGGGAATCATCCATCGCGATCTAAAACCGGAAAATTTATTTGTGACGAAGGATGGGCGAGTTAAGATTCTGGATTTCGGCCTGGCTAAGCTGACGCAGCCAGACAGCACTGGGCACACTTCGATGCCGACGGCAACCCATGGCACGGAGGCGGGCGTGGTGATGGGAACGGCCGGATATATGTCGCCGGAGCAGGTGCGGGGGATTGCGCTTGACCCGCGATCTGACATTTTTAGTTTTGGCGCGATTCTTTACGAGATGCTTTCGGGCAAGAAGGCATTTCACGGCGAGACGCCCGCCGACACGATGAGCGCAATTCTGAAAGAAGAGCCTCCGGAGCTGGCGGAGACGAATCGAAATGTTTCTCCGGCGCTGGAGAGAATCGTTCATCATTGCCTGGAGAAGAACCCGGAGTCGCGTTTTCATTCCGCCAGCGACATTGCGTTCGATCTGGAACATCTTTCGGGATTGTCGGGAAGTTCTGCGAAAGTGACGGCTGGCGCGGGAAGTGGTGGCTTCGCAAAAGTTGCTTCGCGGCGCGGGATGTTGATTGGGTCGGCTGCGGCTTTGGTATTGGCGGGGGCTGCATTCGCGCTGGGGTGGTGGATCGGCAAAGCACGCGGCGGCGGTTCGCCGGCGGAGTATCAGCAAATCACTTTTCGCACCGGGTCGATCGGCAATGCTCGATTCACGCCGGACGGCAGCATAGTGTACAGCGCTTCGTGGGATGGCGGGCAGGATCAACTCTACATATCGCGAACCGACGATCCGGGGGCGCGCGAACTGGGGCTGAAGGATGCGGAGCTGCTGTCGATTTCCAAGGGCGGAGAGCTGGCGGTGCGGCTCAACACCAGGTATTACGGTGGCTATGCCCGAACTGGCACGCTGGCGCGGGTTCCGCTGAGCGGGGGAACGCCACGAGAAGTGTTGGACAACGTGCAGGACGCAGATTGGTCCGCAAACGGCGACAGCATGGCGGTGGTGCGCTACATTCCAGAAACTAGCCACTGGCGTTTGGAATACCCAATTGGCAAGGTGCTGTTCGATAGCATCAACTGGATCAGCCATCCTAAGATTTCTGCGGATGGCAAGTGGGTAGCTTTTGCCGACCATGAGAATCCGGGCGGCGACGACGAGGGTTCGGTTGCGGTGATTGCCGCCGATGGCTCGGACAATAATAAAGACAGAAAACTTTCTTCCGGCTGGGAGTCGCTGGAGGGTGTTCTGTGGTCTCCGGCGGGTGACGAGGTCTGGTTTACGTCAACAGCCACCGGCAGCGCCGAGAATCCGCGCGCCGTCACTCTTTCGGGCAAGTTGCGAACGATCACCAATGTGCCGGGGGGCATGTGGATCGAAGACCTGCGCAATGGAACGGTGCTGATGGCGACGCATCACGAGCGGATTGGCATCCGGGGGATGGCGCCGGGCGCAAAAGAGGAGCGTGACCTGGGGTGGTTCGGATGGTCAATCGTGCGCGACATCAGCCCGGATGGCCGGAAGATCATCTTTGAAGAGGAAGGCAATGGCGGAGGACCAAATTACACCGTATTTCTGCGCGATACGGATGGATCGCCTCCGGTACGCATTGGCGAAGGGCTGGCGTTGGCAATTTCTCCCGATGCCAAGTGGGCAATCACGAAACTTCCGAAGGGAGGTCCGCTCAACCTGGTGCCGACTGGAGCGGGCGAGGCACGCAAGCTTACGCACGATGCCGTCAGCTACGGTGCAGTTCAGTGGCTCCCAGATGGCAAGAGCCTTCTGGCCATGGGAATTGAAGCCGGACACGGTGCGCGCGACTACCTCATCGATGTGACAAGTGGCGATTCCAAGCCCATCACTCCAGAGGGTATTGCAGGTGTGAGTCTGTCCCCTGACGGCAGAAGCACGACGGTGCTCGGGCCGGATGGCAAGAGGGGAATTTGGCCTCTGGATGGGAGCGGCATTCGTCTGATTCCTGGGCTGGACTCGAACTACTACGTTTCGGGTTGGTCGCCGGATGGAGGATCGCTTTATGCGGCGTCCACGCGATTGAGCGAGAAGACGGCGAAGGTCTTTAAGGTGGATATTGCTTCCGGGAAGATGGCACCGTGGAAAACCTTTGGAGCAGAAATAGGCGCAGGGGTATCGCAGGTGGGTGCGCTTCGTTTTTCTCGGGACGGGAGTGCTTACGCATATGTTTATGTGCGTGTGTTGTCGGAGGCGTATGTGGTTACGGGGTTGAAGTAGAAACACCGCTATCAGTTGTCACCTATGAGCCTTCAGTTCAAAACCTTCTCGCTCGCTTTGTATCTCCACAGATAGGATCATTTCGCAGCCCGAGAACGAAAGCTCGATATCGCTGACGTCGGATCACAGATCCAACTTCAGAGCTGAGAGCTGACAGCCGCGCCGTTCACCCCTCCATGCTAAATTCGATTGATGCACTCCATCCTGCAAAAACGCTCGCTGCGTTTCGTGTTTGCGGCGAATGTGATCTCTATGTTGGGCAGCGGAATGAACTCCGCCGCCGTGGCTTGGACGATCTTGCAGCGCACCCATTCTGAAATGGCTTTGGGCACGTTTGCCGCACTGCAGACGATTCCCGCGATGCTGATGCTTCCCTTCACCGGCGTCATTATCGATCGCGAAGACCGGCGGCGGCTGGTGATGTGGCTCGACGCATCGCGCGCTGTCGTTATTCTCGTAGTAATGGTGCTTGCCTTTCTGCATCGAGTGCAGGTGTGGGAACTCTACCTGATGAATACGCTCGTGGCAGCGGGCTTCTGGATGTTCTGGCCCACGATTACGGCGCTGATTCAGGAGTTAACCCCAGAGGGCGAGTTCGTAAAGTCGAATACATTCCTGCTCGCTGGAATCCAGGGCGGGTGGCTGATTGCGGGCGCGGTTGTTGGATTTGTCTATGAGCATATCGGGCTCGGCGGAGTGCTGCTGATTGACGTAAGCACTTACGTTATTTCTTTCTCCTGCTACTTTGCGGTGCGGCAGGGGCGGCACGTTGTACCGCGCGTAGTCGAACTTCGGCACGATTTAGAGGCGGCAGAGACCGCGGTTGGGCGCTTTCTGCGCGAGATGCGTGAAGGGTTAATCTTTCTGCGCGAGCACCGCGGCGTGGTTTTTCTGGGAACAAGTTGGGCGCTATTTCTCGGCGCGATGATGACGGGAGTAGTAGTCACGGCGCCGCTTAGCGATCGCGTCTTCCACGCCGGCGCAACTGGTTATGGATGGTTGAATGGAGGATGGGGAGTGGGTGCATTCCTCAGCGCGCTATACGCTCCTGCGTTGATCGCGCGGATGGGGCCTCGCACCTCGATTGCGATTTCCATGTTGCTACTGACCCTTACCATGGCACTGGCGCCGTTCTCGCCTTTGCTTGCACTCGCCGTATTACTCTATGGCCTGATGGGTTCAGCGCGCGGGATAAGCGGCGTGGCCATGAACAGCAGCTTGATGGAGCAGGTACCTCCGCAATTCATGGGACGCGTCCAGAATACTTTCTATTTCTTCGGCACGTTTCTGCAAGTTGCGCTGGGGCTTGGGGTGGGCTGGATAGCATCCCGCATCAGCCTTGCAGCTGGGTTTGGCGTGATCGCTGCCGTGTATGCGGTGGCATTTGGCAGCGCTTGCTGGCCGATTCCGGCGCGGAAGGCCGCGGCGGCCGTCGCGAAGTAACGAGACTCTGGTTTGTGTGGAGCGGACACTCTTGTCCGCTGCCGCTGACGTTGGTTTTGCAGTTGATTCTGAAGATCAAGATCAACCCCAAGATCAAAAGCGGCGGACAAGAGTGTCCGCCCCACACAAACTAAGGATGCTGTTATTCTTTTTCCCGAGGGAACTCCCATTCATGTTTGAGGATTTGAAGGGCCGGACAGCGGTAGTATTCGGCGTTGCCAACAAGCGCTCGATCGCCTGGGCGATCGCGCAAGGACTGCACGCCGCGGGGGCCAACCTCGCCATCACCTACCAAAACGAGCGCATGGAGATGGAAGCGAAAGACCTGATTCTGTCGTTACCCGGCGCGGAAGCCTTCATGTGCGATGTTTCGAATGACGAAGATATCACGCAACTCTTCGAAAAGTTGAAAGCTCGCTACGGAAAACTGCACACTGTGGTCCATAGCGTGGCGTATGCGCCGGCTGAAGAGCTCAAAGGTGATTTCGTGAACACCACGCGCGAGGGTTTTCGCGTGGCGCACGATGTGAGCGTCTATTCGCTGATCGCGGTGTGCCGCGCTGCCGCGCCTTTGATGGAAGGCGGAGGCAGCGTGATCACCATGACTTATTACGGCGCGGAAAAAGTGGTACCGCACTATAACGTCATGGGCGTCGCTAAGGCCGCGCTGGAATGCACCGTCCGCTATCTGGCACATGATTTGGGACGAAAAAAGATTCGCGTCAATGCAATTTCGGCGGGGCCAATCAAGACTTTGGCCGCGCGAGGCATCTCCGGCCTCGGCGACATGCTCCGCTCCCACGCCGAGCGTGCTCCTCTCCAGCGTAATGTTGAGGTCGCCGAGGTCGGCAGTACGGGCGTCTTTCTTGCTTCCGATGCCAGTTCCGGCATTACGGGAGAGGTTATCTACGTGGATTGCGGCTACAACATCATGGGATTCTGAAATCGGACGATAGCTTCAAAATCGCTATATGACGAGACTGATTCCTCCCTTCTCCTTTTCGATAACTTTTAACGAGAGTCTGGGGAAAACAAGAGGTAACCTAGGCCTTATGAAGCACCGACGGATTTTGTGTCTCTTGGCGTTAATGGCATCTTCGATCACACCGTGTTTTGCGCACCATATGGCCGTCGTGGTGAACAAGGACAACAGCGTTCAAAACGTCACGTCGGCTCACTTAGCCAAAATCGTCAAAGGCGAACTGAAAAAGTGGCCTGATGGGAAACTCGTGGTGCTGGTGTTACATCACTCTTCGCCGGGCGAGATGACAACACTGGAACATCTTAATAAAACGAACGCGACCGGAGTTAAAGCCATGCTCGCCTCGCAGAAAGATTCGATCCGGACCGTGGAGTCGGATGCAGACGTCATCAATGCTGTGGCTACTACACCGGGTGCGATCGGGTTCGTGGAGGAGCATTCCATCAACGATCGCGTAACCGTCGTGCGAGTCGATGGCAAGCTTCCCATGGAAACCGGGTATCTGCCGCATTAGGACCGGAGTTTCCTGGCTTGGAAGCTTATAGCGACATTCCTGGAGCCGCGATCATCCAACCTTCGGCTAGAAATTGCTCGATGGTCTGTTCCTGAACACCCTCTTGGACGCGCAGTTCGTCATTCAAATAGTGATAAGAGACCCGCCCGGAATTAGAGCCGGCGCGCTCGACGCGGTCGACACGAATACGATTGCCATCGCGATCCGCGCAGATCAGCCCCACCTTGAGATCTTCCGCGGAAGCTTTTACGATACTTCTATCGGTTTTTTGCATCATTGCTCTGCTTAGATGAGAAATCTTGGATTGCGGATCGAATGAGCAGAAATCCGAATCGCCCGGCCATGAACTGAACTGGCGCATTGGCGGCGCCCGTGTCAAACTAAAATCGATGCGTTCCCGAACCGTGGTATTTGCCTTCTTCGCCGCAGCCATGCTGTTCTCACTGGTTCGGGAATGGGGTGCGCCAATCGCTTGTCCGCGGCTTGAAATGACAGCACATCTTCAGCGCCGGTAGGTCGGGATTCTCTTTCACTTGTTAGTGACTTTCAGGCTTCGGCTGCTTTCTAATCTTTCGCCGGATGTCGGGCCAGAATTCCTTAACCACTAGAGTAATCGTGTCGTAGCCCACCTGTGATCCCCAGACGCTGGCTGTATTCGATATGGTCCGATCGGATTTTGGATGATAGCTATAGTTCGAAATGCCGGCGGCGATGGCGCTGCCGAAAATCTCGGATACGTTAAATTCATTCCGTCCCGAATCGGCGCGGGTTACAAAGATACGGCTGATGGCGTAGCCGGTGCGATTCCAGAAGGTGCCGTGGCCGGACTGAAAATAACGCGGATCCTGGCGGAAGATTGAGGGAAGAATTGCGCCAGTAAAAAAATTTTCGATCGTGCCATCTGCAAAATATGCGCCATAGCGCTTGCCGTATCCTTCTGCGCCTTGTCCGAAACCGGGTTCGCTATCTTCTGCCTGGCTGATTCCGGCAAGAAATCCGTACCAGACGACTTGCACCGGATCAAAGGAGCCTTTGGCCACCACTTTGAACTTTGCTCCAGTAGTCAAGGGAGGCGCATCTTGAGCATTTTCCAAAGTCAGGAAGTTTGGCAGCGCGTAGAACAGCCGGTCTTTGGAGGTACCTTCCGCTGTCACGGGAGCTGTGCCCGGAGGGGGCGTCGCGGAGGGAGCATTCGGTACATCTTTTTTCTTGTCGTCAGACTTCTTGTCATCAGTCTGCGTCGTGCTTTGGCCAACGTTTTGACTCGTACTCTGATTTGAATCTTGGCTGTCGAACGACACGACAGATACTAGCGCTTGAGAGGTTCCGTCTCGCCCGGACCCTTTACTACGAGGAAAGTCTTGCGCTGAACAAGCAACGAATGGCATTAAGGCCAAAAGACAAAAAAAGACGAAGCGGATAAGTTTCAAGATAATTTCGGCTCCAATTTTCTCGAGTAATACGGTCTAATTCGGAGAACCCAGCTTTCCCCACGTCCGCTGAATCTTGCGCTCGGTTTCCCCAACTCTTTCCAGGGTTATTTGCAGGTTCTTATCGCGTTGCAATCGAGGAAACTTCTCTCCCCACTCTATCAGTATGATGCAGTTCGGCGCGAGCAAGTCATCAAGCCCAAGAGTTTCCAGTTCGCGTTCGGTATCGATTCGGTAAAGGTCAACGTGATACAGAATCGTAGAGTCGCCGCGATATTCGTGGATAAGCGTAAAAGTAGGGCTGGTCACGTCCTCGGCGCGGGCCGCGCCGAAGCCCTCCGCAATCCCTTTAACGAGCGTTGTCTTGCCTGCGCCAAGGTCACCGCGCAGAAGCACAATGAGCGGAGGGGAAAGTTCGCCGGCAAGGGTTCTGCCGTAGGCAATGGTTTCCTCGGCGGAGTGAGTGATGATTTGGCTCGGCATTCCCGCGCTAACCATTAGTATAGCAACGGTCACGCGGGTCGGACGAAGGCCGCGAGCCCCACAAAGCAACATGAGCCCTGGGCTAGAATCCTCGAGGTGACTGCGATTGTTCCGAAGCCGGATCAAGAAAGGCACGATCCCGGGCCAAGTCAAGCGCCATCCGCAGCTTGCGATGATCATCATCGTCGAGCGCAATAAAGCGGAAGGGCTGCAAGCACGCGCTTTGATAGGTTCGCGTAGGTTTCAGCATTTCAGCCATGCCTCGGATGGGGCCGGAGCGGGTGTGGAAAGCGATCTCCACGAAGTCGCCTGCAGACATCTGTTGCTGTAATTGCAACAAACCGCCGGTTACCGAGATAGATTGCAATTTTGCACGCGCCCGATGACCGCCTTCCGCCATGATGGCTGCTGAGACTGAACCATTGAGCCGAACTCGGGGCGAACGCTGCGGGGTATTATTCAGGGGAAAATGGGTCATAATAGCTAGGTTGACTATGCCATGGGACACCGCCTTGCGGCAGATTACGAAAGCGCGTGTACACGAGCGTATTCATACGGATACAAGCGCAAGGCCATAGCCGTCCTTAAGGTTTAGGGTAATAACGGCAGTAACTTTCCAGCCAGCGCCCGTCAGAGTACCTTTGTTTAACCGTGCATTGATAAGACGTGGTTTGCAGTCACGAACTTCCAATGACAAGGTTACGTCAAAGAGCCATTTCATCATTATGCGGATAACGATATGCGGATAAGTAAAGGAATGTTCCAGTTGGTAGCGGTAATGGTGTGCGTAGTGGTTACGTTGTTGACGGGTTGCTCGCGGGACCCAAATGTTCGCAAGCAGAAGTATCTGGAAAGCGGACAACGTTATTTCGACAAGGGCCAATACCGGGAGGCCGCAATCCAGTTCGAAAACGCCATCCAGGTGGACTCGCGGTTCACCGATGCGCATTACAAGCTAGCGCTGACGGCTATGAAGCTACAGCAGTGGCCGACCGCATATCAGGAGCTGGCGACAACCATTCAGCTTCAGCCAGACCAATATGCTGCCCACCTGGATTTAGCGAATTTGCTGATTCTCGGGCGGCAGTATAACGATGCCAAAGACCACCTCGAACTGGTCGCTCAAAAACAGCCGAACAATCCCGAAGTGTTTGTGGCACGTTCTAACTATTACGCCGGCATGAACAACATCACTGCCGCCTTGGCGGACATGCAAAAGGCATTGCAGCTTGACCCTGCGCGTTCCGACTCCTACCTGGATCTAGCCTTGCTTCAGACGCGCGGGCAACAATGGGATGCTGCCGAGACAAGTTTCAAAAGAGCCGTCGAACTCAATCCGAACTCACAGAATGCCTCGCTCGAACTGGGAAATTTCTATGAGGTCCGCGGGCGCTTCCCTGAAGCGGAACAGTCTTATCAGCATGCGATCAAAGTCGCACCCGGCGATCCCAACCCAAGGCTTGCCCTCGCAGGTCTTTATATGGCCGAAAACAAGTCTGGCCAGGCGGAGGAATTCCTTCGTCAATCGAAGAAAAACTTTCCCAATAACTCCGTCGGCTATCGCATGTTGGGCGATTTCTATTTTTCTAATAACCAGATCGATCGAGCGACGGCCGAGTACGGAGAGTTGTATCGGGACCACCCGAAGGATCTGGTGGTCAAAAAGAACTACATTCAGCTGCTAATTCTCAAGGACCGAACTGATGATGCTCGCAAACTGAATGACGAGATGGTGAAGTTAAAACCGGATGACCCCGATACTCAGGTCTACAAAGCGGAGATCGAGATTCGCAGCGGCAAGCCGAATGACGCCGTGAACACGCTGCAGGCCGTTTTGAAAGCTGATCCCGATAATGCGGTGGCGCATTACCAGCTTGGCCTGGCGTTCGACCTGTTGGGTAATCTAAGCCGGGCAGAGTCGGAATGGCGTGATGCAGTTAAGCTGCGCCCCGAACTCGTGGAAGCGCATCGGGCTCTCGCGGGTGCCGACATCCATCGAAGTGATGCCAGTGGATTGGCGCAGGAAGCGGACCAAATCATGGCTCTGCAGCCGGGCGCTCCCGACGGATATCTCTTGCGCGCAGTGGCGGACATCGATCGCAAGCAGTTTGGCACGGCTGAAGAATATATAAAGAAGTCCCTCGAAAAAGAACCCAACAACCCGCTCGCCTACGTACAGATGGGAAATTTGCGTGTAGCGCAAAATCAATTTGCTGAAGCCCAAAAGGCCTATCAGCAAGCGCTGAACCAGGATCCGAATTCCAGTGATGCGTTGGGCGGGGTGCTCAACGTGGACTTGATTCAAAAGCAACCTGACCGCGCGGTCGCGTTCGCCAAGTCTCAAATCTCGCGCAATCCGAAGAATGCCGGGTTTCACATCATGTTGGGACAGTTGCTGATGGAACAGAAAAAAGACCTTACTGGGGCGGAAAGCGAGTTCAAGCAGGCTCTCGATCTCGACAAGAAAAACGCCGAGGCTTTAGTAAAGCTGGGAATGGTGCAGGGCGCGCGTGGCGATACTGACCAGGCTCTCCAGACTTATCTTGAAGGATCGAAACTAAATCCAAAAGAGATCACTTTCAATCTACTTGCCGGAGGCGTTTACGAGAGCAAGCAAGATTGGGAGAACGCGAAACAGCAATATCAGAAAGCGCTGGCGATTCAATCAGATAATCCGCTGGCCTCGAACAACCTGGCATATGTGATGTTGCAGCAGGGCGGCAATGTGGACGTTGCCTTCTCGATGGCGCAGACGGCGCGGCGGCAACTTCCCGATAACCCAAATTCGGCAGACACGTTGGGCTGGGCCTTTTATCATAAGCAGGTCTACACCTCCGCCATCAACTTGTTTAAAGAAGCCGTAAAAAAAGAGCCCGAGAACGCGCTTTTCAACTACCACCTCGGTCTTGCCTACGCAAAAGCTGGGCAGACTTCGCTAGCTCGACAACAACTCGACCGGGTAGTGAGGCTCCAGCCGAACTTTCCGGACTTGGAGCAGTTGCGACAGGCTGTCGCTGTGGCCAAAGGTTAGCAAACTCTACCGCCGCGAAAGGGTGCGAGTGTCGTCTTAAACCGGCAGTTCTTCCTGCATCCATCCGCCTGTGGATTCAGCTTTGGGCTCGGCGGATAGATCGAGCACCAGCTTTTCAAGAACGAGACGTTTCCCGACCGGATTGGAGCGCAAAGCAAGATCGGCTTTCGCGATGAGTCGAATGGCGCGGGTCAATTCCCGCTTCGATTTGTAGCGGCGCGCCTGCTTGATAATATCGTCGGCAGCAAAGGGCGGTACGCGGAAACCCTGCCACAACGCAGCCCAAAGCATGCGCTGGTCACGCACGTTGCGTTCCAAAATGACCAGCATCTGCCGAAATGTTTTGGCAAGCATGTAGAGATGGCCGATGGCCGCTTCTTCACCCTCTCCAGTTGTGAGCAGGCAGTCGAGCACTTCCAGGGCGCGGGCTGGAGCTCTCGACGAGATCGCATCGGTCAGTTCATAAAGGGAGCGTTGTTTCGCGGCCAACACCATTGTCTCGACGTCGCCGAGAGTTATTTTCTTCTTTTCGCCAACGTACAGAATCAACTTCTCCAGTTCATTGGAGACCATCATCATGTCGCCGCCCAGCGCGTCCACTAACTCACGAGCGCCATCAGGATCGATCTTAACTTCGCGCGTAGTGCAATATTCGCCAATCCAGCGTACAGCTTCGCCCTCTTGCACACGGCACAGCTCCACAATTCCGCAGAACGGACCCATGGCTTCGCGGATCTTCTGGTAGCGATCTTTGTCTGTCATCTCCATGCGCCGCGCGTCGGCAGGGATGCTGATGTGATCGGCTACAAAAACGACGAGTGCATCCGGATTGGGATTCTTGCAGTAGGCCTCGATAGCGCCGATTTTCTCCTCGTTCGAGCCCCGGCCAAATAAAGTTTTGACGCCTCGGACAAAGAACACCTGAAAGGGCGCCATCAGCGAGGGTGTACGGGCGCGGTCGAGAACTTCGTTCAGAGAGGTCTCGGCCAGATCGAACTCGAACAATCCGAAATCCCGCGAGTCAGGCGCGACTAAGTGCTCAAGAATAGCGTCGCGGCAGCGTTTGCGAAAGAAAGCTTCGTCGCCCACAAGGACGTAAGCGGGCTTCAGTTCCCGCGATTCAACTTCCGAGAGAAAGCGATCCGCCTGGCTGAAGGCGCGCATTAATATGCCTCCAATATATTGGCTACCAGAGTGCGTGCAAAATCGCGCGACAGCCGATCAAACGCCGGAGACTCTTCCTGAAAAAAACTTGTGAGGTCACGGGAGAGTTCGTATTGATCGCGAAAGACGTAATTCGGATTCTGGAAGAGTATTTTGCCGCGGCGGTCAGTCAATGTCACTTGGACATTGACGGTAATTTGGGCACTGGCTGCGCGTCCGGTTTGTGAATCATAAGTGAGAGGGAAGGATGAAGCCGCCAAAACTGTGCCCTTAAGCACGGCATCTGCGTCGGCGTTTGATTCAAGGATCACGTGATATTGAGTGCGCGCATTGAACTCGCGCACCACCGCATCTGTCAATTGTTGTTCGACACGAAAGGTCGGACTGCGACTGACGAAGCCCGGAATCGCTATGGTGTGAACGTTTCGAGGCACTTCAGACGCCGAATTTCCGGCGGTGTGATATCCGCAACCGATCGCCGTCAGAATCAATGCGACCGCCATCAGGCTGACTCCGCGCTTCGTGCACCGACAGACCAGTAAGTTATCCATCATTGAATCTGGCCCTTCGGTCGTGATGCCGTCATGGTCTCAGCGCATTCGACCGCCGTCAAAGCTGCAACGCGCAGGTTGTCAGTTGTAATCCAGAGCCAAACCCCATTTCGATGGTTCGCGTCGGCAGTGATCGAAACCAGAATGTCGCCTTGCCCCGCTGCACTCACGTTTGTGGGGGAGTCTTCGGGAGTGCCGCTTACCACCACGTGATCGCCTGCCAGTGACTGCGAAAGATCTGCAAGCGCGACAGATTTATCGAACTCGAGGTAAACGGACAGTCCGTGGCCGTGGAATACAGGAGCCTGGAGCAACTGAAGCGCTGGTTCGGGCGCTCCGCGGCCTATGTGCCGGTAGTGCTTCAGAATTCGTTCCGCCAGACGCTGCAACGACAGATTGGAGCTCGGGCCGTAGCGTGCCAACATGTTAAAGGCCACCTGGACGTCATACACTTTCTTTGGCAGTTCCTGAAAGGAGAGCAAATTTACGGTTTGCTCATGCAGTTCGTCCATTCCTTTCTGTCCGCTCTCCGACGCCGGTTCAAATACGTTGGCGACCATGCGTTGAATCTTACCTGCCTTCCCGGAGCGTAGCGCGAGCATCGCGAGAACGGTAGCCACGGGATGCGCTGCCACTACGGGACCGGGCTGCAGTTCGGGAGGGACGGGCTGCCCTGCCTGGCGCCCGACCCAAGGTGAACGGATCGAAGCTCCCGTCTCGTCCTCCAGCGCGTACGTAAGATCGATAATCGTATCGCCCAAGTCGCTGGCGACCTTCCAGTTATTGCGGGTGGAACGCGCATCGGCGGCGAAGAAAGCAAAGTCAACCCGTTCGAACTGTTCAGAGTGGATACTCTGAATAAAATTAATCTCGTCGCCGAGCGCTTCGAGTTGGCCAAGAGCGTCGCCGTCGTCGAGCAGACGCACATCTACGGCGGGAAAATTGCGGTCACGTAAAATTTCGGCAACTTCTTTTCCCAACAGGGTGGCAGCACCCACAATTGCGACGCGATACAGATTTGTGCCTCGCATATCGATTTGCGAAGCCACGGTTTTTGACGCAGCTGCCTTGGATATAGGACTCATGGAGTTTGAGATGCTTCCCGGTACTCTGGAGGTGCAGGCGGGCGCTTGCGGCGGAAGATCCATTGCAGTCGCCACAAAACGCCTGACGCCATGTACAGAATCGCAATCGCGAAAAGTGCCGGCCGCGAAAAGAACCAGATCGACGCGCCGATCACGCCAAAGATTACGATCAGGCGGAAGGGGTGCCGGGAGCGAAAATCAATATCTTTGAAACTGTAAAAACGCCATGTGCTTACCATCAGATAACTGACCACCAGGACCATCAACATCCAACTCATCGACGTAATCCAGGAGGTGACGGGCTCGCCAGCCGAAAAATGCACCACGGCAGCAACCACACCCGCGCCGGCGGGGATAGGCATCCCCACAAAATATTTCTTTCCTGGCCGGCCCGGGTTCGAGGGCTGTGGATTTTTCGCGATATTGAAACGAGCCAGGCGGCTGGCGCCCGCCATCAAAAAAGCAAAGCAAGCGATGGAGCCGAGCTGGATGATCTTCAAATGCAGGTCGGGACTAATGAACGCTGTGGGGAGAAGATGGAAGCCCCACATCCACGCCAGCAATGCTGGTGCAACACCGAAGGTGACTACGTCGGCGAGGGAATCCAATTCCCTTCCAAAATCGCTCGCGGTATGGGTCATGCGAGCGATGCGCCCATCCAGACCGTCAAACAGTACGGCAAAACCAATGGCCTTCGCGGCGAAGTCCATGTGCCAGGAATCGACGGGGCTGCCGTGTACAGTTTGCAAAATCGCGTAGAATCCAGCCGCAATATTCGCAGTGGTAAAAAGCGAAGGCAAAATATAGATGCCCTTGCGCATTTTTCCGCGGGGTTGGTCGGTTTCACGGCGTCGAGGCGTCCGCTCGTCCATACTTAATGAGTCTCCCGCACTTATTGAGTCTCCCGCTCAACGGTTTCGCGACCTTTGATGCTGTCGTTCAGCAGTTGCGAAGCGGCTCCTGGACCGGCAAGAGGGCAAGAAGCGTCTCTCCACCCTTGACCCGGTCCCCGACTTTCACTCGAATTGTAGCGTCGCAATCAAACAGAACATCCACACGGGAACCAAACTTTATCAGCCCAACGCGCTGGCCGCGGGCCAACCGGTCTCCAACCTTGAAATTGAAAACAATGCGCCGCGCAATCAGTCCTGCAATCTGCTTGAAAATTACCGTTCTGTCTTCGCCTTCCGTTCTGCCTTCGCCTTCAACGATGACGATATTTTGCTCGTTCTCTTCCGCAGAATTCGCGCCCATGGCGCTGAGGAATTTGCCACGTTGATAGCGGACCTCGCGGATGATGCCTGCAATCGGCGATCGGTTCACATGAACATCAAAAACGTTGAGGAAAATGCTGATCCGGCAAAGCGTTGTTCCATTCGGGCTCACGCGGGAAATATCGGTAACTTTCCCATCGCCCGGAGAAACGATTGCTCCAGGTAGCGTCGGAATGGAGCGTTCAGGGTCACGGAAGAACCACAGGAAAAATGCTGCCAAAAGCAACAGTGGCACAGCGAAAGGCCAAGCCGCCAGCCATGCAATAACAACTGCAGCAAGCAAGCACCCCACTCCATAGAAAAATCCGTCGCGAACCATAGGAAGTCAGAATGATTATAGAGCGAGGCCGCAACATTCCCCGTAGACAGCAACAAAAAAGGCGCCAGGTAGCGCCGGTATTAGGGACAGGGACCGCCCTTTCGTTATTGGACTGCTGTCGCACTTCGACCTGGTCGCATCCGCGGCACCGTACAGGCAACGCGTGGTCCAAAGCCACACAGGCTACAATTCAAGCCGAATCAGGCAGAATGCCCTTGAACTTGGTGTTCAAGCGTCTGCATCTGATCTTTGAGACGCAGTTTCAACTTTTTTAGTCTAACTTCTTCGAGTTTTTCGTCGTCGGTGAGGTAACGCTTTTGGGTGAGGGATTCCAGTCTTTGGGAGTATTGCGAATGCTCCTGTGCCAGTCGCTGGAACTGATCGTGACTGGTCAGGAGTGTCTCTCTTGGAGTCAGCATCCTTGCTAGACCTCCTACGGTTGTTTTTGTTACTACACGGTTAAAAAGTAGCACAGGGAAACGTGGGCTTCAATCGGATTTCGCCTGTATAACCTTAATTTTTTGCTGGCCGGAAATTGCACAGACACCGGTGCATAAAATGACACTTGAACCGGTTCATAAATAATGCATGGAAATGCACTTCGCCTCCTCTACAGTCGCTTTGCGTACAGAATCGCATCTTCTTGCGGATTCCGATAATATCCTCGCCGTCTGCCTACTTCGCGAAAATCTGATTTGGAGTAAAGAGCACGGGCGGCATGATTCGATTCCCGAACTTCCAGAATAATTGCTGACATCTTTGCTGCACGCGCCCGGGCAAAAATCTCGTGTACCAATTCGCTGGCGATACCCTGACGTAAAAACTCTCTCCCCACTACAACATTCTGGATTTCCAGTTCGCTAGAGAGAAATTGCGCAGCGATGAATCCGCAGGTTGCTCCCGATTGGTCTGCGACCAAAACGATACCGGTCTCGATCAACTTTTTGTATTGGTCCGCTGTCCAATGAGATGCATTGGGCTCTTGCACTTCGAGGGTGCGAATTGCAGGCACATCCTCCAACTCGGCAATGCGAATTGCTATAGGCATCGAGGACATACGCCGGCGCCTCAGTGCGGCTTGACAACAACTTTAGCGCCGGTGGAATGGCGTACGTAATTGGCTTCGAGGTCCTCCGCCCGAACAGTTTCTGCACGCTGTAAACGCTCCCAACCAAACTGGGCGATTACGCTACTGTCGGGATACTCCACCAGCTCAACTTCGACTCCTGCAGACTGTAATCCTGCAGCCAGAAGAGAGTCCGCCGTTAGTACCGTCTTGGTGGGAGCGCCGTGTGCCTCCCTCAACAATTCCTCTCTGCTCAACAGGCGTTCGCTGTGCATGCGGACGACGGTTCGATCGCTGGAGTCAACCTCGTAATCGCCGACGTATACGTCAGTCCTGCCCGCATCAAGGACTGCAAGAACGCGGACTGCAAGAACGCGACTGCGAGGTTGAGCGACACGCGCAATCGCTTCCAACAATGAAATCGAAACAACAGGTTTTTTCAAAGCCTCCGCAAAAGCTTTGATAGCGGCCAAGCCTACGCGGATCCCGGTAAAGGAGCCGGGGCCGGTAACGACGGCAAAAGCAGAAAGTTGGTCCTTACTGCGCCCGTGTTTTTGCAAGAGCCCGGAAATCTGAGGCACAAGTTGTGCCGAAAAAGCACGGCCGTCAAGGGGCAGTACTTCGACAATCCTGACGCGGCTTTGGCCGTCAGTGGCCTCTGCCAGAGCGATACTGCCATTTTGTCCCGACGTGTCGGCGGCTAATAAGAGCATAGTTTCGGAAAGAGTTCGGGAAAGTGTGCCTTGCTTGAAGCGCACCTAAACACAGATAGCATGGGCGTACTGGGCGTACCGATCCGACATCTAGGACCGATGCCCATGCGAATCTTCCACCAATTCCAGCAGCACGCCCGACGTACTCTGTGGATGTACAAACACGTAACGATGGCCGCCCGCACCTGTCTTGATCTCATTCGAAACCAGACGCACACCCTCGCTTTTTAATTTTGCAACTACGTTGACCAGATCCGGAACGCGCATGCAGATATGATGCAAACCCTCGCCTCGCTTGGCAATATACCTGGCGATCGGTGAATCGTCCGAAGTGGCTTCGAGCAGCTCCAACCGGCTCTCACCGACCGGTACCATCACCAATCGGACTTTTTCGTGGTCCACGGTTGCTTCGGGCGAAACGTTCAGACCAAGCTTCTCGTAAATTGACTTCGCCGCCGCAAGCGACTTTACTGCGATACCCAGATGATCGATGCTGAATTCCATAGATGCCTGTAAAGTGATGCCTGTTACCGTCGGACAGATCCTATCTCCTATCCGTCGCTCGGTCTGCCACACGCCGCGTTAGTTCCTCCACCAGCGAATAGGGATCGCGCTTATGCTGGGCGATCTCGGCAGCGTAGCGTTCGAGGCTGGCGTCATCCATCTCGGCGCGGACTTTGTCTAGCATTGCGTCACGCAGCATTTCGACCAATCGCTCTCGCCAGTTCTCGACGTTTTTCTTGAAGGCCAAGTTCTCTTTCAGAAGATACGCCTCGTATCCGGCAATCGCTGCCGCCAACTCGCTAATGCCAGTGCCGTCGCTAGCGACAGTCTTCACGATGGGCGGAGTCCAGGGATCGGAGCGCACCGCCAATGATTGCATGGCGCGGACCTCGCGCTCAACGCGCTCCGCTCCCTCGCGGTCACTCTTATTTATAACGAAAATGTCGGCGATTTCCATGATCCCGGCCTTGATGGTTTGAACATCATCTCCCATGCCAGGGACGAGAATTACGATGGTGACGTCTGCCAGCCGGACAATATCGATCTCGTCCTGCCCCACGCCAACGGTTTCAATCATGATCAGATCGCGGCCTGACGCATCGAGCACGGTCGCCACATCAGCGGTGGCCCGGGCAAGTCCGCCGAGCGATCCCCGTGTCGCCATGCTGCGGATATAAATACCGGGATCGCTATAGTGATCCTGCATGCGGATGCGATCACCCAAAATTGCGCCGCCAGTATAGGGGCTGGTTGGATCGACCGCGATGATGCCGATACTACGATTTTCCTTGCGATAGTGCTTGGCCAACTGATCAACCAGCGTGCTCTTACCAGCGCCGGGCGCGCCCGTCATGCCGATGAGGCGAGCCTTGCCGGTGTGGGGAAAGAGGGACTTGAGCAGATCGGACCAGCCGGCTTGGCGATTTTCCACAGTGGAGATAGCGCGAGCGAGCGCGCGAGTGTCGCCGGAGCGGATGCGTTCGACATGAGTTGGAATCGCTGCAGCCAAGCAGGATAGTGTAACAATCCAGAACGATCCGCGTTGGTTTGCCGACAAATGGGTTGCCGCTAGTGGCTTTAGGCTGCCACCACCTCGACTCCGCATCTGTTAACTCGCGGGGGGAACTTATATCGCACCTCTTTCAGATCACGAATGAGCACGTTGTACCGGGAAACGCCGTGGCCGGTCTTACGACCTGTCGGAGTTAGGCCAGTGACAACACCCTCCGCCTGCTTTTTTCTGGCCCTGTCAAATACCACGACTTTCATTCCAACCACGATGCGCCCTACAACGTTCCCGAATATCGCATATTCAGGCCCTACTTGATTCGCAACAATAGTTTCGAAGGTTTTGTGAAGTCCGCTTGCGGCATCCTTGTCCTTGGGAGCGGAAAGTAACAAGGTTTCCATTTTGAATTCTCCTTAGTGGTGCGATCCCATTTTATCTCCCCTGATTGACTGCTTGGATTATGATTTAGGCCCTTCAGTGCGGCGGTTTCGAGAGATTAGGTATCGTAAGGGGCTTGCAGAATTCCCTGTGTCGACCGTAGTTCCAACAAGATGTAGGGGTCCTTCGATTCCGCAGTTCCATTCGCAAGCGAAATGGAACTGCTCCACTCAGGATGACATGGAAATTAATTTCGGCGCCATTCTTTGCGATGGCGCTGCTAGTCTTTCAGCAACTGCCGCGCAATCACCAGCCGCTGAATCTCGCTCGTCCCTTCGCCGATGGTGCAGAGCTTTACGTCGCGATAGAACTTCTCCGCCGGATAGTCCTTGATGAAGCCGTATCCGCCATGGATCTGTACCCCTTCATTGGCGCATTTCACGGCCACCTCGCTGGCATAGAGCTTCGCCATGGAGGATTCGAGTGTCGTGTTCATTCCTGCATCTTTCATGGCGGCGGCACGGAGCGTCAAAAGTTTGGCTGCTTCGATTTCTGTCGCCATATCAGCGAGCTTCCACTGGATCGCCTGAAACTCCGAGATGGCCTTGCCAAATTGCTTGCGCTCTTTGGAATACTTCAGCGCTACTCCATACGCCCCATCCGCCATGCCCAGGGAAAGTGCAGCAATGGAGATGCGGCCTCCGTCCAGGATGCGCATTGAATCCCTGAATCCATTGCCTTCCCCGCCTAGCAAATTTTCAGCCGGGACAAAACAATCTTCGAAGATCAATTCCGCGGTATCGCTGGCGCGTAGTCCCAGCTTGTTCTCTTTCTTGCCGGGACGGAAACCCTTGGTATCCTTCTCAACAACAAATGCTGAAAGGCCATGCGTGCGAGCTGCGCGATCAGTCACGGCGAGGGCCACGATGACGTCGGCATAGTGTCCGTTGGTGATAAAAGTCTTGGTGCCATTGAGCACCCAGCCACCCTTCGCGCGGGTCGCGGTCATGCGTGCGCTACCCGCATCCGACCCAGCGGAAGGCTCGGTGAGGCCCCATGCACCGATGAATTCGCCAGTCGCCAACTTCGGCACATACTTCTTTTTCTGCGCTTCATTCCCGGCAAGATAAATGTGGTTCGAGCACAACGAGGTATGCGCCGCAACGATTATGCCCACCGAACCATCCACGCGTGACAGTTCAGCGACGGCGGTGACGTACTCCACATAGCCCATGCCGGCGCCACCGTATTCGGGCGGAAAGATGATCCCCATCAGGCCGAGTTTGCCTAGTTCTTTAATTGTGGCGAGAGGAAATTCGCCGGCTTCATCCCACGTCATTACGTGCGGAGCAATCTCGCTCTCGGCAAAGTCGCGTACCGTTTTCTTCAGTTGTAGTTGTTCTTCGTTTAACTGGAAGTCCAAGGAAGCTCCTCGCTCACGCGGTGTTCGGGCGCCAACGTTTCATTTAAGCATGACAGCCGAGATTATCGGCGTACCGATCGGTTGGGTTGCACAAAAAAGCGCATGGCAGAAATTTGCCGCCAATTAGTGCCATCTGTAATCACACACCAATTGCGAGCTGTTGGGATACATTGCTGGAGTCGTACGACTTTCGCGGAACTGGCAGTACCTAGCGAGGGCGGTTAAATGCTAATGGTGCATCGGCTAAGAAGGCTTTGTCGGGTTTTGTTCATGTGGGCCCGTCCCGAGAATCTTGCGAGCCATCCATAAAGGCGCTACGAAGACATGGGCGGGATTGGTGAGAAATGCCGGCTTGTTCCCCTCGATCAAGTGTCCGAGCCAAGCCAGCGCAAAGGCCGTCGGAATTAACAGGATCGCAATCAACCAATGCCACCAAACCACAATCAGCGAGGAAAAGCCGACCGGAATGGCGATCATGTGCAGTGCGCGATTGACCGGATGATTATGTGCCCCGTCATAATGCGAATACAGTCCCATATTCCGACCTCCACGCTAAACGTGCTTCCAGGAGAGTTCTAGATGCCGGAAAGAGTATGCGACGAGAGTCTAAGAAAGTGCAAATGCTGGAGGCTCGCAAGTACTGGACGAGTATATGAAGTCAATTTAACAGCGAGAAAAAAGCCGGAACCCGAAGGCTCCGGCTGTCCAGTTGGGTGCGCCCGGATAAAAATCGAAAGATTGCCCCCACACTATCGAATGTGGGCTCTTCTAAGATGCCCAGAGCTCCTTCAGAGTTGCAGGTGGGGCCACTCGAAATGGCCTGCTATGCACTCCGTCTCGGCCGAATTGTAAGATCTCGAACCTGTGCCAGAATGCTCGACATCTGCATCCCGTTCAGTTGCGACAGAAATGGCATAACTTCCGCCACGAACTGATCCTCCATCAGCTCTCGAATTTCCTCCTGGCGGTTCCGTTCTCCGCCAGAAAGCAAATCCGGGACGCTGACTTCCAAGGCCCTTGCCAGCCGCTCGAGAGATGACAGCGTCGGCGTGGCTTTCTCGTTTTCAATTTTCGAGACGTAGGTCCGCGGCACTGCCATACGCAGTGCGAGTTGGCGCTGGCTTAAACCGTTACGCAGTCGCAGTGATCGGATCGAGTGTGCCAGCTTAAGATGCCCGCGCCCGGTAGAATGAGCGCAGATGGGCATGGTTTCCGGCTGCGGAGTCATTGCGGCAATCTCAGCTTCGTCCTCATCTAAAGACAGATGACAACGGCGGCAGAGACTATTACATGTGCGGAATTGCACTAACGAACAGTGGTCGCAGCGTACAACTTCCCGTGAATCCACGGGCGTTAATGTGGTTGCCATTCAGGTTTTGCGAGTGCCAGAGCGGGGGCTACTCTCAAAGCCAACAACTACTGCGTAATCTGAGGTATGGTGCATGTGGATGTCAAGACAAATGCGAGATTGCACATTTTAATATCGCGATCATCCCGTTACAAAACACGAATGAAAGACGAAAGTTCTATGACTGAAAGCCTTAACCAACGCGGCAGTGCGTGGGGTTTACTAACTGAGTTCTCCCAGTCGGAGAGTTTGCGTAAACATGCTCTAGCAGTTGAGGCGTGTATGCGCGCTTACGCTCGCAAAGCAGGAGCCGACGAAGAATTGTGGGGGATGGTTGGCCTGCTGCACGATTTCGATTATGAAAAATATCCGAGCCCGGAAGAGCATCCCTACAAAGGCTGCGAAATTTTGAAGGAACGTGGCTACTCGGAGGAGGTACGCCGCGCCATCATGTCGCACGCTGAATACAGCGGCGTCGCGCGGATTTCACCGATGGAAAAGACACTCTTCGCCTGCGACGAGCTGGCCGGGTTCATTACTGCCTGTGCGCTCGTGAAGCCGGGGAAATTGCTTAATGAAGTCGAAGCAAAGTCAGTCCGGAAAAAGATGAAAGACAAAGCCTTCGCCCGCAGCGTTCATCGCGAAGACATTGTTCAGGGAGCGGCCGATCTTGGATTGGATGTCGAAGAGCATATCGCGTTTTGCATCGAGGCGATGAAGACGATTGCAGGAGAACTCGGGTTGGATGGATCGGCGGCTAAATCCGCGTGAGCGGCCGCCAACAACTTTAGCGCCCGACTTAGCGCAATACTTCAGCCAGTTTTCCGCTTGCTATCAGTTCCGCCATGCGCGCGAAATCATGGTACATCGCGCGGTCTTTTTGCATCGTCGCGCAAACGGAGCGAATTGCCGCATGCGCCTGCTGCAACGGTTTGGAAGTCTTGAGCGGAGCCAGGAAGTCGAGGGCTTGTGCGGACGCCATGGCTTCGATCGCGAGAACGTTACGTGTGTTCTCCACCACTTTCTTGAGCTTGTTCGCCGCCGTCATGCCCATCGACACGAAGTCCTCTTTATTTCCCGACGTGGTGATCGAATCGACCGACGCGGGATGCGCCAGCACTTTGTTCTCGCTTACGAGCGCGGCCGCGGTCACTTGCGGCATCATGAATCCCGAGTTCATTCCCGCCCCGGGAGCGAGGAATGGGGGCAGGCCTTCATTCAACGCGGGGTTTACCATACGCTCCAGACGCCGTTCGCTGATCCCCGCCAGCGCGCTCAGTGCAATTGCGAGAAAGTCTAGCGCGAAAGCAAGCGGTTCGCCGTGAAAGTTTCCACCGGAGATTACCTCTCCCTCGCCGTCGATCGCCTTTGGATTTCTAACAAATACCAGCGGATTATCCACGGCGGAATTTGTCTCGGTTTCAAAGACCCTGCGGCAATGGGCGAGCGTGTCCCGCACCGCTCCATGGACCTGCGGAATACAGCGCAGGGAATAGGCATCCTGCACGCGCCCGCAATCGCGATGAGATTCGCGGATTTCGCTGTACTCGAGCAGACGGCGCAAGTTCGCGGCAGTTTTAATTTGTCCTGCATGAGGCCGCGCTTCCTGAATGCGTGGATCGAAGGCGACGTTGGTTCCCTTGAGCGCATCGCACGCCATCGCCCCAATAACGTCCGCCGTGTCAACCAGCGTCTCTGCGGCTAGCAGCATGAGCGTGCCAACAGCCAGCATCGCCTGCGTGCCGTTGATAAGTGAAACTGCTTCCTTGGCTTCGAGCACCAACGGCTTGATCTGCGCCCGCTTCAGGGCTTCCACGCTAGGGATGCGGGCGCCTTTTTCGTCGAAGCACTCGCCCTCGCCGATCAGCGCCAAGGCCAGATGTGCAAGTGGAGCAAGATCACCGCTCGCTCCCACGCTTCCTTGCGAAGGAACGAACGGGGTTACACCGCGATTCAGCATCTCGCAGATGGTGTCGATAGTGACGCCGCGCACTCCGGAGTTGCCCTTCGCCAGCGAATTGGCACGTAAAAGCATCATTGCCCGTGTGTCCGGGATGGAAAGCGGATCGCCCACTCCAACCGCATGTGAGCGCACCAGGTTGACTTGCAGTTCGCGAACCTGTTCGCCGACGATGTGCACATCGCTCAGCTTGCCGACGCCGGTCGTAATCGCATACGAAATTTTATTGCTCGCGACCAGCGCATCGACCACGGCACGGGCGCGGTTAACGGCCTCGCGAGCATCGGGAGCAAGAAGTACAGCCTGACGGACATCAAGGCGCGCGACTTCGCGCACCTCTTCCAGCGTGAGATCGTTTCCGTTAATGTGCAGAGCTCTCAAGGCAGTCCCAGTTCCCGGTTCCCGGTTCTCAGTTCTACTTTCTCAGTTCTACTTTCTCAGTTCAAATTCAGTCGGCACTTCGTATCAGGGCATCGCTTTAGCGATGCCGGAACAACCAGAATCCAGCCTCCCCTTTAGGGGCGGCCCACCGCCGCGCGAAACACCGTCATGTATTTCTGGGGCAGTGCGCGAGACTTCATTTTTGAATTGGCGACGATGTGCGTCGTCTCGCCTTCGGCCAGCAGATTGCCGGTCTCCACGTTTCGCAGTTCGTATCCGAAGCGAATCACTTTCTCTCGAACATGTTTAAGAAATGTGCGCACTATGACTTCGTCATCATAATGTACGGGCGCCTTGTAGCGGCATTGTGCGTCGACGACAGCGATGAAGCAATCGTCCTCCCGCTCCATGTCTTTATAGCTGAATCCAAATTGGCGCAGGAGTTCGACCCTCCCAACTTCAAACCAGATGAAATGATTGGCATGGTAGACGACTCCCATCTGATCTGTTTCCGCGTAGCGCACACGGATACGAGTTTCGTTTACATTCGATGGCTGCCTTCGAGCATCGCGCACCGATCCGCTGGACCGCGTCATCTCCCCGTCCACTTCGGCTTGCGTTTTTCGAGGAACGATTCGACCCCTTCGCGGAAATCGGCGCTCTCGCGGATGCCCGCATTTTCGCGTACCGCGGCTTCGATTTGTGAATCGAGTTCCGCGCGGGCATGATCATTCAGCAGACGCTTTGTATTAAAAAGCGAGAGGGGGCTGTTCTCCGTTAACTGGGACGCGAGTTCGCGGGCACGTTGGAGCAACTTGTCTGACGGTACGATTTCATTCACCAAGCCAATTTTCACCGCTTCCTGCGCGTCGAAAATGCGACCCGTGAGCAGGAGATCGCGAGCGATTTTTTCTCCGACCTGACGCAGTAAGAAAGTCGACACGATAGCGGGCACGAATCCGATGCGAACCTCGGTGTATCCGAACTTAGCTTCCGGGACGGCGAGGGTGAAATCACAAAGAAAGGCCAATCCAGTGCCTCCCGCGATGGCCGCGCCATTGACCGCGGCAATGGTCGGCTTCGGAAATTCATAGAGGGAACGAAACAAGCTAACCATCGTTCTCGAGTCTTCGAGATTCTGTTCAGGGTTGCGCCCGATCAGCGCTTTCAGGTTGTCGAGATCCATGCCAGAGCAGAACGCCTTCCCTGCCCCAGTCAGGATAAGAACCCTCGCAGTCGAATTTTGCACTTCTTCCAAGGCGCGGATGAGATCGTCAATAAGTTCATAGCTGATCGCGTTGCGCTTGTCTGGACGGTTGAGGGTGAGGGTGGCGGTGCCAGAGTCGAAGCTGAGTTGTACGGTCTTATAGTTCATTGGTAAATAGTTCATTGGAGAATAGTTCAGTGGTGAATAGTTCAGTGGTGAACCAGTGACAACAACCGAGACTCTGTTTTTCAGGTCTTCATCCTGCAAAACGAACTTGTCATCCTGAGCGAACCGAAGGACCTGCTTTCCCTCGAACCAGCCCGCGATCAGGTCTTCCCAAGTAGGATTTTCCGCTTCAATCAGCGCAATCTTTTTCTGCCGCAACCATCCTTTGATTTTCTTTTCGCGGTTGATCGCATTGTTCACATACTTGAAGGCTTCATAGTAAACGAGACGATGAACCTTGTAATCCCTCGTAAAGCCCGAATTAATGTCGTTCTTGTGCTCCCAAGTGCGACGATAGATGTCGTCAGTGATGCCAGTGTAAAGGACTCTGGATTTACTGGACAGAATGTAAACGTAGAAATGGCGCATGCGAAAGCGGGTCCTTCGCTTCGCTCAGGATGACGAGTTGGAGGGACGGTGCCGGTGCGGCACGTCACAAGACATTGGTGCCATTTTCTGCGTAAACAAGAGATGAAGTAGTGGTGACACAGAGAAAAGCAGGTCCTTCACTTCGTTCAGGATGACAAATTGGGGTGAGAGCCACTGCTTTCAAGCTGGTTGCTCATCAGATCTATAGCGCTTGCCGATCTCTGCCGACGCCGCTAATAACGCATCCAGTGATTTGAGGGGTGGTAAATGTGCTCCGCGACTGCGCAAACTTTCGATGACCAATTCCGTGGGAATATTTCCGACCAATTCATCTTGGGCGAAAGGGCATCCGCCCAGACCGCCAATCGCAGAATCAAAGCGGCGGCATCCAGCGTCATAAGCGGCGTTAACCTTGCCTGCGGCCTGATCTGGGCGGCTATGCAGGTGGACGCCGATTTCGAGGTACCCATACTTCGCCATCACAGCCGAAACAACTTCACTGATTTTTTCGGGTGAAGCCAATCCAACAGTATCTGCTAACGAAATCTGGCGAATCTCCTGGATCTCAAGCAAGGCAACTGCTTCCACGACCTCTTCAACGGTCCAAGGATCGCCGTAGGGATTGCCAAAAGCCATCGAGATGTACACGACAGTGTCAAGCCCCGCCTCATCTGCCTTCTTCTCGATCTTTTCCAGCTCCTCGATCGCATCTTCCAGAGATTGCCGCTGATTATTTTCCAGAAAAGTTGGCGAGATTGAGTACGGGAATCCCAGCGTGTGCACGGCGCCGCTCGCAATTGCGCGTTGTGCTCCTTTTTCGTTAACCACAATACCAATGATCTCGACATCGTCTGGCGGATCGAGCTCCTTTAGAACTTCTTCAGAGTCCGCCATCTGCGGTACGGCGTTGGCAGAAACAAAGCTGACCGCGTCAATGTGTTTGAATCCAGCAGAAATTAAGGTTTTAAGATACGTTGTCTTTAATTCGGCAGGAATCTGACCTTTGAGGCCTTGCCAGGCATCGCGCGGGCATTCAATGAGTTTAACTTCATCGCTATTTGGCATTTGGCACGCTAGCGAACAACAGGTCTTCGCTCGGCTCATGATGACAAGTTTTTATATACATCATGTTTGCAAAACTCCGACCTTGAACTCGGGCACGTCGGAATTCAGTGACGCCGCTTCCAGCGCCTGCGTTATCGCCTGCCGGGTTTCAATGGGGTCGATAATTTTGTCGATCCACAATCGAGCGGCGCCGTATCGCGGGTCAGTCTGCTCTTCGTACGTCTTCCTGGTGGGGTCGAAAAGTTCTTTTCTTTCTTCTTCACTCAATTTCTTACCGCTGCGCTCCAGTTGCTTTACTTTAATTTCTACCAGCGTGCCCGCGGCAGCGTCTCCGCTCATCACCGCATATTTGGCGGTTGGCCATGCAAAAACAAAGCGTGGGTCGAACGCTTTGCCGCACATTGCATAGTGTCCAGCGCCAAACGAACCTCCGATAATGACCGCAATCTTCGGCACCACGGAGTTTGACACTGCGTTCACCATCTTCGCTCCGGCTTTGATGATGCCGCTCCACTCGGCGTCGCGACCCACCATAAAACCATTAACGTCGTGCAAAAACACCAGCGGAATCAAATTTTGATTACAGTCCATGATAAAGCGCGCGGCTTTTTCGGCGGACTCAGTGTAAATGACTCCACCGAACTCCACCCGCTTGTGGCCTTCGTGGTCAGTCTGTTGCGCGTGCAGTTTCTGATTGGCAACGATGCCTACTGCAAATCCTCCGATGCGCGCGTAGCCACAGATGAGCGTCTTGCCGTACTCCGATTTGTATTGGTCAAAGCGGCTTTCATCCACGATGCGCGCAATAATTTCCATCATGTCATAGGGTCTCGCCGCCGAGGCGTCGTAGGCTCCGTAAATTTCTTCAGCCGAGAAGGCCGGCTCGGCGGGCGCTTTCCGGTCCCACAGCGACTGGCGTCGGTATCCCCACTTTTCAATTAGTGAGCGAATGCGGGCGATGCAGGCTTCGTCGTTGGGCTCGCGGAAGTCGACCGTACCGCTGATGGCGGAGTGCATGGCGGCTCCGCCCAATTCTTCGGCTGAAACCTTTTGCCCGATCGCGGCTTGCACCAGCGCCGGCCCGGCGAGAAAAAGACCGCTGCCGTCGGTCATGAGAACGTGGTCGCACATCACCGGCAGGTATCCGCCACCGGCCACACACATACCCATGATTGCCGCAATCTGCGGGATGCCCATCGCCGACATAACCGCATTGTTGCGGAACACACGGCCAAAATCGTCAGTGTCAGGGAAGACATCTTCCTGCAGAGGGAGAAACACGCCAGCGGAATCGACAAGATATATGGTCGGAATTTTATTTTCGATCGCGATGTTTTGTGCGCGGATAACTTTTTTGGAGGTCATCGGAAAGAACGCCCCGGCCTTGACGGTCGCATCATTCACAATCAGCATGACCATGCGCGTGTGGATGCGCGCCAGCCCAGTTATGACGCCGGCAGCGGGGGCGCCTCCCCATTCTTCGTACATCTGGTGCGCCGCATAGAGTCCAAGTTCAAAAAACGAGCCTGGATCGGCGAGCAGTTTAATGCGCTCGCGCGCAGTGAGTCTCTTTTTCGCGTGCTGGCTCTCGACGGCCTTGGGGCCTCCACCGTCGCAAATTTTCTCCTCCTCATTGCGAATTTTCGCTACGAGATCGGCAAGAGCGCGCATATTGGATTCGAAACGAAGAGAGCTAGGGTCAATCTTCGTTGACAAAACATTATTAATGGAGAGAGCCGTGGACTTGGTGCGTTCGGGCATAGGAAACAACAAGCGGAGTCAATGAAGTACTAACTATAACAGCGGCGGAAACAACAGCGTCGTCATCCTGAGGGAAGCAAAGGATGACGAGTTTGGGAGTTAGCCAAGATTCTGATTTCGTAGTCCGAAATTAGTTCAAAATTAGTTCAAAATATATTTCCCAACCTCGATTGTCTTCTCAGCAATCTGCTGCCGCAACGCAATCGTGTTGAAGGGTTCGTGCTTGGACAAGCGGCGAACGATCGCCAGCTGCGTTCGCAGCATGTCGCCCTCAGCCACGTCGGCAATAACTTTTTTTGCCGCCGCCTCGATTTTTTCCAGTGCCTGTGTCAGGTACACGCGGGACATCGCAAGAGGCAGCGCAGCTAAGGCTTCACCTTTCAGCTCCACCATCTTTTGCGTGCGTAGTACAGCCGATTCCATGGCGTAAATTTCGATCGTCATGTCCGCGATCGCACCCATGACTTCTTGTTGGTCCTGAATCTTCTGCATATATTTCTGCGTGGCTGCGCCAGAGACAAACAGGCCCAACTTCTTGGCCTGCGCCACGAGTTTGCGTTCTTCCGGCAGTGCGCCGTCAAGCTCCTCGCCCACAGCCGGACCGCTCAACACTTCGTCCATCAGCTTCTTGATCGCCGGCATCAGCGGCAATTGGCCGCTCATTGCACGCTTCAGCAAGAATCCGGTGATAATCAGCCGGTTAATTTCATTTGTTCCTTCGAAGATGCGATTGATACGGGCATCGCGATAGGCGCGTTCCGCTGGATACTCCTCGACGAAGCCGTAACCTGCGTAAATCTGCAGCGTCTCGTCGACGACGTAATCGATCATCTCCGAGCCCCAAACCTTGAGGATGGAGCACTCGACAGCGTATTCCTCGATCGCTTTGCGCCGCTCTTGCGCTGCTTCAGCGCTCGCAGAGTCGATTTCCGAAAGCAGGGCGTCCATCATGCCAACAGTGCGATAGACGATGGATTCGCCGACATAGATCAGCGTCGCCATGTTGGCAATTTTTTCGCGTACCAGACCAAAGTCCCCGATAGTCTTGCCAAAAGCCTTGCGCTGCCTGGCATAGGCCACTGCGCTCTCGATGGAGACGCGCGCACCGCCGACACACATAGCGCCAAGTTTGAAGCGTCCTATGTTCAGAATGTTGAAGGCGATGATGTGCCCCTTGCCGATCTCGCCCAGCAGATTCTCAATCGGCACCTTGCAGTCATTCAGAATGACGGGACAAGTGGAAGACCCGCGGATGCCCATCTTGTGTTCTTCAGCGCCATGGGAAAATCCCGGGAAATCCTTTTCAACCAGAAACGCCGAGAACTTTTCGCCGTCAATCTTTGCAAATACCGTAAACAGGTCGGCAAAACCCGCGTTAGTGATCCACATCTTTTCGCCGTTCAGGATGTAATGTTTTCCATCCGGCGAAAGCACGGCACGAGCTCGGCAATTGAGCGCATCCGAGCCGGAAGTCGCTTCCGACAAGGCATACGCACCGACCGTTTCTCCTGAGGCCAGCCGCGGCAAATATTTTTTCTTCTGCTCTTCGGTGCCGAAATAAACGATCGGCAACATGCCGATGCCGCTGTGCGCACCCCAGGTAGTGGCAAAGCCGGCGTACTTCGCGATGTGGTCGGCTATGATGGCGGCGGTTACTTTGTCCATTTCGAGACCGCCGTAGGCTTCCGGAATTTCCACTCCGCTGAGACCGAGATCGCCTGCCTTTTTCAACAGATCGCGCGAGATCGAGTAGTCCTTGTGTTCGATTTTCTCGGCCTGCGGCAGGATTTCGTTGACCGCGAACTCCTCGGTGGTGTGCCCGATCATCTGCTGCTGCTCGGAAAAATCTTCGGGAGTGAAGACGTCAGCAGTTTGCCGCTCCTCCAATAAAAAGCTGCCACCTAGAATTTTAGTTTTAGGAATTGCAGTCGTCGCCATGCTTACCTCGATAAGTCGATTACACCACGGAGACAGGGCGACACGTGGAAAAACTTTTCTGCAACAAAGTGACTTCGGCGATCCCCGGTGGTTACGAAAGATTCTCGAAGATTCCCGCCGCACCCATCCCGCCGCCAACGCACATGGTGACCATGCCATAGCGCCCCTTACGGCGTTGGAGCTCGCGGATAACACTGGCGGTCAATTTTGCCCCGGTACAGCCCAGCGGATGCCCCAGCGCGATCGCGCCTCCGTTCGGATTCACGCGCGCTGGGTCAATCCCAGCTTCTTTAATCACGGCCAGCGATTGAGCGGCAAAAGCCTCGTTCAATTCGATTACATCGATGTCTGCGAGTTTCAACCCCGCCAGCTTCAATGCCTTCGGGATCGCAAACACTGGCCCGAGTCCCATCTCTTCCGGCTTGTATCCGGCCGTCGCGAAGGCAACGTATCGCACCAGCGGAGTGATGCCCAAAGCTTTGGCTCGTTCGGATGACATAACGACCGCTGCCGCCGCGCCGTCGGACATCTGTGAAGAATTCCCCGCCGTTGTGACTCCCTTCACATGGAACGCAGCCTTCAGAGCCCCCAGGGCCTCAAGTGAAGTATCGGCGCGCGGGCCCTCGTCCACTTTGAACGTAATTTCCTGCTTTTTCGGCTTTGATCCATTTGGAGTAGTAAAACTCACCGGCACGGCAACGGTCTCATCCTCGAATTTCCCAGCGGCAATCGCGGCCAGAGCTTTCTGATGGCTGCGCAGCGAAAACTCATCGCACTGTTCGCGTGTAATGCCGAAGCGCGCCGCGAGTCGCTCCGCCGTCAAGCCCATCGAGAGATAGGCATCTGGATAATGGTCCACCAGCCAAGGGTTGGGCGAAATTTTGTTGCCGCCCATCGGGATCATCGACATCGACTCCGTCCCGCCCGCCACCATCACCTCGGCGCCGCCGCTCATGATGCGCTCGGCAGCCATGGCAATCGCCTGCAATCCAGAGGAGCAGAAACGATTGATCGTTACCGCCGACACCTCAACCGGCAGGCCCGCGCGCAGGGACGCAATGCGGGCCACGTTCATTCCCTGCTCGGCTTCGGGCATGGCGCAACCCAGGATGACGTCTTCAATTTCTTTGCGATCAAGTTGCGGCACGCGATCGAGCGCGCCTTTGACGGCCACGGCGGCGAGTTCATCGGGACGCGTGGCCCGCAACGTGCCTTTGAAGGCCCGGCCTACAGGTGTGCGGACAGAAGAAACCACTACGACTTCACGCATACATTGATTCTAACTCGCGGAGGCTCGTATGAGGCTCGTATGAAAAGAAGCACTTCCCTCTTCCGAAACGAGCGTTTTGGTACCCTGTTTAACCCGCGGAAACCCTACCCGATTCCCTTCTTCAACTGCTGCTTCCACCCCAACACCCGCGCCTTATTCCCTTCCGCCTCGGCCTCGGGAACCATTCCCTTTTTCTGATAGAGGATTGACAGGCTGGTATGCGCCAGAATGTCGTCAGGATCGATTTCAGAAATTTGTTTCGAAACTTCGATGGCTTCGTCGAAGCGGTGGAGGTCTTGCAGCGCCCGGCTCAGGCCATGCAGCGCATCGGTGAACTTGGGATCAGCCGCCACCGCCCGCTTGTATTCTTCAACCGCTTGCTCGTGATGCCCTTCGAGAACCAGGTCGAGCGCGGCGTAGTAGTGATCTTCCGCTAATTGGCGGGCCGGATGTGGGGGATCCGGGGATAGGGCCGAATCGTCGGGCATAGTTGATTCTAGCAAGGCGGGCGCGGCCTGCTTCGCTCTTGACTCTAGTCCGCTGACTCTAGGCGGCTGGATCAAGCATTTTGTCGACGGTTGCCGTGACCTCATCCACCAGCTTCAAATAGCGGGCAAATATCTCATCCACCTTTGCTTTGCTCGGGTCTTTCTTTTTTTCGGGCTTTCCTTCGCGCAGGTCGAGCAGTTCACCGAATACACTCGTATCAATGCCTAACTTCGCGGTCAGGGCAGCCGCGACTTCGCGCTTCGATCCGGTCCCGCTATCGCCCAGCGCAATCAGAACATGACGGAACAGTGTGGCGAACGCCGGCAATGAGTGCAGCAGCAGCTCCCACTTCGCTTGCTCGCTCCTCGATAGCAGCAAGCGCTGTCGCAGGAGGATCGTCTTCTCGCGCAGCTCGTATTCCAACTGAGCCCGATGCAAGCGCATCGGAATCTCAAGCGTCTTCAGGATATATTCCCCCCATAGCAACCGGTGATTCCGCCGCATGTCTAAGAATTCGATGGAAAATACATCTGCGGATCGCCGCACTTCTTCTGCGCTCATTAGCAGCGGCGCGCGATGTTTGAGCGCTCCCCACCATTCGACCACCGGAGCGAGAATTTCTATTGCGGCATAAGAAGTGTCGTTAAGTACGCATAGAAGATTCACGTCCGAGTGGTCGGGAACATAGTCGCCGGCGGCAGCAGAGCCGTAGAGGATCACGGCCAGTAAGTTCGTCCCCCCAATCGTCCGCATTCTTTCGACAAATTCGTCCAATAGTTTTTGCTTTTCTGGATCCATTCCGCGCCTCTCACTCTCGAACATCTCACTCAGTTCGCCGCCTTCTACCAACTGCCCCCCGCCCCGCCTCCTCCAGTGCTGCCTCCGCCAAATCCGCCGAATCCCCCGCCTCCGCCCCCAAAACCCCCGCCGCCGAATCCGCCACCACCAAAACCTCCGCCACTACCGCCTCCGAGCAACATCCCAAGCAGAAACCCCAGACCACCACTTCCACCACCACCGCCGCCGCGAAATATCCCACGCAAAATTGGAAGCACAACAAAGAAGAAAACTAAGAGTAATAGCACAACGGTTCCACGCCCAATGCCACGGCTGGCCGGCCGGGGCTGAGCAGGAACAGTCTGCGGCAGATTGTCCAATGTGACGCCAGCATCCTGAGCGATTACGGTGGCAATGCGCGAAGTGATTAGCGTGACCGCTCCCGAATAGTCGCCTCCCTTCAGCAAAGGCGCCATTTCCCTGCCGAATCCTCCCACCTTTCCATCCGGAAGAATTCCCTCCAGGCCGTAACCCACACTGGTCCAATATTTACGATCCTGGGTCGCCAGCAGGATGAGCACGCCGCGATCTTTTCCTTTCGAGCCGATCCCCCACTTTTGATAAAGCGCCACCGCGTAGCTCACCGGGTCCTGCCCGTCGAGCGTTTTCACGGTCACTACAGCAATTTGCGCGTGCGCCTTTTGATCGACTTGTAAACACAAGTCATTCAGACGGGTCAGGGTGGCAGCATCGAGCACGCCGGCGAAATCGTTGACGTAATTGGTTGCGCGCAGAGAATCAATCGGCTCGGCGAAGCAAAGCGCTGCTCCAAGCACGATCGAAGCCAACACAATCCAACGGGTCGCTACGACCCTTACCTGCTGTTTCACTGGGGAAAATTGTACAGGAGCGGTTCACAACGGGATGAGACCAAGAAATTGCGTGAGTGAATCGGGTCCTATTGGCAATAAATGTGGTCGGACGCCAATCGGCAATTCCAGTAACGGTTGAAACCTCGCCAACCGCGACTGTGACCGGTGTTACGGAAATCTACGCTCCGCTTTTCGGCTAGTCGATAAACTTCGGCTTTGATATCCGCTCGTAACCAGATCAGCGACCACGCATAAAGCGTTTTCTGGCCGCAAAGGAGTAAGTCATCAGCTGTAGGAGATTGAAAGAAACCAGATCGTTCGAATTGCTGGCTAGCGAGTTCACAGTCCACCGACTCTTCGCTGCCCCAAGCCGCGCTGCGGAGGCGGGGAATGTCGCAATCACTGGCAATACGTGCTACAAGCATCTCCTGACGTATGTGCGACTCGCAACCAGAATTTCCAACGACGAGGAGAAGACCAAGTGCGAGCAACGCCGGGCGGCTGTGCCTCATGTCGCAATTGTATGTATTAGGCAGAGCGTTTGAAAGCACCTTAACGAATCAGCTTTGGAGTTCACAGGCAGCGTGAGAACCGAGTGATGGACCGACCCAGTCCACGGCGGCGCGCCATTGTGATCTTTCCCATACATACGCTTGGAGTAAAACCAACGTTTCCTAAATTATCACTTGCGAATTACCATTTCAGCGATGTTTCGTCTCCGTACGTGGATGCGCGATCCGCTTTTTCTGCTAGCCCTGACCGCCGGACTGCTCGCTTTTGTTGTGCAGTCGGGTGAACTCGGCACGGCGGACACGATGCACCGCTTGCAAACCACCCATTGGCTCTGGACTTCGGAGCCTCAGGTGTTTCCCGCCGATTATCCCGAGTTCGGGTTGCACGGACGCGGCGGACGTCTCTACGGCTGGTACGGCATCGGCCAGTCGCTGCTCATGCTGCCCGCCGATCTGCTGGGCACGTGGATCTCACACTTTTCAATCTTCACGGGATACACCGACGACCCGGCGGTGCGCAGCAGTGTGGTCAGCTACGTCACCAATATTCTGGTGAATATTCTGACCGCTCTTATCGCGTTCCGGTTGCTACGTCAATTGGGCTTCAACATAAAAGAGGCGGTTGCGGGCGTGCTGGCTTTAATGTTTTGTACCACCCACCTGCATTACACGCAGAACATGATGGAGAACAACTACATCATGCTGCTGACGCTGACTGGATTGTCCTTTCAGTACGAATGGTTGCGCACGAATAGTCGGCGCGCGCTTTTCATTGGCTCTTTCGCGTTAGGTCTAAACCTGCTTACCCGTCTTACCACCGCGCTTGATCTCGTTGCCTGTGTCGTTTTTCTTCTGTTCGTTATCTGGTTCGAGGAAACACGAACTCGAGATGTGGGACGGCGCATCATTGAATATGCAAAAATAGCCGCTCCCGTTTATCTATTTTTCCTTTTAGTTGATCGCGCCTACCAGTTTTACCGCTTCGGCTCTTTCACCAATACCTATGTATCTCTATTCGCTTTGGAATATCGCCAGCGTGACCCGACCCTGCCGGCGAACTTTCCCTGGACCACGCCCTTCCATGCGGGTTTTGTCGGCCCACTCTTACAGCCGGAGAAGTCTATTTTCCTGTTCGACCCCCTTCTAATATTGGGAATCATCGTCCTGATTCTGTTATGGAAATATCTGACCCCAGAGGTACGAGCGTATGGGATCACCTCGCTCCTTCTATTGCTCGCCTACATCTGCTTTTATGCGCGGTACACATATTGGAGCGGTGACTTCGCCTGGGGCGATCGATATGTTTCGACCTCGGCTGAAATGGCGGCACTGCTTGCCGTTCCCCTGCTCATGCGCTATCGGCATACTCTTCGGCATACTCTGGGCAAAACCGTTTGGCGAACGGGGTGCGCGCTAGTCGTGGTAAGCCTGATCATTCAGTTGGCATCGCTCGTCTTCTGGCTTCCGCTGGAAATTTACCAGATGGAGACGTTGGGACATCCGACATTCGTCATTGCATTGCGTTTCAAAAATATCGCGGCTTTTGCTCTGGGAAAAATGGATGCCTGGGGTTTGAACAATGACTCGATGAGAGAAGACCCGTGGGATTACGTCCACATCACGACGTGGAACTTTCTTCCGTTTCTGCTGCGACGGGTTGGGGCGGCACCAGCCTGGGTGGTGAACGCAACCCTCGGAATCTGGTTTGCCGGAATTGCCGCGCTGGGAGCGGTGCTGGTTAAGTTACGAAACTGCTTGAAAAACGATAGCGTCGGGAACTTGTCGTGACGCCCAGCGACTACACGTTCGTCGGGGACAAAGTGTAAGTCATCCACTGTGTCATGGGATGCGACGCCCCGCAGTCGAGACACTTCGTACTCTCGTACCGTGTCGCGCAATGCGGGCAGACTCCTCGGGTTTGGAAGGTATCAAAGGGCTGCTGGCACTGCCCGCAGCGCCAGTACTCTCCGATCGGCGGAGACACTTTGCAGCTCGGGCACATAAATCCCTCGCGACGCGGCAACTTCGCGAAACGCATCAGGTCCTGCGCATGCCGCAGTCCGCTCCAACAATTCATCAGCATGAATACCGAGATCGCTGCATACCACACGGAACGCGTCCAGAGCGCAAGCCCAATGAATCCGGCGATGCCGGCGAATCCGACGATGGTCGCCGCCATTAAACTGCGCGCGCGCCCCATCACAAACCAAAGCAGCGATCGCAGGATCTGACCCCCATCCAAGGGATAGATGGGCAGGATATTGAAGACGAGCAGGGCGATATCAATCACTAGAATGGAGCGCACTAGCCGGTAGGCGTCAGGAAAAGTTTGCGCCCATCCCAAAGATTTTCCCAGGGTAAAGGCGATAAAGAGAATCGGCAGAAGGGCGACGTTTACCAGCGGCCCCGCCGCAATGCTCCAGAGAGTCGCTCCGGGACGCGGTGGAGGATCGACATAGGCCACTCCGCCGAGCGGCCACAACACTATCTGATTGGCCTTCCCACCAACTTGGCGGCACGCTAGCGCGTGACCAAACTCGTGCAACGTGACAATAAGAAACAGCGCCAGATACTCGGCGATATTCCACGTAACGGAGGAATATCTGCCGGCGCGATTCTGAATTTCATATGCCGCCACCAGAAACCACGACCAGTGCAGAAATACATCAATTCCCGAAAAATGAAACAGACGTATCGAGCCCTGACGCGAGCTAGGCATGTGCGCAGTTTACTTCATTCGAGTCCCGGTAGTAAGGACGCGAGATAACTCCAGGGAAAGCAGCTTATCATCGCCGCATCGAAGACCTGTTCGTCGCCCCGTTCGCAGTTAGCGCCCCGTCGCAATGTATTTTCCGACCTCTTCGTGCAGCAACTCCAGCGGCAATGACCCGTCGCGTAAAACGGCATCGTGAAAGTTGCGGACGTCAAACTTTGGCCCTAATTTTTCCTCCGCTTTTCTCCGCAACTCCACAATTTTGAGTTGCCCCATTTTGTAGGAGAGCGCTTGCGCCGGCCAACTGATGTAACGATCCACTTCCGCCTGCGCTTGAGTCGGAGCGTGCGTCTTCAAATATTCCTGTGCCTGCTCCCGGGTCCACCCCATAGAGTGGATTCCCGTGTCAATCACCAGCCGGGCCGCGCGAAAGCGCTCGCTCGCCAATTGGCCAAAGCGGTTGTAGGGATCCTTGAAAACGCCCAACTGCGAGCCCAGCGATTCGGCGTAGAGTGCCCAGCCTTCCGCATAGGCGCTATTCCCATAGAATTTTCTGAATTCCGGCAGGTCTTTCATGGAGCGCGCCAGCGAACCCTGAAAAATATGTCCGGGCACCGCCTCGTGCAGCACTAAGGATTCCTTGTCGTACTTCACCTGCTTCTCCGGTTGATAAGCGCGCAGATTGAACCAACCAGAGCGCTTCCGTCGGGCATGGGAGCCTGCGCATTCGAGGCCGACGCCTGCTCGCGATCCTCGGGGATGGCGCGAATTCCGTATAGCAGCAAGGGAATATGTTTGAACTGGTTTGGGAGCTCCGGCTCGATCAACTTAGCCGCGTTCCGGCAATACATCAGCATCTCGTCTTTCGAATGAAATTTCTGTTCCGGATCATTTGCCAGCTTCAACTCCAGTTCGCCGACCGTCCCCTGGAATCCAGTCTGTCGCGCAATCGCCAGCATTTCCGCCTCGATCCGGTCCACCTCGGCCAAACCAAGTTTATGAATCTCCTCCGGCGTCGCATTCGTCGTTGTCGAACGCCGGATCAGAATTCGATAGCCTTCCGCGCCGCCGGGCAGGCTGGAAATCCCAATACCGGCGCGCACTTTCGGAGCGTAGGTGGTCTGCATGTAGGCCAGCGCCTTGCGCCATGCCGGACGAAAATCATTTTCGAATGCCGCGGTCGCCTGTTGGCGGAGTCGCTCCTGCTCCGCTTCTGGAATGCCCGCTGGCATTTTTTTCAGAAAGAAGAGCAGCGGCGTGTTCGAGGCGTCCTGTGCAACCTGCGCTGTCATCTGCTCAATCACCAGGTCCGAAACGATTTTCGGTTGTGTCCAGCCGCGGGAGATAGCCTCGTTCATGATGACGATGTTTTGATCTACATAGGACGGGACCGCGTGAATTCGCGCGATGATGTTTTCGCAGTCCTTGACCGTGAATGACGGCATGCGATCAATGACCAGATAAACCGCATTGTGAAAACCAGTCATCTGCCCAACGCGCAGCAGGTAGGTTTGAAGATCAAGGGCGTCGAGCTGGGTGCGCAGGTCATAGCGCAGAAGCTTCAGGCTGAGTCGATTCTGCTCAGAGAGTTGGCCCGAAAACTTATCCAAGTGCGCAAGTGCTTGATCGAGATGAGCGCGCCGCTGCTGCCGTCCCTGCTGTGATAGGTCGGTCCAGCGATCGTCATACTCGTGACGCCCAACATTGGTGGCAAATTCGGGCTCATCCCGCAAGCGCTCTTCGAAATAGGTGGCGAAGAATTTGGATAGCTCTACACTTTCGTTTCGATCAGCAGCCGAGGGAGACGGAGAAGATTGAGCCGACAAGCTGGGAGCCAATGATGCAGCCAGGAGAATGACGAACAATGCAAAACGAAGCTTCATAGCGTTCACCCCACCGCGAATTCTACAATGTCCGCAGAGTCAAATGAACTGACTCAGGCTTCGTTCCGTGATATGTTGACTGCTCTCAGCGTGAACCGCATCTAAAATTCATGATCCGTTCCTATAAAGGCAAAACTCCCCAGTTCCCAGAAACCTGCTACATCGACGACTCCGCCCAACTGATCGGCGATGTAATCGTCGGCGAGCATTCCAGCATCTGGATGAACGCAGTGCTCCGCGGCGATGTTCACCAGATTCGTGTCGGCCACTATTCAAACGTTCAGGACAACTGCGTCTTGCATGGCATGAAGGAACAATATGGCGTCTACGTCGGCGACTACGTCACCATCGGCCATAGCGCGATACTTCATGGCTGCACTATCGAAGCGCGTTGCCTCATCGGTATGGGCTGCATCATCCTCAACGGCGCGGTGATCGGTTCGGGCTCGATTATCGCGGCCGGGACGTTGATTCCTGAGAAGGCCGTGGTCGAGCCGAATTCGCTTTGGATGGGTTCGCCGGGAACGTTTCGTCGTCGCCTGGACAAGAAGGATGAAGAGAGCATTCTTCGCTACGCCGACAATTATGTAGGCTATAAGAAGTCGTATCTGCTGGAAAGAAAAGGTGTTTAGCGGGGCTCTTCATCGGTCTTGTCAGTGTCTTTTCATTGTTAAGAAATCGTCTTTGTAACCGGTCAAACATATTATTGGCGGTTTCAAGACTCCGGCCCCATCTTCGGCGATCTCCCATCGGTAGGTGGTCATTCGTTTTACGATTTCCCGCAATTCGTTTGGGCGGTATGTCCGGAGGCAAGAGACTATCCCATCAAATATGAGCACCGCAGGGATGATCGGGACAAGATAGGTCCAGAGTAGACGCGTCCAGCGGAACGGACGCACCCACGGCGTGCCCAGGAACAAGAAAGCGACCCACCCAAAGACGCGAACTATAGCCGCCGGAGAGCGGCTGGTTATTTCGAATACGCCGATACCTTCGCCGGCGTCAACAGCATTTTGAAGTACCTCTCGAGCATCTTCAGGAGAGAAATGATGGAATGATGTGAACATCGTTCGAAATCCCTTTAGTTCCTTAGGGACGTTCGTGGCATCCACTGATTCTGGATAGAAAGTTATGCGATTCTCGCAGGCGGGATTCACATTTTGACGAGAATTCGAGTTGGGATATTTATCTGTAAGCCAAATTTGGAAGCCCGGCTCGTCACTATTCGTGCGCGAGTGAAGTTGTCGAGCAAGATGAAACCAGGGCCCACCGCCGCCTGAGCAAAGATCGACAATGGCACGCCTTTCGGGCGATTCACTCTGAGTCGAATCCAATGCAGCTTGCAACCGCGTCACGATGGGCGAATACGCCTTTAGGAAATTGAACCCAAACTGAAGCGTGTCCGTAACCTGGTCCCTGATCGAGGAGGGGAACCAGGGTTGTTCATGAATCTCGATAAACTGGATGCGGCGCATGTGTAAGTCAGCAATGGGTAAGTCAGCAAGTAGTATCGAACGCGTGAACAGTCTCGTCCATCGGCGAATGGCTCGACATCGGCAAAATTGCAATTCGACGGTAAACTAATAAATTACCCCATAATGATCAAGTCTCCCCGAGGCACTCGCGATCTTCTTCCGCCGGAAACGGCGCTCTGGAACTTTGTTGAGGACACGGTTCGTGGTGTCTTTCGCGCTTATAACTTCCAGGAAATCCGCACGCCGATCTTCGAATCGACCGAACTCTTTGCGCGTGGAGTTGGTGAGGAAACAGATATCGTCGCGAAAGAGATGTTTACCTGGGAAGATCGCGGCCGAGCCGAAAGTGACAAGGGTCAGTCGTTAACTTTACGCCCGGAAAACACTGCCGGAGTGGTTCGCGCCTACATCGAGCACAAACTTTGGGATCGCGGCCTCAGTAAGCTCTTCTACATCGGACCGCAGTTCCGCCGCGAACGCCCGCAGAAGGGCCGCTACCGGCAGTTTTATCAAATTGGAGCCGAAGTCGTCGGCCCCGCCGCTGCGGGCAGCACGTCGCCTGCACGAGACGCGGAGATTCTGGAACTACTTGCCACTCTGCTTGACCGCGTTGGCATCACTCACTGGACATTGGAACTGAATTCCGTGGGTTGCCCCGCTGACCGGGCGAGATTCAGCGAGGCTTTGCGCCAAGCCCTGGCTCCTGTAGTGGACAAAATGTGCGACGACTGCAAGCGCCGCGCGGTGACGAATCCATTGCGGGTCTTCGACTGCAAGGTTCCGGAGGACCAGCCCATCATTCAAACTCTGCCCACCATCAATCAGTTTCTCGATGATGCTTGCCGAACTCACTATGAAGAAGTAAAGAAAATCCTGGACGCGGTTCAAATCCCGTACGTCGAAAATTATCGCCTGGTGCGAGGCTTGGATTACTACACTCGTACCGCCTTCGAATTCACGCATGGCGCGCTCGGAGCGCAGAATGCGATTCTGGGCGGAGGGCGTTATGACGGCTTATCCGAAGCGCTCGGCGGCCCGGCGGCTCCCGGAATCGGATTTGCCATTGGAGAAGACCGGCTCGTCCTATCGCTAAACAGGCCCGCGGACTCGATTCTGCGCAAACCTGACGTCTATATCGCGCCGCTGGGTCCCGGAATGAACCTGGAGGCCGCTCGACTTGCTCGTGAGCTTCGGCGGCACGATTTGGTAGTAGATCTGGGGGATGAATCGTTTCGCCTAAAAAAATCGTTTGAAACGGCCGACAAGATGGGAGCGAAATATATTCTCATCGTGGGAGAAGATGAAGTGGCTGCCGATGCTTTCTCGCTGAAGCACCTGGCCTCTGGCGAACAGGAGACGGTTCCGCGCGCGGAGCTGGCGAAACGACTCTTGCAAGCATCGAAAAACACGAACTAGAGAATTGTTCAGAGGATTTTTGAGGAGACGATCATGCAACGCATTCTTCCGATCTTGGCCGCTGTTCTGACTTGCATCGCCACTGCTGTGTCTCAAACCCCGTCTTCAAAACCTATTTCGCCGTTTGCACAGAACATGATCGATCTACAAAAGCAATTCTTGAAGGCCACTGTGAGCAAGAATGCGGGGGACGTCGACTCGGCAATCGCGAATGACTTCCAGGGTATCGGAACGAATGGCGACTTCTACGACAGGGGTGAAGTTATCGAATCCGCCCAAAAGGGAATGCCGCAGTCGACACGTGCGTACGATTTCCGCGTTATCCAACTCAGCGATGAGAGTGCCGTGGTCGCCTACAATCTAGTCATTCCCGGGGAACATCCGCGGTATCGCCACATGGCTGACACTTGGGCAAAAGTGGGTGGACAGTGGAAACTGAAATTCCGCCAGATCACTCCCAACCTCTGGAGCGCTAACGATCTGGATTAGTCAGTTGCAATTATGCTGGAGGCTTTCCGGAGCTCGTCGACTCACGGCGAGCACACCAAAACCTTTCTTTGGCTGTGCTTGGTCGTCGCGAGGGAGGTTTTTTCTGATTTTGCGCCAACTCTTAGCGGGTTGATCTAACTCGTGCCCGAGTGCTTCGTGGTTTCGGCTTCACGCTAATCCGCTTTAGCAGAAGCCTCGCTTCTTCCTTCGCCGACTCGGTGGCGTCGTTGGGCTTCGCTTTGCCGACCGCTTCTAGGTGATGGATGGCCTTGTCAATGCGTCCTTTGTCCTTGAGATAAATCTTCGCGATATTCAGATTGGCGTTGGCATCCTTGTGCTCTACAGCTCGACGAAACCAAGCCAGCGCGCGTTTGAGGTCTTTTCTGTCTCGATAAATTACTCCGATGTTGTTGGGTGCAACAAAGCTTCCGTGTCGATACGCTCTCCTGTACCAATTCAAGGCCGCATCCTTATCAACCTTGGTGCCAACGCCGTCATCGTAAAAATAGCCGACGGTTTCGAAAGCTAGGCGATTGCCGTTCTCCGCAGCACTCAGGAAGAGACGGAAGGCACGACGCAGTCGGCCGCTTCGCCATTCTTCATTGGCACGCGCATATGGGTCTGTGGACTGAGCCACTCGCTTTCCTTGTACATCCGTCGGTTTTAACATGAAGACATTCCTCCTAACGGATCTCGGTGATGAGGCTAAAAAGCGAGCAACGGTGCCCATTCCGGGGCTGTGGTACCTATGACGTGGATCGTATAGCCGACCGCCGCACCTACACCGGCTGCTTAACTACCTGCCCGAGGCTGATTAATTCTCTAGCTTCTCGAGAATCATGGGACCGAGCTGCGAAACGCTGCCTGCCCCTAGAGTAAGAACCATATCCCCCTCCTTTGCGACGGTGGCAGCTCGTTGTGTTGCGTCGGCGAGCGATGGGACATAAACCACATCGCTCTTCCCTGCCGCCGAAATTCGCTGGGCGAGGGTTTCGGCGGTGATGCCATCAATTGGCTTTTCGCTGGCGGCGTAAATGTCGAGTATCGAAAGCGTATCTGCGTCGGCAAACGCGGTCGCAAATTCGTCCATCAGATCGCGCGTACGGGTGAAGCGGTGCGGCTGGAAGATTACGTGCACCCGTCGGAATCCGCACTGACGAGCCGCCGCGAGCGTGGCGCGAATCTCGGTGGGATGATGGCCGTAATCGTCGATCACGCTGACGCCAGCGGCTTTGCCTTTGAGCTGAAAGCGCCGGTCGACGCCGCGGAACCCATGGAGCGCGTTACGAATCTGCTCAGTAGGAACATCGAGCGCGGTGCCAACGGCAATCGCCGCAGTGGCGTTCAGGATGTTGTGGACGCCGGGCACATGCAAAGTAAACTCACCGAGATCCTTTCCCTTATAGCTCACCGTGAAGCGGACCTTCGGACTGTGTTCTCCGGCAGGTGCCAGTCCAACCTGTGGCGCGCTCATGCGAATGAGGAAATCCGACCCGCGATTGGTTCCATACGTTGTAACGCGACGATGAACACGGGGCAGCATTCGCCGCAGCACGGCGTCATCGTTGCAGCCAACCACCATGCCGTAGAACGGAACCCGCTCCATGAATTCCAGGAATGTTCGGCGCACGTCGCGCATGTCGCGGTAACAGTCCATGTGCTCGCGATCAATGTTTGTGACTACCGACAAAATCGGAGACAGCTTGAGAAATGAGCGGTCGCTCTCATCCGCTTCGGCGACCAGGTATTGCGATTTTCCCAGGCGAGCATTTGAACCCATTGCATCCACGCGGCCTCCTACAACTACCGTGGGATCGAGGCCACCCGCTGCCAGCACTGCGGCGACCATTGAAGTTGTGGTGGTCTTTCCATGCATGCCCGCGATCGCGATGCCGTACTTCAACCGCATAAGTTCAGCGAGCATCTCCGCCCGCTGAATGACAGGAATGTGCAGCCGCCGAGCTTCCGCAACTTCGGGGTTATCGACCGGAATGGCAGAACTGGTTACGACAACATCGGCGCCCGCAGCGTTCGAGGCAGCGTGTCCCGCGAAAATAGACGCGCCCAGCCCGGCAAGCCGTTGAGTGACCGCCGAGTCTCTCAGGTCAGAACCGGAGATGCGATAGCCAAGATTCAGCAATACCTCGGCAATACCGCTCATGCCGATGCCGCCGATGCCCACGAAATGGATGCGCTGAATTTTGGCGAACATAAAACGTTAAGCTCTGAAGATACATTACCCAAACGGCGACACACGCGAGTCATGATCGGAGTGCCGTTCGCCGCGAGCTAACTGCGCGACCATCTCCGCGATCTCTTCAACTGCCTTCGGATGCGCGAGTGACTTCGCCGCTGCCGACATGCTTCGAAGCCGCCCCTGATCGGGGATCAGCGCCGCAATTGTATCGACGAGGTAAGCGGCATCAAGATTGCTTTCCTCCACCACAATTGCGGCGCCCGCGCGTTCCAGCGCCCGCGCGTTGACATTCTGGTGGTCGTCGGCCGCCGCCGGGAAGGGCACAAAAATGGCGGGCTTCGCTGCTGCTGCGATTTCAGCGACCGTGCTCGCGCCCGAACGGCAGATCAGCAAATCCGCGCGCCCGAAAGTTCCCGGCATATCGTCAATAAACTTGTGGACCTCTGCGGACATTCCCGACTGCTGGTAAACGCCGAGCACACGCTCGTAATCGCGTTGCCCGGTCTGGTGAATGATGTGAAGCCCGGGAGCCTTCGCCCTGAGTCCCGGCAAAGAATCGATCATCGCTTGATTGATGGCGCGAGCCCCCTGGCTGCCTCCAAATACAAGAAGCGTAGGCACGCTACCCCTCGTGTGATCAGGCGGGGAAATCTTGAAAAATTCCTCGCGCACGGGAACGCCGGTGACCTGGCAGCGGGGAAAGTAACTGCACGTCTCTTCGAAATGAACAGCCGCGGCGGAAACCCAGCGCGCTATAACACGATTTGCGAAACCCGGCACAACGTTCGGCTCAAAGGCCAGCGTCGGAAGGCGTCGGCGAATCGCAGCCACCATCGCCGGACCGGAAGCATAGCCTCCGACCCCGATGACAACTTCCGGATCGAATTCAGTCAGCATGCGCGAAGATGCGGCGATGGCTCGCGGCAAATCAAACATTGTCTTCGCTCGCGTCATTACGCTGACATTTTTCAGGGCGCCGACCTGAACCAGTTCGAGCCGGAAACCTGCCTGCGGCACGAGACGTGTCTCAATGCCGCGAGCTGTGCCGATGAAGAGAATCTCGGCACTGAATTGCTTCTTTAGTTGTTGGGCGATGGCCAGCGCTGGAATAACGTGCCCTCCAGTGCCGCCGCCCGCAATGATAATGCGCATAATCGGTCTAGAAGAATGGTCGCCTACTCCGCCAGCTTCGCGTACCTCGCTCTCGCCTCACGCAAAAGCGACAGTACTGATTCCCTTTCTGCATCTGTGTTCCACGAAGAATTCCCTTGTGCGGCCGTAATCAGGCGATCCACCCATGCCACAAAGTATGCCGCATCGGTCGTGTTACGTAACGGTGCTCCGTCCATGCGCACATACACCGGACTGGTCGTGGCGTAGGGATACAAGTCGAGGATCGGATACTCGGCCTTATCGCTAAACGCTCGCAGGACGCACCATCCACTGCTGTCGAGCGAAAGCGAATCGTCGAGATGGACAGAGGTACGGTTGACATCCAGTGCGAGTTCGCGGACAACCTTCCCGTTGCACACGATTTGCACATGGTCAACCGGAACTATTGAATTCATTTCGGCCGAAAACCTGACTTCCGCTTTCTCGCCTGCGTTGCCCTTCTTTTGCTTTTGCAACCGCAGTTCCCCGCCGATTCCTACGCCGCCGAGCGAAAACCGCAACAGAGGGCCGTTCGTTGCAAAGGTGCGTCCAGCCTTGATCGATGCGAGCCACGGCTCAATCTTTAACGGTCCTGCCGGCACTTCAGCATAGGCCCGATTCAGCCCCACCGGACCGCGCAATGATGCATAATTCCCCATAAAGTCCGTTCCTGCAGCCGTGGGCAATCGAAAACCACAATTCAGCAGCTTGTACCAAACCTCCGCCGTGGACTTATGATCGGAAAAACCTAGTACCTCGATGTAGTCTACTTTTCCCAAGGCCACATCGGCGGGTAACTCGGAGGTTAGAGGATCTGGTTTCGCCGGTTCCGGGACGCTGTCATAAGGATGCACATAGCCGACCAGAGCGCCTTGTGCATGAGCCATGTCGGCTACGTTCGCGTTCGCCGGATAGAGACTGGCCGCCGCAGTATTAGCATATCCGGCATAACCGGGAAGAATGAAGTTGTTAGTCAGATTTAGTAACCCGAGATGCCCCCAGTAACTCGTGTGGAATTCCTGCCCGTGCAACAGTAGATGATCCGAGGTTGAAGCCTTATCGAGCTGCGGGGAGAAATACACGATGTCAGGAATACGCTGCTCTTTATTCACCACCAGGTTCTCGACAATGCTCACATTCTCAGCCGCAGCTTGCTCGACCAGATGCGTGGGAGTATTTCGATAAGTTCCCGCGTAGTTCATGTGGGTGTGAACATCGCCGCTCACCCAATTCGATTTTGTTTTCGCTTCTTTGACAAGCGGTGACAGTCGAACGGTCAAGTTCGCCACGCTGTCCGGCTTAACCTCGACCTTGTGGTGTTCAAAGTGATTTTCGAATCCACGCATCACATCCACCTCGACCTCGGCAGCCGGCACGGTGATTTCAGACTTACCTGTGGTATCGAAGTAGTGCGCCTCAAATGCCCGCTCAGCGCGATCGAAGCTGTCGTCGGCGTGCATCCACGCCGCATCGGGAGCGTAGGCGCGTCCATCTGAGGATGTCAGGAAAACCCGCGCTGCAACCGGTTTTCCGAGCGAATCAACGACTTGCAGCGCAATCCGCCCCATGGGTTTCAAATATTTCCGTTCTTTTGTTTGCGCCACAATCTCGGCTTGTTGTCCCCCTGGAATTGTCTGCACCCAAAGCGAAGTGTTCCCGTTTCGATTAGAAATAAACGCGATCTTCGAACCATCGGGAGACCAACGTGGATTCACGTTATCGAAAGCGCCGTACGAGATGGGAAACGCGTCACCACCCTGCGCCGGCATCAGCCACAGTTGATGCCACGCCTGTCCAAGATACGATGCATACACCAAACGCTTGCCATCCGGAGAGAGGTCCGGACGCGCTTTCCAGTTCGTTTCTTCGTAATGAAGTTCGTGATAACTCGTATCTGTCGCCGTGCTGGTAACTTCTGCCTTGACCTTCCAGAAGCCGCCGGTACCGTGAATGTGGCCGCGATTGGAAACGAAGAGAATCTCGGATCCATCCCACGTCCAGACCGGACTGATCTCGTGATCTACTTGACTGTAGTAATAACGCGGCAGTGGGCTGACGTGTTCCGGGGTTAGTTGACGAACGTCACTTAGTAACCCACTTTCAAATCGACCTACAAAGATGTGAAAGTGTCCTTTATAAGATGTCGACACATAGGCCACTTTCTTTCCATCAGGCGAGAATCGGGGCTCGACGTTCACGGCTCCGCCTGAGGTCATTTTTTTGGTCTGTCCGTTGCGCGTGTCGAGTGACCAAAGGTCGATCGCGTCGTGATCGTAACGCGCAAACACGATCCAGTGCTGATCCGATGACCAATCCGGTTGATAATCGTAGCCTGGTCCAGCAGTCAGTTGCTCCGCTATCGTGCTTCCAAGTTCTTGCCGCCACAACGATCCTGCCATTGAATACACCAGGCTTCGCGAATCAGGAGACCATGCGGCCGCGCTTGGTCCCGTTGTCAACTGAGGGAGATACATTTCGCGGAAGTAGTAAGGATGCGGCAGTTCGATCTGCTTGAGGACCTGTTCCCGCTGCGCTACACATCCTATAACGGATATAAGCAAAAAAAGCCCGGCCTTATGCATCTTATGCAAGGACCTTCTCCTCTAGCGTCTCTTCAAGCACTGTCTTTTCAAGCACAGACAATCACTGCTTAGTTGGAGCTTTACCGGCAATTATTGGCAGCACAATTTGGGACGGATGAAGAGCGTCGTTATATATGCGAATACGAGCTTTCTTGAACTCGCCGCTTTGCATCTCCGATTTACCGGTCTGCAGATTGCGCGAGAAGTTTGGATAGAAACTCCCTGAAATCTGGACGCGAATGCGATGCCCTTTCAGGAACATATTACTGGTAATCAAATTGTTGAGATCAAGTTCGTAGACTTGTTCTGGCTCAAGCCACTGGCGGCCGTGGGCCAAATCGCGATAACTGGCTCGCAAAACATCCAGTCCTGGACTCATCAGATTGAAAGCGGTTCCGTCCGGCGAGACGTCCTCAAGGCGCACCCACAAGTCGAAATCACGGCAATCGCAGGAGGCAAACATGCGCGCCTGGATTGGCCCTGCAACCTCGGTGTCTTGATCGAGCACGGAAGAATCGAAAGTTAATATGTCGGCCCGTTCAGCGAGTTTGCGGTAGTCATGAGCACCGGAGGCTTCGTAATCGTTGACAACGGGATTGCCGGGATCCGAAGCAAACTCGCTGAATGACCCTGCCTGGCTCGAAGCTTGCGCAAGCAGTCTGCCGATTCGTCCGTTAGCTTGCGGTGGCTCGAAGAAGAGCGGCCTTCGTTCGGCATGAGGAGGCCATACATCTGATTGACGCCACTGGTTCGTCCCCATCACGAAATAGCGAACCGGCTTTTCACTATCAACGCCGCTGTTCCCTAGGTTGTTCGCTAGGTTGTTCGCGTCTTTGAGATATTGATCCATCCAGCCGAGGACGACATCGTCATAATCTATCGCGGCCGCTGACCCAAACTCACGTTCACCCGATTTTGTCTTTGCGGTGTTAGCTACGCCGTGCACCCACGGACCGAGTAACAAGTGAGTTCGCGGATTTTTATCTCCGGCACGAGCTTTGAGTAAGCCTTCGTAATTCGTCGTTGCGCCTTCCGGTCCATAGTTGTCGTCATACCAAGCCGACAAATTCAAAACCGCGGCGTGTGTACGATCGTATTTATCTCGCAGCTCACTCCAGTTCCACCACGGATCTTCTGCCGGATGTTGCAACCAATCGAAGTAAAACGGCGCCACTTGCCGAAGCTGGGGAACCTTCGACAAGGGAAGCGCGCTCTGCATCTTCGGGCCCTCAACTTTCCACGCGGCCACTGACTTGTCATACGTGCGCGGACCGGGAAGACTTTTCTTCACGCGTATATCCCAGGCGATGTTGTCCCAGATCCATTCCATCCACGACATGTCCCATGTGCCGCCGGCGTAGAAGAAATTTTGCGGCGTGGAGAATGTCATCGCCGGAACCATCGCCTTCAAATGCGGCGGATTCTCAACCGCAGCTAACCACTGCACCGCTCCCGGATAGGAAAGGCCAAACGTGCCGACGGCCCCGTTCGACCACGGCTGGGCAGCTGCCCACTCGATCGTATCAAACCCGTCATGGCCCTCATTTTCGTATGGCCGGAATTCGCCGCCAGAATGGTAACGTCCACGGACGTCAACGATTACGACCGCGTAGCCGCGCTCTACGGCGTGCCGGAAAGTCGTGTACTCCTTTTGCGCGGCGTCTTTGCCATATGGCGTGCGATAAACCAGCACGGGGAACTTGTCCCCGGTCGCTGGACGCAGAACGTCCGCCCGCAACACAACTCCGTCGCGCATGGGAATCGCAACATTGTTTTCGGTCCTGTAATTCGGGGACGTGGAGTTTTGGGAGGAGCTGGGCGTGTCTTGGCCAGCGGTTAAAGAGGATACGAGAAAATTGCAGGAGAAGAAAGCAAAGAGAATCCAGGATTTCATCCGCGAAAAGCGTATCACACAGCGCTCATAGGATTTCTATCGATCGCTAAGCTTCCTTCGATTGCTTTGCCGCGCCCAAACCCAATTTAAAATCGCCGCTCCGAGTGTGGCGGCCAGGATAACTGATTTCGTTAAATCGACCTGCGTCGCCAAAGCTACGCAAATTCCGATTCCCAACAAGGCGAAAAGAGGTCCGGCAGGCAAGCGGAAACGCGCGGCCTGGGGCTGTTTTCGTCGCAGAACAATAAGTGAAGCGCAAACCACGGCATAGTAAAACAGTCGCGCCACCACCGACAGCGTGACGTTCCAGGCAAAACTTCCAACCATCGCCAAGCCCCAAACCGCAATGGCAAAGAACAGAATGGAAAACAAAGGTGTTTGAAAGTTGGAGTTCACGAAGGCAAATATTCGAGGCAAATCACCATTTTTGGCGAGAGCGAAAGTTACGCGGGGCATCGCCAAAAGTTTGGCACTCAAGTAGCCGTAAACGGAAACCAACGCTCCAATCGCCACCAGTTCGGCGCCCCGGCTGCCCATCGTAACGCGTGCCACTTCGGCCAGAGGACGGTCTGTGGTTGCTCCGGGTCCCAGTACCCCAACCACCACCCACTGCACCACAGCGTAGATCACGGTGCAGGTGATAAGCGCTACAAAGAGAGCGAACGCAGCATCGCGCCTTGGATTCTTCGCCTCACTCATCGGTGCCACCGCCGATTCGAAGCCGCCATAGTAGAAAATCAACAGCACCATAGCTTTCATCCACACGGCGGTCGGAGGTGATGGCGATGGACCCCAAGGAGTGTGATGGATGATCGTGACCGCAGCTCCGGCGGTTGCCACCATGAACAAGGGTAAAAGCTTCGCCACGGTGAATACATTGCTCACAATAGTGCCCTGCCGGGCTCCCAGCGCGTTGAGAAGGGCGAGCACTCCGACCAGCAGAGTTAGTATCACGGCGCGAGCCCAGGGCTCTTTGGCTGCAGGCCAAAACTCGGCGAGATAAATGACAAACAAATTGGCATTTGCGGCAGGAGCAGCTGCCTGCGACAGGTAGAGCATCCAGCCAACCAGAATCCCCACCAGCCGTCCAAACGCTGTGCGAGCGTACAGATATGGACCGCCAGCGTCAGAGAATTGTGAGGCCACCTCGGCGAAGCACGCCATTATGATCCCGATCGCAGCTCCCGCAATTAACACACCTGCGATGCTGCGTTTGCCGAGTAGCGCCGCCACCGTCGACGGCAGCCCAAAGATGCCACTGCCAATAATGGAGTTCACCGCGAGTGCGGCCAGGCTCCAACGGCCAATCGCCCGCACCAATCCGGTATGCGGCGGTGTCATCGCGAAGTTGTATCACACTCGCCCTGCTATTGAACTAAAGTTCTATATCATTGTGCCTCGTTGGTGATCCGGAGATAAACGGCATCGTCAACTGGCCGCCAAATCGCTTGCCCCGCAGGCCTTTCAACCTAAGGTAACTTCAATTACCGAAGCTCATGCACACGGGGAATCTTCCCGCTTGCGCTTCCTGATGCGATCTTTAAGGTGACGCATTTGGTACGGGAAAGTTCTGGGCGACGAAAGGATCTTATGGATCACGAGAACCGGGAAAGCATGGAAGAGATTCGCCTTCGCATTTCGAACGTGACCGATGACCTGCGCGTCATCCAGCGCGAACTTAATTGCGCCGCGATGCAGGCTCCTACTGACCCGGAACTGATGGAAGCCCTGGCCAACCAGCCTGAGATGGAATCAATTCAGGTACTCAAATCCGCGCTTGACCAGATGCGCCATTTCCTGTGGTTTTATATACAAGTTGTCACCAGCGATTCTGAGATGGGCGAAAAGTTTCGCCAAAGTCTGCGCCAGGATGCTTCCGCGCCAGCCGTCCCAGACATGGAGCGTCAATTTCAGAACGCCACCGACGCCATCATGCTGCGCTATCTCGCGGATAGCAAGTTCCGCAAGCCCAACTAGTGCTTGCCTTGTTGCCGAACTAGTTTTCCCGCCATATCGTCCTAAGACTAAATTGTCATTGTGTCTGAGTTTTACGCAGAAAAAAGGCGCGCCGAAGCGCGCCTAAGTCTCAGGAGAAGAAATACTAAAATGCGTGTGCTGCATCAGCGACCGAAGCCCGCTGACTGCATCGAGTTGCGGGAAATGTCAGAAGTCGACGCAATACCCTGCATACGCAGTTTGAATTCGTCGGCGTTCGAAGCGCTTTCCAGCGCGGTTTCGTAGTTAACCAAGCCCGCCTGGAACAAGTCCCAGAGTGATTGATCGAAAGTCTGCATGCCATACTGCGACGTTCCGGAAGAAATCGCTTCTCGAATCGCACGCGTCTTTTCCGGAACAAGAATGCATTCCCGGATATAGGAGGTCGTCACCATGACTTCAACGGCTGGCACCCGGCCTTCTGAATCGGACCGGCGTACAAGTCGCTGGCTGACGATGGCGCGAAGCACTGCCGCCAGTTGCAACCGGATTTGTTTCTGCTCCGGCGGCGGGAAAATGGCGATGATTCGGTTGATGCTTTCGACGGCATCCAGCGTGTGCAGCGTGGAAAACACCATGTGACCGGTTTCGGCCGCGTGCAGCGCCGTCCCGATGGTTTCAAGGTCACGCATTTCGCCGACCAGAATGACGTCGGGATCCTGACGCAGCGAAGCGCGTAGCGCCGACGAGAAAGAAGGCGTGTCAACCTCGACCTCGCGCTGGTTAACATACCCTTTCTTGTCGCGGTGCAGGAATTCGATAGGATCTTCAATGGTGATGATGTGTTCAGCCCGGGTCGAGTTGATGCGGTCGATCATGGCGGCGAGCGTCGTCGATTTACCCGATCCCGTCACGCCGGTAACCAGAACGAGGCCTCGCGGCATATCGCATATCTGTTCAACAACTTTGGGCAGGAAGAGTTCGTCCAGCGCCCGAATCTTGGTGGGAATCATACGCAGGACTAAACCCACGTTGCCACGCTGCTGGAATACGTTCACGCGGAAGCGCCCCAGGCCTGCGACGCCGTAGGCCATATCGATTTCCGTGGTCTCTTTAAATTTCTGTTTTTGCCGCGCCGACATCATGCTGAAGGCCATGTTCAACATGTCTTCCGCGGAGACCCGGGGCTGGTCGGTTAGCGGGACCAAATCGCCGTCAATGCGGAGGTGAGGGTAGTTCCCCACTTTCAAGTGAAGGTCGGAGCTGCGGCGCTCCATGGCGATCCGGAGCAAGTCATCGATATTCATGCTGAGAGACTCCAGCGGCTATCATGACGCGAAGTCGCAGCCAGCACGAGATGACGGAAGTCACCTGACCATTGGAGGCGCTTTTTGGAAAATTGGCTTTAGGCAGCTGCCTGAAAGGGCTCGTCGAAGCTCCCGCCGTAGATCGATGGCACCTTCGATCCCATGGGACGGAGGTAGGTTGCCAACTCTCCACGATGATGAATGCTGTGGTTGTTCAGGAAACCGAGGTAAAACACAGCCGGAAAGTTAAAAACAATAAATTGTATTGGAGTCAGCAACTGCTCAGCGGATAGAGCTCGGACGCGATCGGAGGCGCGCTTGATATTTTCGTCGTACCAGTCCACTAGCTCCGCCACGGTCGCGGGCTTTTTCACCGGTGCACCCATGGTAAATTTCAGATCGGCGATTCCATCGAGAAACTGGACGTCGGTATTCGCAAGGTGCCAAGCCAGTTCCCAGGCGTTGCGAGCATTGGGATCGGGCCGGTACTCTTTTTTGTCTTCGGGCACGGCAGAAAAAACTCTCTTCGTGGCTCCCACTTCCCGGGCGAAACCATCGAGCATCATGGCGCGATAGGTGAGAGCAAAATCGGGAGTCGGAGCGGACATTAAAAGTCTCCTTGAGGTCAAATAGGCCGAGGCACTAAGGCCTTGAATTAGGCGGCTCCACTATAGTCCAGGAAAAGCAGATAGAGCAAACCGCCTGACCATTAGGCGTTCAAGACGAGATGGCATGCCTAAAGCGTGCCTGATACGATTTACCGTAACGACTCAAAGGTTAGACGCCCACGGGCTGCTTGGCCGCGCCGACTGGCACCGGGGTTAGCCAATCGTAGCGATCCGCTTTCTCGCCCCGAACAATGCCGTAGAACTCCGCCTGCAAAGCTTTGGTCATCGGTCCCATGAGGCCTGTACCCACGTTGATTTTGTCGACCGACCGCACGGGCGTGATTTCGGCGGCGGTGCCGGTGAAGAAAACCTCGTCGGCAATATAGAGCGACTCGCGCGGAATCTGCTGTTCGATAACCTTGATGCCAAGGTCGTGCGCAATCTGCAACACGGAATCTCGCGTTATTCCGGGAAGGACCGAGTTACCAAGCGGCGCTGTATGTAGAACGCCATTGCGAACCACAAACAGGTTTTCGCCAGAGCCTTCACTGACAAAGCCATTGACGTCGAGCGCAATGCCTTCGGCGTATCCGTTCACAACCGCTTCCATCTTGATAAGCTGCGAGTTCATGTAATTTGCGCCGGACTTCGCCATGGCCGGTAAAGTGTTGGGCGCAATTCTGGTCCACGAGGAGATGCAAACGTCGACACCCTCGCTCGCGTCGGACCCCAGATATTTCCCCCACGGATAGTTGCAGATGTAAACCTCGGTAGGAGATTTGAAAGGATTCACTCCCGCCTCGCCGTATCCCCGGAGAACAACTGGGCGGATGTAACATGGCCAAACTCCGTTACGGCCTACCAACTCGATCATGCCGCGCAGAATCTCATCGCGAGTGAACGGGATTTCAATGCGGTAAATGCGGGCGGAGTCGATCAGGCGCTGCATGTGTTCAGTGGCGCGGAAGATCGCCGGTCCGCCAGGAAGCGCGTAACAACGTACGCCTTCGAACACGGAAGACCCATAATGCACAACATGAGACATTACATGGAGTGTGGCGTCGTCCCAGTTAATAAACTTCCCGTTGTGCCAGATTTTGTTGGTCTTCTGAATCGCCATGCAGACTCCTTCAAATAAAGATTCGAGCGGAGGGCCAAAGGTTTATTCTCTCGACACCCCCTACCTGGATTATAAACGCCGCACGATTGTAAATGTCGAACCTAGCGAATCTCGATTATGTTGTTGGCGACGAACCCGCCTTCAGCAGCAAGCATGAGCCGCATCGCGACTCGTTCAACGTTGTAGTGATGGGTTTGGTGCAGCAGATATACCGCACCTAAGGCTGCGCCAAAACCGAGCGCGGACCCAGCCGCCTCCCCTACAGCACCGTTCGTCACAAACGGGCGCATCAATGGATTAGCTTCGCGCAAACCTTGATTCAGACCGCGCTGCGTGGTGATGGCATCGGCGCTGACGAGTCCCGCGAGTATGCTGACATTTACTTTGTTCCCGGTCGTCCAGAACGGCTTTTGGCTGGGAGCATCGGGCAACGCAGGATCGTTATTAGACGTGAAACTTTGGGCGTGCACAGCTACGCTCAGCAGGACAATCGCGAGCAGGTATCGCATCTGGCTCCGGAGTTCGCTTCAGGAGAAAGCGTAACCCGGTGAGAGGCCTTAACATATAGCTCAAGCGGCGGGTGATCTAGCCTGTCAGTAAGAGTTACTGCGCGCCACCGACAAGCTGCCGACTGCGTTTTCCAGAGGGCGACAGCTCCGGCTATGTCAGTTCCTTGTTGTACCTAGGAGTTACTCCGGTACTTACGAGCGAAGAGTTTTTGTACCCTAACGCACAATGCAATCAATTACTTGAACGGAAAACGCAATCGTAGTAAATTAGGCGCGAATACTTCCTCGCGCCGGGGAGTGAAGGTGCCTTATGGCTACCGAAGCTGAGTCTAGAGTGACCTGCTCGATCTGTAATCTTCCAGTGACATTGCTGCAGCCTGACACTTGTGCTGATGAAAAAGGCAATGCCGTCCATTCCGACTGTTACGTAAAGACGATTGCTCCGGACAGACCTCCGTCAGCAACTGCCGTCGCCTGATCTCGCAGTCGCCGGACCTCGCAGCGCGGGATCAAAGAGCGCATGCTTCGCGATGCTGACGAGGCAGGGAGCCAGTCTGCGTGTGCGTCATTCGCCGCGTTTCCCGACGACGGCCAATGGGCATCGGGGCCGGTATTGATGCGACCGGCGTCCTGACTGATGGTTCCGGCTTTACACCAATTTCGTCGCCTCTGAAATAACGGCCTTTGGCCGCTTTCATTTCCGGCATGGCGGTATAGGGCTTCGAATAATCATTATTGGCGTTCCAGAAGAGAAAGCCAATCCCACCCTTTTGTTTCGCGACCTCGATCTGAACTTCAACGTAGTGCGGAGAGTACGTCTTGGTCCGCCAGGCAAAGGCTTGCAACCAGGGGCGAAGCACGACTCCACTGTCTTTGGTGATTAGCCTGAACCGATCCATCGATTCGCCGATAAAGTGTTCCGGCGCATCCCCGGGATGGGCAATCCCGTCCATGCCAAAGAAATGCGAGGGATAGATCATAGGCGAGAGCACGTCACAGTGCTTTGCCATGGCCACGATGTCCTGCCCGGTATGCGAAAGATCGACGGGGCGCTGCCACGCCATGATTCCGAACACGTCCAGCGATAACAACACACCCGTGGGATGGATCTGGGCGTAGGCCCGATCGAGGAAATTGGCAATCACCTCAGAGCGCTGCATTTCGTGGTGTTGCGGTTTGGTGGAATGCCCCGCTGCTCGGTGGTTCTTTCCAGTGGCCGCGCTGACGGTGGCCGGTGACGGGTCGGCAATGGGCTCCGCTGCAGGTTCTGGGCTTGGCTGATTCGCCTGGAAGGTGAAAAGAGCATCTTTCTGGTCGCCTTCGGCCGGGAAGCGGACGTAGTCAAACTGAACTTCGTCCACACCCGACTGGGCGACAAACTTGGCCAAAGCAATGTCGTAATCCTGCACCTTCGGGTTCGAGGGATCGGTCCAGACAAGTTTGCCATTCTCGCGCCAGGGCTGGCCGGATTTGCGCGACTTTATGGCAAGCTCGGGATGGGAAGTAACCAGGTGCTCGTCTCGGAAAATGGCGATGCGAGCGATGGCGTGCATGTTTTGCGAGTGCAGAAAGTGGATAAGCTTGGGCAGATCGGAGATATAGTGGCGCTGTCCGGTGGCGAGTGGATTGTCAAAGGCGATATTCACGATGCCATCGCTATCCTTAATGTCGAAAACCACCGCGTTCCCCCCCACTTCGCGCCAGTGTCGGATAATTCGCTGGCCATGTTCGCTTCCGGCCATCACTCCGGTCAGATAAATTGCGCGGACTTCGAAATCCCTTGCAACCTGCACGGATTTTTCTACAATAGGCGCTTCAAGAATTCCGGGGATGATGATCTGTTCTCCGGCTTTCAGAAAGATTCCCTGTCGACTGCGATTGGCTTCCCGGATCGCTTCCGCCAGTTCGCTCGAGTTTAGGTATTTCGTCCGCTTCAGGTATTTACGCGCAACCGAGGGGATGCTATCTCCGCGCTGGGCGAGGTAAAGCTCCGAACCGGGAGGGGCGACCACGGGTATGGTAGCCGGTGGCACCGGCTTTTTGGTGGGGTCGGCCTTGGCCTGCAACAATTGGGCAGCGTGGGGATTTTGGACACCCGCCGCATTGGGATGCAGCAGTCCGAAACTGGCCACGGCCACGCGCAGCACAAAGGCGACCACGCCGGGTAGTGAAAATCTGGCGTTTGAGGGTCGACATGTCCAGATTTTGGGCCTGGAGAGTCCATAGTTAGGGTTTTTGAGCATTGAAGGGCGCGCCGCCGAGAGTGTAGCCAAGAATTGAGACAAGGGTATCCGCTCCGAAGGTTCAGTCTGCATCTGATTGTCGGTGGGAAGTAACCAGCGTCGCCAGTTACGTCCGGCCAAGGCGTCAGAGGCTTAACGGCCATGTGCGTCCGGGGGCTGACGTTTCCGGGCGGAAGTTCGAAAGTTCCGGGCGATTCACGCTGAGCGAAAGTTCCAGCACTCTGCAAAGAATTGCTGTTATGGAATTTGCCGGAATCGGAAAGACCCGAACAAGAAGTGCGCCAGCGGCATCTAAATCGACGAGAAGTGGGAAAGTGCGATTCGGGGGACAATGGCGAACGGCTTGCACACGGACATACGGGAGAGAAATGCAGCTAGCTCCCACTGGACAACAAAATGAGCAGTTTTGCCGAAAGCCTGCAGTTCCCTGAAAGGAAAAAAGGGCCCGAGACGATGAGAACGAATCTTGCCACTGTGCTGGATCCCAGCCGCCGCAGCAATGACGCCCGCGATTTCGAAACTGCTCTGCGACGGAAGATTGTGGGGCAGGATCAGGCCATCGAAAAAGTCGCCGAAATCTACCAGATGTTCCTGGCCGGCCTGAACGCCCCGGGCCGTCCCGTAGGCAATCTTTTGTTTCTTGGACCGACCGGTTCCGGCAAGACTCGTGTAGTCGAGGCCGTTGCCGAGTCACTTTTTGGCGATGCGCGCGCCTGTATCAAGATTGACTGCGCGGAGTTCCAGCACTCGCACGAGATTGCAAAATTGATTGGCTCGCCTCCGGGATATTTGGGCCACCGCGAGACCCATCCGCTGCTCACCCAGGAAGCGCTCAATCAGTGGCACACGGAAAAGCTGAAACTATCGATTCTGCTTTTCGACGAGATTGAAAAAGCGTCAGACTCGCTCTGGCAGTTGCTGCTGGGAATCCTGGATAAAGCTACGCTAACGCTGGGCGACAACCGGCGCGTCGATCTCTCCAGTTGCATCATCATCATGACTTCGAATCTCGGGGCCGCTGAGATGAACGGCTTGGTCGATGGAGGACTGGGCTTCGCGCCGAAACCGGTGCAGGTCGACAACGCGCTGGATGACAAGATCAACCGCTCGGCAGTGGATGCGGCGCGGCGCAAGTTTGCCCCCGAATTCATGAACCGTATCGACAAGGTCGTCGTTTTTAAGACCCTGCGGCCAGAGCACCTGCAACAAATTCTGGAAATCGAACTCGGCATGGTCCAGCAGCGAGTCCTGATGGCGGCTGGAGCACATCAGTTCGTCTTCAACTGCACACCGCCAGTAAAGAGTTTCCTGCTGGCGGAAGGCACGGATCCGAAATACGGGGCTCGTCATCTGAAGCGGGCGATTGAACGTCATCTCGTGTTTCCACTAGCGAACCTCGTCGCAACCGGGCAGGTGAGGCTGGGAGACTTCATTCGAGTCGACATGCTCGGCGAGAGCAAACTGACTTTTGTTAAAGAGGCGGAAGGCGCGATGGTGCCGGTACTCCTCGAACGTTACGGAGCGGCTGCAACGATGCCGGCCGCGGCGGCAGCCAGAGCGACGCGTCCGGTAGCGCAACGTAAGGAGTTCGGGGCCGGGTCGCTGAACGAGAATAAGTAAGTCAAGTTGCTGGTAGGTAACGGGGACACTGCACCCAGCGGTGTCCTTTTTAATTTTCTCCGTTCTTTAACGCTAGTCTTTAGCGTCGCTCTTTAGCGCTGCTCTATAACGCCGAGGGCTACCGGAAAATTGGCCAGGGCTTCCGATACATTCAGCTGCCCGTCGACGTCGACTACTTCTCCCGTGAACACATTGCGATATTTTTCTCCACCATCATCACTGAGCAGAACGTGTGTGTCGCCCCATACTTGTGCACCTAGCGGCGCTGGATCGTTTTCACCACTTGCGCCGGCATCGGCCGAAGCTACTTCGTTGATCAAACCGGCGACCAGGCGGGGAACGATTACGATTGCTGTTAGTCCCTGATGCTTCCTGGCAAACGCGATCACTCGATCCGCTTTCGCTCCAGCTACCTCGAGCGGCAAATACTCGCCTTGCTGGAAAAGATCCGGCTGCTGTTGACGAAAGCATAGCGTTTTCCAAATCAAGTACATCTTCATTCGGCCGTCATCCGGAGTTTGCAGCAATTGCTTTATGGATGCTGTATCAGGGGCGCTCCCCCAGTTCCGCACACTGTTGAAGAATTGCTGGCGGCTGCCATAGTCAACTGAACGCCGGTTGTCGGGATCAACCAGGCTCAGATCCCACAACTCATTTCCTTGATAAATGTCAGGCACGCCGGGACAAGTGACCTTAAGTAAAGTTTGAGACAAGCTATTCCACCCTCCCATTCGAGCCACACGCCGCTGAAACGGGAGAAATTCTTTGAGGAAGCGATTCTTGGGGCCGGGATCGAGTAGAGTATTTACGAATGACGAAACAGCTGCTTCATATTCGGTATTCCGGTTGATCCAACTGGTGGTTTGCTTGGCTTCGCGGATCGCCTTCAACATGTAAGCCTCAATTCGATCCCGAAAAACCTTCCAGTCGTTCTTGTCGCTTTTCTCGTCGAGACCATATGGCCAAGCGCCCACTAATGTCTGATAGAGGAGATATTCATCGTTGTACGAAGGGGATGGCCGGCCATTCACCGCAGTCTTTCGGTTGCGATTGATTCGCCGCCAATCGCGCACCCGGAGCCGCCACAGCCCCGACATCTCGGAGAGCACATTGATACGGGAGCGCACATCCTCCGAACGCTTCGAATCATGCGTGCTGGTGGCCAGCATGGTGTGTGGCCAAGCCGAGAGACGTTCCTGATTGGCGCGGTGAAACTCCGAAGTGGGGACGCCAAAGCGCCGAAGGTCGCTGCCAACATCATTGAGCGAGACAAGGCGGTTGTAACGGTAGAAAGCGGTGTCTTCGATGCCCTTCGCCATCACGGGGCTGGTGAACTGCTGGAATTTCATGGCGAAGTTTAAGACAGCATTTCGGTAAGCGGGATTTTGCCCTTCGGCAATGCTGGTTAGCAGAACTCCTTCGGCGAAATCAAAAATACTCGTATCCGCGGCCGGACTTCTCAACTTAGCCGAAGTAACTGCCTTGCGAATGTAGCTCGCATCAATGTCAGACACACCCGGCGTGCTGACGTAGGTGCGATAGACCGGAAAATTGGACACGATTTCCGTGAGCGCATCGCGCAGGCTGTTGAGGGTGAAATCACACGTGCGCCGCCTGGACAGGGCGATGCGAGTCAACATGTTTGCCAGCACATTCAGTTCACTTACCAGAGCCACATTGATAATAAGTTTTCGGCACCAGTACATGAGCTCTTCGATATCAATTTCATCCCCAATAAAGTTCCGATAGATCCGCTCCATGCGCATCACGGACGCCGGGTCCACGAACAGCCCATTCACCAGGTTGGCGAAGTCATAGCCCGTCGTACCGCTGACCGCCCATTCTGCAGGCAATCGCTCTGCGCCACTGAGAATTTTCTCGATCACGACGTAACGCGAGGTATCTGCTGGGGCCGATCCGGTTGCAGATGTGCTAACCGCGTCCGCAATAGCTCCACGCAAACGTTCGAAATATTGAGCGGGATCATAGAGACCGTCCGGATGGTCCAGCCGCAACCCGTTCACTTTGCCCTCAGCCATCAGCCTAAGAACCAGGCGGTGGGTGGCCTCAAAGACGGCTTCATTTTCCATGCGGATTCCGGCAAGATCGTTAGTGTCAAAAAAGCGCCGGTAGTTGATGTCGTCGGAGGCAACGCGCCAATTCGCCAGCCGGAATGCTTGCGCCTTGATTAATTCGTGAAGCTCCTCAAAACTCGTGGGATTAGCGGGGTCCCCGTTGATGCTCTCGACGTCGCGTCCGATGCAAGTGGCGATGGCGGAGGAACGCGCACACAGCTCCGCCAAACGGCGCTTATGAATTTCCTTATCTCGGTTACGCTCGGCGATGCGGTCGCTGTCGACTTCCTGCCTTGAAGGCAAATGTCCAAAAGAAGCGATCAGGCTCTGAAATTCCAGCAGGTCAGGATCTTGCTCAGCTAGACTATCCGTCGCGGTCACTCCACAGTGCTTAAGCACGCGGGGATATTCTTTAGGGTCAACCGGGAAACGATGTTCGTGATAGGAAATGTCGAACTCGCCGCGCTCCGGGCGAAAAACAAGCTTCAGATCGCCGCTCTCCAGCACGACTCCGTAATGATCGTGCAGGACGGGAACCAGGACCTTTCCGTGCAGTTCCTCTTTCAGGGGCTGCCAGTCGATATCGAAAAAACTGGCGTAGATTGAGGACTGCCCGTTTTCCAGCACATCGAGCCACCAGGCGTTATCGCTGCCCATGATGCCCATGTGGTTTGGAACGATGTCGAGAATTAAGCCCATGCCACGTCCATGCAGAGCGGCAACAAAGCGATCGAAATCTTCAGCCGTGCCGATTTCGGGATTAAAGGAATTGTGGTCGACAATGTCGTATCCGTGCATGCTTCCGGGCCGCGCCTTCAGGCAGGGAGAGATGTAGCAGTGGCTGATGCCGATGGTGGAAAGATAGGGAACAATTTCAGTAGCCTGAGCAAACGTGAAATTGCGGTTGAGTTGCAGGCGGTAGGTCGCGATCGGGATGCGCGGGTGTGATTTCATGATTCGAGCCGCCACACTACAGACCAGGACGGCAGTTGCCCTTGCTGGAGAAAATCGGCAGTCACGTTTTCGGTGTGAAAAAGAGGACGCGAAACCGCAATCGGGAAACCCGACACGAGATCGGCGCCTAAGTTCGCCTGCAGCGTGAGCTTACCGCCCCCTGCGAAGTCCCACTGGGACGTGAGTCCGTGATCACCATGCATTTGGTAATTCGCTATTGCGCTGCACGCTCCAGAGAGAAGCGGAACAATTTTGTCGCGCCTAAGCTTCAAAAGTTCGCGATAGAAGTCCAGCCACTTTCGATGGCTCTGTTGCTCGATTGCGTCCCAGTTAAGCCGCGAAGCATAAAATGTGGCGTCCGAGTTTGGATCCGGGATGCGCTCCCGCGCGGTAGAACTAGCGAAAGCCGCAAACTGAGCGAACTCACTTCGCCTTCCGTTAGTAACCGCCGCTGCGAGATCTTTCTCGAAATCACAGAAAAAGAGAAACGGGGTTTCCGCTGCAAATTCTTCGCCCATAAAAAGCATCGGTGGAGTTGGCGCAAGCAGCAATATCGCCATAGCCGCACGAACGGCACGTAGATCAGCAATTTGTGTGATTCTTTCCCCGAAAGCCCGGTTCCCCACCTGATCATGATCTTGAAGAAAAGATACGAACGCAGTTGGCGGCAAGCCCTTTGTGTCTTCTCCCCGAGATTCACCATTCCTGTGACGGGACGCTTCACCCTGGTAAGCAAAGCCTTCAGCCAGGCAACGCCCGAGCTGAGTCAGCGGGCGTTCTGAATAATCTGAGTAGTAGCCATCTTTCTCTTCGGTAAGCAGCACATGGAGGGCATGGTGGATGTCATCATTCCACTGAGCGGTGTAAGCCCGAGGACGGCACTCCCCCTTACTCGTGACAGTATTGCGGTTGGTGTCTTTTGTCGTGCGTTGAAGATAGCTGGCCTGGTTGCGGTCATTTTCGAGAATGAGGTGCACGTGGCGGTCGGGCGCCATCGACCCATGGATTCTGTCAGCTATCTCAGTGAGTATGCCTGGCTTCGAATCGTCGGCGATCGCGTGCACGGCGTCGAAGCGCAGCCCGTCGAAGTGATATTCGTTCAGCCAGTACAACGCATTGTTGATGAAATAGTCGCGAACCGGGTGGCTTTCAGGACCGTCAAAGTTAATTCCGTTTCCCCAAGGAGTCTTGTGGCGATCGGTAAAGAATTGGGGAGCGTAGGACCCAAGGTAGTTCCCTTCCGGGCCGAAGTGGTTATAAACGACATCCAGCAAAACCATGAGCCCGCGGCTGTGAGCGCTTTGCACTAGTTCTTTAAGATCATCCGGCCGGCCATAACTGCTGTCTGGAGCAAAAGGAAGCACGCCATCATATCCCCAGTTGCGTTTACCGGCAAAATCAGCAACCGGCATTATTTGGAGAGCGGTAACCCCGAGATCCACGAGATAGTCGAGCCGTTCGCTAACCCCGGCGAAATTTCCTTGGGGTGTGAAAGTTCCAACGTGTAATTCGTAGATCACAGCTTCTTCCCATGGCCTGCCACGCCAAGTATCGTGTCGCCACTCGAATGCTAATGGATCGACAACCTGGCTTGGCCCGTGCACGTCACGTGGTTGAAAGCGTGAGCCTGGATCTGGCACTAACAACGAGTTGTCGATCTGGAAACGGTATTCAGTTCCGGGCCGTGCCGCATTCGTGATTAACTCGAACCACCCTCGATCGCCGCGCTCCAACGGGATTAGCTCAGGCCGCTTCATGTCACCCAAAGCGACCTGGACCTGATGCGCTGCAGGTGCCCAGAGGCGAAAGCGCACGCTTCCATCGTTACGGCATTCCGCGCCGAATGGCATATTATGACGGCGCTTCACTGGACTCTTCCCCGCTGGATGTCGACTCTTCTTTGTTGGATCCTTCCTTTTTCCCGCTGTTGCGACGCTCCATCAAAACCACCATGGATCGCGCCTGCAATGGGTAGGTACTGCCTGCGTCATAGGTCTTACCCGTGCGCAAACCATTGGCAATCGATGTGTCCATCCACGTCGCCCAGCGCTCACCGGGATGGAACGCGGGCAACTTAAACTCAACATCCTCGTGATAAGCATTCAAAAGTAAGAGAAAACTTTCGTCGCTAAGCTTGCGGCCGCGAGCATCGGTCTCGTCGAGTCCCTGGCCTGAAAGAAACATGCCAAGGCAGTGAAATGATGGATCCCGCCATTCGTCCTCGGTCATCTCATTTCCGTTGGCAGTCAGCCACAACACATCCTTCACATTTGCGCCCTTGATGGGGCGTCCCTGGAAAAAACGGCGACGGTGAAAAATAGGATGGCGGCGACGAAGATTAATTATGCGTTGGACGAATGCCAGCAGATCGCGGTTTTGAAATTCCAGATTCCAGTCAATCCAGGTCGTAGGATTATCCTGGCAGTAGGCGTTGTTATTTCCATTCTGTGTCTGCCCAACGGGATCGCCCGCATAGATCATGGGTATGCCTTGAGACAGCAGCAGCGTCGCCATCATATTTCGCTTCTGTTTAGCGCGCAGAGCTTGAATGCCGGGATCATCGGTAGGACCTTCTACGCCACAATTCCAACTGAGATTGTTGTTATTACCATCCTGATTGTTCTCGCCATTGGCTTCGTTGTGTTTGTCGTTGTAACTCACGAGATCGGTCAGGGTGAACCCGTCGTGGGCAGTTACAAAATTAACGCTTGCGTAAGGGCGGCGTCCGCTATGTGCATAAAGGTCACTGGAGCCGGTGAGACGATACGCCAGATCTCCAACAACTCCTTCATCGCCCTTCCAATAGGAGCGTACGGTATCCCGATAGCGATCGTTCCATTCGGCCCAACCAACCGGGAAGTTGCCGACCTGATAGCCGCCTTCGCCGAGGTCCCAAGGCTCTGCGATTAGTTTTACCTGTGAAAGCACTGGGTCCTGGTGAATGATGTCGAGGAACGCGCCGAGTCGATTAACTTCATGAAGTTCGCGAGCCAGCGTCGCAGCGAGGTCGAAGCGGAAGCCGTCGACGTGCATCTCGAGAACCCAATAGCGCAGGCTGTCCATGATCAACTGAAGAACGCGTGGATGTTGGACGTTCAACGTGTTGCCTGTACCGGTGTAATCCATGTAATAGCGGGGATTGTCGCCGATAAGGCGGTAATAATTGCTATTGTCGATTCCTTTTAGTGAGAGAGTTGGGCCAAGATGGTTGCCTTCCGCGGTGTGGTTATAAACAACATCCAGAATTACTTCCAATCCCGAGGAGTGCAGCGTCTTGACCATCGTCTTGAACTCGCGGATGGAATTAGTCGATAAGTAACGAGGCTCAAGCGCTAAAAATCCTATGGAGTTATATCCCCAATAGTTACGAAGACCGCGTTCTACAAGCTGACGATCGTCCACGAAGCTATGCACCGGCATCAACTCGATCGAGGTCACGCCAAGGCGAGTCAGATATTCGATAACTGGAGCGGTTGCCAGCCCGGCATAAGTGCCACGCAGGCGAGCCGGCACATCGGGATGGCACATTGTAAAACCTTTTACATGGAGTTCGTATATCAAGGTCTCGTGCCACGGAATCCGTGGCGGAGCGTCCGCCCCCCAGGTAAATGCGGAATCAATCACTTTGTTTTTGGGCATACCGGCGGCATTGTCTCGCCGATCAAAAGATAAGTCTTCCTGCTTGCTTCCGAGCCGGTAGCCAAAATGGGAGTCGCTCCAGTTCAGTGTTCCCTGAAGTTGCTTACCATATGGATCAAGAAGAAGTTTGTGATGGTTGAAGCGGTGGCCCTGCTCCGGCGCGTATGGACCGTATACTCTGTAGCCATAGAGTTGACCCGGTCGCACTTCGGGGAGATAGCCATGCCAGACCATATCGGTCTGCTCGGGTAGAGCAACGCGAAGGGTCTCGCGTCTCCCCGCCATGTCAAAGAGGCAGAGTTCCACTTTCTCCGCGTGTTCTGAATAGAGCGCGAAATTCACGCCCTCTCCATCCCACGTCGATCCCAGCGGGTAAGGCCGCCCGGGCCAAACGATTGGTTGAGATTGTTCGGACATTCGTGCGGGGTCCTCTAGGTTTTAATGGAAGGAAACCTTTCGGAAGACGAGGTGCGCCCGCAGGTGTCCAATCGAAAACGATAAAAGCGAAGCCATGCTCCGTACATACGGGGATAACTGTATCAAACCTGTCACTGAGTCGTATGCGTGCCGACAGTCGCCAGGATTTCTTTTGCCGCGCGGCGCCCGCTGGCGATGGCCCCGTGGACCGTGCCATTGTGTCCGCCAGTGTCGGTAGCTTCGCCGGCGAAGAATAACGTATTTTCCAGAGGACTTGCCAAAGTCTCCTGCGCGCCATCCGAACCGACAGCGCCGTAGCTGTACGCGCCGCGAGAGAAGGGGTCGCTCTGCCAATCGTGAAAATATGCGACTTCAAGAAGGCTAGCAAGTTTGTCCGCTTTAACGTGCAGAAGATTCCCGAGCGCTTGCAAAGCGTGTTCAGTGACAAAACAGCGCCTCTGGCCCGACAACCGCTCAGCGCAGTCAAACGGAGCCCAGCCGGTAATGATTGGCAACTTGTCTGGCATGGTTGTCCACCAGGTGGGAAACCACTCATCCTCCGAGAGTAGAAAACTCATCATAGATAGAGAGAGATTTTTCGATGACTGCGCGGGTGGGAAAATTCTGTCCCAGAATCTCTCGCGAAAGCGCAACACAACTCGAATTACTTTGCCCATCTCGAGTTTTTGCAGGGCGTCCAGCTTAGTTCGCGGCAAAGGCGGAGCGATGGGCACTGCGCCCTCGTCTGCTATGGCAGTTTTCATAACTCCCAGCGGTAACGTGATAAGTACGCGCGAGGCGCTGAACTTGCGGGCTTCGTTGTCTCTGTGAGCCCCAATCTCAACCCGTCCTGGAGACCAACTTACCGAATCTACTATTGTCTTATGTTCGACGACGACTCCGGTTTCCTTGATCTCCTGCCGAAAGTAGTCAAGTAAATCCTCATATCCATTTTCGGAGCGGAAAGCACGATCGCCTTGGATTTTTTCTTCCGCTTTCATTCCCTGCACCAGCCAATGCACTCCAACGCGACCGGGGTCGGCGGCATTGAAGCCCTTGACGTACGACAGTGCCCGTCTTTTGGCGTCAGACAACTTCGAATTACTTTTTGACTCGGGAAAGCAACGCTCCAGGAAACTTAGAAATGACTCATCTGCCGAATTTGCATCCATCTTTTTCAAGATGTCATCGACTTCAGAGAAAAAATCACAGGTGGACAATTCGCCGTTCTGAGAACACCACAAATCGCCTGTGACTTCTTTTATCAGGACGTGGCGAGATTTTAGAGGTTCCCATATCTCGGGTGGCAGACCATGAAGGAACTCAGCACCCATCGCAATGGGGGATTGAAAAGCTGGGTCGCGGTGCATGAACATTCTGCCGCCGATCCGTTCTCTTGCCTCGAGAATGGTGACGGAAAAACCGGAACCCGCCAATTGGATGGAGGCGGCGACTCCCGCTGCTCCTGCGCCAACTATGATGACATCGGGAATTCCTGACATAAACAAAACCGGCGGCAAAAGCCGCCGGTTGAATATCGGCAACAGTTCAACAGCTAAAAGCGCAATTGCACTCCGACGGTAGCCCGCAAGTTGTTGTGCGCTCCATGATCGAAGTACACCTGGTCCCCAGCTTCCAATCGAAGTCCGATCGGCCCGGCGAAGGCTTCGACGCCACCGCCAGGGTACACGGCGAAGTCGGTTGTCCCACTATTCAAAGTTACAGCACCGGTAAAGCCATTTGCTGGACTCTGATTACTGTAGCTGAAATTGTCGAAGCCAACTTTACCCGTGACGAAAAAACGGAAGGGTCCCGAACCCGTTTGAAGCTTCGGACCAAATATGCCGTGCAGGGTGCGCAAACGTGAGTTCACCGTTATCGTGGTGCCCGTACCGCAATCGCATACGTAGGTGTAATTCCGCTTGAAATCGTAAGCCATCTCGGCTTCGAGTTGGACGCTGGAATTAAGCGCAAAAGCAGCGCGACCACCGATGCCAACATAGTTTCTTGTAGGGTTCGTCGCCGCCAACCTGAAATAATCCCCGAAAACTCCGACTTCTATGTGATCGGAATGGTCTGACGCCGCTTGCGCCACGACGACGGGCGCTGCCACAAAAAACATTGCTGCGACCATTAGTCCTAGACAACGTTTCATAATAATTTTCTCCCTGTAGAAATATCAACACTTCCGATCGCCCCTGCGCATCCCTGATGACCGGGTAGGCTCGGTTAGCGGTCAGTTAGGATGAAATGAGGAAACGACGGGTTGGCTTACTACAACTTCAGGTGTACAACAAATCGCTCGTCGCAGAAGTACAACTTTTACAAGGAGTTAGTCGAGGGGCCTGGGAGAACCGCCGCCGTAAATTTATAACTAAAGCGCGATGTTATGTGCGGCAGGGGACACTTAGGCCACAGCGAGATAGATGTAGCGCAAAATGAAGAGTGCCGTGAGAATCCATATTAGTGTGGTAATGTCGCGAACTTTTCCGGCGGCGATTTTCACCACGGTGTAAGAGATCAGCCCCAGACTGAGCCCAGTGGCAATGCTGAAGGTCAAAGGCGTCGCCAACATCGTTATGAATGCTGGAACTGCTTCGCTGAACTCGCTCCATTCGATATGCGAAATCGATTGTGTCATCAGAGCTCCGACTAGGATGAGCGCAGGGGCGGTAGCGTATGCCGGAATTGCAGTGGCCAGGGGCGAGCAGAAAGCCGCAATCAAAAACAGAAATGCAACGGCAATATTGCTAAGTCCGGTTCGAGCACCAGCCGCAACTCCGGCGACACTCTCAATGTAACTCGTGACTGTAGATGTCCCTGTCACGGCGCCGAACAATGTGCCGACTGCGTCTGCCACCAGAGCCCGGCCAACGCGCGGGATCTTTCCATCCTTAATGAATCCACCCTGTTCGCACACGCCGACGAGCGTGCCAACGTTGTCAAAGAGGTCGACAAACAAAAATGCAAATAAAATTTCAAGAAATCCCAGGTGAATGGCGCCGCGAAAGTCGAGTTTTAAAAAGGTAGACGATGGATGCGGAAGCGAGACGATCGCCGCAGGCCAGTGAGAAATGCCACGCAGAATTCCCACCAGGGTGGTGCCGAAAATTCCAATCAGAATCCCACCATTGATCTTTCTGGCCATTAACACCAGCGTCAGTGCAAGTCCGAAACAGGCAGTTTGAACGTCTTTGTCGGAGAAGCTTCCCAGCCCCACGAAAGTAGCCGGATTCGCGACCACCAATTTGGCGTTGCGCAGGCCGACGAACGCGATAAACATTCCGATGCCAGTTGCAGTGGAGTGTTTAAGGCAATTCGGCATTCCGTTGACGATTTGTTCGCGCACCCGGGTTACAGTCAAAAGAAGAAACACAACGCCGGAAAAGAAAACGACCGCGAGCGCCGTCTGCCATGGAACATGCATGTTGAGGCAAACAGCGTAAGTGAAATAGGCGTTGAGCGACATTCCCGGCGCCAGTGCGATCGGATAGTTTGCGTAGAGACCCATCACCAGCGTAGCCGCAGCGGCCGAGATGCACGTCGCAAACACGACGCCATCGGCTGGCATTCCCGCCTGCGCGAGAATCTGCGGATTCACCACGACGATGTAGGCCATGGTGACGAAGGTTGTGAGACCGCCCAACATTTCTTGTTTTACGGTTGTATGGTTTTCAGTGAGCTTGAAATAGCGATCGATCAATGATCTTCCTCGCGCCGGTCTTTCTCGCGCCGGTCTTTCTCGCGTCGATCTTCCTCGCGTCGATCTTCCTCGGCAGATCTTCCTCGCCCCGCTGCCTTTTGGTTCGTACTGCACAACAAATTGCAATGTTGCCGCTCTCGCATGCCCGTCTTTTTCGGGGTACTTTCGTAACTCTCAATGGGGCATACGAAGGCGGTATTCTAGGGTTAATTCGCCTCTGTTACTAGCATTTTCATACCGATGGCGGAGTGCGGCTTGAGACCGCGAGGACGAATGTAATGGCGACACTGTTTAACCGGTTCGAAACTCAGAGCGAGCTTTCCAAGTCTGATACCGCCACCGTCTATAAGGCGCTCGACAAGGAAACGGGCCAGGTCGTTGCGCTTAAGACACAGGAATTGGCGCCTCTCGGCGACCATGCGGATGCATTTGTTGCGCGCTTGATCGCCGAAGGTGAACAATCGCGTAAGCTCGCGAGCCAGAATATAGTTTTGCTCTTTGGCGCCGGCGAGATCGACGGTCAATTCAGCGCGGCGATGGAATACATCCAGGGCAACAGCGTGGCCACAATGCTGGCGCGCAAAGAGGGCTTTTCCATCTGGGACCTGCTCGATATTACGCGCCAAGTCTGCGCCGGGTTAGAGGCGGCCGCATTAAACGACGTTGTCCATTCTTCTTTGGAACCCGCGAAAATCATGGTGCAGTGGGATGGTATGGTCAAGATTCTTGGCTACGGCATCTCAAACATGGGTCTGATCGGGGCGGAATCGGGTCAAGGTCTTGGACGGCTCACCCCTTACTGTTCTCGTGAGCAGATTCGGGGAGAAGCTGTCGATCTTCGTTCCAACCTTTTTACTCTCGGCGCGATTCTTTACGAAATGGTAGCGGGAAGAAAAGCATTCGATGCTGTCGATCACGGTGCGCTGCTGGGTCAGATTGAAAATGCGATGCCTCCCAGCCCATCGTCATTGAATCCTAAGATACAAGCGGCTGTAAGTGATTTGATCATGAAAGCGCTGGCGAAAGATCCAGCGGCCCGATATCAGCACGCCCGAGAACTGGTTGACGACCTCGAGAAGTGCAAGGATAGTGGCAAGAAAGCCAGTACCGAAGTAAAGAAAGCGAGTCCGGCGGCGACCGTGGTGGTTGACCCTGCGGTTCGGGCGGTAGCTGCGAGCAAATTTGTTTCGGCGGGCGCGGGCGGACAGGCCTCCAAAGCGCCCGCTGCCTCGACGCTAAAATCCAGTTCAGTTGCTCCATCGCCGGTTGCATCGGGCACTAGATTGTCGACGCCGTCGCCTGCACTCGCAAAGGACACCAAAGTGGCTGCCGCCGCAGCAGCGGCGGGGGGCGGTCAGAGAACCCCCGTAACGGCAACTTCCAAAGTTGACTCACAATCGGGCGCAAGAATGATTAGCCATTTTGAAGTAATGAATCCGCATGAGGCCGCAGGCGCCGGTCCGGAATCTAAGCAGGAATCACCGCGGATCGCAGTCGACCCCATGATGGCCGGGCCTGTCGTGCCGGCGCCTGTCGCGTCTAAGTCGAGTCCGGTGATGACGGACCCTATGATGTCCGAATCAGCACTGTCCGCGAGTTCCGGAAAGAGTTTTTCGGATCTTGCGGAGATGCCACCTCTCAAGGAACCCACTTATGTGCCTCCGGTTCCTGAGATACCCGAGCCTGTAAACACGATCGTAAAGATCTACCCTAAGAAGGACGACAAACCCAGAATTCAGCCCCGCGAAGTTGCGCAGAAAGCGATTACCGAAATATCGACCGTTCCGCCCCGACTAATTCTGTATTCGATTCTTGGGGCAGTCGCATTGATATTGGTGGTAGCTACCTTGGTCTACTTTCATGTGCGCTCAGAGGACGATGGGTCTACCGCTGCCCCGCGACCTGTAAAATCGGCATCAACCGCTAAGCCTTCCGTTCCCGCAACACCGCGTCCGTCAGTAATCGAGACCCACAGCCAGCCCGTTGCGCCGATTGCGGAACCTGAACCCAACTTGGCAGTCCGCGAAACCGAAAAGCGGGCAGCAAGAAATAGTCGGCGCTCAGCTGCGGCTGTCGCTGTTCCTGTGGTTATCTCTGGGCAGGCGCTAGTCGATTCCAGTCCGCAGGGAGCGCAGCTTCAAATCGACGGGAAGACCGATTCGTCGTGGATAACGCCTATTAATCTGGCAGGCTTGAATCCGGGCAAACACATCATCGCCGCCAATAAGGCCGGCTATTCAACCGAGATACGGTCGATCGAGGTTACTGCCGGCAGCAAATCGACTTTGTTGTTCCACCTTGCGGCGGTCAACGCCCTTGTGGTGGTGAATAGCACTCCCGCAGGCGCAGCTATTGCACTGGACGGCAAGCCGACTGGTAAAGTCACCCCTGCACAGTTTTCGGTGAATAAAGGCGCTCATACGCTTTTGTTGCGCAAGCAGGGATACCTTGATGAGACCGTTACCACCGAGCTGGGGCCGGCTCAAAACTTCCAGTACGCACCTTCCCTAAGGGCGCTAGGCAATATTGAAGATATGCGCACGATGGGCAAAATGAATAAATTGTTTGGTCGCGCCGGAGAGACCATCGCGGGAATGGGCGCCATCAGCGTTCATACTCAACCGAAAGGCGCACAGGTTGTCATCAACCAGAGGATTCTCGACAAGACCTCGCCGGTTCAGGTGATGCTTGGACCCGGAAACTACGTGGTCGACATCACTATGACCGGATTTAAGCCGGTGCACAAAGTCGTCAGCGTGGATAAGGGTAGCAAGGCAGCCATCGACGAGACTCTTGAACACGAATAATCGATCGGTAGCCTCAGTCGGCACGCGTTCCTTCTTACAATCACCTTTCGCGGCTCCGGACAACTGATTACGGCGTCGTAGTAACCGGCCACGATAACTAATGTTCGCCGGTCACTCGACGAAGTGATGGTTATCACAGCGCGTAACTCCGCAGGCATGCAAGATAGCTCGAAGCCATGGGAGTAATTGCATTGTCCTCTCAGTCTGCGTCGCGCGACCACATCGCTAAGTTAAGTTCAGAGCTATTGCAGGCTCTTCAGGGAATCAAAACGCCCCAGGTATTATCAAAAGGCGCCCCCCTGTTTCAGCAGGGCTCGTCGGCCAAAGATGTTTACCTCGTTGAGAGTGGCGAAGTCTGCATTCTATTTTCGACCGGTCAAGGCCAACGGCAACTTCTTGAAGTCGTTGGACCGGGAAGCATGCTTGGACTGAGCGAAATTATGGGCGGGACAAACCACCGAGCAACTGCCGTCGCCAGCAACGGTGCCGGAGCATCCTCCATTCCACGCGAGAAGTTGCTGAGTCTTCTACGAGGAAATACGGCTTTTTGTCTGGAAATCGTACGGCTATTGAGCGAAGACTTGCACGGGCTTTACCGCAAATTCCGCAACATCAGCGCTCATCCGGGACGGCCACGTCGCCGCGATGTGAACGCAGAGCTGAATTGAAGTATGGCTCGTGCTGAGTTCGGATCTTACTAATTCAATTTGAAGTTAATTGTGATCTCGGTCTGGATCTCGACCGGTTGGCCATCGAGATAGTAGGGCTTGTATCTCCACTGACGCACCGCTTCCACCGCAGCGTGCGCAAGAACCGCGTCGCCATGAAGAACCTTTGGATTGAGGACGATCCCCTCTTTGTTGATAGTGGCTTCGATGCGCACTTCACCCTGAGTATGAGTCGCCTTTGCGGCCTGCGGATACTTTGGTGGTACGCGTTTTATCAGCAAACCTTGCGAGACGCCTTGTGAAATTCTTACTGTTGACTGTGCCGGCTTAGGAAGAACTGGCGTTGCCGAAGTGAGGATGGCCGACAGTCCGTTGTCGGTTGCAGCAGCAATAGTGCTGGGCGCCGGCGGAGCTGCATCTTCCGAGTGCGTCCGGTTTTTGGCTGATCCGGTACTCGATTTAACGTGGACGGGCGCCGCGTTAGTTATTTTTATCGTTGGTTCAGAGTCGGGTAAATCCGTCGCCGAAGAACTTCCGTCGCCGGTCGAGGATTTCTCCGGCGGTAATTCTGCAGACGACTTAAGTGCTGAGGCCTTTCCTGTGGAACTTGCACGCATAGACGCCGTGCCCGTCGGAAATGTCGTTGTTGCTGGCACCGCTTCTCGCGCTGGCGCGTGCTGGGGCGTTTCCTGGGACGCGGCGATTTGAGAAGCTGGAGACGCGTTGGTGTTACCGAACCTCTGATATCCAAAATAGCCGCATGCCGCCAGTGCTAGAACGCCAGCAGCGATTAGGAGTTTCTTCTTTCCGCCCGATCCGGCAGAATCATGATCATCCAATGCTCCAAAAGATGGCCCGTCGCTGATAAGGGTCGAACTGACCGTGGGAGCGGGTTCGTAGGCCATGAATTCGGGGGCGCTGTGTGCCGCATCGCGGAACGAATGCGCCGAGGCCGCTTCAGCCTTGGTGCTCTGAGCCGCTAAAAACGGCGTCTCCCTTGCCGGAGCCGGTGCTGCGGCTGATGCAGATCCAAATGCGGAGTTCGCAGGCGATGCAGGCCTCTGAGCGGATACGGCGGTATTTACAATCGGTTCGTCTTCATCGTGGATTGGCACTACAGTGACTGGGACTGCAGTGGTTGGGACTGCAGTCGACATTGCAGGCGCCGCTACAACAGGGGCCGATGCAACAATAGGTGCCGCCGCAGTCACCGCCGCTGGTAAATCTACTACATCCGGCACGTCGGCCGCTTCGATTGGCGCGATAGCGGTTGGAGTATCGCGGCGTTGTGGCGCTGAATTCTCCGTTCTCTGTGCAGGTATCTTTGCCGCAGTCGAAGCCGCGTTAGAACCTGTTGCGCCCGCCGCCGCGTCTTGGTTTTTACGGAGCAGTCCGCGCGCCACACGCAAGGTTCCCTTTGCCTGCTCAACATTGATGGGCTTGGTCAACACGAGGTTGGCACCGATTCGGTATGATTTCGCTACGCCCGCTTGTCCTTCGACCAGGGCGATGGCCAGCGAACTCTGATTGGAGCTGGAGTTCCTCGCGCTCTTGAAGAGGAGCGAAGCGTTCTGTTCGTTCTCGCAGTCAACAACGATAGCGTCGTACCGCTGCGACATCAATTTTTTTACTGCAGCGAAGGGTTCGTGAACCGGCTCGACTGTAAAGTCCAGTTCAGTGAATACCTGACTTACGACTCGCGCCAATTTTTCATCGGGACAGAACAGTAACGCTTGGTAACCCATAATGAAGTCATCCTAGGTAATGTCGTGGGTACCAGCAAGTTACGGCGGTAATTGGAGAGGCTAGGCCCGGGCGACGCCGACTGCGACTTAGCGAAGTTTCATTCGCGCAAGTGCATCAAGGTCGTTGAAAATCGACGATCACCACGGTCTGGAACGCTTGAGCTTTGCCATTGCGCACATATGGACGATAACGCCACTGCCGGACTGCATCCATGGCAGCCCCAGAGAGCGATGCGTTTCCCTCGACCAATCGCACACTTGCCACCTTGCCGTCCGCGCCAACTACCGTTTTCAGCACGATGGTGCCTTGCGCTCCGCCAGATCGTCCCGTCACCGGATATTTCGGTTGAACACTGCGCACCAGACGTTTCTGCGCTCCTTGTGAGGAGAGGATGATGGCATTGCTGTCGTTCACGGGTTGGCCATCAAGATCATCCTGGCCGTCCTTTTTGGAGTCGTCCTTTTTGGACTGACCGAGCTTTACATCAACTCTAGAAACGGCCGCCTTATCTTTCTGAGGCTGGATTGAACCCGATTGCTCACCGGAAGCCGGACTTTTCTCTGTAGTACCTGCTGTAACCGCAGTAGAAGCCCCGGCAGAGGCACTCGCAGCGGGCGGTGCCGACGCAGTGGTTGAATCAGTTCCGGCAGGCGCAACAGGTGTTGCCAAAGTCTGACTTGCGTCGACGGCCGACCTTGATTCCGGCAAAGTAGTTTGAGTCGCCGAGGTTGCCGGAACTCTCGCCGGTTTTGTCGCCTCGACGGGTGGCAGCGCAATTCCCACGAGTCCTAGCAGGCGATCAACGTGCGGTTGGGCCATGGCTCTAAATTCGGGCTGATAGGTCCATGCAGCGTAGAACCCGCCGCCAGCGAGCACCAGCATCATCGCCGCGACGAGCGCCCCTTGGCTCTTCGGCTGACTCGGCGGGCGGTGCGCATGAACCTCGGTCGCAGCTTGCACCGGTGCCCGTTTCTGAACATTAACTGGAGTGGGAACAACCTTCTTCTCTTTTTTTTCCTGCTCGGCTTCTTCCTGCTCAGCCCTCTCCAGTTCGGCCAAAACGGGATCCTCGGAAGGTTTCATGACCAGCGCTGGTCTGGGACTCGCTGCGGTCGGACGAACTGCGGTTGATGCTGGAGCAGCAGCGCCTGCGGACGAGAGTAATGAAACCTGCGATAACGACGTTCGAGACGGAGACAACACCGTCTCATTCATTTTTCCGTCTGGTTTCGAGTCAACACTCGGTCCTGTTGCAGAGCGCTTTGCCGCTATTCCGGCCGCCAATGCTGCTATGTTGCTTGAAGTAAAAGGAGCAGCACTCGCGGAAACAAAACTCGGAGCGGGCTCGGCAAAACTCGTAAGTTGCGGCGAAACATCTGCCGTATGCGAGACGGATGAATCTTCTTTCGCGCCGCCTGCAACAGTCGCGGCAGCTCCGACCGCGGCCGCTCCGACGATGGATGCGATGCGGTTATCACCCACGTGATCGCTCGCAAGACCGGCAGCCCCTTCCGTGGCGGGGGGTTCTTTGCGCACGCGGCCAACGGCGGTGCGAATCGTGGTTCGAGCCTGGTCTTTTGATACCGGTTTGGTCAAAATTAATTCTGCGCCCAATCGAAAAGCGGTAGGCAAGCCAGCGCGTCCGTCGACGATCGCGATGGGCACAGGGTTGTTGCCATTTTTTCCGCGCCGGCAAACGTCAAAAATCAGTTTCGCCGCCGGCAGGTTTTCGCAATCGACCAGCACCAGATCGAAACTCTGCGAGTTAAGTTTTTGGGCAGCGGAAACGCCGTCCAAGGGGCGCTCGCAACTTACTGACATTTCGTCTAAAACGCCAGTAATTGCGCTGACCGCCTGGTCATCCGGCGACAACAGCAGAGCATGAGGCATAACTCTCCCATGCTAGGAACCGGAACTGAAAGCCGCAAGTTACGTGGGTAAGGCAGGACACTCCCTATAGTTTCACGCCTCACTACGATCACAAATCCTGAGGACATAAGTTCAAGGCGTCCGATTACTGTTTCCGATCGCCGATTCCGGCTCCGGATAGTCGATCGAACCGCGGAAGTTTGACTTATCGGCGGGCGCAAAGTCGGGAAATGGCAGGTTGTGCTGGTCCCGCCACTGCTTGACTTGCTGTTGCGCAACCGCGACTTTTTCCGGGTCGAGGCCGTGATCGCGCGTCAGGTACAGAGTTTGCGAAGGAAAGGCCAAGGCGCTGCCCGACTTCTCGACGATGTCCATGATGCGCAGCAGAAGGTCCTCGCGGATGGCCGCGAATTCGTTCGCATCCCTGGTCAACACAAAGGCAAATATCTCAAGCCGGAGAGCGCTGCTATCGAAATTAGCGAAGCGGACGTTGGCGCTGTCGCTCCCAACCTTAGGATGTCCATAGAGCATCCGTCGAATCTCAGCCAGCAGATAGCGGAGTTGATCAGGCGTGGTTTCGTATCGAATCTGGAGGACCGGATTGAACAGAATTTTGTCGCGCCGTGTGAAATTCTCGATGTTCATGGTGGCCAGGGCGCCGTTGGGAATTGAAAGTTGGGTGCGCGCATCGGTTCGAACGCGGGTGGAGCGCAGGCTGATGTCCTCCACGGTGCCAGTCCGATCGCCGAAGCGGCAGTAATCGCCCACGCGGATAACTTCGTCGGCCAGAACGGAAATTCCGCCGAACAGATTCTCCAGGGTCTTTTGCGCTGCGAATGCGACTGCAATACCGCCGATGCCGAGGCCCGCAAGCACTGTGGTTAAGTTGAACCCCAAGATGCTGAGTGTTGCCAGGATGGCGACGATCACCACTAGCGCGGTGAGCAAGCGTTGGCCGAGCACCATCAAGGTTCCTGCACCGACCCGTCCAGCGCTGATGGCGCGGACGCGCAGGCGCTGCATGGTGAGGCTGGTAGCGCGCAGCAGGAACCAGAAAAAACCAACACTAACGACAACCCCGATGATCCGGTAATAGTAGATGCGAGTCAGCAACGGCAGGCCCAAGTAGCCAGCCATCGAACGATGAGCCAACGCGCTGAAGCAAATCCACAGCGGCCTCGATGCGCTATGGTAGGAATGCAGGTTCGCGCGATTTCTGAATTTAAGCCAAAGGCGGCGCGGGATAGCCAATAAAAGAATGATTGCCCAGCCGATTGCTATGGCCACAGGAATAGTTAGCAAGAGCGCAAGCCATTGCCACAGCGGCATCCCGAGCAGCGAGTTCCGCACCAGTGCTTGAGGAAGTTTTGTCTCGACCCGATGAGCCTCGACCGTGTCGTATAACTCAGGAACTCTGGCCAGCGTTTCGGCGGAGAAGAGCCAAACTTTGCCTGCGTTTGGATACACGACTTGAACCAGGACAACGGGTACATCCGTGTCTCCAACCGAGAAAGCCCCGATGGTCTGCCGGTCCGAGGTGCCGTATTCCGGACTGCCTTCGCGACTAGTGCTGAGCCGGCGTAAGCTTCCGACGAAGGCACGGTCCATAAGGACCTTCAGCTTTTCCGCCAAAGCAACTCCCTGCGACTGGCGGCGCGTGCCGCTCAACTGCAGGTATTCGGAGGCCGTGTTGTAATCCCCCGACTGCGCGGCTTGCAAAAAGCCGAGCACGGTTCCGGCCGACGTATCACGTCCCAGAGGATCGGTGGGTGCGGTCGCTTCCTGATTCTTCCCTCCTGGCTTCAGCAGGTTTGGGACGGATTGCGCCTTCAGTCCCTGGAAAGAAAAGGAAATGACGAGAAGCAGCAGTAGCAATTTCTTCATTGATCCTAAGGTCATTGATCCTAAGTTCACTGATTCTAAGAGTGTAGCGCCGGCATCCTGCCGGCCACCACGAGCGCGTGCGGCTTGCAAAGGGGCGGGAGAGGACGCCCACCCGGCAGCCGCCGGGACGGCGGCGCAACGCAAGTCTCGGTTCGGGGAAGCCACGTTACCTTTTGGGACGATAGATATCAGTAGCCTGCCCGTAGAAGACTTCCGCAGATTCCATCATCGTCTCGGAGAGAGTTGGGTGCGGATGAATTGTCATTCCCACATCGGCGGCGAGAGCGCACATTTCAATCGCGAGCACGCCTTCGGCAATCAGTTCGCCCGCTCCAGCGCCGACAATGCCCACTCCAAGCACGCGTTCCGTTTTCGGATCGATCAGCAACTTAGTAAGACCTTCGGGGCGGTCTAGCGTGATGGCGCGTCCCGAAGCAGCCCACGGGAATTTGGCGACGCTGATCTCGCGTCCTTGCTCCTTGGCCTGCGTTTCCGTGAGTCCAGCCCAGGCAATTTCAGGATCGGTGAATACAACCGCTGGAATCGCGTTGGGTTCAAAAGCGACTTTGTGTCCAGCGATGGCTTCGACTGCCGTGCGTCCTTCATGCATTGCCTTGTGCGCAAGCATCGGCTCTCCGGCAACGTCGCCGATAGCGTAGATCGTCGGTTCAGCAGTCTGCCGCTGCTCGTTGATCTCAATGAATCCCTTTTGGTTGACTTTAACTTTCGTCTTGTCGAGGCCCGGGATCTCGGAATTCGGACGGCGTCCGACAGACATCAGCACCCGGTCGAAGACCTGTTCTTTTTCCTTCACGTTCGCGCCTTCAAGAGTTACGCGAATGCCGTTCTTTTCTTCCTTCAGCGATTTGACGGTCGTGTTCAGCAGAATCGCGGCGAAGAGTTTTTCGAGTCGCTTGTGCAGAGGCAGTACAAGGTCGCGATCGGCTCCGGGCAAAAGGCCGGACAACATTTCTACAACCGTCACTTTTGTGCCGAGCGTGGCGTAGACCGAGCCCAGTTCCAGTCCGATGTAGCCACCGCCGATCACGAGCAAAGTCTTCGGAACGTCGGGCAGGTCGAGGGCGCTGGTTGAATCCATGAGGCGGGGGCTATCGATCTTGAGACTGGGAACCATCGTCGGACGCGATCCGGTCGCAATGATGATGCGATCGAAGGTCAAGTTCTCGTCGCCACCGGCCGTCTTCGTAACTTTTACGGTGGTGGCATTCACGAACGCCGCCTTGCCTTGCACGAACTCGACTTTGCGTTGTTTGGAAAGTTGCCCCAATCCGCCAGTGAGTTTCTTAACCACACTCTCTTTCCATCCCCGCAGCTTGTTCAGGTCTACTTTCGGTTCGGCGAATTCGATGCCCCAGTTTTTCGCCTGCTCCGCCTCTTCGAGTAATTTCGCCACATGCAGAAGAGCCTTGGAAGGAATACAGCCGCGATACAGGCAGACGCCGCCAGGATTCACTTCGGGGTCAATCATCGTAACTTTCATGCCGAGATCGGCGGCCAAAAATGCAGCGGCATAACCACCGGGGCCACCGCCAATTACTGCGATGCGAAGATTTGACGAGTTCGACATTTCGTTTTATCTATCCTCAGTTCGACAAACTTGTTATCTGTTTTTTCGTTGAGCCGAAAATTTCGAAAAAGACGACACGTGTTCCGTCCTCTCGTCGGCAATTCTCGAACACCCAAAAACCGGGGAACGTCTTTAGCACGTAATCCATTGCGTCGGCGAGCGTCACATTGTAGAGATCCCCTGTGACGTGGGGGCGGCTGGGAGCAGGCCCTCCGTAGATATCGTTTATGTATTCAGTATCTGAGGTCCAAGCTATGCTGTTGTCACGCATGACGGCCCGTACTTCGGGCGCGTCCTCGAGCAATCTCCGGGCTTGTCGTGGTATCCAGATTCCATTTCGCCCCTTGGGATCTTTGAATGAGATGTGACTAATTTTTACATTCAACATATCGCGCGGAACATCACTTTCGATCATGCGGATCATGCCGTTCGCGTCCTCTCTCACCTGCAATTTGGGATCATCAGCGAACATTTCGCGCAAAGCCTGAACCGGGGAAACACTTCCCAAGTTTTCTCGAGGAACGCGTAGGGTAGGAAGGTCCGGCAAAACTTCCCGATAGCCGCAGCGGCCCCAATACGCGATAGAACCCGAGACTTTGGCTTTACTGAGAACCGCTGTTATTAAAGATTGTGAGTCTTTGTCAATGGTCTCCTGCCCCCAGCAACTACCAACCATGGTGAGAATCAGACTGAACGCCAGGAACAGCCTGTCGCTTTTCATCAATTTTCTCCGTGACTTATCCCTGAACCGAAAGCAGAAACGGCTGCTCGAACGCTTCCGCGATCCATCGAAGAAAACGTGCGGCATCGGCGCCATCGATCAACCGGTGATCGTACGAGAGCGAGAGCGGAAGAATCAAGCGCGGCTCGAATTTGTTGTTCACCCACTCCGGCTCCGTGCGCGAACGCGAAAGGCCGAGAATCGCCACCTCGGGATGATTCACGATGGGAGAGAAGCCCGTGCCGCCGATCCCGCCAAGATTCGTAATGGTAAATGTGCCGCCTTCCATCTCCTCCATAATGAGCTTGCGGTCGCGGGCTTTCTTGGAAAGCTTTGTCATTTCCGCTGCGAGCTCGACTATGTTTTTCTTATCAACGTCACGAATCACTGGTACAAGCAGACCGCGATCGGTATCTACCGCAACTCCAACATTGATGTATTGCTTGTAAATAATTTCTTCCTTCGCCATGTCAATGGAAGCATTGAACTGGGGAAAAACTTTCAGTGCCGAGGCGCATACTTTCAGAGCGATCGCGGTCACCGTCATTTTGCCGCCCGCCTCTTCTGCACGCGGAGCGAAGCGGGAGCGCAACTGTTCCAGTTCGGTGATGTCGGCGCGATCTTGTTGCGTGACGTGTGGAATCGTGTTCCACGCCTGCCGCAGGTGTTCGGCGGTCTTGCGCCGCACTCCGCGCATCGAGACCCGTTCCACCTTGCCCCATTTGCCGAAATCGGGCAATTCTGGTTCAGCGAAGCTTCCGCGTGGAGCCTGCGCCTCAGCGGCTGCCGCCAAGAGAGCATTCTTGGCGCATAGCTTTACGTCGTCTTCACTGATTCGTCCCCCGGGTCCGCTCCCTTGGACCGTGTGAATATCGACTCCGATTTCGCGGGCTAGTCGACGCACATGTGGAGCCGCCGGCACGGGATCGCGGTGCTCGGTGCCCGCAACCTTGCCTAGTTGCACGGGCATGCTGAATGTTTCCTGTGGTGATGGCGGTGGATCCGGAGGCAGGGCCTCCTCTTCACTCTTGCCTTCCGCGCGCATCGCTAACTGAAACGAAAGCCGCGCGGCTTGCTGCCCAGATGTGTGTTCGACCGGCGCGTGTTTGCGAGCAGGTTCAGCAGCGACAGGTGCGCCGCCCTCCAGCGTGAAGATGACTTCCCCAACCTTGACCTTCTGTCCTTCTTTTACTTTGACCTCGCGCACCTTGCCGCTGACCGTGGAGGGAACTTCCACGACCGCTTTGTCGGTCTCGAGTTCCATAACCGGCTGGCCTTCAGAGACTGTCGATCCAACCGAGACCAGCAGGCGCACCAAATCTCCGGAGTCGATGTTCTCTCCTAGTTCCGGAAGTTTAAATTCGCTGGCAGCGGGAGCAGTGGTAGCCTTTCGCCGTTCATTGCGAGGCGCGGATGAAGATGAAGAAGATGAAGAATCTGATTTCGCCGGCACAGTTGGCGATGGCGCCTTGGTAGCCGGCTTAGTGACTTCTGAATTAGTGGCAACCGGAGTTTCGGGAGAGGCCGCGGCGGATGCTTGAACTGAAATTTCAGATTCCTCAGGAGACTGCGAAGCTGCTTTTTCTGCTTTTGGAGGAGCTTTATCAGCCGGGGTTCCCGCTCCGTTTTCCACGGTGAAGATAACCTGCCCAACCCGCAGTTTGTCGCCCTCTTTGACCCGCACTTCCCCGATCGTCCCCGTCACCGATGAAGGCACTTCAACAACCGCCTTATCGGTTTCCAGTTCCATCACCGAGTCGCCTTCGGAGATGCTGGCGCCGGGCTTGACCATTAAGCGGACCAGGTCTCCGCTCTCGATGTTCTCGCCCAACTCGGGCAGCTTAAATTCTGTCGGCATTCCTACGTCGTCCCTCTAATTACTTTGTTGGTAGAGATGGGACTTGTCCCGTCTCGCTCCGGTCTAGAGACGCGGCAAGCCGCATCTCTACCGGAATCGGAAATTAACTTATAGCCGGATTTTGTTTCTCCGAATCGATACCCAAATCGCGGATGGCTTTGTCCAACAATTTCGCGCTCACGGCTTCAGCCTCGACATTTTTCTCGCCACTCTTGCCCGGCGACTTCTCTGCGTCCAGAGCATGCAAGGTTGCAAGCACAATATGTTTTGCATCCACCTCGAAGAAATCTCGCAGAGAGACGCGGTTTTCGCTACGCCCGAAGCCGTCCGTACCAAGCGCTACCAACTTGCCAGGAATCCACTGCGCCAGACTCTCGGGCAAAACCTTCATGTAATCGGATGCCGCGATGAACGGGCCAGATGCGTCTTTCAGCATCTGAGTGACATAAGGAACTTTGGCTGGCTTTGTCGGATGCAACATGTTCCAACGCGCGCAGTCGTTCGCCTCGCGATAAAGCTCCTTGTAACTGGTAACGCTCCACACATCCACCGCAACGCCGTAGTCTTTTTCTAGAATTTCCTGCGCTTTGAGCACTTCAAACATGATGGCTCCGCTGCCTAGCAATTGTGCGCGCAGTTTCGTGTTCTTCTTTTCAGATGCCCGATAGCGATACAGGCCTTTAAGGATTCCTTCGCGAATGCCCGGTTGGCTGGGCATCTCGGGCATCGGCAGCGGCTCATTCCCGACCGTCAAGTAATAGAAGATCGATTCGCCATCGACGTACATTCGCTTGATGCCATCCTGAATAATTATGGCGATCTCGTAGGCAAAAGCCGGATCGTAAGCATGGAGGTTCGGCACCGGCAGCGCGAGCACGTGGCTGTGTCCGTCTTGATGCTGCAAACCTTCGCCCGCAAGTGTTGTTCTTCCAGCCGTGCCGCCGATCAGGAAGCCTCGGCAACGCATATCCGCTGCAGCCCAGATCAAGTCGCCAATGCGCTGGAATCCGAACATCGAATAATAAATAAAAAAAGGAATCGTGTTGATGCCGTGATTGGCATAGGCCGTACCCGCGGCGATGAACGAACACATCGATCCCGCCTCAGTGATTCCCTCCTCCAGAATCTGTCCGTTCTTCGCCTCCTTGTAATAAAGGAGAGTAGCCATATCCACCGGTTCGTAGAGCTGGCCAACGCTCGAATAGATGCCGACCTGGCGGAATAGCGCCTCCATGCCAAACGTTCGCGCTTCATCGGGAACCACGGGCACGATGAACTTCCCTACCTCAGGATCGCGTAGAAGTTTCGAGAGCATGCGCACGAAGACCATGGTGGTCGAAACTTCCCTTCCCTCAGTGCCCTTGTAGAATTCCTCAAAGACGGCCTCTGAGAGAGGTTTGAGCGGCGTAGCGCGCACCTTCCGGACGGGCAGGTAGCCACCTAACTGTTTGCGGCGCTCCTGCATGTACTTGATTTCCACGCTGTCGTCGGCAGGACGATAAAACGGAGCATTGTGCAGTTCGCCGTCCGGAATTGGAATACCAAAACGCGAGCGGAAGATCTGCAACTCCTCATCATTCAGTTTTTTCTGCTGATGAGTTATGTTCTTGCCTTCGCCCGCTTCGCCGAGTCCATAGCCCTTGATTGTCTTGGCGAGAATGATGGTCGGGGACCCCGTGTGATCAACCGCCGCCCGATAGGCTGCGTGCACTTTGATCGGGTCGTGGCCACCAAGACGCATGCGGGCCAGCTGCTCGTCTGAAAGATGTTCGACCATCTTCAGCAATCGGGGATCGGTGCCGAAGAAATTTTGCCGGAAGTAGGCGCCGCTCTCGACAAAGTATTTCTGATATTGTCCGTCGGTGATCTCGCCCATACGCCGGAGCAGGAGGCCATCGCGATCGGCCTGGATAAGCTCATCCCAATCGCTACCCCAGATGACCTTGATGACGTTCCATCCCGCGCCCCGGAAGATCGCCTCTAATTCCTGAATGATCTTGCCATTCCCGCGCACCGGTCCGTCGAGACGTTGCAAATTGCAGTTGACGACAAAGATTAAATTGTCGAGCCGTTCACGCGAAGCGAGAGTGATCGAACCGAGCGACTCTGGCTCGTCCATTTCGCCATCGCCAAGAAAGGCCCAAACTTTACCGCCAGTGGAAGTTTTCAAGCCGCGATTTTCGAGATATCTGATGAATCGCGCCTGATAGATGGCTTGAATCGGACCGAGGCCCATCGATACTGTAGGAAATTCCCAGAACTCAGGCATGAGCCAGGGATGCGGATAGGAAGACAATCCTCCTCCGGCTTTCAATTCGCGGCGGAAGTTCTCCAACTTTTCTTTTGGAATGCGCCCTTCGAGATAAGCGCGAGCATAAATTCCGGGAGCAGCGTGGCCCTGAAAGTAAACAATGTCGCGGTCGCCAGACTCCATTGAGGCGTGAAAAAAATGATTGAACGCCACTTCATAAAGCGTGGCCGCCGAGGCGTATGTGGATATATGTCCGCCGATGCCTTCTTCCAGTTTGTTGGCCCGGACAACCATGGCAAGGGCATTCCAGCGCACCAGGCTCTTAATGCGGCGTTCCATTTCCTGGCTTCCGGGAAAGGGTGGCTGTGCCTTCGAGTAAATCGTATTCTGATAAGGAGTCGTCGCGGTGAACGGAAGATTCACTCCACCATTGCGCCTGGCGTGCAGGGCAAGCTGTTGCAGAAGCCGGCCTGCTCGCTCCGGTCCGCCCTGCGATAGAACATAATCCAGTGAGTCCAGCCACTCCCGTGTTTCCAGAACTTCAATTCCGTTCGTCTTCTGTGTTTGCGTCTCTGCCACTTATGACCTCACAAATTATCAGTGCGAGTCTTCATCATAAAGAAATGCGAGGAATTTTGCTGGCGCTTGTGGGGCGGACACTCTTGTCCGCCGCTTTGGACGTTGTTTCTGCATTCGCCACAAATCGCACGTCGAAACTGTTCATTTTTCACAGAAGCGAGGGAATGCTTCCGGCAAGGTCAAAAGCGGCGGACAAGAGTGTCCGCCCCACAATTCACTCCAGGGTTACCGCCTTCACGAGATTGCGCGGGCGATCCACATCGAGGCCACGTTTGGCGGCTACGTAATAAGCAAACAACTGGAGAGGAACAATCTCCAGAATCGGCGAGAGCAGTTCGGGAGTCTCCGGAATAAAGACGGTGTGGTTCGCTAGCTGGGGTACGATTGTGTCTCCCTCAGTTGCCAGCGCGATCACGGTCGCACCCTGCTTCTTAAAGCCTTCAATATTGCTGACATTTTTATCGTAGCGCATCATCGAGCTATCATCGTTCTTATCACAAGTCGCGATCATCACCAGTGGCAGACGAAAATCGATCAGCGCATTCGGCCCATGCTTGGCTTCGCCAGTGGGATAACCTTCGGCATGAATATAGGACACTTCCTTTAGTTTAAGTGCGCCATCCATCGCGATGGGATAGTGGATGGCTCGTCCGAGGAACATGAAATCGTCGACGCGATAGTACAGTTCGGCCAGTTTCTCAACCTGGTCGGAAGCAGCCAGAATCACTTCTGTCTTTTCAGGGAGCGCGAGCAATTCGGAAATATAGTGTTGGGCTCTTTCCTTCGAGACCTTCTCTTTGATTTCCCCCAGGTACAACGCGAAGAGAAATAAACATGCCATCTGCGCGGTGAAAGCCTTGGTCGAAGCAATGCTGATCTCCGGACCGGCATGCGTATAAATGAAGCCGTCGGCCTCGCGCGCAATTGTCGAGCCTTCCACATTCGAGATGGCAATGGTGCGCGATCCCTTCTGCCGTGCTTCGCGCTGTGCGGCAGTCGTATCGGCAGTCTCACCCGACTGCGTAATAAAGATGCTGAGCTCGCCCCGCCCAATCATTGGATTCCGATATTCAAACTCACTCGCATAGTCCACATCGACCGGCACCGCGGCCAATTCCTGCATCATGAACTGCCCAGTCATGCCCGCATGACGACTGGTTCCCGAGGCGACGATGTTGATCCGCCGCAGAGCGCGTAATTCCTCGCGCGAGATATGAATATCATCGAGATGCACCAGTCCGTCCTCTAGCGAAACCCTTGGTTGGATGGTTCGCCGCAAGGCGTCGGGCTGTTCAAAAATTTCGCGAATCAGATGATGCGGAAATTTGCGCTTCTCGGGCATTCACACTCCTTATCTTTTTTCGCAATCTTTTTCGTAGTCAGCCATCGCATTCACCGCGGGCATTCCACGCCGCCGATAAACGTCCGCAGCACTTCGCCTTGCGGATTTAGAAGAACAAAATCGGCGTCCGCCCCAGCGACAAGATTGCCTTTATTTCGGAGTTGCGCAGCGCGCGCGGGATTTCTAGTGGCGGCTCTCACCGCCTGCGATAGTTCCCACTCCGCAAAATGAGACAGATTACGCACCGCACGATCCATGGTCAGAACGCTTCCCGCCAGTTTCCCGCCGCTCATGCATTTGCCATCTTGAACATCCACTTCGAGAGATCCCAAACGGTATCGGCCGTCCGGCATCCCAGTTGCTGAAATCGCGTCGGTAATCAGCACCGCGTTCTCCTGCCCTTTGGCGAGCGCAAACAGCTTGACGATAGCCGGATCGAGATGCACTCCGTCGGCGATGATATCGGCGCTCACTCGAGTGTCGGAGAGTACCGCACCGAGGATGCCAGGATTGCGATGGTCCAGCGGACGCATGGCATTAAACGTGTGAGTCGCGTGTCGTGCACCCGAAGCAATGCCACGCTCAGCCGCCGCGAAATCGGCATCGGAATGTCCCAAGCTAACACAAACGCCTCGCCGCGCCGCTTCTGCAATTACTTCCGACGCCCCCTCCAATTCGGGAGCAATTGTCATCATTCGAATCCGTCCCCGCGCCGCTTGCCAGAACTTCTCAAACGCGGCCAGCGTTGGCGCCAGTAAATACTCTGGCGGATGCACTCCGCGACGGGCGTGGCTGATGAACGGGCCCTCAAGATGTATCCCAAGCGGAGTGGCCCGCACTGCATCGCCCGGAGCGTTACCGTCCGCGTTTATTTTGTCGCGCTGTTCGATGGCATCCGCCAGCCGTTCAAGCGCTCGCAAGGTTGTGTCCAGTGCAGCGGTAACGGTCGTCGGGAAATAACTGGTGACTCCTTGCCGCGACAGCAGGCGTTCAATCACCCTCAGAGCCTCGGCATTGTCGTCCATCACGTCGAATCCAGCGCTCCCATGAATGTGAAGGTCAATATACCCGGGCGCGATCAGCCCCTCTCCCAAGTCGACTACAGAAACTTGGACGGGAAGCTGCCGATCCCTACGAGACGAAATTTCAGATATGCGTCCATGCTCAATAATAATAAGAGGTTGCTCGACGATATCGGTCGGACTTATTAGTCTGGCAGCGGTAAATGCGAGCATAGAAACGTTTTAATAAAGAGGAAAGTATCCAGCCGGAAATTGTAGCAGTCCTTGAACGCCGATCCTTGAGCGCCGATCCTTGAACGCCGATCCAGCACGCCGTTTGTAAAGTGCACGCCGTTCGTAGAGTGAAACAGCTGCCCCTTTGCGGATCACAGCGAGCGTGGGAGACCGCTAATCCCAAGTCTCAGAATGCTATACTGTTCGAGTTCGAGTCGGCACGCGGTTCTCGCGGCGGCCGTCATCCAGCATCCGTCGGGGAGTGGCTCAGCCTGGTAGAGCACCTGGTTCGGGACCAGGGGGTCGGAGGTTCAAATCCTCTCTCCCCGACCAATAAACTCAGCCCAGGATGTCTTGGACTTGTCGACATACCCTTCCGACACTTTTGAACTAACCTCAAATGTCACTGTAGTCGTTTCCTACGACTATCCGCCAATATCAACCACAGGTGGTCAAGTGTGAGGATTACACTGTGTTGATTGAAGTATACGTGGTCAACTTTTCTGGCTAATCTGAAATGCGATGAGGAAGAAGATCCAGTTTGTAGCAGCAATCACGCTGTTGACACTCGCACTTCTGTCCACACGCTACTATATGGTGGACTTGCCGGTATGGCATTTGTTTGGCGGCGGCCAAGGGCCCGACCCCACTACGTTGCATCTGCGAGGGGAATTCGTGGAAAGCAATCTAGGGGCGGCGGAAGGTCCGGCGGGATCACTCACTATGCGCATGATTGCACAGCAATACCTTTTTGTGCCGCAATGCATCGTTGTCCCGGCGGGCGTCCCGGTCCATTTTCGAGTTACCAGTGCGGATGCAGTGCATTTGCTGAGCTTCCTTGGCACGGATTATGGCCTCAAAGCTGTGCCGGGCGCGGTTACCGAAGCTACCTTCACCTTTGATAAACCAGGTTCGTTCAAGATCCCCTGCCATGAGTTCTGCGGAGCTGGCCACTCTGCGATGACAGGCCAACTGGAGGTAGTCCCGCGAGATCAGTTTGCTTCCTTGCTTCCCGGCGAAAGGCGGACTTGTGGGCCACGTTAGTCAGACTGCGCTCCTGCGTATAGTCGTCCCATGTTGCGGTACTATCGCGCTTCTATTTCTGGCCATGTCACTCCTTTTGTCGGGAAGGGACTCTTCTGCACAATCGGGGAACCCCGGACCTCCGGTTCGCGTGCCCTCGAACGTGGCGTGGACGGACGAAACGATTGCAATTGCTTCCGGGGGTAAGGCCTTTCGCGGGCTGCTCCTTGCCCAACGTTGCAATCATTGTCATGGCGAGGAGGGGTTCAGCTCCAATCCCGCGTTTCCCAATCTAGCGGGTGATGACCGTTTGTCGTTCTGGAAACAGATGCAGGATTTTCGATCCGGGAAGCGGATTTCACCAT